>OGSV01000089.1_pt1 | contig 114251 bp, 106 predicted proteins | sample 1574221 | NCBI WGS metagenome assembly OGSV01 (sample SAMN03295823, study PRJEB24534) | human gut metagenome | isolation source: fecal sample 4 from infant 3 | host: Homo sapiens | place: USA: Pittsburgh, PA | collected 2014-07 | reverse complement strand
TCGGAGAAGGCGAGGTAACGGGCCAGCATATCGGTACAGGCGAAGTCACGGGCCGCCATATCGGAGAAGGCGAGGTAACGGGCCAGCATATCGGGGCAGGCGAAATCACGAGCCGCCATATCGGAGCAGGCGAAGTCACGGGCCGTCATCTCGGAGAAGGCGAGGTAACGGGCCGCCATATCGGAGCAGGCGAAGTCACGGGCCGTCATCTCGGCGAAGGCGAGGTAACGGGCCAGCATATCGGAGCAGGCGAAGTCACGGGCCGTCATCTCGGCGAAGGCGAGGTAACGGGCCAGCATATCGGAGCAGGCGAAGTCACGGGCCGTCATCTCGGCGAAGGCGAGGTAACGGGCCAGCATATCGGAGCAGGCGAAGTCACGGGCCGTCATCTCGGCGAAGGCGAGGTAACGGGCCAGCATATCGGAGCAGGCGAAGTCACGGGCCGTCATCTCGGCGAAGGCGAGGTAACGGGCCAGCATATCGGAGCAGGCGAAGTCACGGGCCGTCATATCGCCGAAGGCGAGGTAACGGGACAGCATATCGGAGCAGGCGAAGTCACGGGCCGTCATATCGCCGAAGGCGAGGTAGCGGGCCATCATATCGGCGCAGGGGAAGTCATCGGCCGTCATATCGGAGAAGGCGAGGTAACGGGCCAGCATATCGGTACAGGCGAAGTCACGGGCCGTCATATCGCCGAAGGCGAAGTGACCGGCCAGCATCTCGCAGCGGGGAGCATCCGGGCCGAGCATTTGGAAGAGGGAGTCTTGGATTCGATCGCACTCCAGCCCGGATCGGTTACGCCGGAGAGCTGTTCCTTCGTTCCCGTCCGCACTTCGATGCCGCGCAGCGGAGCGTTGCAGCAATTCGGGATGAGTGCATTTCTGCTTCAGGGGGAGACAGATCGGGTAGACGTCCGGATTGCCTTCGACGAGCCGTTCCCGAATAATCAATATGTTCTTGTCGCGATGACCAATCACCCGGAATGCCATGCCGTGCTCAAATCGCAAGCAACGCACAGCGCGGTTCTTGAGATACACCGCAAAGACCCGCAGTCACAGCCGTTCGGCTGTGTATCCTGGATTGCTATCGGCTAGCTTGCCGCCGGTACGCCAGGGAAGCAAGGAAGCCGCCAGTTGGCAACTGGCGGCTTTTTTGCGACACCCGGGGAAATCCGCCGGGTTATGAAAGGAAGCTGGCCGAATGTGCACATGTGCCGTTGCACTCTGGACTAAGCCTCATACAATGGGATGTAAATACATGTGCAATTTGCCCGGGAGGGAGACGTCCAATGGCCCATTCCAAAAGATATCGTTCTGCGCGAACGCGTACCCGCCGCCCGGTACGTCGATATCGAATCCATAACGCTCCTGATCCCTTTGTGTCGGTCATCATCCCGGTGTTGAATGAACGGCGGACACTGGCCCGTGTCATTGAACGGGCGGCACAAGTACATCCGGCCACAGAGGTCATCGTCGTCGCGAACGGAACGACGGACGGTTCAGACCGGATCGCGGAAGAGATGGGAGCCCGCGTTCTTCGCTACGGCATTCCGCTCGGCCACGATAAGGGGAGATCCGCTGGAGCCCAAGCTGCGGCGGGACGCATTCTGCTGTTCATCGACGGCGATATGGTGCTGCCTGCGGCGGAACTGCGCCCGTTCGTTCATGCGGTGAACAACGGCGCCGACGTTGCTCTCAATAAGTATCAGGGGCCTGTCCGAAAGCATGATGTGCATGGAGTTGTCCTGGCAAAGCACGCACTGAATGCCATGCTGTCCCGTCAGGATCTGGGGGGAGCTTCCTTGACAGCCGTTCCGCATGCGTTGAGCCGACGGGCCCTTGACCTGATCGGTGCCGACGCGCTGTCCGTTCCGCCGCTTGCGCATACGATGGCCGTTGTATGCGGGCTGAATGTCCACGCGGTCCATACGGTTAACGTTGGCCGCATGAACCGGATACGCGTGCGGGGGCTGCGCAGGGATCCGCTGGAATCGCTGATTTGCCAAGATCATTTGCAGGCCATTCTCTGGCTGATGGAACAGCGGGGCCCCCGGGGCGGCCACTCGGATTTGACCAGACAACGGGAGCGGGTGACATGATGCCATGAGAAGGAAGCGATCCTTCCGAAGAACAAGGAACGTTATCCGGGGACTGCGCCATTCGGCGCGCCGCCGCCGGCCGATTCGGGGAAGAAGAAAAGGCTCCCGCCGGCTTCCGGCGGGCCGAATAATAAGACGACATCGGTTCTCGACACGCGGACATAAGCAACTGCCTGAGCCCAAGGCAAGAGTTGAATGGCTGCATGCTGCCCAGGATGCGGGAAGGAGGCACGGCGACGAGTATGCCGCATTGGGGGGGCAGGATGCCCATAAGGACCTCGTCCGCTTCATGCAGAGCCGGTTCACCGAGTTCCTTGCGCCATACCGTGTAGCTCCTTTAACCTACGCGGAAGTCAGGGAGTTGGCGAAAGTGTTCAGGGTTGGATTTACGACAGGAAAATATCAGAACGGGAGGGAAGCGGTCCTCATTCCGACCACAAGGCCGATCGATGCCATCGTATGCGCCCAAAATGAAGAAGACAGCATCGCAGGAGTGCTGAAGGAGCTCGGGCGTCTGCCGTTGTCCCGCACCATCGTCGTGGTGAACGGATCCTCGGACGGCAGCTTGCAGATGGTTCAGCAAGCTTCGGAGGATGCCTGCATCATTCACTACCCGGAAGCGCTCGGGCATGATGTGGGCCGCGCTGTCGGAGCGAGTCTGTCTCATGCGGAGATTTTGTTGTTCGTGGATGCCGATATCCCGATAGCCGCGGAAGAATTGGGCGCTTTTATATGGGCATGCGACAATGGCATCGATGTGGCTCTGAACGACATCAGTCCGTTCCTGGGCCCTTTCTACAGCCGGGACGGAATTACGTACTGCAAGGAGTGGCTGAATCGCAGTCTGGGCCGTGCAGACTTGCATGCCAACTCGCTGACCGCTGTGCCGCATGCCATTACTCGCCGGGCCCTGGATACCGTAGGCGTGCAAAATTTGATCGTTCCTCCCAAATTCCAGACGCTTGCCTTGGTGCGGGGCCTGCGGATCGAAGCGGTGCACGCGGTCGATGTAATCGGGAGGAATCGGATACGCCGCACGAATGTAGGCGCGTCAAATCCGGTTGCGGAGCTTATCATCGGGGATCATGTGGAGGCGTTTTATTCCTTGTGGGAGGAAAATGCGTCATTTTTCAGCGAAACGCACCAACGCGAGCAAATTGCCGAGAGGAGGAACCGAGGATGATGTCCATCCTCCGCCCCGGAGCTGCGCACCACCCCTTTCCGTTATTGGAAGACAATCTGTAAGCCGTACCGCTGAGAGTGCGGAGGCTTTCCCAACTTTGCGATAAGGAGGAAACCGAGTGAAAGGAATTATTTTGGCGGGAGGCACAGGCACTCGTCTATATCCGTTGACGAAGCTCATGAATAAGCATCTGCTGCCGGTAGGCCGGCATCCGATGGTCAGCTATGGCATCGAACGTCTGCGTGCGGCGGGCATTACGGATATTATTATGATCATCGGGAAAATGTCGGCGTCCTTGTTTACAGACTATTATGGAAGCGGGCAGTCGAGCGGCGTTCATCTTACCTTCGCCATCCAGGAGGAGGCGGGCGGCATCGCCCAAGCACTCTCGCTGGCGAAGCCGTATATTGCACCAGGCGAGAAATTCATCGTGCTGCTCGGCGATAATTTGTTCCGCGATGATCTGGCTCCGTATGCAGCGGCATTCGCCGAACAGGGGCCCGGCGAAGCGCGCGTGTTGCTCCGGGAAGTGCCTGACCCCCATCGTTATGGAGTGCCTGTCTTCGACAGCGCCGATCCGAAGCGAATCGTCCGCATTGAAGAAAAGCCCGAAGAGCCGCCATCATCGTATTGCGTCACGGGCATTTACATGTATGATACCGATGTCTTTCAGCATATTGAGGCGATTGCGCCATCGGAACGCGGAGAACTGGAGATTACGGATGTCAACAACCGGTACGCGGCCGCCGGCATGCTGCAGTATGATGTCCTTCGATCGTGGTGGACGGATGCCGGCACGTTCGAGTCGCTGCATGAAGCAGCTCAAGAGTTGAAGGAGGTCGAGTTATGAAGCGGCTTCTCGTAACCGGAGGCATGGGGTTCATCGGCAGTAATTTCATTCTCTATATGCTGGCCCGGCATCCGGAAATCCACATTACGAATCTGGATGCACTTACTTATGCCGGCAATCCGGATAATTTGCAGCATATTGCCGATCGCGGAGCCTACCGCTTCATACGGGCCGATATCACAGATGCGGCGGCTGTCGAACAGATTATGGAGGAGGGGGCCTTCGACGCGATCGTGCATTTTGCGGCTGAATCCCATGTGGACCGCAGCATTGCCGATCCGGAATCCTTCGTCCGCACGAATGTGCTGGGCACGTTCCGATTGCTGGAATCGGCCCGGCGCCATCCCGTTTCACGTTTTATTCACGTGTCGACCGACGAAGTGTACGGGACGTTAGGATCGACCGGCTTATTTACGGAAGACTCCCCGGTTCTGCCGAACAGCCCCTATTCCGCCAGCAAGGCCGGCTCGGATATGCTGGCACGCTCCTATGCCCGCACATATGGCATGCCTGTCATTATTACCCGCTGCTCCAATAATTACGGTCCCCGGCAGTTTCCGGAGAAGCTCATCCCTACGATAATCACGCAAGCGATTCAAGATCGGCCGATTCCCGTATACGGGGACGGTTCTCATGTGCGAGATTGGCTGTATGTCGATGATCATTGCGCAGCCATCGACGCGGCCTTGAAGCATGGGCAGCCGGGCGAGGTCTATAATATCGGCGGCCACCAGGAGCGCACCAATCTGGAGGTTGTGCGGATGGTGCTGAACGAGTTGGGCAAGCCGGAATCGCTAATTGCCTTCGTCTCCGATCGCCCGGGGCATGATCTGCGGTATGCGATCGATCCTCGCAAGACCGAACGCGAGCTCGGCTGGAGTCCGAGCGTAGGCTTGGCCGACGGAATGAAGCAGACCGTTGCCTGGTATATAAACAATCGCGCATGGTGGGAACGCGTACTCTCCGGAGCGTATTTGCAAGGAAGGTAGGTATCTCATTCCTTCACCGAAGCCGGCTCGCTGTCCCATTCGCCATACAGATGAAGCCCAGGAAGGGAGGAGACACGAATGGCAAAAATGACGGTTCGCCGCTGGCGCGTTTTCCGTATGAGGAAGGTGCGGGCTAGCCGTAAGGGACCCCTGTACCGCAGAGCCTTGCATCTGTATCGCAAGCGGGGGCAGCCCTTCGGCAAGCGGCCGGCTCGGCAGATTAAGCGCAAGCATCGGCTGGCTCCTGCCCCGGCCGTCGGCGGCTCGCCGGAGACGCAGCCTGACCTGGAGACCGAATGTCGGCTCAGTTATGAAGACGGGTTCCGCAAAGGCAAGTATGAGGGAGGGGAGCGCATCCTCGCCCGGATGCTTCCCGGGATGACCCTGCTTCCCGATTTGACGGTCGAAGACGTTATCTCTCTGGGAGTCGAGCAGGTCCGCCATTTGTTGAAGCCGCTGATGGGGACGGCCGACGTGTTCCATGCATTGGAGACGGCTTTGGAGGAACGGAGACCTTGCTCGCTGGTACGGCTGGGAGACGGCGAACTGCTGGCATTGGCGCACGGTACGGTGCTGAGCGCGGAATTAGTGCGGAGAGAGGGGACATTCCTCGAATATTCGGGCATGAATATTCCGGATTATGTCCACCGGGATCAACTGGCGGCGGCAGTGAGCGCAGCATCGATCATCGGCGTGCCGGTGGCCCCCGAGGCGAACTTCCGGGGGCTGCTTTCCCCCGTGTTTCAAGCGTACGGCATCCAGATCGCGCCACGCCAGTTTACTCTCTCCACCATTAACTATTCATTGGCCGAAGAAGGTTATCTGTCCCGGCTCATCCAAGGCCGGCGCGTGCTCGTCATCGGCAATACGGCCCCTTCGCTTGCCGCGGCTCTTGCTGGCAAAGGGGCGGTCATCGCCGGCACGATCGCCCCGGTCAAAGGCATGAATGATATTCCTGATGTTCTGCAGGAGGCCGCGAAGCATGAATATGATTTGGCCGTCGCCGCCGCAGGCATTCCTGCAGTCATCCTGGTTCAACGCCTAGCCGAGCAGTTCGGCAAGGTCGCTATTGATTTCGGACATTTGGCGAATCTCATCATAAATGGCACTATGCATTTATCCTAACTTAAATGAAGGAGGTGCGCCGAGATGCCACCAGTGCGTTCCCACCGTATTATTCCCCGTGTGCCCGCAGGCAAGCGGCGCGTCCCCGCATCTTTCATGCGGGCTGCAACCGGACGGAGCGGACAGCAACGGTACGAGCGGGGGTATGCCTGCGGCTATGCGGAAGGATTGCGGGCCGGTCAGGCTCAATACGGAGTTCCCTTTGACGGCACAAGCATCATCATCCCGACGTATAACAAGGCCGAACTGTTAGAGAAATGTATTGACAGCATTGAGGCTCATACGACGCCCCCCTATGAAATCATCGTCGTCGACAACGCTTCGACGGACGGCACCGCCGCCTATCTCCTCCGGAATACCGGGAAGCTTCGCTTCCATATCCACGAGGATAACCGCGGATTCTCCGGAGCGGTCAATACGGGGCTGATGATGGCGAAGGGGGGGACGATCTGCATCTTGAACAACGATATTCTGGTGACCCCGAATTGGCTCACCAACCTTCTCAACTGCCTCCAAAGCGATGACAAGATCGGAATGGTCGGGCCGGTAACCAATTTCATCAGCGGCGATCAGCAGATTGAAGTTCCTTATCGCGATATTGAGGAGATGTATTCGTTCGCAGCGGCCCATAATGTGACGAGTGCGGGGAAATGGCAAGGAACGGATCGGATTGTCGGGTTTTGTCTCGTATTCCGCCGGGAGCTGTTCGAGACGACCGGCTATTTCGACGAAGGCTTCGAGATCGGCAATTTCGAAGATGAAGATTATGTGCTTCGGGTGCGTCTTAACGGACGCAAGCTCGTGATTGCGCGGGATACGTTCATCCATCATTACGGGAGCGTAACGATGAGGGAGCTTGGGGACCAGTTTATCGCGATCAATGATAAAAACGCTGCCTTTTTTCGTGCGAAATGGGGAAATTCCTTCAACCTGGTTCAGCGTGCGAGAGAAGCGAACAGGGACCCCGGCCTTGGCCGCTGTCATGATTTCTACCCGACGCATGTCGCGGTTACAGGGTTGACAGATACGGTCTATTGGGTCGAGCACGGCACCAAATATCCGCTTGTCGGCCATATCGGCGTCCCGATCGTAACTGTCTCGCAAATTGATTTGCGAGGCTGGCCGACAGGGCCGGCCATGGATGCGGGAGTTGCCAGGGATAAGTGGAACCGGCAATCCGAGCCGGACGGGGCTATTGCGGACGGGGCCGTTTTCACGACGGAAGGGGGAAAATGGTACCAGCGTCAAGGGGCAGAGTACCGAGAGATCATCAGCGAGCATGCCCTTCGAAGATGGCAGCTGGAGAACCGGGTGCAGCAGCGGACGGATAAAGAGAGACGCGAACTGATAGCGGGGCTTCCGATTATCCCGGCGCCGGTCATCGCTTCATTTCATTTGTAAGCAGCGACGGTCCGATGAAGCCCGGTCCACAAAAGGCTGGGCTTAGGGCAGTTTTGGGCGAGTGGCCCGTATACACTCGCCTGTGGACCGCATATGTTAAGACAAGGAAGCGAAGTTAGCACTTGTACGCGATCCGTAATGTTGCCAGGGAGGAAAAAGCATGGAGAACGTTGTGGACGAAATTATTATTCATATGTCCCATACGCATCAGCACATGGCCCGCGTTCTGGATGCGGAACGTCAGGTGGCGGTGCGGATGGCGCAGATCATTCACGCCCTGCCGGACGTCAATCCCGACTTTGCCGGTCTGAGCGGACTGAAGGTCCAATCCGCCGCACTAACGAAAAATCTCGTCGCCTACCTGAACGGAATCGCGGAATTGGAAGAGGCGCTGGCCGAGCAGCTCGAACAGGTGATCAAAGAATTGAACGACGCTGGCGAAGAATGAATCGATAGGGGGGAGTCCGGTTGAGCAGAGAGCGCTCCTATCATCTTATATTGGATGCCATAGCCAAGATGCAGTGGAATGTCGCTATGATTTTGGAAGCTAAAGCGGTGGAGGCAGAAAAGACGCGAAATTGGATGTTGAATCATTTGACGGAGTCTGCTTTTGTCACCCATAAAGAGCAAATCAGCGATCCGTTGGAGATCCATGATCAAATCGTAGAGGTCCTCGACGGATTGACCAAAATCCAGCTCAGTCTCGCCCGGAATATGAAAGCCGTTCTTGATCGCGGGGACTCGGGTTCGATGGGAGACGGGATCTCAGACGGATCTTTCAGCGGAGAATTTGATTTGGGGAGATAGACGGTCATGATGCATAGATCGCAGGAGGATAAAGTTAAGCTGGAAATGATTCAGGCCATCGTCCGCAGCCAATCCGCCCTGGCCCGGATGCTGGAGAACCTTGCGGATGTGACCGAGCATGCGGAAGGCTCCGTCAAAGGAATCAAAGAGGATATCCGGCTGCTGTCGAATTATCAGCTGGCGTTATGCGGGATGATCACCGGCTGGCGTTCCCGTCACAGGACAACCGGAACTCCTGCAACGCCCTGGTTCAATCCAGCTCACTTCGATGGAGCCGTACTTGACCCGAGGAGTACAGGAGGGTGAATCTATTGAAAAAGCGATCACGCACACGGAAATTAGGGCGCAAGACAGCGCGCAGCGGACCCATTCGCGCCCGAAAAGGAGAGGGGCGCACGGGATTGGGCCGTCGTTCCTCCCGTCGTTCCCGCAAGCTGCGGAAACGCGGGCAGCGGATCGTCCGCCGGAGGAGGAGAAGAGGATCCCCTCTATCCTACAAGCGGGGCTATGACGAATCTTATCAATCGGGGTTCGATGCCGGTTTTGCCAAAGGATTCGAGGACGGCCACCAGTTGGCCTATTCCGAACAGACCGGATAAGGCGTATGAACAGTCAGATGATTGCCGCGAACGGCAGCCGCTGGCTGTTTTTGTTTGTCCGGAGCCCTTTTTGCCCCTGGATGGATAGCCGTCCATGATGCAGCTGCCGGAGCGGCATATGATGAATGGATGCCAGACCATCGATGAAGCATCTGCGAGACCGTGTCTATCGTATCGCAGCATTCCGGCGAGAAACGAATGTAAAAGGAGCGATTTCATGCGTACATCACGCTCACGCAGGCAGCAGGCCCGAATTCATATGAATCATAAAATCCGAGGCAACGCCCGTCATCGAGGACGCATCGCAGGGTTCAATGATGGATTCCAGGAAGGCTATTTACGCGGGCGGGCGGATGTCATCATGAAGATCCCGAGGGAGCCGATACCGATGCGGCCGCTCCATGTCTGCTATGTGACAACCGGCAAAGGATACCCTTATGCCCCGATGGATGAAGGCATGCGTAACACATGGCAAGAGCTGGTCAGCCAAGTGTCCGTATGCGGCCCCCGGGATGGCGTTGCCGCCGTGGCCGGGCAGCAGCGGCCCGATCTGGTTTTTGCCCTGGACGGCATGGAGCTTCCGGTAGAGCAAGTCGATGCCGTGCGGGAGCTTGGGATCCGGACGGCCCTATGGATTACGGATGATCCCTACTATACCGATGTGATGAGCTCCATTGTGACTCATTATGATTATGTTTTCACTTTGGAAGCGAATAGCGTCGACTATTACCGGTCGATTGGGGCGAACGTGTACTTTTTGCCGTTTGGCGTCTATCCCGGCCAGTTCCGGCCCCTTCGCAGCCCCGCGAAGGTGCGGAGGGAGATCAGCTTCATCGGTTCCGCTTATTGGAGCCGAATTGGGATGTTAGAGCCGATTTTGCCTGAACTGATGAAGCGAGGCTTGGTTCTGTCCGGCTTATGGTGGGATCGGATGCCCCGATATCCACAATACGCCCGCCAGATCGAACTCAATCGCTGGATGGATCCTTACGAGACGTCAGACACGTACAACGGAAGCAAAATTGTGATTAATATGCACCGCAGACATGACGACGAAACAGTAAACCAAAACCGGATCAATATTTCGGCGGCTTCCCCGAATCCGCGCACATTCGAAATTTGCGCCTGCGCTACGCTGCAGCTTACCGACGTGCGATCGGATGTCTCCAAATTCTATACTCCGGGCCAAGAAATAGAGACCTATTCTTCTCCGCAAGAGATGCTTGCCAAGATAGACTACTATTTAAGTCACGAGCAAGAGCGGCGAGACATTGCGCTCCGCGCTTTGGCCCGGACGATGCGCGATCATACGTATGCTCACCGCTTGAACCAGGTGCTGACCACCATTTTCGGTTAGAGCGGTATAATCGCAGGGCGATCTCATCCTATGCCATTCCATTGCTCTGGAGGTGAAGGCATCCGTATCTTTACGAGAACGGGCCGCGCAATGAAACCGACGATGATGTTATTTTCGCATCTATGCAACCAAGATTATATTACCGGAGCGGAGAAGCATCTGCTTTTTCTCGCTCAAGAATTAAGCGCCTGGTATGAATGCATGATGATTGTGCCCCAGGAAGGCCGATTATCCGCTCTTGCCCGGGCTGTCGGCATTCGCAGCGAGATTTTGCCCTGTCCGCTTATGTACTCTCTCCTCCGGCCGGAACCCGATCTGCGGGAGGAGTTGGAGCGTTGGAAGCGGGCTCCCGAATTCGGGGCTGTCGTCAACCTGCTGGAGCAAATGAAGCCCGACCTTGTCTTGACGAATACGGCGGTCCACCCGCTTCCGGCCGCGGCAGCCACATCCCTGGGGATTCCCGCTCTGTGGGTCATCAATGAGACCATCGCCGACAATCCGCATACCGCTCTGGCGGCTGGACTTATCTGCTCGCATGCGGACGGCATTATCGGCACGTCGGAGACGACGCTTCAACCGATTCGCCCGTGGGCGGTAGACACCCCGCTCTATCTGCTGCCTCCATCCTGGCGCCCGAATGCCCTTCAGCCCCGCTCCTGGTCCCGCTTCCGCCGCGGCAAAAGAAGAGGATTGAGGATATCCCCCCGACATGTGTTGATCGGATATATATCGGCTGCCATCTATCCGGAAAAGGGGCTGGACCACTTTGTCCGGATGGCGCTGAAAGTGGCGGCTCAGCGGCCGTCTGCCCGCTTCATCATCCTCGGAGAACCCGCCGATCACGGTTACTATGAAGCCTGCCTCGGCATGATTGCAAAATCTCCCTACGCCGGCCGCTTCCGGTTCATCCGGTTCGAGCCGTCGGTGGAGCATGTATACCCGGCGATGGATATTGTCGTGGTGCCCAGCTTGCTGCCGGAAGGGTTCGGGTTGACGGCTCTGGAAGGGATGATATTCGGCAAAGCGGTGCTCTCATACGCGTCGGGCGGCTTAGCCGAAATTCAAGCGGCAACGGGGAATTTCGCTTATTCGATTGAGACCGGGAATGAGGCGCGGTTGACCCGGGCCGTCCTTGAGATGACCCGCAGCCCTTCGGCATGGAAAATGGCGGGAATCCGCAACAGAAAGAACGCGGTTCGCGTGTACGGTCATGCCGTATTCCGCGAGCGATTGAAGAAGCTGCTGGTTAGCCATGTGCTGCACCATCGGGACAAATACCGGGTCCTGCAGGGGGACACTCCCGATGTGTTCATCGCCGATCCGGATAGCGGGACATTCCGGCGCGTGTCTCCCGGCATGCCGGAGCATGGACCGCTGCTCTCCCAGGCACGGCGGATTCCCGCGGAGATCCTGCACGATATCGTTCCTTCCGCTGGGTCGCCCGACGATATTCGGGGGATGCCCTTAACCCGCCGCCCGCATCCGCGCGCAGGGGGGAGGACGAAGCGGCGCCTTCGCAGCCGCCATTGGCTGGGAAGGATGGGAGCCCGCGGACGGAACAGAAACTTCCGGCTCCGCCGGGGCAATAGGATGAGAAGAAAACGATAAACGTTCACAAAATAGACATATTTTTTTAAGTTTCGTTTCATTTCCGTTTAATCTTGTTTTAGAAATGCCGGCTTATGATCGGGAAGACAGACTGCGGCGCGCCGCCCCGGGCGGTGCGCCGCTATCGCAAAGGAAACGGGAGGTCTACGATGTTAGAAGTGAACAACGTCAGCAAATGGTATGACGAACGCCGGGGCGTGGAGAATCTTCAGTTCGCCATCGAGCAAGGCGAGATTGTCGGCTTCCTGGGGCCCAACGGGGCAGGCAAGACGACGACGATGCGCATGATTACCGGGTACTTGAACCCGACTCGCGGAAGCATCTCGATCGGCGGCTTGACGATGGCGGAGCACGGGACTCAGGCGAGAAGCAAAATCGGCTATTTGCCCGAAACCCCGCCCCTCTATCCCGACATGTCGGTAAAGGCGTATTTATCCTTTATCGCGGATCTGCGAGGGGTACCTGCAAGGGAGCAGAGGCAGCGCATCGCGGAAATGCTGGACAAGCTGGGGCTGCGCGGAAGAGAAAAGCAGATGATTCGCAGCTTGTCCAAAGGGTACAAGCAGCGGCTGGGCTTGGCGCAAGCCATTATCCACAAGCCCGATCTGCTCGTGCTGGACGAGCCGACGTCCGGACTCGATCCAAATCAGATTATTGAGATACGCGAGCTGATCCGTGAATTGGGAGAGCAGCATACCGTTCTGCTCAGCACTCATATTTTGCCTGAGGTGAATACGTTGTGCAATCGGGTTCTCATCATCCATCAGGGCCGTCTTGTGCTGGACGAACGGCAGGATCGGCTGGGTGCGGTGATGGGACAAGCATCATCGCTGCAGTTGGAGGTAAAGGGTCAAGAGTCTGACATTATTTCAATTTTGACAGCCCTTCCGGAGGTCGCGTCTGTTGATGTCCTTCGAGAGGATAAAGAGCCTGCCGGCGGGAACACAACGGAGGAGACGCAAGCGAATGGCAGCGTCGAGCCTGGCCCCGGCCCCGGCGTGCAATCCGGGAGCATAGCTGCGGCGGAGGAGCCGGATTCCGGCCTCCCGATCGTCGCGCTTCGGGTCACCCCGATCGAACAGGCGGATGCGCGGGAGTCTATTTTTTTCGCGCTTGCGAAGGCGGGATTTCCGATTCTCGAGATGAGGCGCGACGCCACCAGCTTGGAGGACGTGTTTATTCGGCTTACGACCGAGGAGGAGGTGCAGCAGGATGCGTAGATTTCGAGCGATCTACCGGAAGGAGCTGCAAGCTTATTTTACCTCGCCGGCCTCTTATGTGGCGTTTGCCGTCTATGTGCTTATTTCCAGCATGATGTTTTATTTGAATTTCGTCATGTTCCAGCCCAGCATCATTGATTTCCGGCTTGTCTCGGGCAACGCGGTCTTCATGTATGTGTTCGTTATACCGCTGTTGACGATGCGCTTGCTGGCGGACGAATTCCGCCAAGGCACGGATGAGCTGCTATTCACCTCGCCGGCCCGGTTGAGCCATATTGTGCTTGGCAAATATGCGGCGGCTCTCGTCGTCATGGTGCTGCTCGTCTGTCTCAGTCTGCTGTACCCGATTATCATGTCCTTTTTCGGCCCCCTGGATTGGCCGGTGCTGCTTACTTCGGTTCTCGGGATGCTGCTGCTCAGCGCAACGATGGCTGCCGTCGGCTTGTTCGCCTCGACTCTGTCCCAGCACCAGATGGTGGCGGCGATTGCGGGCGTAGTCATGCTGCTAGCCTTCTGGCTGCTCGATATGCCCGCATCCACCTCTCCGGAATGGGGAAGCTGGCTTGCGCCATTCGCCATGAATCTGCGATTGGAGTCGTTCATGAAAGGCGTAATCAACGGGGCTGACATTCTCTTTTTCTTGACGCTGTCGGCCGTATTCCTCGTGCTGAGCATTCAAGTGTTGGACAGAAAGCGGTGGAGGTAACATGAAGATGAAAACATGGCTGCGTCGTGGAAATGCGGCAATTATCTCGGCCGCGGTAATAGGAATTTTCGTACTGCTTACTTATATATTCCAGTCCTTCCCGGGATGGCAGTGGGACGTGACGAAGAACAAATCCTTCACGCTGTCGGAGCAGACGCTCTCGGCGCTGGCTTCCGTCGAGAAGCCGATCGCGATCAAGCTGTTCACCACCCCGAACGATGATGAAGTGCTGGTTCGCGAGGTTGCGGACATGGCGGAGGAATATGCCAAGCGCAACCGCCATATTTCGTTCAAGCGGTATGATCTGTTGAAGGAGCCTTCGCTGGCGGAGCAGTACAAGCTGACGGCAAGCTCGATTGTATTCGAGCAGGGAAGCCAGCGCAAAACAGTTGGCTTATTTGAAATGTTCCAAGCCGGACAGGGGTATTCTTATCAATTCAGCGGCGAGGAAAAAATGACGCAGGCGCTGCGAAGCCTTGCCTCTGACAAAAAAACAAAGGCTTACGTTCTAAGCGGGCATCAGGAAATGACGCTGGCGCAAATGAATGTGCTGCGAACCAGCTTGCAGGAGGATAATGTGGAGCTTGAGGAGCTGAACCTGCTGCAGAAGGGCAACGTGCCGGAGGATGCCGATCTCGTGATGCTAGTCGGCATGAAGCAGGATGTGAGCGATAAGGAAGCGGAACTCCTCCAGAAGTATGTGGAAGGGACAGGAAAGCTGTACATTGCGCTTGGCTTCGATGAAAAGATGGCCACGGAATGGCCGAATATTCATCGGCTGCTGAAGTCGCTCGGCGTAGAAAGCACGAACTCGGTCGCTGTCGAGCCGTCCGAAGGCTTGCTGTATGATCCGTTCACGATCATGCCGGATTATAACGAGCATGAAATGACAGAGAAGCTTATCCAGTACCGCATGATGATGACCTTGTCGTTAAGCATTCCGCTCAAGATCGGAGAGAACGATGCGTTCGAGGCGCGAGAAATATTGCACACGACTGACAAGGCCTATGGAGAAACGGATATCCCGCGCTTGGTCCAAGAAGGAAGCGAACGGGACGACAAGGATATCCCGGGTCCGCTGACACTCGGGGCGGTCGTCAAGTCGAAGGACGGGCAGCCAAAAGCTGTTGTCATCGGCGGTTCGAGCTATATGGCGGATGCTTATATTTATACCCAGGGCAACCGGGACTTCGCGCTGAACAGCATTCACTGGCTCGAGGAGAATCAGGATCAGGTTACGATTCGGCCCCGCGAAAAGGCCGCCTACCAGCTAGCGTATTTGACGCCGGCTCAAGGTAAAACGATTTTATGGGTGACCGTGATCGGATTCCCGGCCGTGCTGCTCCTGATTGGAGCGGGACTGTGGTGGAGAAGGAGACATGCGTCATGAAAAAGCTGATGCCGGCTGCTCTGCTGGTTATTGTTTTCGGCATACTGTATTGGTATGCATCGTCGAATCATTTTTTTCTCGAGACCGGCAAGGAAGCGGAATCTGCGCCTGTCCTCGTGAAGGCGGAGGCGGAACAAGTGAACGCCATTGAATTGGATGCCGGCGGGAAAAAGCTGAAGCTGGTTAAGGTAAAGGAAGATTGGAAGGTGCAGGGGAACGAGGATTATCCGGTAAGCTCTTATGCGGCGGCCGATTGGATTTCGACGTTTACCGGGGTAACGGGGCAAGCCGTGGTGGAAGAGGATGCCGAAGACTTGGCGAAATACGGCCTGGATCATCCCGCTGCCGTCTACTCCATTTCAGAAGGAGGGAATGTCCGCCGGATTGAGGTCGGAGGGAACACCCCGGTTCCCGGAACGGTCTACGCCCGGATCGCTGGAGCAAAGACAGTCTTTCAAGTAGCCGAATCCGAGTTGTCGGGCCTGAAGCGCTCTCTCTTTGATTTCTCCCGGAAAGAACCGTTGACATTCGCACTGGAGGAAGTCCGGGAATTCAAGTGGACAGGGGACGGGCAGACCTTCGATCTGAGAAGAGACACCAAAAAGGATTCTTCGGCAGATGAAGGGGAGAATTGGAGCTTGAATGGCGAGAAGCTAACGCAAGAAAAAGCAACCTCGCTTCTCAATGCCTTCCGTTTCCTGATCACAGATCGCGAGCCGGAACGCGCCGATGCCCTGACGGGATCCGGGGCAAAGCCGGATTGGACGCTCACGATTACCCTGCAGCCGGAAGCCGTTGACCCGGGAGAGGCGCAAGAAAAAGCGGTCACGAAGCGATATGGCGGGTATATGAAGGAGGAGCATATGTGGATCATCCCGGATGGCGAAGGATGGGCCTATCCGATCGAGGAGTCATCCTTCCAGGAAGCGGTTCAGACGTGGCAGGATGTGGAGAAGCGCGAAGAATCTGAATCCGCTCAGAAGTAAAAAATCAGACACGGCTGCCGTTCGCGGGAAGCCGTGTCTTTTTATTGCTCTCAACGCAATTCTGGCCAGCGAAGCAGAAGCGCCGCCTGAGAGAAGCCTCCTCCGAACCCATACAGCAGCGTCGTATCCCCTGGCTTCAGCTTCCCCTCGCCCAGAGCGAGGGAGATGGCCAGCGGAATGCTTGCCGCCGATGTGTTGCCATAGCAGGCGACGCTCGTTAACGTCCGTTCCATGGGAATGCCGCTTCGTTCGCTAATCGCTTCAATCATGCGCAGGTTGGCGCTGTGCGGAATGAACCAGTCCACCGCATCCGAATTCCATTGCAGCGCGGACAAGATGTTTCCGATGCCGAGAGGGATTTGCTGCAGCGCCCATTTATAGAGTACGCGGCCGTTTTGCACCAATTTCCCATCCTCTCTAAGCTCCACATCTCCAATCCGATCGGCGGTGGCCCGACGGTATAAGACCGCATCGGTGTCTCCCGTCGTGTCCGACAAAGAGGCGATAAAGCTGTCTCTGCGCTCATCCGCCTCGAGCAGCATCGCTCCGGCGCCATCGCCGAACAGGATGCAGGTGCTCCGATCGGCGTAGTCTACGGTCTTGCTCAATACCTCGGTTCCGATAACGAGTACGCGTTGATGCAGGCCCGCTTCGATTAAGCCAATCCCTAACTGAAGTCCGCTGACGAAGCCAGCGCACGCATTGGAAATATCGAGAGCCAGCGCATTATCCATTCCGAGCCGAGCTTGGACAAGAGCCGCGGTATTCGGGAAAAAAGCATCCGGAGTGGACGTGGCCACCAATACGGCATCCACCTGCCGCAGGTCAACTCCGTGGCGCTCCGCCAGATCATGGGCCGCCTTCACCGCCAGATCGGAGGCGTAGGTATCCGGATCGGCAATCCGGCGTTCCTTCATCCCGGTCCGGGTCACGATCCATTCATCATTGGTGTCCACCATCGCAGCCAGATCGTCATTGGTCAAGCGGCGCTCGGGGACAAAAGATCCAAAAGCGGTAATGCGGGCTTTCGTACGCAAACGTGTTATTGGCATTGGTTTCCCTCCGGTATGCGAATATTAGTACCTGGTACTAAATAATACTGCTCCGATGCTCCCTTGTCAACGAAAAGGTATGCCGGTCTCCGGGCACCGATATGAAAGGGATCTTGCCTTGCTGCGGAAATTTACAAAGCGGAGAAAGGAGTGGCAGGGACGGTAAAACCTATCGGGATAACATCCCGGCCTGGGCGCATGCTAAGTGTGGTGATAATCCACTTGAAATCATCTACACAAGGAGGAAAAGCGATGCGTAAAAAGATGGTCCTGCTCACGTTGGCAGCGGCAATGGTCATGTCCATGGGGTTGACGGGCTGCGCGACGACAAGAGACAATGTCACCACAAAGAGCAATAACATGCGTACCCGCACAACCCATGATGGAATCTACCCTCTGGGCATGAATCCGAATCTGGACACCAACGCCAACAAATATAACGGCAACCGCTACGGCACACGAGGCTATGGAGTAGACGGTGTTCGCGGTTATGGCGTAGACGGCATTGGCACTCGCGGCTACGGCGTCGGCGGTACCGGCACTCGCGGCTTGGGCGTGGACGGCATCGGCACCCGCGGCTACGGCGTGGACGGCATCGGCACCCGCGGCTGGGGCGTTGATGGCATCGGCACTCGGGGCCATGGCGTAGACGGCATCGGTACCCGCGGCTACGGCCTCGATGGCATCGGTACTCGCGACGGTATGCGCGGCTTGGGCGTAGACGGCATCGGCACTCGCGGCTGGGGCGTTGATGGAGCAGGCACTCGCGGTTATGGCGTAGACGGAATGGGTACACGCGGTTACGGCGTCGGCGGCACCGGTACACGCGGCTACGGCGTAGACGGCATGTATGGCACCCATAGATACGGCACACATGGCTATGGAACGCATAATTATGGCATGACGGGTTATGGAGTAGACGGCAGCCGTCTGCATGGTTACGGCACTGGGACTCATTCCATGACCAATATGCACATGAACAAGAAAATCGCTGACAAAATTGCCCGCATGAAGGGAGTTAAATCAGCGAACGTCATGCTGACCAACAACAATGCTTATGTAGCCGTATCGACGGACACGGCTATGAAGACGAAGGGAACGGGCAAGGGAACGCATCATCTGAAGGCAAAGGGAACCCATCACCGCGGGACCGGAGCGAAAAGCATCAGCAGCCGAGGCGGTACCGGAAATCTCGATGCTCGTTCCAAGAGCCATACCTTGAATAACAGCGTAGACATGCGCACAAGCAGCGATATATCGGCTGACTTGAAGAACCGCATTGCCGAGATTGTCAAAAAAGATGCTCCGCAATGCCAACAAGTGTACGTGTCATCCAACCCGGATTTCGTCAAACGGATGAATGAGTTTATGAAGAGCTCGAAAGAAGGCCGTCCGTTGTCGGGATTCGCCAACGACTTTCAAGAAATGGTTTATCGTATCTTCCCAACACAAGAATATGGAACCACGAGACAAATGACCAATACTCATCCGAGACGGCTGAACAATATGGCTCCCGGCTTGAGATAACAAACGGGAAGGAACCGCGTCTGCGCTTTTGGCAGAGAAGCGCGGTCCTTTTCGCTACATAGGAATTATCTTGCGGCATTCCGCCGCGGTTTATGCGGAAGCGGAGGATAGGCCCATTTTTGAGAAGCATCGCACCAAGTAAGAATGCCCTTCATACTATAACTTTGACTGTATCCCTTAACCTTGTTAAATAACAAAAATTCGGGCAAGGAGGGGTGACACTTGAAGGGTAGCGATCACAAAAGCAAGTTCCTGTTAACGAACCGTGAACGCGAAGTCTTTGAATTGCTTGTTCAAGACAAAACGACCCGCGACATCGCGCAACTGCTGTTCATTAGCGAGAAGACAGTCCGAAACCACATCTCCAACGTGATGCAAAAATTAAATGTGAAAGGTCGGTCGCAAGCGGTTGTCGAACTGATCAAGCTTGGGGAGTTAAAAATCTGATGATAAGCCCATCGCCCTGACCATTGTTAACTTCTGCTCCTGCGGCAGCACCTTACCCAAGGAGAGAAGTTCTTGAATGAGCAAGTCGCTACGGCTTGCATTCAATAGATCACAGCGTCATCTGCCGGGTGCCCCGCACAGGGTCTGGCAGTTAGACGCTAATTTTTTTGTCCTCTTCCCTTGCATAGAGAAGGCCCGTGCTCGGGAGCACAGGCCTTGATACTAAATAGGCGTGAATGGAGACAGGCTTAGGCTTGCTGCATATGGCTGCGCCCCTTCACCCAGACTCGGCGGATGTTCAGATCGCGGTCGGTCCAGACGAGATCGGCCTGCTTGCCGACTTCGATGCTGCCGGTGATGTCATCGATGCGAAGCTGCTTCGCCGGATTGATGCTCGCGAGGCGGGACGCTTCCTCGACGGACAGGCCCACCTGCTCGATGACGAAGCGGACGGCGCCGATCATTGTCAGCGTGCTCCCTGCCAGCGAATCGCCTTCCGTCAGCCGGGCCACTCCGTCCTTCACGGTGACCGGGAGGCCGCCCAGCTCGTAAGCTCCGTTCGGCATGCCCGCCGCGGACATCGCGTCCGTAATAAGCACGAGCTTGCCTGGCGCTTTGGAGCGGGCGAGCAGCTTGATGCATGCGGGATGCACGTGATGGCCGTCCGCTATGACTTCGGCCGTAATCCGATCGTCGGTCAGGACGGCGCCGGCGACGCCCGGATTGCGGTGATGGACCGGGGACATCGCATTGAATGTATGCACCGCTTGGTTCAGGCCCGCATTGACCGCTTCGGTCACCTGCTCGAATGTCGCGTCGGTATGGGCCGCCGCCACGTTAATGCCGTGATCCCGAGACCAGCGGATCGCTTCGATGGCATGCTGCCGCTCCGGAGCGAGGCTCAATTGCTTCATGATGCCCGGATGGTTCTTATCCCAAGCTTCCAGCCACTCGATTTGCGGATCGAGCATATAGGCTTCGTTCTGCGCCCCTTTGTACTTCGGATTGACGAACGGTCCTTCGAGGTGAAGACCCGCCAGCTGGGCATAAGGCATATCCCGCTTCATATAAGCGTCGACGGCCGCGACGACCTTGTCCAGCGCTTCGCGGGACTGCGTCATAGACGTGGCGAGCATCGCCGTCGTGCCATGCTCCATATGGAAGCGCGTAATCGTGTCATACGCCTCCGCTGTCGCGTCCATGAAGTCGGCGCCGAAGCCGCCGTGCACGTGCACATCGATGAACCCGGGCAGCAAGTACCCGCCTTCGGCATCGATGGCTTCGTCAAGCCCTGAGCGATCTCTGTCCGACAATTGTGCTGGTGTTCCGATGAAGACAATGCGCCCATCCTCTACGCGGACGACGCCATCCGTCAGGATGCCGTTCGGCGTTACGACGCGAGCTTGCTTCACCGTAAATGTTGACTTATTCATGGAAATGCTTTGCCGCCTCCTTGTCGAGTAATACGACGACGTTCGGATGGGTCTGAAGAAGAGAAGCCGGGATATCGGTCGTAATCGGGCCGGTCAGCGCGCGATGAACGATGTCCGCCTTGTCTGCGCCGCGGACGACGAGCATGATCATCTTCGCCTTCAGGATGGAGCCGACGCCCATCGTAATCGCCTGCGTAGGCACTTCGTCAATCGAGTTGAAAAAGCGCTTGTTCGCCTGGCGCGTCTCTTCCTTGAGCGTGACGACATGCGTGCGGCTCTGCAGGTGGCGGTCAGGTTCGTTGAAGCCGATATGGCCGTTATGGCCCAGGCCCAGCAGTTGAAGGTCGATGGAGGCGTCGGAGAGCATTTTGTCATAGCGCTTGCTCTCAGCCTCCAGATCGGATGCGTTGCCGTCAGGCACATGGGTGTTCGCTTTATCAATGTCGATGTGATCAAATAATTGCTTGTTCATGAAGGTGCGGTATGTCTCCGAATGATCGGAAGGCAGACCGACATATTCATCCAGATTGTACGAGGTGACCTGCTTGAAGCTGACATATCCTTTCCCGCAGAGCCGGATTAGCTCCTGATAGATGCCGATCGGCGTGCTTCCCGTCGCCAGGCCAAGCACGGCATGAGGCTTCGTCTGCACGAGGCTCGCAATGATGGCGGCCCCGTTCTGGTTCAATTCTTCATTGGTCTCGAACGTCAAAATGTTCATAGTGTTGGTGTTACCTCCCTTTAGCTTTACGATACTTCCGCACCATCCGGTACGAGTGTTCCAGCATCGGAATGCGTTCGTGGAACTCCTCACTCGTCATGCCCGCGAACAGAATGTCGATGATATGCAGCTGCGCGATGCGCGAGGCCATATCGCCGCGGCGGATGCCCTCCTCCAGCGAGGAGGCGAACAGTCGAATGTCCGCCAGCGAAGCGAGACGGTTCGCTCCCACCTTCGTCAAGGAAATGGCGGTCGCCCCCTGTTCCTTCGCGCACAGCAGCGCCTCGATCGTCTCCGGCGTCTCGCCGGAATAGGAGATGGCGAAGGCGACATCCCCCGGTCCGAGCCGGGAAGCCGATGTAATCTGCATATGCGGGTCGGAGAAGCAGGATGCCTGCTTGCCGATGCGAATGAGCTTCTGATAGAAATCCAACGCCACGATTCCGGAAGTGGCCATGCCGTAAAGATCGGTTTGCCGGGCATGAAGAAGCGCCTGCAGGGCCTGCTCCAAGGTCTCCAGATCCAATAATCCGGTCGTATCGGAGATAGAGCGGATATGGTTGGTCTCGATAGCGGCAATGATGTCTGGCAGCGGGTTGCCTGCAATGATGTCTTGGTAAGTGAGCGGTACGCTTTGCTGTGCCAGATCGGCGGCGAGCTTCGTCTTGAAATCTGGATATCCCCGGAAGAGGAGCGATTTGCAGAATCTCGTCACCGTCGCGGGCGAGGTGCCTGACTGTTCGGCCAAATCCGTTATGCCCATCGACACTACATTTCCCGGAAATTGCAAAATGTAGTCGGCTAGCTTCCGCTCCTGCGGGTGATATTCTTCGAATTTTTGCCGGATCGCCTGCAATATTGTGGACAAACCAATCATCCTTTTACGGTTAGATAGAATGAAAAAAATTTTGATAATTTCATGCTCTGTCATGAAAATTATTATTTCACTCTTATCATAGTCAATCGGTACAGAGATTACAAGGCGGGGGGAAGGAAAGACACAAATATCTCGAATTGTTGCCCGAATCCGGGACGGGGGAGGAGGTCTGAAATGATATAAAACCAAGCTATCGCTATAAGGAAAGATGAAAGGGGCTGTCCTCTAAGTCGCTTTTACCCGCACAGAGGCAACCCCGTCCCTGCTTCTCGCGGCTCAACCTGCCGGAAAAAGGTGCAAACATCCAGTTCCTTTTAGGACGTTCAAAGCAGGCGCTTAAGATTCGGCCCCGAGCTGGCGCTGATCCCGGAATTGGCGCGGGGACAACCCCATCCGGTTCTTGAAGGTGCGGTAGAAATAGGAGTAGCTCTGGAAGCCGCAGATCTCGGCAATCTGCTCCAGCGGCATGTAGCCATGCAGGATTCGTTCGCAGGCAAGCGTAATCCGTACCTGGATCGCGTAATCCATAATCGACTGCTGAAAGGTCTCCTTGAACACATGGGACGCCCGCGATACGCTCAGTTGAACGGAATCGGCGGCATCCTGGAGCGAGAACGGCTCGGTCGCATGCACTTCGACATATTGCTTGATGCTGTGAGCGAGCTGCGCCGTCCGGTTCATATTCACGAAGGAAGGGTGCGTACGTTCCGTCAGCGTCCGCTCGAGCATCCCGAAGAAGGCGAAGGTGAGATGCTTGACAATATCGTTCACCTTGATCGAGCCGAAGAGGCGCTGCTCCTGCATAATCTCCCGCCAGAGGGACAGCAGATGGTCGTCGATGCCGATCGCGGACTTGCCGGGGCGCTCGCGCTTCGACCACCATTGTTCGACCCAGGGGCCGTTCAGAATCATATAATAATCGAGACTGTGCACTTTGCGAAGCGGATCGGATGCCTCGGGATTGCGGTAGCCAATCTTCAGATCATAATATTCGCCCGGGCTGAGCATCAGGAGATCGCCGGGCTTCAACTCCTGGTACCCTCCGTCGAGCCACGTGTGGCCGCTGCCCTCCAGCTGGATACGGACCAGGTAGTGCTTCAGATCGGGAATGACGAGCGTCATTGCTTTGCTGTGCCGGGCATGCCCGGCGAACAGCAAGGAGATGTCCGGCCGCGGTTCACTGGATTGAGACATGTGCATCCCCCTTCTTTTTATGTTGTCACATACATCGATTATATCAGACAATAGCAAGATTGTTCATGTAAAAAAGATATCCTTCATTCACAGCCCGGATACAATGTGGCACAATGAATGAGTCCGATGTAAACCTTTTCAGAGGAATGCGCGGCGAATAAATAAGGCAGCCTATCCAATATTGAATTTAAAAGAGGTGCTTGGTCCATGAAAATCGGAGTTCAGCTTTATACGGTGAGAGACGAGACCGAAAAGAACTTCATCGGCACGCTGGAAAAAATAGCGGAGATGGGCTACGAAGGCGTGGAATTTGCCGGTTACGGCGGACTGAAGCCGCAGGAACTGGCGGACGCCCTCAAACGGCTGAATCTCGCTGCCGCAGGGTCCCATGTCAGCATTGAGCAGCTGGTCGAACACCTCGACGAGCAGATCGAGATGAACACGGCGATCGGCAACCGGTACATCGCATGCCCGTGGCTTCCGGAGTCCCGGTACAACTCTCTCGAAGCGCTGCTGCATACGGCAGAGCAGTTGGCGAATGCATCCGACCGGCTCGCCGAGCATGGAATTAAGCTTGGCTATCATAACCATGATTTTGAATTTACGAGAAAACTCGGAGACGATACGGTATACGATACATTGTTCCGGATCGTTCCCGCAGAGAAGCTCTTCACGGAGCTAGATGTCTGCTGGGTGCAGTATGCCGGGTACGACCCGCTTACTGTCATTGCAAGCTGCAAGGGACGGATTCCGTTGGTTCATTACAAAGATCTGCGGCGCGATGAGCAGGGACGCCCGCTCACTGTCGAACTGGGAGAAGGCGAACTCGATCTGGTCGCCATTGCCGGCGCGTCGAAGGAAGCCGGAGCGGAGTGGCTTATTGTCGAGCAGGATGAATGCCAGCGCCCGAGCCTGGAGAGCATCCGCAACAGCAGACAATGGATCAAGAACAATCTGGGGTGCTGAGACGGCGGTCACGGAGCATCATTCATCTTATGCAAATCGCAATCCCGACTAACTTATATGAATCAACGCCTACAGGAGGAGAATGAATATGTCTAACATCTACAAGATCGCAATTATCGGCTGCGGTGGAATCGCGAACGGCAAGCATATGCCAAGCCTCAAGAAGCTGGACAATGTGCAGATGGTCGCGTTTTGCGATATTATTCCGGAGCGTGCGGAGGAAGCCAAGGCGAAATACGGCGCGGAAGGCGCGAAAGTATATACCGACTACAAGGAGCTGCTAAAAGACGGCAGCATCGACATCGTTCACGTCTGTACGCCGAACGATTCCCATGCGGAGATTACGATTGCCGCCCTGGAGAGCGGCAAGCATGTCATGAGCGAGAAGCCGATGGCGAAGACGGCCGCCGACGCGCGCCGCATGGTCGAGGCCGCGAAGCGCACGGGCAAGAAGCTGACGGTCGGGTACAACAACCGCTTCCGCTCGGACAGCCAATATTTGAAAAAGCTGTGCGAGGACGGAACGCTGGGCGACATTTACTATGCGAAAGCTCATGCGGTTCGCCGCCGCGCCGTTCCAACTTGGGGCGTGTTCCTCGACGAAGAGAAGCAAGGCGGAGGACCGCTCATCGATATCGGCACGCATGCGCTTGATTTGACGCTGTGGATGATGAACAACTACGAGCCCAAGATCGTGCTCGGCTCCTCTTTCCACAAGCTCGGAAGCCGTCCGAACGCGGCCAACGCATGGGGCTCCTGGGATCCGGAGAAATTCAAGGTCGAAGATTCCGCCTTCGGCATGATCGTCATGAAAAACGGCGCAACGATCGTATTGGAATCGAGCTGGGCGCTGAACGTGGCCCAGTCCGGAGAAGCGAAGTGCACGCTGTGCGGCACCGAGGCCGGAGCCGACATGTGGAACGGTCTCAATATCAACGGCGAGAAGTACGGCCGCCTGTATGATCAGAAGATCGAATTGACCGCCGGCGGCGTAGACTTCTATGACGGAGAGGCCGAGAACGCTCCGGATCTGGAGATGCGTCTCTGGATCGACGCCATCGAGCAGGATAAGACGCCTGTCGTAACGCCGGAGCAGGCCTGCGTCGTTTCGGAGATTTTGGAGGCCATTTACGAATCGTCCCGTACGGGCAAAGCCATCTATTTCGACTAAGACCTGGCTTGGCATTCAATCACCCATAGCCTGGACGGCGAAGACATTCATGAGGAAGCAGCAGAACTGAAGGAGGCAGCGACGTGAAACTAGGCGTATTTTTGGTACTGTACGGACAATTGTCACTGGAAGAGGCGCTCGATACGGTAGCGGCCAAAGGAGTCGAAGCGGTAGAAATCGGAACAGGAGGCTACCCGGGGAACAAGCATTGCAATCCGCACGAGCTGCTGGCTGACGAAGCGAAGCAACGGGCATTCAAGGAAGCGGTCGAGTCCCGGGGATTGATCATCAGCGCGCTGAGCTGCCACGGCAACCCGCTCCATCCGCAGAAGGATATCGCCAAGGCATACCATGACGATTTCATGGCGACGATCGATCTGGCGGCAACGCTGGGCGTGCCGGTCGTCAACGGCTTCTCCGGATGTCCGGGGGATCATGAGGGCGCGAAGTACCCGAACTGGCCGGTAGCGCCATGGCCGAACGATTACCAGGAGATTCTGGACTGGCAATGGAACGAGAAGATCATTCCTTATTGGAAGGAAGTCGGCAAATATGCCCAGGATCGGGGCGTCAAAATCGGATTGGAGCTGCACGGCGGGTTCTCCGTGCATTCCCCGGGGACGATGCTTCGCCTGCGCGAAGCGACCTGCGAAGCGATTGGCGCCAACCTGGATCCGAGCCATATGTGGTGGCAGGGCATCGATCCGGTGCAGGCGGTCCGCATTCTCGGCAAGGAAAACGCAATTCATCACTTCCATGCGAAGGATACGACCATCGATCCGATCAATGTGAACAAGCATGGGGTTACCGATATGCAGTCGTACACGATGATGCTCGATCGGGCTTGGCAGTTCCGGACCGTAGGCTATGGGCATGACGTGAAAACGTGGGCGGATATCGTCAGCGCGCTTCGTCTGGTCGGCTACGATTATGTCGTCAGCATCGAGCATGAAGACGGCTTGATGTCCATCGACGAAGGCTTCACCAAAGCGGTCCAGAACCTTCAGCCGCTCCTGATGAAAGAGCCGCTCGGCGAGATGTGGTGGGTGTAGGCCGCCGCAATCTGCGGAACTGAGGATCCGAACATACAAGCAAGAAGGCGCGATCCGCAAGCCCGCCGTCGACCCGGTGCATGGCGGGCGAATGCGGGACGCGAAAGGAGCAGACAACGATGACACACCGACGCAAAGTGACGATTTGGAATGAATACCGGCATGAGCAGCACAACCCCAAAGTTGCCGAAGTGTACCCGAAGGGCATTCATCAGGCGATTGGGGAGGGCTTGGGCTCCGGTTGCGATATCCGCTACGCGACCCTGGACATGCCGGAGCACGGCCTGACCGAAGAGGTGCTGAACGATACCGATGTGCTGATCTGGTGGGGGCATATGGCTCACCACGAAGTGGATGACGCGATCGTGGAGCGCGTCCACCAGCGGGTTCTGCACGGCATGGGGCTTATCGTTCTGCACTCCGGCCATTTCTCCAAAATCTTCAAGAAACTGATGGGAACGGGCTGCGATTTGAAATGGCGCGAAGCGAATGACAAGGAGCGGTTATGGGTCGTGGCTCCGAACCATCCGATTGCCGAAGGCATCGGGGAATATTTCGAGCTGGAGCGGGAGGAAATGTACGGCGAGCATTTCGACATTCCTCAGCCGGACGAACTGGTATTCGTCAGCTGGTTCACGGGCGGCGAAGTATTCCGCAGCGGCTGCTGTTACCATCGCGGCATGGGCAAAGTGTTCTACTTCCGTCCGGGCCATGAGACGTACCCGACGTATTACAACGAGAACGTGAAGCGGGTCATCGCCAACGCGGTCGAATGGGCGGCGCCGGCGAAGCGGGCTTATCCGAATTACGGCAATGCGAAGCCGCTGGAACCGATGAGCTGATTCGCAGCGCGGTACCATTGAAGAAGAATACGCAGATGAATGCCTTGGGCAGGGAGAAGGACAAGCTCCGTTCTTTCCGCCCAGGGCTTTTTTTGCAGCATCCGGGATGAATCCGGAGATGGCCGGCTGCGCGCTGCAGGAGCGCCAGATGACGGAAGGCGTCAGCATGGGCGGGGTGAAGAGGTAAGGGAGCCGATCCGCCCCTCCGGATATTGGAGCATGATCCGGCCGCTGCCGGGTGTACGGAATCTATCCCAACTCCGCTGGTCAGGGGAGCTGGCGGGATGCTCGGGGAAGGGGGCCAATGTCCAACGTTTCCTCAGAGCCTGGCTGAGGCTGTATGGAGAATCCCGGGTCAGGACGGACCGGGAGACGCGTAGCCGGCACACCTATGCAGCACACCTATGCAAAAGCGAATGCAGCCGTTACAATGAGGTATAGAATAGATGAGGTGATTGCAGTGACAGAATGGTATGAACGAAGCTTCGGCCGCGATTATTTGCTCGTATACCGCCACCGGGATTTTCAGGGCGCGACGCAGGAAGTGCACGGGATGATGGAGTGGCTTCGGCTGCCGGCGTCCGCATCGATCCTCGATTTGTGCTGCGGCATGGGCAGACATGCGCTGGCTCTGGCGGAAGCGGGCTACCGGGTCACCGGGGTAGATTTATCCGACGTGCTTCTCGAGGAAGCGACGGCGCATGATACCCGCGGCCAGGTGAAGTTTTTGCGCGGCGATATGAGAGAGCTGCCTGTGGAAGGACCGTATGATGCGGTCGTGAATTTATTTACGTCATTTGGTTATTTTGCAGACAATGCGGACAATGCCCGCGTCTTTCAGGAGATTCATCGCGTCTTGAAGCCGCAGGGCCGCTTTATCGTCGATTTTCTGAACCCGTCCTATGTCCGGGAACATCTGGTGCCGCATTCGGAACGGCTGGACGGCGGTATGCGCATCGAGGAGCGGCGCCGCATCGAGAACGGCTTCGTCAAGAAGGAGATCGCGCTGACGGACGCGTCCGGCGGAGAGCCGCGACACTATGAAGAGCGCGTCCGGTTGTATGAACTGGCGGATTTTCGGCAAATGATGGAGGAGGCGGGGCTTGTCATCGACCAGGTCCATGGCGGCTATGACGGCGCCGCCTACGATGAGGGACAGTCCAAGCGCATGATTATGGTTGGTCACCGGCCATAGCGGCCGTTCGGCCGCATCCCCATCGGCTTCCACCGTCTTGCCGGCGGCGCTGATCGGTCTGGAAAAGGACTTTGGCCGGATGGATTCGCGGAGTGCTCCCGGAGTCAGTTCCCGGGCAGGAAAGCGAGGTATACATAGATGAGCGATATTCGACATACGCAGGAGGGAGGGGACCGTCCGGTCCAGCTTCACCGTCCGGTCGACGGGGTGCTGCAGGCGCGCATTCCGGTTCCGTACTCCCTTCGCTGGGTGAACAGCTATATCTTAATCGGGCCGGAAGGCTATACGATTGTCGATCCGGGCCTCGGAACCGGAGAGGCGGAAGCCTGCTGGGCGGCGCTGCTGGGCCAGCTCGACGGGCCCGTCGCCCGTATTGTCCTAACCCATTACCATCCGGATCATCTCGGGATGGCCGGGCGGCTGCAGCGGCAGCTGGACATCCCGGTATCGATCTCGGAGACCGGGTGGGAGCATGCGCTGCGCATGTGGGGGCCGGGCCAGCGGATGTCCGAAGCGATGATGGCCTTGTTCGCGGAGCATGGCGTTCCGGCCCCGATCGTCGCGTCCATTGAATCGCATATGGACGGCTTCCTTCCGCTCGTCGCGCCGCTGCCTGAGGTGGAGTTCCTCGGCGACGGCGAGCAGGCCGAGTTCGGCGGCCGGACCTGGGACGTGCTGGAGACGGCCGGGCATGCCCCCGGGCATCTCAGCTTCTATGATGCCGCCAGCGGCTTGATGCTGGCAGGGGATCATGTGCTGCCGCAGATTTCGCCGAATGTGAGCTATATGCCGGGGAGCGACCCGCAGCCGCTCCAATCGTATTTGGAGGGCCTCGCGAGGCTGAGGGGCCTCCAGGTGGAGATGGCGCTGCCGGGACACCGCCATCCGTTCCGCCATTATGCGGCCCGCATCGATGAGCTGCTGCGGCATCATGAGGAGCGGCTGGCGGCCATGGCGGCGCTGCTGGCGGAGGGAGCGCGCACCGCATACGACGTATGCGTGGAATGCTTCGGCAGCCCGGAGCGCCTCACCCTCCATCAATTCCGCTTCGCGATGGGGGAAGCGCTCGCTCATCTGCTGGAGCTGGAACGGCGGGGGCAGGCGCGCCGGACTTCGCCGCCCGCATCCGGGCCCATCCGCTTCCGCTCCGGCTGACACAATGAGAGTCTCTCCTAACCATTGCGAAAAGATTGGTTCGGCCACCCGAACATAGATTGTAGACGGGAAAAGGGTTGGGGCGTACACCGAGATTGTGCAAGTGGAAAAAACGGCGGCGCGTACACCGAAATGTGCAGGCGGGAAAAGGGCGGGGCGTACACCGAGATGTCCAAGCGTGAAGAGGGTCGGCGCGTACACCGAGATTTGTGCAAGTGGAAAGAACGGCGGCGGGTACACTGAAATTGTGCAGGCGGGAAAAGGGCCGTACGCAAAACGGTGGAGAATGGGATGAGGCAGTGAAATCCTGCATGGAGGCAGCAATTTTCCCTCTTTCAGCCCCTCTGTGATGAAATTGCTGCAAAAGTACAGTATTTTCATTGATCTTTGTCCTTAACCAAGCAAATCATCCGAAATTGATGCAGTTTTGCAGCAATTCCCGTAACCGAGCGCACGTCATATAGAAATGCTGCAGATTTACAGCATTATCAGTAGGGTCGGCCTTGCGTAACAGGGGCAGGGCGGTCTCGTTGCGTGCTGACAATGACTCACGGGAGCCTCTGCCGTCCAAGCCCTCAAGCCCGGTCCATCGGAACCGGGCTCTGTTCGCGTTGACAGCGTTCCGGAGCTCCCGGAACGGCGGCGGATTACGGCTCCAGCGCCTTCATTTCTTCCTCGCGCTCCGCCTGCTTGCGGTGAGCGATCCGGCTGCTGGCCGCCGCGGCGATGGCCCCGACGATATCATCGAGGTACGTATGAATCTGGCCGTCGCTTTTGTCATTCAGCTTCTTGAGAATGCCCGGCTTCATTTTGTCCACATAGCCGTAATTGGTGAAGCCGATGCTGCCGTAGACGTTCACGATGGAGAAGGCCAACACTTCATCGACCCCGTACAGGCTCTCGTCGTTCTCGATCATTTCCTGCAGGGCCGGAATAAGCTTGCCCTCTTCCGCCAAAATATCGAGCTGAATGCCGGTCAGCACGGCATTCTGCACTTCCCGCTTCAAAAGCACCTGCTCGACGTTAAATTTGCAATATTCCATCGTTAGCTCCGGGAAGTATTGCCGCTGCAAAAACATGACCAGCTCGGCGATCTGGTCCACCGTAATACCCCGCTTATGGAGCCATTCGCGAGTGGCTTTCTCGATTTTATCACTGTCCAGACTATAGGGCTTTTTCGCCTCGGCGGGCATGTTTATCTCTGTCGGTTGATTCATCGTTGAGCACCTCTTTTTTGTTCATTTCCATAGCGTGCGGATTCGCCACCACACTTATGTATTCGACGCCGCTCACCCATAACCTTCCTTCCTGCCATGAAAAACGCCGCCATCCGAATCCGGCCCAACAACTTGTCATGAAGCGGACAGCCTGCTCGTATACATAGGACAAACGGGGGGAGACTTCACCGTCTCCTGCAACGAACTTGAAGGAGGTTGTATCGCTCATGAGGCGGACAAGTGGTTGGCGGCAAGGAAGTCTGGCGGTAATACTGACACTCCCTTTTCTATTGAGTGCCTGCGGAGGCGGCGACGGGGCCATTGACGCGCCTCCGCCTGATATCGAGGCGAGAATGATAACGGAAGCGGAAGGCGGAGCGGGTTCCCCCGGCACCAGCCTCACTGGGCAGGAGGATGCTCAGACGAACGCCAACATGACGGTCTATCTGCGGGATCGGAACGGATATCTGGCCCCCATCTCTTACCAGTGGGATGCGGCAGACGCGAAGAGCCTCGCGCAAGCCTCGCTTGAGCTGCTCGTGAAGCAGGGGCTGCACAGCGCCAAGCTTCCTGCCGGATTCGAGGCGGTGCTGCCCCAAGGGACAGGCGTTACGAATGTGACGCTGAAGCCGGATCAGAAGCTGGCGATTGTGGAGCTCTCGAAGGAGTTCGCCAGTTATGAACCGGCAGAGGAACGGCAGATGCTGGAGGCGATCACGTGGACGCTCACTTCGCTGCCCGACGTGGAGAACGTTCAGTTGTGGATGGATTCACATAAATTGAATGAGATGCCGAAAAACGGCACCCCGCTGGATATCCCGTTGAACCGCCAGTTCGGAATCAACGTGGAGAAATCCGAGTCGGTCAATTATTTGCGCTCGATGCCGGTAACGCTTTATTTCTCCAGCTACAGCGAGGAGGGCAAGTCCTACTTCGTGCCGGTCACCCGCCTCGTGGAGCCGTCCGACAATCCAATCGAGGCGACGCTGAAGCAAATTATTGCGGGGCCGCTCAACCCGAAGACGCTGGAGCGGGTTGCCTCCGAGGAGACGACCGTCAGCGCGGTTGCCCAGGAGGGCGATACGCTGACCGTCGATCTGGCCGATACGATGTTCGAAGCGGGCGAGCCCGTGCCGGCCGAGCTGCTGAAGGCCGTCGTGCTGTCGCTGACCGAGCGGGAGGGCATTGCCAAGGTGAGAATCAAGATGAACGGCAACGCGGATATTCAAGGTACCGATAAGAAAAACTATTCGGAGCCTGTGGCTCGGCCTGTCATTAATCCGGCCTGGAAAGGCTAGAACAGGTGATTTTCGCCAGGGTCTTTGATAGAATAAGAAAATGTTCCCTATCGGACGACAGAGCAATGTCAGGAGGCATAAATTCATGAGAAGCAACGGACGACAGGCGGATGAGCTCCGCCCGATTACGATTCGGACGAATACGAATAAATACGCGGAGGGCTCGGTCCTTATCGAGGTTGGCGACACGAGGGTCATGTGCACGGCGTCGATTGACGAGAAGGTTCCCCCGTTCATGAAAGGCCAGGGGAAGGGCTGGATTACGGCGGAATACTCGATGCTGCCCCGGGCGACGCAGGTTCGCAATCAGCGCGAATCGGCCCGCGGCAAGCTTACGGGACGCACGATGGAAATACAGCGGCTGATCGGGCGCGCGCTCCGTTCGGTCGTCGATCTGCATGCGTTGGGCGAGCGCACCATTACGCTCGATTGTGACGTGCTGCAAGCGGACGGAGGCACGCGTACGACTTCGATCACCGGATCTTTCGTTGCGATGGCGATGGCGGTCGACAAGATTGCAACTCAGCACAATCTGTCCAAGTTCCCGATTACCGATTTTTTGGGCTCGGTCAGCGTAGGCATCCTGCAAGGGAAGACGCTGCTCGACTTGAACTACGATGAGGATTCGACGGCCAAGGTCGATATGAACGTCGTCATGACCGGCAGCGGCAAGTTCGTGGAGGTGCAGGGCACAGGCGAGGACAGCCCGTTCTCGCGTCAAGAGCTGAACGATCTGCTGGCCGCGGCGGAGAAGGGGATACTGGATATCGTCAAGCTGCAGAAGGAAGCGCTCGGACCGATCGCTGACAAAATTACCGCGCAAGCGCAAGCATCCGAAGGAGAGACAGTGAAGCCATGAGCACAGGGGAAGCCATGATACCGCAGCAAGATACGATGATTATCGCGACACAGAACCAGGGCAAGCTGAAGGAATTTCAGCTTGCCTTCCAATCGATCGGGAAGCGCGTGCTCAGCATGGCCGATTACCCGCATCTGCCCGACATCGAGGAAGATGGCGACACGTTCACGGCCAATGCGCTGAAGAAGGCGAAGACGATGGCCGAAGCATTGAATCTGCCGGTACTGGCCGATGATTCCGGCTTGTGCGTCGATCGGCTGGACGGTGCTCCGGGCGTCTACTCGGCCCGCTACGCGGGCGGGCATGGGGATGATCAGGCCAACAATGCCAAGCTGCTGGCGGAGCTCGGGAAGCTTCCTCCGCTGGACACGGACGCGGAAGCTCCGGCCGGATGCCGTATTCTCAGCCCGGCCCGGTTCGTATGCGTCCTCGTCTTGTACGATCCGGCGCGGCAGTCTTTCGTCGAGGCCCCCGGGGCCGCTGACGGGTATATCATCGACCAGCCCCGGGGCAATCATGGATTCGGCTATGATCCCCTCTTCTATCTCCCGGAGCTGGGCCGCACGATGGCCGAGCTTGCGCCGGAGGAGAAGGAGCGCATCAGCCATCGCGGCGCAGCCATCCGCCGGATGCTGGATATGCTTCGCACCGGGACGGCCTGACCCGTTCATACGGGGGAGAGGAAACGGAGGATACCGTTTTTTTAGACTGCTTTTTTAGACCGTATCGCTTGCCGCGATGCGGTTTTTTATTTATTTTTATATTTTCGATAAGATTACTATGAATTAATACTAGGCAACGAGCGGAAAATATGAGAAAATACGGTCAACACATATCGAGGAGGATGGTTGACGATGACGGATACACCCCGCTCTTACGGATTGGAGACCTTGGCGATTCATGCCGGACAGGAGGTTGACCCGACGACCCTGTCGCGCGCGGTGCCTTTGTATCAGACGACGTCGTACGCGTTCCGGGATCCGGATCACGCGGCCGATCTGTTCGCGCTGAAGGAATTTGGCAATATTTATACTCGAATTATGAATCCGACGACCGATGTGTTTGAGAAGCGGGTTGCCGCCCTCGAAGGGGGGGCCGGCGCGTTGGCTACCGCTTCCGGGCAGGCCGCCATCACATATGCGATCCTCAATATTGCCGGCGCCGGCGACGAGATCGTATCCGCCTCCAGCCTGTATGGCGGAACGTATAATTTATTCTCGACGACGCTGAAGAAGCTTGGCATTACCGTCCGCTTCGTCGATCCAAGCGTTCCGGACAATTTCCGCCAGGCGATTACCGATAAGACGAAGGCGCTGTACGCCGAGAGCATCGGCAATCCGAAGGGCGACCTGCTCGATATTGAGGCGGTCGCGGCCATTGCCCATGAGCATGGCTTGCCGCTTATCGTGGACAATACGTTCCCGAGCCCGTTCCTGCTCCGCCCGATTGAACATGGCGCCGATATCGTCGTTCATTCGGCGACGAAGTTCATCGGCGGACACGGCACTTCCATCGCCGGCATTATCGTGGACAGCGGCAAGTTCGATTGGTCCGGAGGCAAGTTCCCGGGCCTTACCGAGCCGGATCCGAGCTATAACGGCATTATCTACACGGAAGCGGTCGGTCCGGTCGCCTACATCACCAAGGCACGGGTGCAGCTGCTCCGCGATATGGGAGCGACGCTGTCGCCGTTCAACGCGTTCCTTCTCCTTCAAGGGTTGGAGACGCTGCATCTGCGCATGGAGCGCCACAGCGAGAACGCGCTGCGCGTAGCGCAGTTCCTGGAGGCGCATGATGCCGTCGCTTCGGTCAGCTATTGCGGGCTGCCTAGCCATCCTTCCTACGAGCTGGCCAAGAAATATTTGCCGAAGGGACAAGGCGCGATTCTGACCTTCGAGATTAAAGGCGGCGTTGAAGCGGGCCGCCGCGTCATCAACCATGTGAAGCTGCTGTCGCATCTGGCCAACGTCGGCGATTCCAAGTCGCTCATCATCCACCCGGCCAGCACGACGCATCTTCAGCTGAGCGAGGAAGAGCAGCTCGCGGCCGGGGTGACGCCGGGCCTCATCCGGTTATCCATCGGAACGGAATCCATCGATGATATTTTGAACGATCTGGATCAGGCGATTCGGGCAAGCCAATCCGAATAAGCCGGAGACCCGGCTAGACTTTGCGGTCTAGCCGGGATAAGACAAAGACACACGCCGCGGGGCGAGGAGCCCGTTGGCGTGTGTTTTTTGTTTCTTGCCGGGGAGCGGGGGGACTGCCGATGAGACGTGCCGTCACCAGGCGACCCGGATATTGTATTCGCGCAGCCAGCTGTCCACTTGAAGCAAATAGGCGAACAGCTGCGCCCCAGACATCAGCTGCCCGAACCAAGGAAGATGGGAGCTCGCTTCTTCGGATGCGGCGATCTCGCGGATGCGGTCCGCTTGGATGAACTGATGCAGCGGCGATGCGGGATCGTCGAGCCGAGCCAGGGCTTGCCGGCGCACGGCCTGCAAATAATTCGGATTATGCGTTTTCGGGTAAGGGCTTTTTTTCCGGTACAGCACCTCGTCCGGCAGGACGCCTTCCAGCGCCTTGCGGAGCACCCCTTTTTCCCGGCCGCCATACATCTTGATGCTCCACGGGATATTGTAGACGTACTCGACAAGCCGATGATCCGTATACGGAACGCGCACCTCCAGTCCTACCCCCATGCTCATCCGGTCCTTGCGATCGAGTAAGGTCGGCATGAAGCGGGTAATATTAAGATAGGACATCACCCGCATCTTGGCGGCCTGCGCCTCTTCTCCCGGCAGGGGCGCCACTTCCCGCACCGCGTCGGCATAGCGGTCAGCGACATATTCTTCGGCGCGAATCTGCTTCGCCACCTCCGGATGAAGCAGGCTGGCGCGGAGCGGAGTCGCCAGCGCCCAAGGAAAGGTGTCGGCGTTCAACGCCTCTTCCCTGTGGAACCACGGATAGCCGCCGAACACCTCATCCGCCGCTTCGCCGGAGAGGGCGACTGTGGCCCCTTTCTTGATCTCTTCGCAGAAGAGCAGCAGGGAGCCGTCGATGTCGGCCATTCCGGGCATGTCGCGCACACGCACCGCCTTCTGCAGCGAGCTGACAAGATCCGGGGTATCGAACTGTATCCAGTGATGGGCCGTACCAAGCGATTCAACCATGCGTTGAATCCATGGCGCGTCCGCATTGGGTTGAAAGGCATGAGCTTTAAAAAATTTGTCATTATCGACGTAATCGACGGAATACGTATGGAGTTGGCCTAATCCGCGGCGTTCGTAGTGACGTACGGTCAAGGCCGTCAACGCGCTGGAATCCAGGCCTCCGGAGAGGAAGGTGCAGACCGGCACGTCGGAGACGAGCTGGCGCTCCACGGTATCCTCCAGCAGCTCGCGGACCCGCTGCGCCGTCTCCTCGGCGGTTGCTTCATGCGGCATGCTCTGCAACGTCCAGTACGGCTGAATGCGGATGCCATTGCGGTCATAGCGCAGCGTATGTCCCGGGCGAAGCTCGGCCAGATCGCGATATACCCCGTGTCCGGGTGTCCGGGCGGGGCCGATCATCCATACTTCAGCGACGCCTTCCCCGTCGAGCGCCGGCTCGATATCGGGATGGGCGAGCATTGCCTTCGGCTCCGAGCCGAACAGGAGGAACCCATCCCCCCGCGCGTAGAAGAGCGGCTTCACGCCGAGCCGATCGCGGGCCATGTACAGACGCTGTTCCGCATCGTCCCATATCGCGAATGCGAAAATGCCGTTCATCCGCTCCACGCAGCTGTCCTTCCATTCCTGGTAAGCGACGAGGAGCACTTCCGTGTCGCATTGGGTCCGGAAGCGGTAGCCGCGGCTGGCCAGTTCATCTCTCAGTTCCTTCGTATTGTATAATTCCCCGTTATAAGTAATGGCATAGGTTCCTTGTTCCGTATGGCGAATCATCGGCTGAGCGCCGTTTTCCGGATCAATGACGGACAATCTGCGGTGGCCAAGCGCGCATGGACCGGAAATCCAGGTCCCTTTGGCATCCGGTCCGCGTGCGGATAACGTTTCAGTCATATGCTCCAAGACGCCGGAGTATTGCGTCAAGTCTCTTTTCCAATCGATCCATCCAGTAATTCCACACATATAACGTTCATCCTCTCCGCATCAATCTCTCCCCGGAAGAATGATGAACCGGGTTCATCGGAAGATTGAGATAATAACATGGTTATGCGGAAAACAGCATAAGATGTATGTCCATCGGGAGAAGATAAAGAAAAACTCCAGACCACATTGCCGGCGGCCATCGCGGCAGACGGAGCTGGAGCAAGAAAGGGGGATGGCCATGGAACGGCGCAGAATGTACGTGTCGGTCCAGCGGCGCACCATATTTTCGGACCCGGAAGCCGAAAGCTATGAGTTCAAGGTGGACGCCAGCGAGGAGGAAATACAGCACCTGCAAGGCCTGATGGATCAGCTGGGGAAAGCGGAGACCGATGTCATCAGCAATGTTCTGATCCTGACTCCGCTTGAGGCCGAAGACATGATGAACGTTCCTTATCAGCAGAGGCTGAATGCCGTCTATATGTGTATTCACAAATTGGGAACGTCGGATACGAAGCGGTTCATCGAGCAAATGCTTGATTAAGATGAGACACGACAGGAGGAAGCTCGCATGACATGGAAAGCGACCAAATTCCGGCGTCCGGTCGAAATTGACGGCCGGCTGTGCGCCGAGATTGGCATGATTCCCGCGGATGAGAACGCCACGCCGCTGCTTGCTTATATCGCGCCTGTGCGCAACGGAGGCTATGAGCTGGTCCGGGCCGTGCGGAACGATGCGGACTATGAGACGGATTGGTACGACAATCCGATGCATATCGCTTTTGAAGAGTTCGCGGCCGAGGATTTCGGCGCCGACACGCTGGGCGCGGAAGTGAACGGCAAGGATATGCTCCTGGATGCGGCGCTCGGCTCGACCGAGGTCAGGGATGCCGTCGATCATCTGTTCCAGATGGACTAACGATTCGCTCCCTGAGCGAAGCAATCAGACCGCCGGAGGCGAGAACTTAAGGAGGGGAGGTGAACGTTGATGGCAGGCGACAAGGACAACAAAGGCAATAAGTATCAGCAGCAGCCGAATCATGCCGATGCGGTGATCAAGGCCAACCCGAAGCATCCGGCTCAGAAAAACCCGTGGGATGACAGCGGGAGAAAATCCGGCTATGAATAAGGGATACGCGCGCCCGGACCTGTCGCGCATGGCGTGCGGACCGGGCGTCCCGTTTCCGTGTGCTCTCCGTTAGAATACCCGGCCTTCGCGAAGGACCCGTATCCCCATATACACATTCCACACGACGAGTATCAAAGCGATTGCCCCCAAGAGCAAAATAATCCCGATGCTGAAAAACGGATGCACCGCAAAAAGGCTGAATAGGCCTACGACCACAAAGAAGTATGGCAGAATATGCGAAATCAGCGCCCGCCCCGCATGCCTTCTCACATACTCATCGTTCGTTACAAGCATGATGATAAGCGGCAGTATGACTCCGGCAAAAAAGATGCTGAAATAGCTAAGGGAAGCTAATATATAGCGTGTGGACAAAGAATCTCCCTCCTCTCGGATTCCGTTCGTTCGTATGCGTAGTGTGCGCGGCCTTGCATCATTCTATTACCCGCATTCCGGGAAGGCGACTACGGTGCCGCGATGGGCGGCGGAAGAGGCGGCCGGGGTATATGACAGATTTTATCATCCAGGTCTGGAAAATCATTTTGATTTTTTATGAATTCCGGCGCTGTGGTAAAATTAACCGGGACGAACGGGGAGGTGTTGGATGAAGGTATTTCGCATGATGCTCGCCTTCATGGTCTTGTCGCTGGTGACCGGATGCGGCGGCAATGAATTGAAACCGGATATGATACCGCACTGCAAGGGGCGTGCAAGTCGGAGATCGTAAAACCGACATTCTCGCCTTATATGGCGAGAAATATCCAATTTCATCAAGTGACATGTCCTTTGCCTATGAATACGATCTCAAAAACAAAAAGTTCGTGGGGGAAACGGCCGTTTCTGCCTCCCCAAAAGACGCCTATGAACAGATTAGGGCAGAGTTTATTGTTGGCGAAGAAGGACGTGTCAAAAAAATATTCCTGTTTGACCTGCATGCAGCCCTATATTTGAAATAGCACCAATCAAAAACGCCCGGCAATCCGGGAAGGATTCCGAGCGTTCCGCTAAGATATGTATATTCAAGGAACTGGCGTCCCAGGAGGGATTCGAACCCCCGACCGACGGCTTAGAAGGCCGTTGCTCTATCCAGCTGAGCTACTGGGACAAAAGTAGATAAACTGTTTTTGCAACATTGATGATTGTATCAAAAATTCTCTGGTTTTGCAAGGGTAAAATTAAAAAATGGTCTCTATGCATTAAAACGATTTAGGCGGGAGGCGGCACCTCAATAAGATTATCCGTATTTTACTTTTACGCCTTTTAGTAGAAAGGTTAAAAGGCGGCAGGAAACTACCGAAGAAGACAATTGGGCAGTAACAATTCCGTCTGAAAGAAAGAATTTATGGTTTGCATCCGCTCGATTTGAACAGGCTGTTCATAAAGGGAAGCGGGAAGGGGAAGTCTGAATAGAGTGTCCGGCGGGCCGGGCGGGCCTCTGCGGATGAGTCGCAGGGGGAGAAGTGCACGGCCGCGATATGGTATAATGTCTTATCGGCATGACGGATGCCGCCGCCCCGTATCCCGGATAACTCATACATAACATCGATGATGGCTACAGCAGTCGGCTTGATATAGAAAGAAGGTGCTTGCATGACGGACGATCAGATCCTGCCGAAAAAAAACAATGTCGTTCTGTTTCCGAAAACGCATGATTATTACCAAATCGAATTGACACGCATGCTGGAGTCCGAGCGTTACGGAGAAGCGATCGCGCTGCTCCGCTTCCTCCTGCAATGCGGAGGAGAGGACGATCAGATTAGAGCGGAATGGAACGCGCTGATGCAATGGTTAATAACGGCGTTCCCGGAAGCAGAGCGGGCCGCTGAAGAAGGCTTTCCGCAGGCGGAGCCTTGGGCCGAGGAAGCCGAGGGCAGCGGAGAGACGGAACGGGAGATGTTGAAGCGGCAGATCCATCATAAGCTTCAAGCTGACAGTCAATATATCGCCAGGCTGCTCGCCTCGCTGACCGAAGGCGAGATGGATGATCGCAAGCTCCTTGTCCTGGAGCAGCTGGCGGCGGCCGAGGATGATTCTATCGATCCTTCGCTGATTCGGCTATTGGAGAATGAGCCGCTGCATCCTCTGTTGCAATTCGGCATTCTGCAGACGCTGAAGCGCCGGGGAATCGAAGGGGAGGTATTTTTCACCAGGGGCCAGGAACGTGTGGTGGTCGATATTGAAGCGACGCCGCTCGATCTGGAGTCGTATCCTCCGAATGCGGTTGCTCCAGCGGAGCGGGTGAATGAATCCGCCGCGGTGCGGGAGCCTTCGCTTGCCTATTTCGCATCCGAGATGTGGCAGCAGTTCCTCAAACTGATATACGGCACTTCTTTGTACCGCCGCCTCTGCGAAGGGGATGAACGGGAGGCGGACGCTTGGGCGGCCGCGCTGCACCGGATCGTCGCCCGGCTGCTCCATATCGAAGAGGAGGAAGCCGAGGTTAAGACAATCTACGGACTGACCGGGGAGCTGCGAATCAGCTATGAGCGGGCATTGCGGGCCATTACGCGATCGTTGAGCGGGGAGCAGGACACCTGAACCGGCGATGGAATCGGGAATTTCATTCGTCGGCCCTGTTTCTATGAGAGCCGGGGGAAAACATATAATGGCCCATAGGAAATGCCTGTAAGCATTGCCTTGAAAAACTTTTCGTAGTCGGCTATACTATAGTGGTTATTCCGGACGTATAATGGTACACTCTAGCCATGTGATCTTTTTTGGAGGGGAAGGCATAAAATGAAAGCAACCTGGGAAAAAATAGAGAAGAACGTTGGGGTATTGGAAGTGGAGGTCGACGCGGAACGCGTGACGGAAGCGCTGGACCAAGCGTTTAAAAAAGTGTCCAAGCGAGTGAACGTTCCTGGTTTCCGTAAAGGAAGAGTGCCTCGCCCGATTTTTGAAGCGAAATATGGCGTGGAAAGCCTGTACCAAGACGCCATTGACATTATGCTTCCAGAGGCGTATACCCAAGCGGTAAAAGAAACCGACATCAAGCCGGTCGATCAGCCGGAAGTTGAAGTGGAACAGATTGGCAAAGGCCAAACGTTCAAATTCAAAGCCAGAGTAACCGTGAAGCCGGAAGTGAAGCTTGGCGAGTACAAAGGCCTTGAAGTGGAAAAACAATCCGTAGAAGTAACGGACGAAGAGCTTGACGCTGAACTGAAGCGCATGCAGGAGCGTCATGCCGAGCTGATCATCGTTGATGAGGATGTTGCCGCAAAAGGCGACAGCGTCGTCATTGACTTTGAAGGCTTCGTTGACGGGGAAGCATTCGAAGGCGGCAAGGCGGAGCGCTATACGCTTGAGTTGGGCTCCAACAGCTTCATTCCAGGCTTCGAGGATCAACTCGTCGGCATGGGAACAGGCGACTTCAAGGATGTCGAAGTGACATTCCCTGAGCACTACCATGCGGAGAACCTGGCCGGCAAGCCAGCCGTATTCAAAGTAAAATTGCATGAAATCAAGCGCAAGCAGCTGCCTGCCCTGGACGATGAATTCGCGAAAGACGTTAGCGAGTTCGACACGCTTGAAGAATATAAGACAGACCTGAAGCAGCAGCTTCAATCCCGCAAGGAAAAAGAAGCGGAAGGCGCACGCGAAGCGGCTGTCGTGGAAAAAGCGGCTGAGAACGCCGAAGTGGAAATTCCGCACGCGATGATTGAGACCGAGATCCAGCATATGGTGAAAGATCTGGACAACCGCCTGCGGATGCAAGGCATGAACATCGACATGTTCCTGACGCTGTCCGGCCAGACGATTGCGGATCTGCGCGAGCAAATGCAGAAGGAAGCGGACAAGCGCGTGAAGAACAATCTCGTCCTGGAGCAAATCGCCAAGGAAGAGAATCTCTCCATCTCGGACGAAGAGTTGTCTGCTGAATTGGACAAGATGGCCGAAACTTACAAGCGTTCCGCCGAAGAAATTCGCGACATCCTGACCAAGAACGGCACGCTCGACAACCTGCGCGAAGAAGCATTGATCCGCAAGACGATTGCATTTTTGGTGGAAAACAGCAAATAATCCAATCACATACGATTTCGCAGCGTTATGCTGCTAACAGGATAAGGCACGTTTATTTCCAGCGTGCCTTATTTTTTCCTCTGTCGCTCCGTCTCTCCCATCATCGCTTCTTGGCATGTACATAACGTTTCACTGTTCCGTTTCGAGTGGTACATATTTATAGGCAGTCTGACGCATGATGAACATAGGCTGCGCCAGATACATATACGGCTGCCGGGAATAGGCCCCGCTGCCCTACATACACTAGTTGTAACTGTTGTGGAAATGACATCTTGTTCAGAAAATGATAAAATAGAAATGTATAGCTTTGTAAAGAAAAGAGGTCGGTACCATGAATTTAATCCCGATGGTCATCGAACAGACAAATCGCGGCGAACGCTCTTACGATATTTACTCGCGCCTGTTGAAGGATCGCATTATTTTTCTGGGGAGCGCCATTGATGATGATGTGGCTAATAGCGTCATCGCGCAGATGCTTTTCCTCCAGGCAGACGATCCGGAGAAGGATATTCATCTGTACATCAATTCTCCGGGCGGTTCCGTTACGGCGGGGATGGCGATTTATGATACGATGCAGCATATCAAGCCGGATGTATCCACCATCTGCGTCGGCCTGGCGGCAAGCATGGGCTCTTTGCTGTTGACGGCAGGAGCCCCGGGCAAGCGCATTGCGCTGCCGAATAGCGAGATTATGATTCACCAGCCTCTGGGTGGCGTCCGCGGGCAAGCGTCCGATATTAAGATTCATGCCGACTGGATTATTAAGACAAGACAGAAGCTGAACCAGATCTATGTGGATCGAACCGGACAACCGTATGAGAAAATCGAACGGGATACCGACCGCGACTACTTCATGAGTGCGGATGAAGCGAAGGCATATGGTCTTGTAGACAGCGTTCTGCATCCGGGAACTCCCGGTTTGAAGTAAAGGGGGATAGGAATGTTCAAATTTAACGAGGAGAAGGGCCAATTGAAGTGTTCTTTTTGCGGCAAGTCCCAGGAGCAAGTGCGTAAGCTGGTCGCGGGACCAGGCGTATATATATGTGACGAGTGCATCGAGCTGTGCACGGAGATCGTGGAGGAAGAGCTCGGCCACGAGGAAGAGATCGATCTGAAAGACATTCCGAAGCCGAAGGAGATCCGCGCGATTTTGGATCAATATGTCATCGGTCAGGATCAGGCGAAGAAATCGTTGTCGGTTGCGGTGTATAATCACTACAAACGAATCAACAGCCAGAACAAAACCGAAGACGTCGAGCTGCAGAAGAGCAATATTTTGCTTGTCGGGCCGACGGGTTCCGGGAAGACCCTGCTCGCGCAGACCATGGCGAAAATTTTGAATGTGCCGTTTGCGATTGCGGATGCCACGTCGTTGACCGAAGCCGGATATGTCGGCGAAGATGTCGAGAACATTTTGCTGAAGCTGATTCAGGCTGCGGACTACGATGTTGAGAAGGCGGAGCGGGGCATCATTTATATCGACGAGATTGACAAGGTGGCGCGCAAGTCCGAGAATCCATCGATTACGAGAGATGTGTCCGGCGAAGGCGTGCAGCAGGCGCTGCTCAAGATTTTGGAGGGAACGGTAGCTTCGGTGCCGCCTCAAGGCGGACGCAAGCATCCTCATCAAGAGTTCATCCAGATCGATACGACGAATATTTTGTTCATTTGCGGCGGCGCGTTCGACGGACTGGAGCAAATTATTAAGCGCCGTGTCGGGAAGAAGATTATCGGCTTCAATTCGGATGGCATGCAGAAGGATCTGAAGGCGGGCGAATACTTATCGTTGACGCTTCCGGAAGACCTGCTCAAATTCGGCCTTATTCCGGAATTTGTCGGCCGCTTGCCGGTCATCTCCACCTTGGAGCCATTGGATGAGCATACGCTGGTCCGCATCTTGAGCGAGCCGAAGAATGCCCTGACGAAGCAATATCAGAAGCTGCTGGAGATGGACAACGTGAAGCTGGAATTCGAGCCGGCAGCGCTGGAAGCCATTGCGCTGGAAGCGATCAAGCGGAATACCGGAGCGCGCGGACTCCGTGCCATTATCGAAGGCATCATGCTGGATGTAATGTACGAAGTGCCGTCGCGGGATGACATTACGACCTGCGTCATTACCGAGCAAGTCGTGCGCGAACGAATGATTCCGGAACTGACGACGGATAAGAAGCAGGAGGAAAGCGCCTAATCGGCGCTTTTCCGTCCGTTTCCGGGCATGGGAGAGAATGATATGTATTTGCGACATCAGACAAGACCTGTACAAGTTGGCAACGTTACGATTGGCGGAAGCAATGACGTCATCATTCAGAGCATGTGCACCACGAAGACGGCGGATGTTCAGGCGACGGTAGCCGAGATTCACCGGCTGGAAGAAGCGGGATGCCAGGTCGTTCGCGTCACGGTGAACAATGAAGAAGCGGCGGAAGCGATCAAGGAGATTAAGAAGCAGATCTCCATTCCGCTTGTCGCCGACATTCATTTCGACTATCGTCTGGCGCTGAAGGCGATTGAGAACGGGATCGACAAGGTCCGCATCAATCCGGGCAATATCGGCCGCCGCCACAAAGTCGAAGCCGTCGTCACAGCATGCAAAGAACGGGGCATTCCTATCCGGATTGGCGTCAATGCCGGTTCATTGGAACATCATCTGCTGGAGAAATACGGGTATCCAACGCCGGAAGCGATGGTCGAGAGCGCGTTGTTTCATATCGGAATTTTGGAAGAGCTTGATTTTCACGATATTATCGTCTCGCTCAAGGCTTCGGATGTGCCGATGGCCATTGCCGCCTACACGAAGGCTGCGGAAGTTATTCCGTATCCTCTTCATCTCGGAATTACGGAAGCAGGAACGCTCTTCTCCGGAACGATCAAGAGCGCTGCCGGTCTCGGCGCGTTGCTCTCGCTGGGCATCGGATCGACTGTGCGCGTCAGCCTGAGCGCCGATCCGGTCGAGGAAGTGAAGGTGGCCCGCGAATTGCTCAAATCCTTCGGGCTCATCTCGAATGCGGCGACACTGGTCTCTTGTCCGACCTGCGGACGTCTGGATATCGACTTGTTCTCGATTGCCAATGAAGTCGAAGAATATATATCCAAGATTAAGGTGCCAATCAAAGTGTCGGTGCTGGGATGCGCGGTCAACGGACCGGGGGAGGCCCGCGAGGCGGATATCGGCATTGCCGGGGCCCGCGGCGAGGGATTGCTGTTCCGGTACGGAGAGATGATACGCAAAGTGCCTGAATCGGAAATGGTCGCGGAACTGAAAAAAGAAATCGATCAAATTGTCGCGGAATACGAGCGGACCGGTCAAATTCCGGGCCGCAAACATTAAGCGAATCGATATACAGGGAAGCCGGCGCACTCGCGCCGGCTTCTTCCTATGTAAAGGGACTAGACGCCGCTATCGTTAGCCGGCAAGGCCGCGGCGGGGTCTTGCGGTATGGAAGCGGAGGCCGCTTTCGCCTCGCCCATGGAGCTCGTTCCATTGAATTGCCCGCCGTCCTTAATAATGAAGGCGGTGCAGTTCGCGTTCCCGTTCAATTGCCCCGTCGATTCGATGACCAGCGAGCCGGAAGCCATCACATCGCCGGTCAGCGAGCCCGCGATCACGATGCTCACTCCTTCCACATCCGCGTAGACAACGCCAGTCTCCCCGATTGTAATATTCCGGCTGCAGCGGATGGAGCCGCGAATGCGCCCCTCTATCCGCAGATCCGTCTCGCAGTCCACCGTCCCCTCCAATGTGGTCGACTGACCGATTAACGTGTCTGTGCCGGGGGGTCTTTTTTCATTTCTGGAAAACATATCTCTTCTCCTCTCTTCGTCTATTCATTACTTGTCTCCGGAACCGATGTAGATGGCGGGGTCAATCGCCTCATTGCCTTTGCGGACCTCAAAATGCAAATGAGCGCCGGTGCTTCTGCCGGTTGAGCCCATCTTGCCGATTACTTGTCCTTTCTTGACCTGATCTCCGGTCTGAACGCCGCGTTCGCTGAGATGGAGGTAGCGTGTGGTCAGTGATGAACCGTGATCGATGATAAGATAGTTGCCCTTCAGCTTGTCGTACTTCGAGGCGATCACTTTGCCGTCTGCCGCGGCGTAGACCGGATCCCCCATGTCTCCTCCAATATCAAGCCCGGCATGGAACGCGCTGCTTCCATGGAACGGATCGGAGCGGCCCCCGAAGCGGGACGTTATATAGGTGCTGTCCGTCGGCCAGAAGGTAGGGGTGGAGTCCAGCCGCTGCTTGAATGTCTCGGCTTGCGTCAGCAGGGCAGGCATCGTCTTCATCCAGCTCTGCCATGTCGCTTCCATCCGGCGCAGCTGCCGATGCGTATCGGCCAAGGAATTCGATGGTATCGTCAACGGATGCAGGCGGGAATCCGAGGAGCCGTCATCGGACAGCGCCTGAATGTATTCTCCGCCTACGGGAAGCCGGCCGGATTCGCCCAGCGAGTAGGTCTTGCCTGCAGAAGAGCCTGCCGGTGACGGAACCGGTTCACCCGAGGCCCGCAAATAATTCTTCAGCTGCTGCTCCCACTCCGCCACCTGATCCATTCGCTCCTTCATCCGGTTGGATTCGGTCATAAGCACGGATAATTGGCGGCGGGCGAGCGCAAGCTGCTCTTGCTTCTCTGACATATCGGATTCCAGCTTCGACTGCTGCGCGCGCATGGTGTTCAACGACGCCGTCTGGGCGATGACAAGAGTTATCGCTGCCGTGATCGAGATGAGGATCCCAATTCCGGCAACCTTGATGAGCAGCGTAGACATGCTGAACTGAACCGCCGGGCGATCAGCCCCGCGAATCAGCATCCATGTCCATCGCTTGCTGCGCTTGGTAGACATATTGGCCATATCCTCCTGAGATGGATAATCGGAAAACAATACGCTCTCCTACAACACTCCTATTGTACATGAGACACAGTAAAATGTAACCAGTGATTTGGCAAGTTTTGACGATTGTTCACGATACATAGGAAGTAGTGTCTTGCAGGGCGCTTATCATTTCTCATTCCCTCTTCGGGAGCCACTTATAATGCATCCTGCAAAGGGTAATACTACCAAGTATTGAACTTTACCGGATTTCTTGCGCCATGGGGCCGCTACGGGAGGATGAAACGATGAATTTAAGTATTATATTGATGTTAATCAACGCGTTTTTCGCCGTTGTAATCGGGGTCTATTTCTGGAATCTGCTGCGGAATCAGAAGGGCAACCGGACTGCAGTCGACCGTGAATCGAAAAAGGAAATGGACAAGCTGAACAAACTGCGGTCCATCTCGCTGACGAAGCCGTTGGCGGAGAAGACGAGACCGAGCTCGATGAACGACATCGTCGGACAGCGTGACGGCTTGAAGGCGCTCAAGGCTGCGCTGTGCAGCTCGAATCCGCAGCATGTGATCGTCTACGGTCCGCCTGGCGTCGGCAAGACCGCGGCCGCCCGTGTCGTGCTGGAGGAGGCGAAAAAGAATCCAAGCTCCCCCTTTACGAAAGAAGCCAAATTCACGGAAATCGATGCGACAACCGCCCGGTTCGATGAGCGGGGAATCGCCGATCCGCTTATCGGTTCCGTCCATGATCCGATCTATCAGGGAGCCGGAGCGATGGGCGTCGCCGGCATTCCGCAGCCGAAGCCGGGCGCAGTCACCAAGGCGCATGGAGGAATCCTGTTCATTGATGAGATCGGCGAGCTGCATCCGATTCAGATGAACAAGCTGCTGAAGGTGCTGGAGGATCGGAAAGTATTTCTGGAGAGCGCCTATTATAATTCGGAGGATTCCAATATACCGACTTATATTCATGATATCTTTCAAAACGGCCTTCCGGCTGATTTCCGCCTTGTCGGCGCGACGACGCGTTCACCTCAGGAGCTGCCTCCCGCGCTCCGTTCACGCTGCATGGAGGTCTATTTCCGCCCGCTGCTGCCTGCCGAAATCGAATCGATTGCCGAGCATGCCATCCGTAAAATCGGCTTTCCGCCGTCCGAAGCTGCGGTGAATATGGTAAAGCGCTATGCCACGAACGGCCGGGAAGCGGTGAACATGATCCAGCTTGCCGCCGGACTGGCGATGTCGGAGGGGCGCTCGGCCATTGAGGGGGGCGATGTAGAGTGGGTCGCGAACAGCAGCCAGATTCCGCCGCGTCCGGACCGGAAGGTTCCGTCCGAGCCGCAGATTGGCCTGGTGAACGGGCTGGCTGTCTACGGGCCGAGCATGGGGGCGCTGCTGGAGATCGAGGTGAATGCGATACGGGTCAAAAACGGCGCCGGAACCTACACGATTACCGGCGTTGTCGATGAAGAAGAACTGGGGGGCGGCAGCCGCACCCTGCGCCGTAAAAGCATGGCCAAAGGCTCGGTGGAAAATGTGCTAACGGTGCTGCGCAGCCTTGGCTACGAACCGTCCAATTTCGATCTGCATATCAATTTCCCGGGAGGCTCGCCGGTTGACGGCCCGTCGGCCGGGATCGCGATGGTTATCGCGATTGCGTCCGCGATGAACCAGTGGCCGGTCGACAATAAGCTGGCCATGACCGGGGAGATCAGCATCCATGGCCGGGTCAAGCCGGTTGGCGGGGTATTGGCGAAGGTGGAAGCCGCCTTTCAGGCGGGGGCGTCACGCGTCCTGATCCCGAAGGAGAACTGGCTCGAAATATTCGCCGATCTGGAGGGAGGGCTTCAGGTCGTTCCGATCGAGCATGTGGACGAAGCGTTCGCCCATACCTTTGGCCATGTGATGGAGGAAGGAGCGCATCCGGCGGCTAAGCCTTATGAACGGGCGGCGGGGGCGGCCATGCCGCTGCTGCATGCGGAAGCCTCCGAGAAAGGGGCCCATCCCGATTCGAAGGGATGAGTTCAGGAAATTGGAGTTTTGCTTGAACATTTGATAAAATATTGGTTACATGTGCATTTACAACAAGCATAACCATGGGGGTGCGATCGATGGGGCTTAAACCTATAAAAAGTCGGCGTCTGCCTCTTCTGCCGCTAAGAGGATTGCTCGTCTACCCGAGCATGGTGCTGCATCTTGACGTCGGGCGCGACAAATCGGTCAAGGCGCTGGAGCAGGCCATGATGGAGGATCAGATGCTGCTGCTGTGCTCCCAGTCCGAGGTGAGCATCGAAGAGCCGTCTCAGGAAGACATCTTTCGCATTGGAACGATAGCCAAGGTGCGCCAAATGCTCCGTCTGCCGAACAGCACCATCCGGGTGTTGGTCGAAGGCGTGGAGCGTGCGGAAATCGCAGAATACGTGCCGAATGACGAATATTACGAGGTCGATGCGACACCGCTGCATGATGAAGACAACGGGCCTTCATCCGAGACCGAAGCCTTGATGCGGATGGTATTGACGCAATTCGAGAACTATGTCCATATGTCGAAGAAAGTGACGCCGGAGACGCTGACGGCCGTAACCGATATTGCGGAGCCTGGGCGTCTGGCGGATGTCATCGCCAGCCATCTCCCGTTGAAGACGAAGGATAAGCAGGAACTGCTCGAGACGGTCTCGGCCGCGGAGAGACTGAACAAGCTTCTTCAAATGCTGAACAATGAGAGCGAAGTGCTGGAGCTGGAGAAGAAGATTAATCAGCGCGTCAAGAAGCAGATGGAGAAGACCCAGAAAGAATATTATTTGCGGGAGCAGATGAAGGCGATTCAGAAGGAACTCGGCGACAAGGAAGGGCGCGCGGGCGAGATTGAGGAGCTGCGTTCCCAGCTCGCCGAGCTGGAAGCCCCCGACAAGGTGAAGGACAAAATCCAGAAGGAAATCGATCGGCTGGAGAAGATGCCTTCCACTTCGGCGGAAGGATCGGTAATCCGCAACTATATTGACTGGTTATTCCTTATTCCATGGTCCAGACGCACGGAAGACGATCTTGATCTTCATAAGGCGGAATCCATCCTCGATGAGGATCATTACGCTCTTGACAAGCCGAAGGAGCGGGTGCTGGAGTATTTGGCCGTGCAGAAAATGGTAAAGCGGATGAAGGGGCCGATCCTGTGCCTTGTCGGTCCTCCGGGTGTAGGGAAGACTTCGCTTGCGCGCTCTATTGCCAAGTCGCTCGGGCGCCAGTTCATTCGCATCTCGCTCGGCGGCGTGCGCGATGAAGCGGAAATCCGTGGCCACCGGCGCACCTATGTGGGCGCGATGCCGGGACGCATCGTACAGGCGATGAAGAACGCAGGGACGATGAACCCGGTCCTGCTCCTGGACGAGATCGACAAGATGGCGTCCGATTTCCGCGGGGATCCGGCTTCTGCCCTGTTGGAAGTGCTGGATCCGGAGCAGAACAACGCGTTCAGCGATCACTTTGTCGAGCTGCCGGTCGATTTATCCCATGTCATGTTCGTCACGACGGCTAATGCGGTACATAATATTCCGCGTCCGCTGCTGGACCGGATGGAGATGATCTCGCTCTCGGGTTATACGGAGCTCGAGAAGCTGGAGATTGCGTCCCGCCACCTGCTGCCGAAGCAGAAGCGGGAGCATGGGTTGGAGGACGAACAGCTGCGGGTGGAAGAAGGCGTCGTACGCCGGGTCATCCGGGAATATACCCGCGAAGCGGGCGTAAGGCAGCTGGAGCAGCAGTTAGCTGCGCTATGCCGCAAAGCGGCGCGGAAGATCGTATCGGACGGTGCAACGGAAGTGACGATCCAAGCCGATGAGCTAACCGACTATTTGGGCGTTGCCCGTTACCGCTATGGCCTGGCGGAGCAGCATAACCAGGTAGGGACGGTCACTGGACTCGCCTGGACCGAGGTTGGCGGCGACACCTTGAATGTCGAAGTGAGCGTCGTGCCGGGAACCGGCAAGCTGCTGTTGACCGGGAAGCTGGGAGACGTGATGAAGGAATCCGCCCAGGCAGCGTTCAGCTACATCCGTTCCCGAGCTGCCGAATTTAATCTGGATCCCGATTTCCATGAGAAAATCGATATTCATATCCACGTCCCGGAAGGAGCGATTCCGAAGGACGGCCCGTCGGCAGGGATCACAATGGCGACGGCGCTCGTCTCGGCGCTGACCAACCGTTATGTTTCGAAGGATGTGGCGATGACCGGGGAGATTACGCTGCGCGGCCGGGTTTTGCCGATTGGGGGCTTGAAGGAGAAATCGCTTGCCGCCTTGCGCGCCGGCATCAAGACCGTCATTTACCCGGCGGAAAATATGCGTGACCTGAACGATATACCTGAGAGCGTCCGCCAAGAGATGACATTTATACCGGCGGCTCATATGGATGAAGTGCTGCAGCATGCTTTGCTGGAGCAGCAAGGGTAATTAGCCCCGGGCGCCAGCGCAAGCGAGAGTCTCGGAAGAGATGTGCCACCAGCAGGCACTTGGGCGGCGATAAACGCATATTTATCCTAATTGATGAATAATAGGCGCTCGCGCCATCACATACCGCCCGGGACTACACCGGGCGGTATTTTTAATAAGGAGATGCGGGTACTACAAACTGCAGGATTCGTCAAACAGGAAGCTGGATGTCTCTCGTCCGCTCCATATGAGCAATATCCCCATAGCGCAGGAAGCTGGATGTCTCTCGTCCGCTCCATATGAGCAATATCCCCATAGCGCAGGAAGCTGGATGTCTCTCGTCCGCTCCATATGAGCAATATCCCCATTGCGCAGGAAGCTGGACATCCCTCGTCTGCTCCTTATGAGCGCAATCCCCGTCGTCCAGGAGGTCCTTTTAAAGGAGAGTTCCAAAGAGAGAAATTATGCTAGCTACCCAAAATAAATGGTATAGTATCACCAAAAATAACAAGCGTTATCCCACTTGCAAGCAAATCGTTAAATACTTAAGACTAAAGGGATAAGGAGTCTCCTGAGGATTGGGGAGATTGTACAAAAGACTGCTGAGCCCTGAGAGCTGGGGAGTCTGTTCAAAAGGCTAGGAAGCCCTGAGAGCTGGGGAGTCTGTTCAAAAGGCTACAAAGCCCTGAGGTTGGGGGAGATTGTACAAAAGACTGCTGAGCCCTGAGAGTTGGGGGGCTGTTCAAAAGGCTGCGTAGTCCCTGAGTGCCGGGGAGATTGGTCAATAGCGCCAGGAAGGCGCTTTGTGCAGAGCCGATGAAGTAGTGTACAATAGAGGCACGATTAGGACAGATATATACATCGTTAAGGGAGCACGAAATATGAAGATTACGAATGCCGAATTCATTATTAGCGCGGTCGGTCCGGCCCAGTATCCGGACGATGGGCTTCCGGAGATTGGTCTTGCCGGCCGTTCGAATGTGGGGAAGTCGTCCCTCATTAATAAGATGATTATGCGCAAAAATCTGGCCCGCACCAGCTCGCAGCCGGGCAAGACTCAACAGCTTAACTATTACCGGATTAATGATAATATGTATTTCGTCGATGTTCCGGGATACGGCTATGCCAAGGTGTCCAAAGCGCAGCGCGCCGCTTGGGGCAAAATGATCGAGGCTTACTTCCGCGAACGCGACGCCCTGCGGCTCGTGCTGCTCGTCGTCGATCTGCGGCATCCGCCTACCGAGGACGACTGCATGATGCATCAGTGGCTAACGCATTACGAGGTGCCTGTCGCCGTCGTCGCCACGAAGGCCGATAAAGTGCCGAAGAGCCGCTGGCCTAAGCATCTGAAGCAGGTAAGGACGACGCTTGGTCTGGATGGGGGGACACCGCTTGTTCTGTTCTCGTCCGAGACCGGACAGGGCCGGGAGGAGCTGTGGGACATTATTCTGGCTCACCAATCTTCCGAAGAAGCGGAACAAGAGGGTTTGCATTCGGGTGAATAATTATGCAAACCCGGTTGGATAGGCTATCGCCCATAAAATCGATGATCGCATGAGGGAGACTGCGCTGGAACAGTTATTTAGTGAGGATCACGGGAGAAACATTGGCTCAATTCCGGCTGATAGCGATTTTTTCAAAAATCCACTCGTATTTGGCGGCTTGTAAACAGGAATTCACTTTGGCGTTGTAGTATAATAAGAGTATGATTTTTCATGCAGTAAAAACGAATTAAGGAGAGTTTTTATGGCTCGGCGGTTAGCCACAGAGTATGTGAAAGCCAGTTTGCAGTTGACGGAAGCTCAGTTGACCCGATTTTTACAGTCGCTTGCCCTGTATTCCGTTGGGGTAAAAGTATTGGAGAACGGCAATCAAGAGGTGGTTCTTGAGGACGGCCAGGGTGATGAGATTACCTTCCTGTTCGAGAAGCAAGGCAATCGGTATGTCTGTGTAACGTCTTGCCGCTTGGTTCATCCGAAATTGACGCAAGTGATGCATAAGCTTGTGGCGACATTCCGTGGCGAAGCGGTAGTCAATCGCATCTTTGCCGGATTTACGATGACTTATTATTATGAAGACGGTGCAGTACGCAAGATTGAAGAACGGAAGCAGCATGAGTCGCGTATCATTTACGAACATAAGGATCCCGTGCGCGACCTGCAGAAGATGTTCCTGAAGAACGGCGCGGAGCTTCGCATCGATTCCGTCCAGATGCAGGTGAATATGCTGTTGGATGAGCGGAATCAGGCGCATTCCCCGGAAGCGATCCAACAGATTGACGCGCAATTAAGCCGTCTCGCACATCAATTGTTCATACTTGAAGCATAGAAGCATACGATCTTGGGATCATCTGCTGAAGACCCTGCGTTCCTTACGGGAGAGCAGGGTTCTTTTGTGTTTGGGGGAAGGACAGATGGCCGAGGATAGCAGGCTGACAAGTTGCCGAAAAAAAGGGTTGCATTTATGTGCGGAAGATGTTATTTTTAATCTCGTTGAAAACAATATAGGAACCAGGATTCACTCAGGACATTGCATGTTGCGAGAGATTTTTCCCTCGAGAAGTGAATGACGTAGGTCCTAGCGGATGAAATTTTTACAACATTTTATTCCTAGGAAGGGGGAACCGAAAGATGGAATACTCAACTTTCGGAAGACACGTTGCTGTTGACACATGGGGAGTCGACTTTGATTTGCTGAACAATGCGGAATATTTGCAGACACAGCTGGTTGAAGCCGCCGAGGCATGTGGAGCAACCGTCTTGTCCGTTCAATCCAAGCAGTTTGAACCACAAGGGGCAACCGTCCTTGTCATGTTGTCTGAAAGTCATCTTTCTATCCACACATATCCTGAACGTGGATTTGCAGCCATCGATTGTTATACTTGCGGCGAGACCGTCGATCCGCAGTTGGCCATTGATTACCTGGTCTCTGTATTGAAACCGGAACGTACCTATGCCAAGAAGCTGATTCGCGGCCTGGGGGAAATGGAAGTTGTCACACCAGACATGGATGTAAAGCAATTCGTATAAAAAATGGCGTTCAGCCCGTTTGCCTGCGATGATGCAGGGAACGGGTTTTTTTATTTTGCCTTGATTTATCGTCCTATTTTTCTCATTGAATTGGAAGACTTATCCGAATACGATGGTAACAAATAAATGATTTATTCATTTATCCGGCTCGGTACACATTGTGTTGCTCGCCTTCCATCCAATGAGCCTAAGCGTATGGACAGGGAGGGGAAAACAATCGGTTCCGGGACAGTTTTGAAAACGCTTTCATCCGGCGTGAAATTTGTACAAAAGGGGTTGATTTTATTCTGTCGCAGTACAAGCACCAACGAAGGGCATCGCTTGGTCCCTGCTGCCTTATCCTCTGCATGCTCCTGCAATGGCTGCCCGTGCCTGATGCGCATGCGGCAACCGTGGATTCCGAACCCGGGAGGAAGATGGTAAATCTGGCGCTGGACAAGCCTGTCACGGTATCCGAGCCCAATGCCATCTTCGATACGATTCAGGGGATCGGCAAATACGGGAAAGAAACCCCGCTCGATCCGGCGGGGATGCTGACCGACAGCCGCTACGGTGACACCGCGGACTGGCAAAACACAGAAGACTGGTTCGTATTTTACCGCAAGCTGAAGCGCGAGGTCATCGTCGATCTGGAGGAGATCTCTACCATTGAGCGCATTGCAACCGGCTTCGGCCAGCGGAACGATGTCGGCATCGCGCCGCCGCTCTATGTCCGTGTCTATGCATCGCAGGATGGGACCGCTTACCGTTATCTGGGCAAGACGGGACCGGATGAGCCGCTTTACTTCGCCGATGCGCGCACGGCGACGGATATGCATCGGAAGGCGTACGTGCTCGATACGCTGGCTGACGGAACGAAGCTGGCAATACAAGCCCGCTTCATCAAGCTGGAATTTGTTATCAATTTTTTCGGCTGGATGGATGAGATCGAGATATGGGGTCGGCCGGGAACTTCGGGGCCGATCCAGCCGCTTCCTCTGGTCAGCGATGATTGGGAGCCCGGTCATTATCCTTCACCTGGGAGCCGGGAAGCCGCGGGCGTGACGGATCAGTTCCTCTGGTATTCCGGACCGATGAAGCCGGGCAGCGAGAGGTTTACCGATTGGACGCCGGAGAAGGCGGAAGCGTTCCTGGCGTACAAAGATATTTACGGGAGAGTGAAGGACTGGTTTTTCACCGATATTTTGGCGCTGCCGGCCACGGCGATGGTGACGCCATCCGGAGTCGATGCGAGCGGCAACGCCAGATTCGTCACGATGGACGATCTGGAGGCGTACCTCGATTTTATTTTTGCCCCCGGCTCTCAACTCGCGGGTCTCGACGAGGCTGCCGGCCGCATTAACGAAAAGTTGAAAACAAAGCAGACAGTGCGGGTGACCGTGGCTATACCTCAAATTGAGGAAAGCTCGAACTTCGGCGATATGAACGGAACCGGAGAGCCGTTCAGCTTGCGGGCGGCCGATTTTGCCGGCATGGTGGATGACCCGCAGTCCTATGAAGGCCGCAAACAAATGAATGAGCTGGCATTCCGCAACAAGACCACCGCCGTCCGATGGTACATCGATGAGGTGGAGCGGCGCTTCCGGGAGAGGGAATTCGCCCATCTGAAGCTCGACGGCTTCTACTGGTACCACGAGCGGTTAGGGGAGACGACGGGCGAGGCGGAGCTCGTCCGGGAGACGGCCAAGCTGCTCCATGACCGGAACCGCTGGTTCACATGGATTCCGTATGTCGGTCCGGGATCGGCATACCAGTGGCGCGACTTGGGCTTCGATGCCGCTTCGATTCAGCCGGGGTTCGCCTTCGGCGTCTCGAAGAAGGCCATCTTTCCGAATATAGCTGCGCTGGCCCGCAAGACCGGCGCTTCCGTTGAAGTCGAGTATGACGATTACCGGACGCTGGCTCAATATTTGAACCACGGCGTCTTTGAACGTTATATGACGGAAGCGCCGAACACCTATTATTTGGGCGCGATGCCGATCGTGGACGGGGCTTACGCCCTGATGCCCCTGGATGAACGGACACCGGATGCGATGTCCTCCATCCGCCGCAGCGTCTACGACCGGCTGTACGAGTATGTGAAGGACCGGTATGAGCCGCGATTCACCGTGACGCTGGAGACGAATGCTTCCCAGCCTTCGGACATCCGGGTCAAGGCGTCCGTTCCGCTGGCGGACGGATTTACCGAAGGAGAGATCGCCATCCGCTACAACCCGAAGACCGCGAAGTTCAACCGAATCACGACTCCGGAGGGACGTGATCCCGGGATGTATGTCCAGGCGGAGGACGATGGCGCCGGGCGGGTTACGGTCCGGTTCCATACCGATCCGGTTCATGCCCTGGAAGCGGATCTTCTGGCCAAGCGGAGCCCGATGACAGGAGCACCCGAGCTGGCGACGCTTCACTTCGCCGCGAACGGGGCGGATGCCGAAGCGAGGGATTTCATCCTCGAGCCCGACGGCACCATGACGAATCGGGATGGCATCGTGTACCGCAACTGGGGGGCCAGCGATATCGTGCCAGGCTCGGCCGAGCATCAGTTGGTTCAGGCGGGAGAAGCGGTGAAGCGCTTCGGGAACACGCATGCGAAGGCGGATTGGAAGGAGGCGAAGAGTCTGCTGAAGCGGCTTCCGAAGAGCCCGGCAAGGGAACGGTTGGAGGAGCGGCTCCACGAGGCCAAGCGGCAGGCGGGCTTCACGACACAAGAAGTTGCTGAGGACTAAACAAAGAAAACCATAACGAGGGGGATTCACAATGCCATTGCGTTGGAGACAGAGTATTATGCTGCTTCTCATCCTGTCGGTAACGTGGGGTCTTGCCGCCTGCGGAGGCTCAAGGACGGGGGGAGAGGCGAAGAGCGGCGAAGGTGCGAAGCAGGAGGGAGCCGGCCACCAGCCGCTTACGATCGAATGGCTGACTTACCAGTACGGTCCGGTTGACGAGGATGCCCCGAACAAAAAGTTCCTGGAAGACAAATTCAGCGTCAAGTTCAACATCTGGTATCTGGATGTTACGAAGCGGGAGGAACTGCTTGGGGCCAAGCTCGCCGGCGGACAGGTGCCGGACTTCATGACGGTGTATTCGGGGGCCGACCTGCAGAAGTTCTACAAGAGCGGCGTCACGACCAGCTTCACCCAAGAAGAGCTGGAGCGGTACATGCCGAATTATAAAAAGCTGGTCGATTCCATCGATCCGGGCATTTGGAGCTATGCCAAATTCAATGGCGAGTATATCGGGATTCCAAGCATTAACGGCGACGGGGAACTCAGTCTCGCTACCGCGTGGCGGAAGGATTGGCTGGACAAGGTAGGCATCCCGAAGATTCCGGAGACGCTGGATGAGTTCGAGGAGGCGATGTACAAGTTCCGCAATGACGATCCCGACGGCAACGGCAAGAAGGATACATACGGCATGTCCCGTTCGGCGATGACGAGCGTGTACGGAGCATACGGGGTCTATCCGGAGTTCTGGGCCGAGCGCGAGGGCAGACTCGTCTGGAGCGGCATTCTTCCGGAGACGAAGCAGGCGCTGGAGCGGCTGGCGAAGTGGAAGAAGGACGACGTCATCAGCCCGGAATGGGTGCTGGAGACGGGGGAAAACACGGGCGGCTACTGGGCGCTGTCCAATGATTTCATCAACGGCAAAATCGGCGTCTCCAACCATGGCAGCAACTATCACTGGACGCCTCCGATCCCCGAGATCAAATCCGAAGGCGGCGTGAACTGGGTGGAGCTGAAGAAGGTGAACCCGCAGGCCGAGATCGGCTTCGGCAAGCCCCCGGCCGGTCCCGAGGGCAAATTCGGCAACATTACGCCGGGCTTCGTCGGAGGGACTTATATGGCATTCGGTAAAAGGGCGGGCGACAACCCGGAGCTGAAGCATACCATCATGCGCATCTGGGACGAGGTCTACGGCAACTTCGACGTATGGCAGCGGATGAAGTATGGAGAGCTGGGCGTTCATTCGGAGAAGGCGGACGACGGCATCACGATCGTATGGAAGGAAGAATACGCAGGAAAGAACGAGATGCAGGCCAAAATCGGCGCCAATATTACGTTTGCGCCGTTTGACCAGCCGGAGTTCAGGGCCCGGGTGAACAATCCGAAGCTGAAGGAAGTCAATGCGAAGCTGTACAAATTCGAGGGCGCAGGCTATGAGAACGCCGTCAAGACGGCCCTTCCTTCCGAGAGCCAGTATATGAACAACCTGATTCAACTGCAAAAAGAAACATTCGCCTCAATCATTAACGGAGAAAAGCCGATCGACGAGTTCGATGCCTTCGTCGAAGCCTGGAAGCAGAACGGGGGCGACAAGCTTACCGCAGAAGCCAACCAGTGGTATGACAGCCTAAAATAAGCGACAAGAAGATGAGGATTGGCGGTCGTCTCCTGTTCGGGGAGCGCCGCCTTTCTTCCATCCCGCATGATGGGATAGAAAGGGTGGACGCTATGAGACAACCGGGTTCCGGCACAGCAGACAGCCGCTTCCGCACCCAGTGGAAAGCATACTGCCGGCATCGGTATTTGCTGCTGATGCTGCTCCCCTGCGTACTGTATTTTCTCGTTTTTAAATATTTTCCGATGTACGGCATGGTGCTGGCCTTCAAAAACTATCAGTTCCTGGACGGCATTCTCGGCAGTCCGTGGAACGGGCTGGACAATTTCCGGGTGCTGTTCGAAGGACGCGATTTCCCGCGGGCCCTCCGCAACACGCTCATCATCAGCCTATATAAGCTCGTCTTCAATTTCCCGGCGCCGATTATTTTGGCGCTGCTGTTGAATGAGCTGCGGGTCGTCTTCTTCAAGCGGTTCGTCCAGACGCTGAGTTATTTGCCGCATTTTCTGTCCTGGGTCATTTTGGCCGGCATTTTTATGGAAGTATTCTCGCCGACGCGCGGGGTCGTCAATTACATTATCAATCTGTTCGGAGGCGAGTCGATCTTTTTCTTTGGCGACAAGGAATGGTTCCGTACGCTGCTGGTCAGCACGGAAGTATGGAAGAGCGTCGGCTGGGGATCGATCATTTATCTGGCCGCCTTGTCCTCGATCGATCCGACGCTGTATGAGGCCGCGATCGTCGACGGCGCGAGCCGCTGGCGGCAGATGATCCACATCACCGTTCCCGCCTTGGCGCCGGTCATTACCATCATGTTCATCTTCGCGGTGGGCGGCATCATCAACGATGACTTCGATCAGGTGTTCAACTTCTACAATGCGAACGTGTACGAGGTAGGCGATGTGCTGAGCACGTATACCTACCGGATCGGGATTAGCCAGATGGAGTATGGCCTCTCGACGGCCGCCGGGCTGTTCACTAACGTGATCGCGCTCGTCCTCATCTTGGTCACGAATCGTGTCGTCAAGCGCTTCAGCGATTATGGAATTTGGTAGGAGGGACATCCATGTCATTAACGATCGGCAAAAAATCAATCGGCGAGAAAGTGTTCGACACCGCCAACGTGGTGTTTCTCATTCTGTTCTCGATCACGGCGGTATATCCGTTTCTTAATGTGATGTCGATATCGTTCAGCACGTCATCCGCAGCCAATGCCTACGGCTTGAAGCTGTGGCCGCAAGAGGTGTCGCTGGATGCCGGGCCGTCTTTGCGAACAAGCTCATCTGGACCGGCTATTACAATACGATCTTCCGTACGGTCCTCGGCACGTTCTTGAATGTGATTTTCTCGGTGATGTGCGCTTACCCGCTCTCCAAAAAATATTTGCCTCACCGCAATCTGTTTACGGCCTTCATCGTATTCACGATGTTTTTCAGCGGCGGCCTGATTCCGAATTATTTGCTGATTAAGGAACTGGGGCTTCTCGACAGCCGCTGGTCGCTGATTCTGCCGGGACTGATTGCCGCATTTACGATGATTATCGTGCGCAACTACTTCATGTCTCTTCCGGAAGAGGTAGAAGAATCGGCGCGCATCGACGGCGCCAACGACATGCGCATTCTGTTCTCGATCGTGCTTCCGATGTCCATGCCGATTATCGCGACTATTTCGCTCTGGTATGCGGTCGCCCATTGGAATGCCTGGTTCGATTCGCTGCTCTATATTTCCGACCCGAACAAGGCGGTGCTCGGCAATGTGCTGCGCAAAATCGTCATCGAAGGCTCGTCCCAATTCCAGCAATTCGACCAGGGCTTCAATCAGAACGGGCAGACCGCCGTCACGCCGGACATTATTAAGGCCGCGACAATCATGGTTGCGACCGTTCCGATCATTTGCGTATATCCCTTTGTTCAAAAATATTTCGTAAAAGGCGTAATCGTCGGTTCATTGAAAGGATAGGTGATGGAGTATGAACAAGGAGCAGACACGACCGGGCCGGTCCCGCCGCCGGCGCGAACCGCAAGGCTTCTATATCGGGGCCGGGCAAGTCAAGATCGCGAGGGAGCAGATCAGCCGCTTCGCCTGGGCAGAGCGGATGGCAGAGGAGATGAAGCGGGAATGCGATGATTTTTTGGAGCTGGAGGACGCCTTCGTCTACGACGTGGTCCTCAGCATGCGGGGGCAGACCTTCGCCTACGGCATTACGGGCTGTCCGTCATGCGGCTCCGCCTATCCTGCGCGTCCGGAAGAGCTGAAGCCGTGGCTGTCGGGATGGGAAGCGTTTCCGGCCAAAAAGGTGACCTGCCCGGCCTGCCGGGTCACGGTGCCGAACGAGCGGTATCCGGACGGCGGCAGCGGCTTCGAGCAGGAAGGCAAGGCCTGCTATCCGATCGGCATGTGGAATTTCGCCATTGCCGGGGAATGGCTGGGCGGCGTGCGCAATCATGAGGGCCTGGTCACGAAGCTGACTTATCTGTATATGCTGACCGGCGAGGAACGGTATGCGCGCAGGGCGATTGTGCTGCTCGACGCGTTCAGCGCCATCTGGGAGGGCACAATCGGGCCCCGCGATTTCACGCCGTTCGGAAGCTCTTACGAGATCGGCAGGCTCCATCTGCTGACAAGCATCGTCTTCCGCATCAAAGTGTTCCTCGCGCATGACTATGATTGGCTGTCCCGTCTGCCGGAAATGGACGAGCCTTCGCTCGGATGCCGGCTTGCCGGTACCGGGGAGGGGATGTCGGTGCGGGACAATATCGAGCGCATGCTGGATGAATATTTGCTGGATGAGCCCGGCGGTCCGGTCTATGATCTGCGCGGAGGCCGGCTGACGCTGCTCAACAATCATGAAGCGGACGGCGTGCGCGCCATGCTGGCCGTCGGTCTCGCCCTGGATGTTCCGTCGTATGGGGAATGGGGCATTCAGGCGGTGAAGGGATTTTTCTACAATGCGATTGGACGCGACGGGATGTATTTCGAAGGCTCCTTCGGCTATGCCCTGTTCACGATCGGGGTGCTGCTGGATATGGCCCTGCTCGCGCAGCGGACGGCTGAGGCGAAGGGAATGGGCGAATCATTCCAGCCGTTCAACAGCCGCCGTTTCTTCCGCTTCGCGGTCCAGAATCCGCTCGCGATGTGCTGCCAGGGGCATCTGCCCAGCTACGGAGATTGGGGCCGGGATGAGACGGCAGGCACGGACATCCGGCCCGAGGTGCTGTCTGCGGCCTACCGAGCCGCCCTTCACTTCGCTTATTTCGCGACGGATGCGGATATCCGGGCGGAGGCCCGCGCCATGCTGGCCGCCTGGCGCGAGCAGGCGGAACCGCTGCTCGGCTCGTCGGGCCTGGACCTGTTCCTGCCCCATGAGAGCGGAGACCAGCGGGGAGGCCCGGCAGCCGCTCCGAAGTCCGGCGGCGTGACGGCGGCCGGCCAGGGCGGGTACATCGTGCTGCGCGACAAGCATGACATGACGCTGCTGACACGCTACGGCCCGAACTTGACGCATGCCCACGACGATGTGCTGAGCTATCAATGGTATGCCGGCGGCCGAGAGATTACGGCCGATTTGGGCTACGGCATTTATGGGACGAACAGCCATTTCGGCTGGGCCTCCAAGGCGATCGCTCACCCGACGGTCGTTCTCCGCCAGGATGAACAGATCGGCCGCGGCCAGATCTATAAGCCGTTCGCCGGAGGCGAGGCGGCGTTTATTTACGAGCGGGACGGCTGGGCGGCGAGCGAATGCGCCGCGCCCGCGCTCTATGAGGCGGAGCGGTACCAGCGGCTGCTGGCTGCGGTCCCGCTCAGCCGGGGGCGCTCCTACGTGCTCGATATTTTCGATGTCGCGGCGGCGGGGGACAAAGATTTGGCGCTTCATGCCTTCCACGAACCGAGCCGCTTGGATATAGCCGGCTGGGAGGAGACAGAGACTGCCGCATGGACGCTGGCTGGGGCGCTGAGTCGGGAGCGGTCCGGCGGCGAGCTCTATTATGACCGCCCGGGGCTAAGCTTCGGAGAGCGTCTGACGACAGGGGAGACCTTCAACTCGCTGCAGCCGGGGGAAGAGGAGCGGCTGTGGACGGCCGTGCCGAACAATGGCTACGGCTATATTTACGGTATCCGGGAGCTGCGGCCGGACGAGAACCGGGCCGCAGATGCAAGCTCCGTCGTTCATGCCCGCTGGAAGACGGCGGACGCCGAGGCGTATTGGCATATCATGCTGGACGGGGAGGAAACGCTCTATACGGGGAGCGGCCCGAATCTGGACGGGAGCGCGGCCCATCCGTTTTTCATCATTCACAGCGGGAAAGAAGCGAAGCGGTTCATCTCGGTCTCTTATGCGGGGAACGATGTCACGCTCGTCTCCGTGCGGAAGGAAGCGGTGTCCGGCCTCCGAGGCGGCACGGCGTCCGTGGTGACGCTGGTCTGGTCGGACGGCACCCAAGACCTGTGGCTGTACAGCCCGGACAGCGACGTGTATGAGTGGCAAGCGGAGGATGGCATGGCTGCCGTGGCCGGCCGGTGCGGATGCTTCCGTCTGCGGAGCCCGGAGCAGGAACACCCGCAGCTGCATCCGGTTCGGGCGGAAGAGGTCCGGTTCACCCCCGTTCCCGGCAGAGCTCCGGGCCGGGCCGAACCATGCACCGCGTACGGGTATGGCGAGGAGGAATATGATGTCGTGCGGATCGATTGGCCTAGGGCGCAGTTGACCGTCCGCGGCTTGAGGCTGGCTGCCGGGCAGGAGCCACGGTTCATCGCTCTCCGGGGAGCCCGGCGGACAACGGCCGCGGTGTATCCGGCAAGGCTGGAGGAGAGCGGGCCTGATGAGCATATCGTTCATCTGCTGGACGAGATGATCGTGTCGACGGGCATCGTCGCCGAAGCGGAGGGAGACCGGATCGCGACGAAGATACCGCTCCCCTTCGCCGCGCCCGGAACGGGCAGGAGCGCCTTTTGCGGGATGAGAGTCGTCGGCGCTTGCGGCGGACAGGCGGTTATACGGGATGTTCCCGATCTGACGACGCTTCGCATCGAGCCGATCCATCCTTTCCAAGCCGGGGAAGCCTTTGACATCGTGGATATGGATGAAATTATGTTCATCCGCTTGATGGGATGAGGTCGATCATGAACATACAGGAAAGGACGTGGATGGCCTTGACCAAGCTGCTGCATCAATTGCCTACCGAGATTCGAATCGGCGTCATCGGACCGCTGGAACTGCTGCCGCTTATTTTGCAGACGCTCAAAGCGTTTCCTTCCTTTATTCCTGAGGTCAGGGTCTACCGGCATGAATCGGAAGCGGTTGAACATACGCGGGAACTGATGCACAACGTGGAGGTGCTGCTGTTCTCCGGGCCCGAGCCGTACCGGCTGGCCCGGCAGAGGCTCACCCTGCCCGTGCCTGCGCTCTATGTGCCGAAGAGCGGGACCGGGCTGTACCGGGCCTTGTTCCATCTGGACCATAAATGCGACATGCAGGCCTGCACGGTTGATTCGCTCTCGAAGCTGGCCGTGGAACGGGTCTTCACCGAGCTGGGCATACGCGGGATCGATATGTATTATTGTGAAGGCGACCCGCTGATCTCGCGGGATGACGTCCTGCAATTTCATGTGCGGCACTATGAACAAGGGAAGAGCAGCGCGGCGCTGACAGGGAGCCGGGAAGTGTCGGAGATGCTCAGCATTTACGGCGTTCCGAACGAATGGGTTATGCCCACCGAGCATGACATCACGGTCAGCCTGGAACGGGCGCTGCTCTCGACGGAAACCCGGCGCAGCAAGGAAGCGCAGTTCGTCATTGGGCTCATTCATATAGAAGGACCGGAGATCGAAGCCTCGCGGCAGGACGCCGGCCGGACGAAGGAGGGAATACGCCGGACGGTTCAAGGCTTCGTCGAATCGCTGAACGGGCATGCCGCTCAAGTCAATCCCGGTGAATATTTGTTCGTGACAACACGCGGCGCCTTCGAGGCGGTGACCGGAGGCTACAAATCGATTGAGCTCGCGAAGGAAATCGGAGCGGCGTACGGCGTGACGATGAGCATCGGCGCCGGCTTCGGGACGAGCGCAAGCGATGCGGGCGCACATGCCGAGCTTGCGCTGCGCCACGCCATGGACGCCGGCGGCAATATTTGCTTCATCGTGCGCGAAGACAGGAGCATTATCGGTCCGCTGGAGATGGCCGAGGCGAACGAGTGCGATATGTCGCTGATCGATTTCAAGCTGGTGAAGGAAGCGGAAGCCGCCGGCTTGTCCCCGATGCATCTGAGCAAGCTCGTCGCCCAAGTCGCCCGCACGGGAAGGACGGAATACAGCGCTTTCGAGCTGGCCATCATTTTGAACATTACGGTGCGGAGCACGCATCGTCTGCTCTCGCTCTGGCTGGATGCCGGCCTGATCGAGATTGCCCGCGAGGTCAAGGCTCCGTCCAAGGGGCGGCCGAAGCAGATATACCGCTTTCCGTTCCTGGAAGAGCTGGTGCGCTGACATTCGCCGGGCCGCATTGCGCTCGCCCCCGTCATCGAATCCAACAAATAACCATGGATGTCCCTATCCATGGTTATTTGTCCTTCTTCCTCCCCATACGATTATAGTAAACCACTATGGATAGGAGAATTCGATGAGACCACGCCAATTTCGGACCGGCCCCGTCTTGGCCGTATTACTGTTTTTGCTTGTATTGTGGCCTGCCATGCAGCTGTACGGAATGTTGAAGTCTTCCCACACTTCATCCGATCCGCTCTCGATGCTGTATGAGGTTGCCCAGTTCCAGATTAGCCTGTGGCAAGGAACGATGCAGGAGGCGAAGCGATACGAGTCGACCGCTCCGCTGAACAAGGTGAAGCTCGTCGCTTATTCGGCCGGCTATACGCATGATCGTCTCGTCCGGGCCGCAGGAGATGAGCGGCTGGCTACGCTTCCCGGACTGAGCCGGTTCGTTGAATTCATCACGGTCCTGCAGATTAGCGGCGATCGTCAATTGACCGATCTGGAGCGTGAGGTTCTCGAACAGGCGGCGGCCATCTCGGCTCAGCTATCGGACAGCTATGCCGGACTGTTCTCTTCGTCAGGCAAGATTATCGGCTCGAAGAACGAAGCGCTGCAAGCGGCCGATCAGCGCCTTGCCGAGACGCTGGAGCGGTACTTTCATCCCGAATAGCAATCAATCATTTGCGTGACAACCATCGCAAGGAATGATAGTATAAGGTTCGCACGGCAAGTACAGACTAATTTTGACATGCATTTCATAATATCTTCAAATTACGCTCCGACGGGCATGTTCAACTATGTTATAATGATTATCAATTGATAATATTCAAAATTTATCAAAAGCAGGTGAATGAGCAATGCACATCGTGGTCGTCGGCATGAATTATCGTACGGCGCCTGTGGAGATACGGGAGAAGTTCGCGCTGCAGGAGAAGGATTGGCAAGAGGCTATCCGGCAACTGCGGAATACGAAGAGCGTCATGGAATGCGTGATTGTGTCGACATGCAACCGCACGGAAATGTACGTTGTCGTCGATCGTCTGCATATGTGCGGTTATTTCATCCGCAGCTTCATGGAGCAATGGTTCGGAATTCCAAGGCAGCAATTCACGCCTTACTTATATATATATGAAGATGATCGGGCGGTAGAGCATTTGTTCCGGGTCACCTCGGGTCTCGATTCGATGGTTATCGGCGAGACGCAGATCCTGGGACAGATTCGTTCGGCCTTTTTGTTCGCGCAGCAGGAAGGAACGACCGGCACCTGGTTCAATACGCTGTTCAAGCAGGCGATTACGATGGCCAAGCGTGCCCATGCCGAGACGAACATCAATGACAATGCGGTGTCGGTCAGCTACGCCGCGGTCGAGCTGGGCAAGCGAATCTTCGGCTCTTTCCAGGGCAAGAAGGTGCTGATTCTCGGAGCGGGCAAGATGAGCGAGCTGACGGTGAAGCATCTCTATTCGAACGGCGCAGCCGAGGTCATGGTCGTGAACCGCACGTTCTCGCGCGCCCGGGAGCTGGCCGAACAGTTCCACGGCCGGGCCGGGACCCTGGAGGATGCCGGGGCATTCCTGCGCGAAGCGGATATTGTGATCAGCTCGACCGGAGCTCAGCAGTATATTATGACTGCGCAGGATGTCGAACGGGTGATGAAGCTGCGCAAATCGCGCCCGCTTTTCCTGATTGACATCGCCGTGCCGCGGGATCTTGATCCCGAGATTGGCAGCGTATCCAATGTGTTCCTGTATGACATCGACGATCTCGAAGGCATCGTGGAGAGCAATCTGGAGCAGCGCCGCAAGGAAGCCGCCAAGATTGAAGCGATGATCGCGAAAGAGCTCGATGAATACCGCCAATGGCTGAAGATGCTTGGCGTTACGCCGGTCATCCGCGCCCTGCAGACGAAGGCGGAGCGTATCCATCAGGATACGCTGGAGAGCCTGTTCAACAAGCTTCCGGACATGTCCGAGCGGGAGGTGAAGCTGATTCGCCGCCTCACGAAGAGCATGCTGAACCAGATGATGCATGATCCGATCCTGCAGATCAAGGAGCTTGCTGCGGAGACGAACGGGGATGAGGCGCTTCAGCTGTTTACCCAACTGTTCGCTCTGGAAGAGACGATGGCTGCTTCCGAGCCGGACAAGGGAACGAAGCGGGAATCCGCTGCGGTCTCCTCCCGGCGCGATGAAGAGCCGGAACGGACCAAGCCGGTTCTGTCATGGGCCGCGGTTACTTGGTAGACGGCGTTCAGGAGGCGGCAGGTTCATATGTTGACGAATAGCTGGATTTACGATGCGATTATTTACACATATGCCCTGAGCCTTCTGTTTTATTTTTCCGATACCGTTGGGAGGAATCGGAGAGCGAAGCGGATGGGCACAGGGCTTCTTGTTTTTGTATGGGTGCTGCAGACGATTTTTCTCGTCGTGCGCATTATCCGTCACCAGGATGTCCCGATTATCAGCAGCTTTGAGTTTATGTTTCTGTTCTCTTGGCTGCTCGTCACGGCGTCCTTGGCGATCAACCGTTTTTTTTCGATTGAGTATGTCGTATTTTTTGTCAATCTGGTTGGGTTTGCGCTGCTCATTATCAATATGCTGAATGATCCGACATCCTCCTCCGTCATGGCGGAGTGGGAGATGATGCACAATCTGCTTGTCTTTCATATCACGCTGGCCGCCTGCGGCTTTGCGGCCTTGACCGTAGGGGCGATCTTTTCGGGGATGTACGTCTTTTTGCATCACCGTCTGAAGAGAAGGCAATGGTCGGAAGCCGTGCGGCGCTTGCCCAGCCTGGAGCGGATGGAGCGAATGTCTTATTTCGCCGTCATCATCGGGATTCCGTTCTTCCTGCTCTCTCTGGCGGTCGCGATCGGCGTGGTGCTGTTGGGCAACCGGATCGAGCTTTTGACCGATTTCAAGATTTGGTTCACTTTAATCGCCCTTGCTCTTTATTTTTCTTATTTTTGGGTGAGAACCCGGGCCGTGCTGACAGGGTTACGGCTCGCATTGTGGAATGTAGGATGTTATGCGTTTATGGTGCTGAATTTCAGCTTGAATTCCTTATCGGCATTTCATCGCTAGATGGGAGTGGAGAACATGGAGCATACGGCCGATCCCTGTCCGCTGTATCCGCTGATGCTTCGACTTGCCGGGCGCCGGTGCGTCGTCATCGGAGGCGGGTCCGTGGCCGCGCGCAAAGTAACCTCATTGCTGGCCAGCGGCGCCGAAGTCACGGTAGTCAGCCCGAGGTTGACGCCGGAGCTTGGGCGCTTGGCGCATGAGGGGCGGATTGGTTGCCGGGAACGCGAATACGAGTCAGCCGACGTGGAGGGAGCCCTGCTCGTATTCGCGGCCACGGATCGCCCGTCCGTGAATGAACGGGTGGCGGAGGATGCCCGCCGGGCCGGGGCGTTAATCAATATGGCCCATGATCCGGAGGGCAGCGACTTCGCCAATCCCGGTTCCGCGCGGAAAGGGATGGTTCAGGTGGCGGTCTACGCGGGCGGTGCCAGCCCGACGTTGACCCGCCGGCTTACGGCGAAGCTGGCCGGGCAGGTGGATGACGGGCTGGCCGATCTGGCAGCCCGTCTCTCTTCCGCCCGCCGTGCTGCAAGAGCCCGCATCGTGGCGCCGGAGCGCCGTCATGAGCTGCTGCGCCGGTATGCCGGCGACTGCTGGCAGGCCTATGAGCTGGGCAAGGAAGCTCCCGCTTGGCCCGAGTGGCTCGAACGCCGTTGTCCGGGTGCCCTGGGCCCGTCTGGCATGGCTGCGGTGCCCGGCCGGGAGGAGTCGCCTGACACGGATGCGGTGCCCGGCCGGGAGGAGCAGCCTGGCACGAATGGAACGCTTGTCATCGAAGGCCCGCCTGGCGCGGGAGCGGAGGCGGGCGGCAAGGTGCCCCGCGGGTAGGGCAGCAAGCAGCGGAACGGCAATAGCATGCTGAACAGGCAGGCAATAAGGAGGATTCATATGCGAACAATTATCGTTGGAACCCGGCAGAGCGCGTTGGCGCTTACCCAGACCGGCCATGTCATCTCCGCGCTGGAAGCAATCTGCGCACGGCATGGCTTGCCCTACCGGTTCGAGATTCGAAAAATCGTGACCAAAGGGGACCGCATCCTGGACGTGACGCTGTCGAAGGTCGGCGGCAAGGGATTGTTCGTCAAGGAGATCGAGCAGGCCCTGGCAGACCGCGAGATAGATATGGCGGTCCACAGCATGAAGGACATGCCGTGGCAGCTTCAGGAGGGGCTGATGATCGGGGCCATTCCGAAGCGGGAGGATCCGCGCGATGGCTTAATCATGAAGACGGGAAGCTCTTTGAGCGATTTGCCGCAGGGGGCCACGGTCGGCACGAGCAGTCTGCGCCGCTCCTGTCAGCTCCAGGCGCTGCGGCCCGACTTGAAGATTGTACCGCTGCGCGGCAATATCGACACTCGTCTGCGCAAGCTGGAGACGGAGGGGCTGGATGCCATCGTGCTGGCGGCCGCGGGGCTTCACCGCATGGGATGGCAGGATCGCATCACCTCCTATTTATCCGAGGAGGAGTGCGTGCCCGCGGTGGGGCAAGGCGCCCTCGGCATCGAATGCCGCGAGGAGGATGAAGACTTGCGCAAGCTGCTCGAGTGCTACCATGATGCGGATACCGCCCGCACGGTGCAGGCGGAGCGGGCTTTTCTCGGCCGGCTCAACGGCGGCTGCCAGGTGCCGATCGGCGCGCATGCGGTGCTGGTCGGGGCCGGAGGTACGGTACGGCTGACCGGATTGGTCGGTTCCGCCGAGGATGGTACGATATTGAGAGAAACGATGGAAGGGGAACATCCCGAATCGCTCGGTGTTGCGGCCGCTCAGCGGCTGCTCGATCGAGGCGCGGACCGGATGCTGCCTTAAAAGGGGAGATATCGGATGGAGCAGCACCCCCGCCCGAAGGGCGTCGTCTATTTGGTCGGCGCCGGGCCCGGAGATGCCGGATTGATTACGGTAAAAGGCCTGCGCTGTCTGCAGGAGGCGGATGTCGTCGTCTATGACCGCTTGGCAGGTCCGCGTCTGATGCAGTACGCCAAGCGCGGGGCCCGCAAAATCTATGTAGGGAAGCTGCCGGATCGCCATGCGATGAAGCAGGAAGACATTAACCGGCTGCTCGTCGAGTTGGCCTTGGAGGGGCATACGGTGACCCGTCTGAAGGGCGGTGACCCCTGCGTCTTCGGACGCGTGGGCGAGGAGGCGGCCTTGCTGGCGGAGCATGGGATCCGCTATGAGATTGTCCCGGGCGTAACCTCCGCCGTGGCGGCCCCGGCGTATGCCGGCATTCCGGTGACCCACCGGAACCGCGCATCGTCCTTCTGCGTCGTGACCGGCCACGAGAGTCCGGACAAGCTGGACGAGATGATCGAATGGGACAAGCTGACGCAAGCGACCGGGACGCTGCTCTTTCTGATGGGCGTGGCGAAGCTGCGCTATATCGCGGAGCGGCTGATGGCCCACGGGCGGGCTCCGGATACGCCGGTGGCGCTCGTCCGCTGGGGAACGCGGGCGGAGCAGGCGACGATCACCGGCACGCTGGCCACGATTGCCGATGAGGCGGAACGGGCGGGCTTCGCTTCGCCGGCCGTCATCGTCGTCGGCGAGGTCGTGCTGGAGCGGGAGCGCCTGCAATGGGCGGAGCGCCGCCCGCTGTTCGGCCGGCGCGTGCTGGTGACGCGCGCCCGGGATCAGGCGAGCGAGCTGACGCGCCGGATTGAGGATGCCGGCGGGGAGGCGTATGAGTATCCGGTTATCGAGCTCCGCATGCCGGAATCGCCGGCCTCGCGCGAAGCGCTAAGCCAGGCGCTCACCCGGCCGGACGCTTATGACTGGCTCGTGCTGACGAGCGTCAACGGCGTCCGCTTCTGGTTCCGCCACCTGCGGGAGCATGGGGCGGATATCCGCCAGTGGGCCCATGTGCGCATCGTCTCGGTCGGGCCGAAGACGACGGAGGCGCTGCGGGAATACGGAATCCAGCCGGATATCGCGGCCGCCCAGTTCAGCCAGGAGGGCGTCTGGGAAGCGCTGCGTCCTCACGCCGCAGCCGGACAGCGGGCGCTCCTCGCCCGCGGAGACTTGTCCCGGCCCTGGCTGAGGAAGACGATGGAAGCGCATGGGCTGCATGCGGACGAGGTCGATCTGTACGAGACGGTGCTGCCGGAGGAGGACGACCCGGAGCTGGTCGAGATGCTGGAGCAGCAGATGATTCATATCGTGACGTTCACTAGTTCCTCGACCGTGACGAACCTGCTGGCGGCACTGCGCCGGATGGGGATGGACGATCCGGCGCAGGCCCTGCGCGGCGCGCAGATCGCCTGCATCGGCGAGATTACGGCGCGGACGGCCCGGGAAGCCGGGCTGCATGTCGACGCGACCGCGGCTTCCTCGACGATCGATGGGCTGATGGAGGCCATGTTGGAGCTGGACAAGGAGAAGAAGACAGTATAAGGGCGAGTTCAAAAAGGCCGCTTGGCCGCTGCAGCAGGAAAGTTGCTTGAGCTCGGAGGGCGGTTTTTTTCAAAGAACCTCGATATTTTTGCAAGGAGGCAAACAGTATGGCATATCCGACAACACGGCTCCGCCGCCTGCGGGGGACGGCAGCCATTCGCAATATGGTGAGGGAGACGGTGATTACCACTCATGATCTCATCATGCCCGTATTTGTAACCTTCGGCACGGGAATTAAGGAAGAGATTGCATCGATGCCGGGCGTATATCATTTCTCGCTCGATCTGCTCGATGCCGAAATCGATGAGATCGCGGCGCTGGGCATTCCGGCGATCGTGCTCTTCGGCGTGCCGGAGACGAAGGATGCGGCAGGCACCTCCGCTTTTGAAGAGGATGGAATCGTGCAGCGGGCGACGCGCCAGATCAAGGCCCGCCATCCGGAGCTGCTCGTGATCGCGGATACCTGCCTGTGCCAATATACGGACCATGGCCATTGCGGCATGATTCATGTGCATGAGGCGAACGGCGTGAAGACCGGGATCGTCGACAATGACGAGTCGCTTGCTTATCTCGTGCGCACGGCGGTATCCCAAGCCGCGGCGGGCGCCGACATCATCGCGCCTTCCAATATGATGGACGGCTTCGTGCACGCCATTCGGGCCGGCTTGGACGAGGCGGGCTTCGAATCGGTTCCGATCATGTCCTATTCGGTCAAATACGCCTCCGCCTTCTACGGCCCGTTCCGGGATGCGGCTCATTCCGCGCCGCAGTTCGGCGACCGCAAGACATACCAGATGGATCCGGCCAATGCGCGCGAAGCGCTGCGCGAAGCGGAAGCGGATGTCGCCGAAGGGGCGGACATGCTGATGGTGAAGCCGGCGATGGCCTATATGGATATTATCCGCACGCTGAAGGAACAATTCGATCTGCCGGTCGTCGCGTATAACGTCAGCGGCGAATATTCCATGGTCAAGGCGGCTGCCCGCATGGGCTGGATCGATGAGAAAGCCGTGACGATGGAACTGCTGGTCGGCTTGAAAAGAGCGGGAGCGGACACAATCATTACTTACCATGCGAAGGACGCGGCCCGCTGGCTGAAGGATGCGGAGTAAGGCGCCGGGTTCTCCCGGCACGAGAATAACCCCCGGACGGTCCGCCTCGGGTAACCATCCGGGGGTATGAATTATCGAATAGGGCGTCAGTTGATATACGGGCTCTGGAACAGCTTGGACACGTCGATCGTGTATTGCGAATGGCCCAGCGACAAGATGCGCTGCTGTTCCAAATCGCGGATCACCTGTTCCAGCACGGTGCGGTGCACGCCGGCCAATCCAGCCATCGCGTCCGGATCGAACGCGTGGGGAATGTGGATTTTGTCGCCCTGCCGCTTCCCTTCATGCTGGGCGATGCGGACAATGTTCTTGACGACCCGGCTCGGCGCGTCAAGGAATGTCAGCTCCGAGACATGGCCGTTCGTCGAGCGCAGACGGCTGCAGAGCTGAATCATAATCTGCTTGGCGATGTCGTAGTGCGCACGCATCATCAGATGGAAGCTCTCGGAATTGACGGTGAGCAGTACGGTCTCTTCCAGCGTCTCGGCCGTCGCGGAGCGCGGTTTGCCGTCGATGAGGGCCAGCTCGCCGAAGCTGTCTCCCGCCTGGAAGACGGCGAGCGTCTTTTGCAGGCCTTGCCGGCTGGACGTATAGATTTTGACCGTCCCCCGCATGACGATACAGAAGGTATCGCCCGGCTCGCCTTGCTGGAAGAGCGTCGTATGCGGGTGATATTCGCGGCGAGAGGTGATGGAAGCGACGATATCGAGCTGTTCATCGCTGAGATCGGTGAATAACGGAACCCTTTTCAGTAACTCTATCATGTCTACTCCCTCTTTTGTCCGTAAGCATTTTGTACTAGTGTATCATACATCTGAGGAATAAATATAGGAGGAGCGATACCCATGACGGAAAATTTATCTGCGCGCCGCGATGCCCGTTCCCGCGCCGCTTTTGAGGAAGCCAAGCAGTACATACCTGGCGGCGTGAACAGTCCGGTCCGGGCCTTCAAATCGGTCGGCCTGACTCCGGTCTACGTAGAGCGCGGCAGCGGCTCCCGGATTTTTGATATCGACGGGAACGAATTTATCGACTATGTCTGCTCCTGGGGACCGCTTATCGTCGGGCATGCCCATCCGGAGGTCGTGCAGGCGATTCAGGAGACGGCGGCCAAGGGGACGAGCTTCGGCGCTCCGACCGAGCTGGAGACAATGATGGCCAAGACGGTGGTGGAGCGGGTGCCTTCCGTCGATATCGTCCGCATGGTCAATTCCGGCACGGAAGCGACGATGAGCGCGCTTCGCCTCGCCCGCGGCATTACGAAGCGAAGCAAAATATTAAAATTCGAAGGCTCCTATCACGGCCATGCGGACAGCTTGCTCATTAAGGCGGGCTCCGGCGTGGCGACGTTGGGCCTCCCTGACAGTCCGGGCGTCCCGGAAGGCGTGGCCAGCAATACGATTACGGTGCCGTACAACGACCTGGAAGGGGTCAAGCTCGCCTTCGAACGCTTCGGCGAGGAGCTGGCATGCATCATTGTCGAGCCGGTCGCGGGCAATATGGGCGTCGTGCCGCCGCAGCCAGGCTTCCTGGAAGGGCTTCGCGCATTGACGGAGCAATACGGCAGCCTGCTCATCTTCGATGAAGTCATGACCGGCTTCCGCGTTGGCTATCACTGCGCGCAAGGCCGCTTCGGCGTTACGCCGGATCTGACCTGCTTCGGCAAGGTCATCGGCGGAGGCTTGCCGGTCGGCGCATATGGCGGCAAGCGGGAATATATGGAGCAGGTGGCGCCGAGCGGGCCGATTTATCAGGCGGGCACGCTGAGCGGCAACCCGCTGGCGATGGCGGCCGGCTATACGACGCTGTCGCTGCTGACGCCGGAAGTGTACGAGGAGCTGGAGCGCAAGGCGGCCAAGCTCGAGGAAGGCTTCCTGCGCAATGCGCGGGATACCGGCATCGCCTGCACGATCAACCGGGTTGGCTCGATGGTCTGCCCGTTCTTCACCGAGCAACCGGTGACCAACTTCGATTCGGCGCGCACGTCCGATCTCGAGCGCTTCCGCCGCTACTTTGCGGAGCTGCTTGATCGGGGCGTCAACATCGCGCCGTCCCAGTTCGAAGGCATGTTCGTATCGACGGCGCATACCGATCAAGATCTGGCTGCGACGATCGAGGCGCATTATGAAGCGTTAAAACGTCTGTAGGAGCATACCCGGCCCTGGTGTCAGCCGAAGTTGACACGGCGGCCGGTTTTTTATGAAGAGGAAGCACGGCGGCTCCGTGGCTGGCTGGTATAGGGGATAGTACAGCGGACAGTACAGCGGACAGTACAGCAGACAGTACAGTATAACGAACGGCAAGCGCGGGAAGTCCGCGAATTCGAGTGAAAAGGAGGTCATTGAAGATGGCGATCGGATGGAGGCGGCGGGGCGAATGGGCGGAGTTCATGCCGGAGCGCCGCATTCTGGCGTCGGAGGACGCGTTGCGCGCGTGGCTGCTGGAGACGCTTCGCATGCCGCCGAATATGCTGCGCCAGATGCTGGCGGAGGATAAAATCCGCACCGCCGGAGATCGGCTGCGGCTGCATCTGTTCCCGGAGGAAGCGATGACGACAGAGCCGGCGGATGAACCCGCCGAGATTCTATATGAAGACGATGCCGTGCTGGTCGCTTACAAGCCTGCGGGGATGGCGGTGCATGCGACGACGGCAGAGCAGGAGAAAAAGCGGGACAGTCTCGCGCATGCGATCGCATGCCATTACGCATGGACGGGCCAATCGCTGCGCGTCCGCCATATTCACCGTCTGGATACGGATACGACAGGTCCGGTCCTGATCGCAAAGCATGCGCTGCCGCATGCGGTCTTGGATGCCGACATGCGCAGCAAGGCGATTCGCCGCAGCTATGCGGCCATCGTCCAGGGGTGCCCCCGTATGAGCGCGGGGACGATCGATGCGCCGATCGGCAAGGATCGGCATCATCCGTCGCGCCGCCGGGTGAGCCCGACCGGCTCGCCTGCCGTAACCCATTACGCGGTCGAGCAGGCGGGACGGGATCTGTCGCTGGTCAAGCTCCGTCTGGAGACCGGGAGGACGCATCAGATTCGCGTCCATATGAGCCATATCGGCCACCCGCTTGCCGGAGACACGCTGTACGGCGGGGATGGCCGGCTGTTCGGGCGGCAGGCGCTCCATGGGGAAGCGCTGACCTTCCGCCATCCGCTGTCTGGCGAATGGCTGGAGATTCAGGCGCCATGGCCCGGAGACATGGCCCGTCTGCGCCAAAAAATATAGTCATGCTCCTCCTTTTCCGTCCATATACATGAAGTAGTGAACCGAGTCTGATGTCGCGCCGGCCAAGAAGACATGCATCCGGGTCCAGGGAAGATTCGCGATCACGGCGGAGATCAGAAGTACTGCGGGAGGAGGAGCAGTCCGTGTATGAGGAAGCATATGGCTTAAGATTTGATATTTATGAACGGGTTCATTTATCCGACGACTGTGTCGGTATCGTCCAATTGGAAGAGGTTGAACTGACGCCCCACATTCAGGTGATCCCGGCCGGAGATCAAGTGACGGTTCGGGGCAGCCTGCTGCTGGCGGGCGTCTATGAGGGAGACGACGAAGGCCGGGTCAGCCAGTCGCTGGAGCATTGGATTCCGGTGGAGATTACGCTGCCGCTCAACCGGATTCGGAGTTTGGAGGATATTTCCGTCGACATTGAGCATTTCGATGTCGATCTGTTATCTGCCCGATCTCTTAACATTACGGGCATCTTGTCGCTCAAGGGCATCGCGATGGAACCGGCGGAACCGTCGAGCTGGGAGCCGGAGCAATTCACGGTCGTCCATCAGACGGAGGAGGAGCGCGGGGAGGATGAACCGGAGTGGCTTCGGGACTACGGGGAAAAAGCGGCGCCGAGTCCGGAGGCGCTTGATGCCGTGGCTCGCATCCGCTCCTTGGCCGACGGCGCCGAGCAGCGCGAAGAAGAAGGGCAAGCTGTCTCCGAACCGGCGGCTGAGCCTTTGCGTGAGAAGACCTACTCCGATTATATTGATCAGATCGGAGAAGCGAAGAAGGCGGAGGCGAAAGCCGAAACGGAAGAGGCCGAGCCGGATCAGGATCCCGGCCGGACCGAGCTGACCTGGGATCATGCGCCATGGGCCTTTCCAAGCGTAACGGATTTGCCGCCTGTGGTGCCGAAGGCCGTGGCTGAAGCGGAGGCAACCGGGGAGGCCGCCGGAGAGGAAGCCGGCGCGGACAGCGGACCGAAGGGCGAGCCGGAGTATCGTTCGCTCGACGAGAAGGAGGCCGCTGAACCGGAAGCGGAGGAGAAGCCGGCCGAAGCGCCTGCCGGCCGCACCGGTGAGGAGGCGGCGAAGTGGAATCTGCCGGAGCCGCAGGGCGCGGCAGCATCCGCATCCGTTCCGGAGCCCGAGCCGGAGGCGAAGCCTGCGTCAGCGCCGGAGCTTGCACTCGAGGCGCAGACCGAGCCCCGGGCTGAGGAGAAGCCAGCCGAAGCGCCTGCAGCGGCGGCCTCCGCCGCCGCCGGCGAAGCCATAGTCTCCGAAGCTTCCGCCGCAGAGGCGGACGTATCCGAAGAGCAGACGGCGGCGGAGGCGAATCCGCGCGAGGAAGCGGAGGCCGAGCCGGCCGGAGAGGCCGCCGCAGCCGCAAACGCTGCGGACGCCAAGCCCGAGATGAAGATCGCGATCAACAGCTCCAAGCCGGCAGACGCGCCGGCCGCGGGCGGAGTCGGCTTCAGCTCGCTGCTCGAATCAAGCCGCCAGAAGAAGGAGCGGGAGCAGCGGGAAGCCGAGACGAAGCAGGCCGAAGAAGAAGCGGCGCTGGAAGCGGCCAAGGTGACGACCGGCGACGATATGAAGTGGCAGTCCCTGTTCCTGCAGCGGGTGAACGATGAGCACAGCTTCAAAAAAGTCCGCATGTGCATCGTCCAGCGCGAAGAGACGCTGGATACGATCGCGGATCGTTATCAGATGAATACGAATGAAATCGTGCTGTATAACCGCCTGCCCGACCAGAACGTGACGGAAGGCCAGGTGCTTTATATTCCGGTCACCTCCTGAACCGGGACACAATAGACCCGTCCGGCGAATCTCGCGGACGGGTCTTGTATGTGGTATGCGCATGCTGGGAAGGCCTGCCGTGAACTCAGTATACATCGAGCAAAAACCCGAGATACACGAGGAACAGCGCGAACAGCAAAAAGACATCGAGCCCGGTGGGCAGAAGCAGCGTCCGGACAAACTGCAGGCAGATGAGGGGAAAAATGACTCCTTTTACCGAATAGCGAATACGCCACCACCAACGTTCCATATGAGGACCACCTCCTATAGTACATGTTATGAAAGTGGAAAATCGGGATATGACTAATACGGAGAACGATTTGAAGCCGTCTATTGACTCGTGTGGAGAGCGAAGGTAAAATATATCGTAAACATGTGGTTGTCAGCGCTTGTCGCTGATGCCGCGGAGCAAAGACGTCGAACAGGAAGAGTAAGCGTCAAGGCCCCTTACAGAGAGCAGAGCGATGAGGTGTAACGCCTGCAGGAGCGTCCCGCTGAAGTCACCTGGGAGTTGCCCGTTTGAACGCGTCACGGTAGTGTATGAGCCCGGTGCTCGACATGTGCCGCCGCGCGCTAGAAGGGGACGGCCGCAACCGTTACATGCAGTGGAGTGCCGCCGCGTTCATGCGCATCATGAGACGCTTGGCGGAATTAAAGGTGGTACCACGGAAGTTGAACCTTTCGTCCTTTGCGGCGGAAGGTTTTTTTATTTGTCATAACGGAGGGAATGCTTATGTCAGAGAGTCAGGAACAATTGTCCATGCCGACCACGTATGATCCGAAGGCGGCGGAACAGAAATGGTACGCCTATTGGCAGGATGGCGAATATTTCAAAGCCGGCCGCCGGCCGGATGCCGAACCTTACACGATTGTGATCCCGCCGCCGAACGTAACCGGGATGCTGCATATCGGGCACGCGCTCGATTTTACGCTGCAGGATATCATTATCCGCTCCAAGCGGATGCAGGGCTATGATGCCCTCTGGCTGCCCGGTTCCGACCATGCAGGGATCGCGACGCAGACGAAGGTGGAGCAGAAGCTGCGGGAAGAAGGTCTCACCCGCTATGATCTGGGCCGGGAGAAATTCCTGGAGCGCGTCTGGGAGTGGAAAGGCGCCTATGCCAAGACGATTCGCGAGCAATGGGCGAAGATGGGCTTCTCGCTCGACTATTCCCGCGAGCGCTTCACGCTCGATGAAGGGCTGTCCCGCGCGGTCCGGGAAGTATTCGTGAAGCTGTACGAGAAAGGGCTCATTTACCGCGGCATGTACATTATTAACTGGGATCCGGCAGCCCGCACGGCGCTGTCCGATATCGAGGTTGAATATAAGGAAGTGCAGGGCCACCTTTATCATTTGAAGTATCCGCTTAAGGACGGCAGCGGCTCGATTACGGTCGCGACGACCCGTCCGGAGACGATGCTCGGCGACACCGCGGTAGCCGTTCATCCGGAGGACGAGCGTTACAAGCATATGATCGGCAAGATGCTGGTGCTGCCGATAGCCGGCCGCGAGATCCCGATTATCGCCGACGACTACGTCGACAAGGAATTCGGCAGCGGCGCCGTGAAGATTACGCCCGCGCATGACCCGAACGACTTCGAGATGGGTCTCCGTCATGATCTGCCTCAGATTAATGTCATGGATGAGAGCGGCACGATGAATGAGGCGGCAGGCTCTTACCAAGGACTGGATCGCGCGGAGTGCCGCAAGCAGATTGTCAAGGATCTGGAAGCGCAGGGCGTGCTCATCAAGATTGAAGACCATGTCCATCAGGTCGGGCACAGCGAGCGGACGGGCGCGGTCGTCGAGCCGTATTTGTCGACGCAGTGGTTCGTCAAGATGAAGCCCCTGGCCGAGGCCGCTATCGAGGCGCAGAAGAACGGACAAGGCGTCCGCTTCGTTCCGGATCGCTTCGAGAAGACATATCTCCAGTGGATCGAAAATGTGCGCGATTGGTGCATTTCCCGCCAGCTCTGGTGGGGACACCGCATTCCGGCATGGTACTGCGAGGACTGCGGACATATGACCGTCGCGCTCGAAGATGCCGCTTCCTGTTCCTCCTGCGGCAGCGCGAAGCTGAGACAGGACGATGATGTGCTGGATACCTGGTTCAGCTCGGCCTTGTGGCCGTTCTCTACGCTAGGCTGGCCGGAGCAGACAGACGATCTGAAGCGGTACTATCCGACCAGCGTGCTGGTGACGGGCTATGACATCATTTATTTCTGGGTGGCCCGCATGATCTTTACCGCGCTTGAGTTCACGGGCGAGATTCCGTTCAAGGATGTGCTCATGCACGGCTTGGTGCGGGATGCCGACGGACGCAAAATGTCGAAGTCGCTTGGCAACGGCGTCGATCCGCTGGAAGTCATCGAGAAATATGGCGCCGATGCGATGCGCTTCATGATCTCGACGAGCAGCACGCCGGGACAGGATCTGCGTTTCCGTTGGGAACGGGTGGAGCAGGCGCGCAATTTCGCGAACAAGATCTGGAACGCGTCCCGCTTCGCCTTGATGAACCTGGAAGGCTTCACATACGAAGACATTGATCTGTCCGGCAAGCTGGGCACCGCGGATCGCTGGATTCTCCACCGCCTGAATGAGACGGCACGCGATATTACGCGTCTGATGGATGCGTATGAATTCGGGGAGACCGGCCGCGTCCTGTACAACTTCATCTGGGATGATCTGTGCGACTGGTATATCGAATTCGCCAAGCTGAGCCTGTATAACGGCGATGCGGCGGCCAAGAAGACGACGCAATCGGTGCTGGCCTACGTTCTTGATCGGACGCTGCGCATGATTCATCCGTTCATGCCGTTCATCTCCGAGGAGATATGGCAGCATCTGCCGCATGAGGGCGAGACGATTACGCTGGCGGCCTGGCCGGAATACGACGCCGCTTTCGAAGCGCCGGATGCCGTGCGCGAGATGTCGCTCCTTATGGATATGATCCGGGCAGTGCGGAATATTCGGGCGGAAGTGAACGTGCCGATGAGCAAAAAAATCGAACTGCTCGTCAAGCCCGCGAATGCGGAATATGACCGGAACATTCATGATAATCTCGAGTACGTGGAACGCTTCTGCGGCACGTCCAAGCTGTCCGTCGAATTGAATGCGGCCGCCCCAGGCAAGGCGATGACGGCCGTCGTGACGGGAGCCGAGCTGTATCTGCCGCTGGCGGGCCTTATCGACATCGATCAAGAGATCGCGCGGCTGGAGAAAGAAGTCGAGCATCTGAACAAGGAAGTGGAGCGCGTCGAGAAAAAGCTGGCCAACGAGGGCTTCATGGCGAAGGCGCCGGAGAAGGTCGTGGCGGAAGAGCGCGCGAAGCTGCAGGATTACAGCGGCAAGCGCGACAAGGTGATGGCGCGCATTGCGGAATTGAGAGAAGTGTAATCGAGATTGCCATTGAACGGCCGAACCGTCGGGGATCCGTCTCCATGACGGTTCGGCCGTCGATGAGTTCATAGGTAAGGATGAATTGCTTATGTCGGACAACCAACGAACGAACCTGTCTGCTGCCACGGATGCCTTCGCGACGGCGGAAGCTGCTATTGACTGGATTAATTCTTTGATTCCTTTTGGCATCCGTCCCGGATTGGAGCGGGTTGAACTCATGATGGAGAAGCTCGGCCATCCGCATCGCCGCCTGAAGTTCATCCATGTGGCCGGAACGAACGGCAAAGGCTCTACCTGCGCGCTGCTGACCAGCGTGCTGATGGCCAACGGTTACGATGTCGGCACCTTCACTTCGCCGTACATTGAGAAATTTACGAACCGCTTCAAATATAATAATGAAGATATTCCGGAGGAGACGCTGCTCCGCCTGGCGAATGAATTGAAGCCTCTGGTGGACGAGATCGCGGCGACGCCGCTCGGCTCGCCGACGATGTTCGAGGTCTCGACGGTGCTGGCCATTTGCTACTATGCGAAGGTGGCGTTCCCCGACGTTGTCGTCCTGGAGACCGGATTGGGCGGCCGGCTGGACGTTACCAATATCGTGACGCCTATCGTCTCGGTTATTACGAATATCGGGCATGATCATATGGATATTTTGGGCGACACGATCGAACAGGTGGCGTCGGAGAAAGCCGGCATCATCAAGCCCGGCGTCCCGATTGTCAGCACGGTGGAGCAGCCGGAGGCGATCGAAGTCATCCGCCGTACGGCTGCGGAACGGCGCTCCACGCTATACTTGATGGGCGAACAGTTCCGCTACGAGGCGCTCCATTCCGTGGAGAATGAGCAGACCTTCCATTTCCATGGACCGTTCCGGGAACTGGGGAACTTGACGATTACGCTGAACGGCGCGCATCAGATGAAGAATGCCGCCGCGGCGCTCATGACCCTCGAGGTGCTGAGACAATATATGGCCTTCCGGGTGGATGACGAGGAGCTCCGGGCGGGCCTCCGCAGCGCGGCCTGGCCGGGAAGACTGGAAATGGTAAGCGAGCAACCCCGCATCCTGCTGGACGGAGCCCATAATCCGGAAGGGGCCGAGACGCTGGCTCAGGCGCTGCGGGACACGTACCGGTACAAGCGGCTCCATGTGATGATGGGGATGCTGTCCACCAAGAATCATCATGACGTGCTTCGTCATATACTTCCTTTAGCGGATACTCTCATTTTTACGGAACCTGATTTCCGCAAGAAGATGAGTGCGGAGAACTTGAGTCATATTGCAGAAGAATTGCTGGCAACAGCCTCGCGCCGCCCACAGATTGCAGTAGAGCCGAACTGGCGCGAGTCCCTAGAACGGCTCAAGGCGATGACCGAACCAGGCGATCTGGCGGTGGTCACCGGCACATTATATCTGATTGCGGACGTTCGCTCGTACGTCTTGCATCGGACCGAATCGGAAAAAGGTTGGTGAGTTCGTGTGAAGACGACGGAACATATTCATTTTATCGGCATCGGGGGCTATGGGATGAGCGCCATCGCCCGCGTCATGCTGCAAATGGGGTACGCCGTCTCCGGGTCCGACGTGGCCGCATCCGAGGCGACGGAGAAGCTGCAGGCGCAAGGAGCGAGAGTACATATCGGGCATGATCCCGAGTATGTTGACGATGCCGACATGGCCGTATATTCTACGGCTTGCCCGGTCGACAATGTGGAGCGCATCGCGGCGGAGCGCCGGGGGATTCCCGTCCTGCACCGCTCCCAAATGCTGGCGAAGCTGCTGAATGCGAAGAAGGGCGTGGCGGTCGCCGGGGCGCACGGCAAGACGACGACATCGTCGATGATTGCGTTCGTGCTGGAGCGCTGCGGGGCCGATCCGACTTATATTATCGGGGGAGAAGTGACGAACCTGGGGACGAACGCCCGGGCGGGCAGCGGCGAATTCGTCGTAGCGGAAGCCGACGAGAGCGATGGCTCGTTCCTTGCTTACCATCCTTACATCCCCGTCATTACGAATATCGAAGCCGATCATTTGGAGAATTATGAGGGGGATTTCGAACGGCTCAAGGCGGCGTATGTTCAGTTCCTGTCCCAGCGCAATCCGGATGGGATCGCGGTGCTGTGCGCCGATGATCCGATCCTGCGCAGCATGGCGGCGCAGCTTGGGCAAGGGGTGGTCACCTACGGCATCGACGAGGCTGCCGACTATACGGCGGACGAGATCTACGCCGCGGGTCGCGGCATGACTTTCCGGATGCGCCATTGCGGCGAGACGCTGGGCAGCGTCCGTCTGTCCATACCGGGCCGGCACAATGTGCTGAACGCGATGGCAACGCTGATCGTGGCGATGCAGGCGGGAATCTCCTTCGAGAGTGCTGCTGGTGCCATTACCGAATTTATCGGCGCGAAGCGCCGCTTTCAAGTTATTGGGGAAGAGGGCGGCATTCTGGTCATCGATGATTATGCTCATCATCCGACGGAGATTGAAGCGACCCTGGCGGCGGCCAAGGCGACCGGACGCCGGCTCGTGGCTGTCTTTCAGCCGCAGCGGTATTCGCGGACCTATTTCCTGTTCGAGCAATTCAGCCGCGCCTTCAGGGAGGCGGATGAACTGATTGTGACCGATATTTATTCGCCGGCAGGAGAGAAGCCGATAGAAGGCGTTACAGCTGCCGCGCTCGTGAACCGTATCCGGGAGAACAGCAATGGGCAGGCTCAATATATCGCGAACAAGGACGACGCGCTGGAGCGGCTGAAGGCGCTTGTGCGTCCGGGGGATCTGGTGCTGACGATGGGCGCGGGCGATATATGGAAGACCGCATATGCATTGAGTGCGGCTGTGAAAGAACGGATCTAGCTGAAAAGACAGAAGGAGACCATTCCGGCGGAATGGCCTCCTTTTTTGTTGCGGGGATATGCCCAGATGATTCGTGCGTCCGGCGGCGTCGGTAGCATCTCTGTCTTCAGCAGGCGATGCGTCTCTGTCCCATTCGATGCTGCGCACCCGCGGCGTGCCGGAGAGATGTCAATACATTGCTTAAGGTTCACTGCCGCTCCCTTCGCTGCTATGCTCTCGCATGGTTTGGCCGAAGGCGGAATCCCGGCGAATCTAGCATGCGATATGCCTTTTTTCATTTTCATAGACAGGGAAGGTTCTAAGGCCTTGTAATCTATCATAGATTTCATAGTAAAGAAGAGGACAAGGTGAGGTGTAGCAAAATGAATCGTTCGCACAGCAAAATGACATTCCGGTTCGGCGAATCCGGAACGGCATCCGGCCGGGAGCGGAACGAGCGGAACGAGCGGGATGACCGGGAGCAGGGGAACCTCGAGCAGACGGCCAACGCGATAGATAAGATTGCCGAAGAGGCAGGGACGCTGCTGGACGGTCCGGGAAGCGAAGATGAACCGGAAGCGCACGGGCGTCCGCATTCGGCAGAGGCAGATGACCGTCCAAGCCCGGCCGGCGCAGAGGAGGACGAACTACGAAGAATCGAGACCTTCATCCGGGAATCGGACCAGGAGTCATCTCAGCGCTATCCCCTTCCGGTCTCTATCGCCGATCCAGCGGGCGAATCGATGAGCGAGCAAGGGGAATGGACATGGAGCGGGGTGCATACCCGCACCCGCAAGCCGTCTCTGTGGAAGGTGCTCGCTTCCGTGGCCGGGGCGCTGGCGACCGGAGCGGTGTTCGGCTTCATCGCTCTCTCCCTGTTCAAGGGGGAAGTGCAACTTCCGGATCCGACGGCGGGACTGCCGGATCTGTCCTCGCAAGCGGCGAAGGTGACGGACGGCGGGAAGAAGGCTCAGACCGCTGCGGACAAGCCGCCTGCGGACCAAGCCGCCATTCCGGCCGCCGCACAGCCGGCGGCCGGCAACGGGGAGAAGTCGGAAGCGGCTTGGCAAGCGGCTGGCGTCTATGTCACTGACGTGAACATTCCGGAGAAAACGTTCTATATGCTTCAATATGGCGTCTTCGACAAACCGGAGGGAGCCAAGACAGCGATAGGCGATCTGCGGGATAAGGGAATGGCGGCGATGGAGGAGCAGGGGGATCAGTATCGCGTCTATGCGGCTATCGCTTCCGCGCGCGAGGATGCAATGAGCTTGAGCCAACTGCTGAAGAACCGGCAGATCGATCTCTATGTCCGGGAGATGAGCCGGCCAGCCTTGACGAAGCTTGCCTTCCAGGGGAACGCCGCCGATGTGGAGCAGTTCATCGCAGACAGCGACAAGGTCATCGGCTGGCTCATGGCGCAATCGGTTGCCCATCTGGAGGGAACCGAAGCCGCGGCCTTCGCCGCGGAAGATACCGAGCGGCTGCGGGAGCAGCATCTGCAGTGGACCCAGCGCATGAGCAAGGTGCAGAAGGGCCAGCCGAAGCAATCCGGCGATGCCTGGACGAAGCTGGTGCAGGCGATGAACACGGCGATTAGCGCCGTCAATGAGTATAACAAACAGCCGTCCACCTCGCATCTGTGGAGCATTCAGCAAGCGGTGATGCAGTATTTGTCTGCGGAACGCTCCTGGCTGGAGACGATGAAGGCGTAGCCTCGGGGCGTGCGGCAGAACAAAAGTAGAGGCTTACCAAAGCAAAAAGCCGGCATCAGCCGGCTTCCAGACTGTCGAGAAAGACCTGTCGACAGTCTTTTTTTCTTAGGAAGGGCGGGGGCCGGGGGAGGCAGGACAGGTTAGGTTAGGGCAAGCTGGTCTGTGCATGAAACTAGATGGTCCGCGCATGAAGCTGATGTTCCGCGCATGAAGCTAGATGGTCCACGCATGAAACTAGATGGTCTGTGCATGAAACTAGATGGTCCGCGCATGAAGCTGATGTTCCGCGCATGAAGCTAGATGGTCCACGCATGAAACTAGATGGTCTGTGCATGAAACTAGATGGTCCGCGCATGAAGCTGATGTTCCGCGCATGAAGCTAGATGGTCAACGCATGAAACTGATGGTCCACGCATGAAACTAGATGGTCTGCGCCTGAAGCTTGATCGTCCGGGCATGAAGCAAGCTATCCCCGTATGAAAATGCTGCACAGGCGCAGCATTTTTAACCTCAAGAGGCTAAAATCCGAGAAAATCCTGCAAAATTACATTATTTGGCCATTTTGATTGCTATTTATGCCTAGCCGTAGGGTAATTGCTGTATTTTTGCAGCAATCTTATTTTCGCAGCCCCGTCTCAATGAAATTGCTGCATTTTTGCAGCATTGGTGGGGTAGGTGACTAGAGCAACGGGAGAGACTGCAGCATTGGCGGAACAGGTGACTATAGCGACGGGAAGTACTGCAGCATTGGTAGAGCAGGTGACTAGAGTGGCGGGATTTACGCAGCTTCTGCCTCTTTGATGAAGCAGGTGAAAAAAAGTCATTGGTTACCTATTTTGCGTTCAATCCATCCAGCGAGCTGAGGATACTCAATCAGCGTTTGCAGCGCAGCCAATCGCTTGGTGCAGCGGATGATGATATTCTCGAGGCGGGTCACCTTCGCCATACAGAAGAAAAGAAACGGATATATGCGCAGCGAAAAGAAACAATAGAGCGGGGGCTTGCCGATTTAAAGGAGCAGCATGATATTCGGTGAACGACCTTTTACGCGGGTAAAGAGAGCGTCTACTGCAAAGCGATGCTTGTTTTTGCTGCGATGAACCTCAAAAAAATGGCGACCTGGCTCTGAAAGATCGGATGGATAAAAAACGTAAAGAACTCCCGCGACTGCAGTCTTAAGCGGGAGTTTGTCTTCAATCTGAAAGCCGGCATCAGCCGGCTTCTTTTTCTCTACAGCGAGCTCGTCAAAAGATCAGTTGACGGGAGGAGCCATAATTTCCTCGATGCGCGTCAGCACGTCCTGGGTCAGCGCGGTGCCGGAAGCCATGACATTTTCCTTCACTTGCTCCGGCCGGCTGGCTCCGACGAGGGCGCTGGATACGTTGCTCTGGCGAAGTATCCAGGCGATGGCCAGCTGCCCGACCGTGATATTCAGCTTCCCGGCCAGCTCTGCGAGCTTCCGGACCTGATCGATCCGCTCTGGCGTAATTCCTTTGCGCATCCCTTCCAGCTTGGAGGCGCGGCTGTCTTCCGGGAATGCCGAGGCGGAGCTGTATTTTCCGGTCAGCAAGCCTTGGGCCAACGGGGAGTAGACGACTTGTCCAATTCCGTTCCGTTCCCCGAACGGAATAATTTCTTTCTCGATATGACGGTCGAACAGATTGTAGACGGGCTGGTTGACGACGATTCGGTCCAGCAAATAGCGATCGGCAATGGCCAGAGCCTCCGCCATCTGCGCCGCCGTCCACATGCTGACACCGACGTACAAAATTTTGCCTTGGCGCAGGAGATCGTCCAGAGCGCGCAGCGTTTCTTCCATCGGCGTCTGATCGTCGAAGCGGTGGCAGTAATACAAATCGATATAATCATGCCCGAGCCGCTTCAAGCTTGCGTGGCATTGCTCCGTAACGTGCTTGCGGGACAGCCCGCGATCATTGGGGCCGTCTCCCATGGGGCCGAATACTTTCGTAGCGAGCACATAGGATTCGCGCGGATAGGCCTTCAGCGTCTCGCCGACGACCTTCTCCGCCTCGCCGCGCTCGTATACATTGGCGGTATCGAAAAAGTTCACGCCCAGTTCATAGGCGCTCTGTATCGCCTGAACCGCGTTTTGGCGTTCGACGTATCCTCCGTAGGTGAGCCAGCTTCCGAGACTGATCTCGCTTACTTTCAGCCCGCTTGCTCCCAATCTGCGATACTGCATGCTTCCAACCTCCTAGACTCCGTTATGATGATCATGCTTAGATAGACCTTATTCCATTGTAAAAGAAGTCATATGCGTTTGGAAAGCCGAAGTATGCGAACGCTTGGCGTTTATCTCAACATTTTCCTCCGTAACTTTGGGGCGCCCCGCACGTCTAACATAAGGATAAAGCAGGCCTCTGCACCGCCCCGGCGCGCTTCTGGAACATTTCCACAAACTCCCGCCATTTTTTGCGCCAAATGGAATAGGAAAGCGTTTGTTTCAAAGTCAACTTCCGCGTATAATAAAAATGGTGTCAAAAAATGGCGAGGAGCGGATGAACATGGCAATGCAGACACAACGACAACCGGAATTGATTTTGGCTTCATCCTCCCCTCGCAGGCAGGAATTGATTCGCGCTCTGGGCCTTCCTTATTCGGTCCAACCCAGTGATGCGGACGAGACGGTGCCTCCCGGATGGCCGCCTGATCGCATCGTCGAACAATTGGCTTTGCGCAAGGCCGACGCTGTGGCCCGCGTGCGGCGCAGCGAAGGGAAGGACGGCATCGTCGTCGGTTCGGATACGATCGTCGTGCTTGACGGCGCGGTGCTCGGCAAGCCGGTGAACGAAGCGGATGCGGAGCGGGCGCTGACGGCGCTTCAGGGACGATCTCATGAAGTATATACGGGCGTCGCCCTCGTCCAGGTATCCGACGGGCGGACAGCCGTGAGCCATCGGGCCACGGTCGTACATATGAAGCCCTGCAGCACGGAGCGAATCCGCCGGTATATCGCGACGGGAGAGCCGATGGACAAAGCCGGCTCCTACGGCATACAAGGCGTCGGAGCCACGCTAGTCGAGCGAATCGAAGGTTGTTATTTCAATGTAGTAGGTCTTCCGTTATCGCTCCTGACCGAAATGCTTGAGCCATTCGGAATCAGAGTGCCATAGAACGCCGGGAGTCCGGCAGGCAAGAAGCTTGGGACAGGAATGCCGCAATCCAATATTCAGGAGGTTGTGCGACATGGAACATCACCCGCTTCTTCGCGATCTGCCCCATGGCGAGCGCCCGAGAGAGCGCATGCTGCATTACGGGGCGGAAGCGTTAAGCCATGCGGAATTGTTGGCGATTTTGCTGCGGACAGGGACGAAGGACGAATCGGCCGTCGTCCTGGCGCAGCGCATTTTGAACCGGGCAGGTCATTTACGTTACCTGCCCGATCTGTCGGTGACTGAGCTGACGCAGACTCGCGGAGTCGGCTTGGCGAAGGCGATTCAGCTCAAGGCCGGCTTGGAGCTGGGCAGGCGGATGGCGCGATCACGCAGCGGTGACGCGATTACGATCCGGCGGCCGCAGGATGCTGCGGGATGGCTGATGGAATCGATGCGTTACTATCAGCAGGAGCATTTTGTTTGTCTTTTCTTGAATACGAAAAACCGGATTATTGCTCAACAAACGATTACGATCGGCATATTAGACGCCTCTCTCGTTCATCCGCGCGAAGTGTATCGCGCCGCCTTGAAATACGGCGCGGCTTCCATCATTTGCGCACATAATCATCCGAGCGGCGATCCGACGCCGAGCCCGGAAGACGCGTCCATCACCAGGCGGCTCGTCGAGGCGGGCGAGATTGTCGGCATTGACCTGCTGGACCATTTGGTCATCGGAGATAATCAATATGTGAGTTTGAAGGAACGCGGACTCATGTAATATAATGATTGAGATTGAGGCTATAAAAAGGAGATTGACAACATGCTAGGTGGCTTTACAAAAGACTTGGGAATTGACTTGGGCACAGCCAATACATTGGTATATATTCGTGGCAAAGGAATCGTCGTACGCGAGCCGTCCGTCGTCGCTATCCGTACGGATACGAAGACGATCGAAGCGGTCGGTGAAGCCGCCAAGAAGATGATCGGCCGCACGCCGGGCAATATTCGGGCTATCCGCCCAATGAAGGACGGCGTTATCGCCGACTTCGACACGACCTCCACGATGATTAAATATTTCATCCGGCAAGCGCAGAAGCAGCGTTCGCTCTTCCCGCGCCATCCGAATGTGATGGTCTGCGTGCCGTCGGGCATCACGGCCGTCGAGCAGCGCGCGGTGGAAGACGCGACGAAGCAAGCGGGCGCCAGAGACGCCTACACGATCGAGGAGCCGTTCGCGGCGGCGATCGGGGCCGATCTGCCGGTATGGGAGCCGACGGGAAGCATGGTTGTCGATATCGGCGGCGGTACGACGGAAGTCGCCGTCATCTCGCTTGGCGGGATTGTTACCTGCCGCTCCGTCCGGGTAGCCGGCGATGAGATGGATGAAGCGATCATTCAATACATCAAGCGCCAATATAATATGATGATTGGGGAGCGCACGGCGGAGCAGCTCAAGATGGATTTGGGCTCCGCGATGGAATTGGACGAGGTGGAGACGATGGAGATCCGGGGACGCGATCTGCTGACCGGATTGCCTAAGACGCTCTCTATTTCTTCGAATGAGATTACCGACGCGCTGCTGGATACGATCAACTCGATCGTGGAGGCGGTGAAGGTGACGCTGGAGAAATGTCCGCCGGAGCTGGCAGCCGATATTATGGATCGGGGCATTGTCCTCACGGGCGGCGGAGCGCTGCTTCGCAACCTCGACAAGCTGCTGGCGCGCGAGACCGGGATGCCGGTCATCGTGGCGGAGAACCCGCTGGATTGCGTCGCTATCGGCACCGGGCGCGCGCTCGACAATATTCACTTGTTCAAGGGACGCGGAAGCTCCGGCCTTCGCTCCAAGCGATAACCAAGCTATTGGCCCCGCGCTGGTTCGTTCCCTCGGCGCGGGCTCTATTTCGAGGAGGAACGAGTACCGCTTTACGATGAGAAGGTGTTGAGACTGTTTAAGCTGTTGGGGAACAAACGGTTAATCATTCTATTATTCGGACTTATTTTGTTTATCGCATTGATGGGCTTCACCTTGGGCGGGCGGCTGAAGATGTCTTGGCCGGAGAAAATCGTGCACGATACGGTAACGTTCGTGCAGCAGCTGGTGTATAAGCCGGCGTCCTATATAGCCAATTTTTTTCATGATATCGCGACCTTGAAGGAACTGCATGAAGAGAATGAGCGCCTTAAGATTGTGGAGGCCCATTACATACGCGACAAAGCTTATTACAGCGAAGTTCAGGCCACGAACGAGCGGCTGATGGAGGAGCTGAAGTTCACCGAGCGCCAGAAGCAGCTCAATCTGCCGTATGAGTACCGGATTGCGCAAGTATCCTCCATTAACGTAGCCGATCCGTTCAACCAGACGCTGAATCTCAATCTTGGGGAGATCAACGGCGTCCGGCAAGGGATGCCTGTCATCTCTGTCGATGGCGTAGTGGGGACGATCAGCCGCGTGTACGAATTCTCCTCCACCGTTCAGTTGCTGACCAATCTGGATGAGAAGGACCCGAATTCGCGCCCGATTTCGGCGACCGTGCTTGGCAAAAGCGATTCCTTCGGCATGATTGAATCGTATGATCACAGCAGCGGCACCTTCACGATGACGCGGATAGAAGAGAACGACAAGGTGAAGGTGGGAGATACGATTATTTCCTCCGGCTTCGGCGGGGTCTTCCCGGGAGGGCTGATTATCGGCACCGTCGTCTCCCTGCAGCAAGGAGACCTTGGACTGACGCGTACCGCCACCATCGAACCGGCGGCCACCTATCGCGACTGGCGGGAGCTGTTCATCGTCTTCACGCCCGATCCGGAAGTGAACGGCTCGAAGAAAGAGGATAAGTGATGAACCGGAATTGGATGATTGGTTTTATGTTCGTGCTGTTCATATTGGAGGGGACGCTGCTTCCGCTCATCATTCCGGATATGTGGCAGGGGCGCATTATTCCGCAGTTCATCTTCATCGCAGTGCTCTATCACGGGGTCTATCAGCATCGTCATACGGCGCTTATTATGGGACTCGCGTTCGGGTTTTTGCAGGATATCGTATACTATGGGCATATGATTGGCCCGCATGCGTTCAGCATGGGGCTGCTCGGCTATTTGGCGGGGCTTCTTTTTCCGGGACGGAACATCACGCTCATACCGATGATGGCGGCGGCGGTCATGGGAAGCTTTTTGTACCAGACGATACTGTTCGCTATCTATTCGCTGTTTAATTTGAGCAAAATGACGTATGAAGTTGCGCTTTTCGACTATTTGATTCCGAGTCTGTTCGTACAGCTGCTGTTTGCGCTTGCGATCTATGTTCCGATGCGGAAATGGTTCGATCTACAGTCGGGAACCGCTGAAAATGAACAAGACTAAGCAGCCGTCTTTGGGCACTTCGTCCAGGCGGCTGATGCTGTTTTGTTGCGCATTTCAGGGGCTGTAGCCTGGCGGGAAAGGAAATTTGTTCCCGGCCTCGATTGGCGATCGCTCCCCTTCGAGGGGCGTCGACAGAGGTTTTTCTTACGATTCACGGCTTTTTTGCAGGAACTTTTCTTATCCGTCACGAAAAAGATAACCGTGGGGAGGGACATTTCATGACGGCCAAGCCATTGGTAACGATTAAAGGCATGAAAGACGGCCTCGTGTTCCTGCTTGACGATCAGTGCGAATTTACAGACTTGTTGCAAGAGTTGCGCGACAAGCTTGACCATACACCGCATTTTTTCGACGGACCGCTTGTGTATGTCGATGTCAAGTTAGGAGCCCGTACCGCTGCCGATGAGCAAAAGACAGAGATGCTCAACATTTTGAGGCAGCGGGGGAATCTGCTCATCCGTTCTCTGGAATCGGATGCCGATGTCAAGAAGGAAGCGCAAGGGTACCGCGTTCATTCGATGACCGGAATGGTCCGATCGGGGCAGGTGCTCCGCCATGACGGGCATCTGCTGTTCCTTGGCGATGTCAATCCGGGCGGAATGATCATTAGCAGCGGAGACATATTCGTATTCGGCGCCCTGCGGGGAACAGCCCATGCCGGCGTCGACGGAGAGACTGGCTCGGTCATTGCCGCTTCGCTATTTGCGCCGACGCAGCTGCGCATCGCGGATGTCATCAGCCGCCCGCCGGACGAATGGGGGGTATCGCAGGCTCATATGGAATTTGCGTATATCCATGACGGCATGATGCAAATTGACAAAATCTCGCAGCTTCATCGCGTCCGCAAGGACATTACTTTGTTCAAAGGAGTGTAGAGGAACTATGGGAGAGGCTATCGTCGTCACTTCGGGGAAAGGCGGCGTCGGCAAGACGACGACGTCGGCGAATTTGGGGACCGCGCTCGCTCTGCTCGGCAAAAAAGTATGCATGGTCGATACCGATATCGGCTTGCGCAACCTGGATGTCGTCATGGGGCTGGAAAATCGCATCATCTATGATATTTGCGACGTGGCCGACGGCCGCTGCCGATTGAATCAAGCGCTTGTCAAGGATAAGCGGTTCGATGAATTGTATATGCTGCCTGCCGCCCAGACCAAAGACAAGGATGCGGTCTCGCCGGAGCAAGTGAAGGATATTATTCTCGAATTGAAAAAGGATTATGAATATATTATTATCGATTGCCCTGCCGGCATCGAACAGGGCTTCAAAAACGCCATCGCCGGGGCGGACCGCGCGATTGTCGTGACGACACCGGAGAATGCGGCGGTCCGCGATGCCGATCGCATTATCGGCTTGTTGGAAAATGCGAATGTCGGGTCCCCGAAGCTGATCGTGAACCGGATCCGCTCCAGCATGGTGAAGAGCGGAGAGATGCTCGATCTGGACGACATTTTGCAGGTCCTGAATATCGAGCTTCTTGGAATCGTGCCGGATGATGAGCTCGTCATTCGGGCCGCGAATGCAGGGGAGCCGACTGTAATGAACCCGGATTCCCGGGCCGCGGTGGCTTACCGCAATATCGCCCGGCGGATTCTGGGGGATACGGTCCCGTTAATGCCGCTTGATCAGAAGAAGGGCGTGCTGACGCGGATGAAGAAGTTTTTTGGGATGGGTTGATGAGCATTGCTGAACAAACTAAAACGGATCGATTGGGTTATCGTTGGAATTTTGCTTGTGTTTTCGGTTTTCAGCCCGCTTGTCATTTATAGTGCGACCCACGGGGGAGATCCGAGCTTTGCCAATACCGCGATGAAGACGGTTGTTTTCTTTGCGGCCGGCTTTGTCGTCATGTTCGCAACCGCGTTGTTCGATTACCGGATTCTGCTGAAAATATGGCCGATTACGATGGGAGTAACGATCCTGTTGCTCGTCGGCATCTTCTTTTTCGGCTCCAATCTGAACGGCGCAATCGGCTGGTACAATATTGGAGCGTTCTCGTTCCAGCCAGCGGAGATAGCCAAGATTGCGCTTATTTTCGCTTTGGCCCAGCTGCTGGGACGGCGCGGCGGGGATCCGCTTACGTTCACCAAAGACTTGGTGCCGGTGGCGCTTGTCACGCTGGTGCCGTTCACGCTCGTCGTTGTCCAGCCGGATTTGGGCAACGCCATCATCTATATTGTGATTTTCATCGGCATGCTCTGGATCGGGGGGATTAAGCTGCGGCATGTGCTGATTGGTCTCCTGGCCGTCTCTCTGCTGGCCGGGTCGGTCTATGTCGCCTTCACGACATTCCGGGAAGAGACCAAGGCGTTTTTTACCGATGTCGTCAAGCATCAGCACTGGTTCACGCGCATCGATACGTTCATTAATCCGTCCTTGGCATCGTCGGATGCCAATCATCAATCCAAATACGCCATGATCGCGATCGGTTCCGGAGGGTTGTCCGGAGACGGGTATATGAAGGGGGAATTGAAGCGAAGAAGCTTCATTCCGTACACGTACTCGGACGCGATCTTCGTCGTCATCGGGGAGGAATTCGGCTTCCAAGGCTCATCGATCCTGCTGCTGCTCTACTTCTTGCTGATATACAGGATGATTCTCATCGCCTTCCAGTGCTTTGACTTGAGGGGCTCCTATATCATCATCGGCATCGTATCCATGTTCGTCTTTCAGATTCTTGAAAATATCGGCATGATGATCGGTCTGATGCCGGTGACGGGGATTACGCTGCCCTTCATCAGCTACGGCGGAACTTCCTTGTTGCTGAATATGTTTTGCATCGGGTTGGTGATGAGCATACGGATATATCAAGAGAAGTATCAGATTGAAGATTGAAGCTTGAAGTCGATAGAATAGGTGGGAAAAGAGAGGTTTTACTGTCTGCATCCGCTTGGAGGATGTAGACAGTAAGGCCTTTTTTGATCAGGAGCAGAAGAGAACGGAGCATCTAGTGTTCGGATCCCGGGAGAAGGTGAACAACCTCGGTCTTACTGGCCAATTGCCGTTCAGCCTCTTAATAGGCAATATCCTTGCCCGTCTCTTATGAACGGTATCTCTTTCTGTCTCGTATGAACAGTGCCCCTTTTAGTCTCGTATGAACAGTGTCCCTTTCTGTCTCTTATGAACGATATCCCCGAAACTCAGGCAGTGAAGTAAGTTCGTAAGCTTTTTATGAATGGTCTCCCTGAAGCTCAGGTTCCTTCACAGCACTGCATGCTGCCTTATTAACAGTATCCCTATAGCGCAGGAAGTAAAGATGTCTCTAAACAGGAAGTAAATATAGATGCCTCTAAGCACGAAGTACATACAGATGTCCTAAGATGAAGCGAACTATCCCAAAGAATCAGGAGCAACGAAGGGAGTAAATGACTTTTCGGATTCTTATGCTGGCTATCCCCGAGGTTCAGCATACGCAGTATCCCCTTAATTCAGGATGATGGGTCGAGGAATGATAGGGATGTAAACTATCGGTTAAAAAAGATGATGGGGGAAGAGCGAGATAAGTTAGGAGCAGCGGAGAGAGACTTAATGACTCAGTGAAAACTTTCTACCAAGCAATGGACGTCTACATTCAATGCCTGGGAATGGTGCGTGCTAATTCTAGTCGGCAAAAGTACAGGTTCTGCCTGGATTCTTTTAGGCAGCTCTAAGAGAACGGGCGTAAGATTTTGAGGCGGCGAATCTCGTTAAGTACCGGTGCCTGGCCCCGTTATCGGCACAGCATACCGCGGCCAAGAACCCCCAGCCAGCGGCTTGGCGAGCGACGGCATTTTCACGGTAACAAAATTCATCCAAATAATTCTGCAAATACTTTCCGCTTACCCCGCGAAACGTCTCGCAGAGCCATCGTTGTGCTTGTCTGAACACTGTATATAATGGACTGTTATGCTTGACTCGAAAGCGCTGGCGGATTATGGATATCATGGATTCGGGAGCAGAGACATGTTCGGCGATAAAGCGGTCGCGGCCGCAAGGAAGCAGCAGCTTGCCAGACATGTGACGCCGGTTAACCTGCTTCATTTTATACTGATGTTCCGCCCCATTCGGAGCCAGCGAGGCCGCCACAATAATCGGCTGCTCCCGCGGAGCGAGATCAACACTCGGACAAAGACGAGGGCCATTAAAGGCAATAAAGCCATGCACACGATGTTCGAGCCGCTCCTCTTCATCGGCACAGCTCATGGCGGTACGAATCTTATGGAGCATCGCCCACGCCGTCTTGTAGGTAACATGGATAATCGAACGAAGTCTGACCGCATTAATCCCTTCCTTTGGATTGGAGACAAGCCAAATGGCAACGATCCATTTCCGCAAGGAAGTTCTGCTGCCCTCAAGGATCGTGCCCGCGATCAAGGATGTCTGATGCCCGCAGTCGCGGCATTCATACAGAGGCAGCCGTCGTGTCCGGATAAAATACGCGCGAACATGCCGGCATTTCGGGCAACGATAGCCGTGAGGCCATTTCAACGCAAATATGGCTGAAACGCAAGATTCTTCTGTAGGGAAATGCTCCATTAACTCCTCTAACGTGCCAATGTTCTTCCAGGTATCCATGACAGCAGCCTCCTCTTAAATTAAAATGATGCAAACGCATGTTCTTGTTTAATTTTACCAAACATATGTTTCCATGTAAACGATTTTGGTGGGAATTAATTGAAATAAATTCCCCGATTGAGGATTTGTCAATTTAATTATTGAAAGCGATAGATTTGAAGGCATCATTTGCCTGAGCCCTTGGGAGTGTTACCGCAGGTCACTGGGGATGCTGCTGCAAGTCCTGAATGCTTGGGATATTCACATAAAGGTTAGCGGATAGAACCAAGTAGCCTGAGAGCTTGGAAGAGGACTCCCTGAGTGCTTCGAAGAGGACACGCCTGAGCGTTTGGGATACCGACCATAAGCTTGCCGAGGGGGGATCACAGGACAAATCCTGAGTGCTTGGGAGACTGTGCAAAAGACCGGGAACACCATGTATGCACGGAATCGGGCACGAAAGGTGTAGAAGCCCGGCGGCAGACAACCTAAAAAAGATGAGGCCAGCCAAGTGTCTGCGTCCAACCCAAAGAACAAAAAGGCGTAAAGGGTTCGCCGGCACTCCAATGAAGGGGAGTAGCATGGACAATCCGCAGAGGATGGGCTTGTTCATAACCGGTGAGAGCTTGTCATACACATGGTAATAGAGGATTCGTTTGATTAGGGGTGAAGACTTGATTTTCGGTAAAAGCAGAGGACATTACGTATCCAGGCAAATATCATGCAAGAGGAGATCAAGGAAGGGATGAGGGAGCCATGATCGAGGATATTCGCCGTCGGCGGCAAGAACGAATTCGGGAAATCATCAGTCAGGAACAGCGGTCATCCGAGGAGGAACGACGGCATGATGCCGGAACGTCCTTACTGCCCGTCCATCACCCGGTGCAGGAGCAGCCGAGTACTCGACCCGCCCAGACGGCTGGACCTAAGGTGGTCGAGATTCCCGCCGAGAGCGACGAGTTGGAGGTTCATCCTTCGCTTCGCTTGAGCGAGCTGGAGCTTCTCGCCGATTCGACCGATCCGGAACGGATGTGGAAGGCGTCGCGGCGGCAATGGCATGAACGCTACGGATGGGAGCAGGAACGAAACGGCGGATTCTGGCGATCTTTTCGCACGCGAATGGTTCTGTCCGTCCTGTTGTTCGCTGCTGCGTTCGCGATTTTCCGCTTCCCTGCGGATTGGAATGAGCCGGCGCGGCAATGGATCGGACGGAGCTTGACCGAGGAAATGGATATGCGCCCAATAGCGGCCTGGTATGAACGAACCTTCTCCGGCTCGCCCTCTTTTATCCCGCTGTTCCAAGGGAAGCGGAATGATACGGCATCGGTTCAAGGGGGACTGTCGCTGCATCCCCCCGTCAAAGGGACGGTGCTGCAGCCGTTCGATATGAACCGCAACGGGATCCGGATTGCTGCCGAGACCGGAACCGAGGGTTCTGCCGAGGTGGTGAGCGTGGCGACGGGAAGGGTAACGGAAGTAAACCGCCGGGCTGAGGATGATATCCAGATTACGGTTCAGCATGCTTCGGGCGTGGTCAGCATATACGGCGGTCTCGCCGCCAGCGAAGTGAAAGTGAACGATTGGCTGGAAGAGGGGGAGGCTGTGGGCACGTTGGGGAGCCCGGAGGGAGATCGCGCGGCGGCGCTTTATTTCGCTCTCTTGCGGGACGGGGAATACATTGATCCGACGGATGTGATCGCTTTTGATTAAATGGGGAGGAACCGTTTATACACTGCATCCTTTGTTTATCCTCCTGTTGGCCATGGCGGCCGTGACGGGATATATTTTGGAGCTGCTGACTCTGTTCGTTATCGTGATTGTGCATGAAATGGGTCATGTCACTGTGGCGCGCATGTTCGGATGGACGATCTCGGAAGTGAAGCTGCTGCCCTTCGGCGGGGTGGCGGAGACGGAAGACGGAAGTCTGGCTCCGGCCTGGCAGGAGTGGCTGGTCATGGCCGCAGGACCGCTCCAGAACGGGATCATGATCGGACTTGCCTTGATGTTCGAGCAGTGGGGGTGGTGGGGGAGCGCTTGGACGGACGATTTCATTCGGGCGAATGCGTTCATCGGATTGTTCAATCTGCTTCCGGTGCTGCCCCTCGATGGCGGACGTATGCTGCAAGCGGCCGCATCGCTGTGGTTCAGTTATTACAAGACGCTGCTTATCGGGGCCAGAGTGAGCATGGCGGTCAGCGCTGCGATTGCGGCGTACAGCCTCATTCCGGTGTTCACGGGCGGAAAAGTGAATCTGAACCTGCTTGTGCTGGGAATCTTCCTCTTGTGGTCCAATTGGGAGGAGTGGAAGAACGTGCCTTACCGTTTTCTGCGCTTCCTGATGTCCCGTCCCGCCCGGCTTCGCAAATGGGAACGGAGCGGCTGTCTTGGCCGGCCGATCGTGGCGGAGAACGGCTGGCCGCTATCCGGGCTGCTGCGCTTGCTTCGCCGGGACGAGTATCATTTTATTTATGTCATGGACCCGGAAGGCGCAATTAAGCGCATCATTCCCGAGCAGCGGGCGATTGATGCCTATTTTGACGAGCCCGGGGGACAGCGCAAGTGAGCGGCTGGCGCATCGGGCCGGCTGCCGCCTCCGTTTTTCTATTATTTTGATCGGAAAGCATACCGGTTTGGTATGTTCAGTGCCTCCCGCTTCATGTTACAATGGAAGATGACGCGCTGTAACAGAGGTGATACCATGAAACAAATGATTGTTCACTGCGAGGAACAAGTCACGCAAATGGCATTGTTGGAACATGGTCGGCTCGTCGAATATGCAGTCGAACAGGCTACGGGAACTACGTCGGTCGGAAGCTTTTACAAGGGCCGCGTAGTGAATGTTCTTCCGGGAATGCAGGCTGCATTTGTGGACATCGGTCAGAAGAAGAACGCATTTCTGTATGTTGATGATTGTTTGCACCCGCATTTGGAGAAGCAGCCGAAGCAGAAGCCTCCGATAACCAGCTTGCTTCGTGTTGGACAGGAGCTTATTGTCCAAGTGATGAAGGAGGCGCTGGGAGGCAAGGGCGCCCGTGTGACGACCCATTACTCGCTGCCAGGCCGCTATTCGGTCTATATGCCTAACGCCGATTATATCGGAGTATCCAAGAAGATTGAGCAGGAAGCGGAACGAACCCGCCTGAAGCAGCTTGCCGAAGAGCTGCGCGAGAACGAGGAAGGCATGATTATCCGCACCGTGGCGGAGGGAGAGTCGCGAGAGACGCTGCAAGGCGATATCGAGACGCTTCGCGAGCTGTGGGAGCGAATTACGCTTCGTTCGGCGCAAGCGGAAGCGCCTGCCTTGCTGCACCATGATCTGAACATGGTGGAGCGGCTGGTGCGGGACGCCTTCTCGCGGGATGTCGATCAACTGCTGATTGACAACGTCCGCCAAGCCGAGCGGTTACATACGTTCGTTCGATCGGTGGCCCCTGATTTGGAGAACCGGATTCATACGTATAGGGAAGCGGAGCCGTTGTTCCGGCGCTATCATGTCCAGGAACAGCTGGACAAGGCGTTCCAGCGCAAAACCTGGCTGGAAAGCGGCGGCTATTTGGTATGGGACCAGACGGAAGCTTTAACCGTTGTCGATGTGAACACGGGGAAATATACGGGGACAAGCCATCTCGAAGAGACCGTGTATACTACGAATATGGAAGCTGCGGAGGAAATCGCGCGTCTCATCCGTCTGCGGGATATCGGAGGCATCATCATTGTCGATTTCATCGACATGGATACGGAAGAGCATCGGCAGCACGTGGTCGAACGGCTGGAGGCGATGATGAGGAAAGACAGGACGAAATGTCTTGTCGTCGGCTGGACGAAGCTTGGCCTGCTGGAGCTGACCCGCAAAAAAGTGCGGGAGCAGGTGATGAACCAGTTCCTTCAGCCATGTTCCTCTTGCGGGGGAAGCGGATGGGAGCCTGCACAAATTCCCAGCCGTTAATGACACCCGAAAGGTTGTATTTTGTAATTAATTGTGCTACAATCTATAAGTATGTGTCTAGTGAAGTTGCTTACACATGCTGTAACCGCTCCGGACAGGTTCCAAGCATGAGGCTGGAAGCAGCATCATCACCTGATTCAGGCGAGTCTGAGACATGAGGAGGTGCAACACAATGTATGCAATTATCGAAACTGGCGGCAAGCAGTACAAAGTTCAAGCGGGCGATGTATTGTACATCGAGAAGCTGAACGCTGCTGAAGGCGAGAGCGTAACATTCGATCGCGTATTGGCGGTATCGAAGGACGGCGGCCTCGTTACAGGCACACCGGTTGTATCCGGCGCTGCGGTAACGGCGAAGGTAGAGAAGCATGGAAAAGGCGCGAAAATTGTCGTGTACAAGTACAAAGCGAAAAAGAACTACCGTCGCAAGCAAGGTCATCGCCAACCGTACACAAAAGTAACGATCGAGAACATTCAGGCGTAAGAGGTGCCGGATGATTCGCGTTACAATTAGGCGGAAGCCGGATCGATCTATCGCGGGCTTCTCGATTGAGGGCCACGCGGATTATGCTCCCCATGGGGAAGACATCGTATGTGCGGGTGTCTCGGCCGTGTCGGTGGGCGCAGCCAATGCCATTGAGGTTCTGACTGGCGTCGAACTGGAGTGCGAGATGAAGGACGGCTTTTTGAGCGGAACGGTTCCGTTCATCGAGCGGAAGGACATCGAAGCGCAGGTTCAGTTGCTGCTGGAATCGATGATCATTGGGTTGCAAAGTATCGAAGCTTCATACGAATCGTATCTTCAAATAGAAGAACTAATGACAACATAAAGGAGGTAGACAACATGTTGAAACTGAATCTTCAGTTGTTCGCATCCAAGAAGGGCGTAGGCTCCACGAAGAACGGCCGTGACAGTATTTCCAAGCGTCTTGGCGTGAAGCGCGCAGACGGCCAAGTGGTTACAGCCGGCAGCATCTTGGTCCGCCAACGCGGCACGAAGGTCCATCCAGGCAACAACGTGGGCATCGGCAAAGATGACACGCTGTTCGCAAAAGTGGAAGGCGTCGTGAAGTTCGAACGATGGGGTCGCGACCGTAAAAAAGTGAGCGTCTACCCGGTGGAAGCTGCACCTGTTGCAGCAGCTGTGGAGAACTAAGACGATAGAAGAAACCCTCGGCTAGTGCCGAGGGTTTTTTTTAACCGGCTGCGGCTCATTTTTCTTGGACGCCCTCCCTTGCGCATGATATACTGAAGATTGGGGAGTCTGTACATAAATGGAAGAACGGAATGATGAGCGGGGAGCCGGAATATGAATAGTTTGCGATTGAAGCTGGGAGGCTGCATCGCGGCAGCGGCTGCATGCGCCGTCACTGTCATTGGATGGCCTTTATCATTCACTTGGAGATTCGTGCTAATTCTCGTCATGGCGGTGATGTTGAGCCTCTGCGGGTTCTTGTTATACCGGGAAGAGCGGGTGCGGCGGGAGCGTGTGGAGCGTTCTCTGGCGACGTCTGCCCTCCAGCTGATGAACCATCAGCGCCATGACTGGATGAATGATCTGCAATTGGTGTACGGTTATGTTCGATTGAAGAAGTTCGATAAATTGCCGGAATGTGTAGAGACTATAAAAGAGCGAATGGCGGAGGAAAGCCGGATTGCCAAGCTCGGTGTGCCGGAGCTGGTGATGTTCCTGATGCAGCAGCGGCTGTCCGGCAGCATGATGCCGCTCCGGATCGAGATACCGGAACCGATTGAATTGAACCGGATGGATTTGTCCGTCGATCCGTGCAAGCTGTCCGAGTCGGTTATGGCTTCCGTTCAAGCGTTTCGCTTTGCGGCGAAGGCCCCGAATGACGGGATGAATCCGCTAAGCGTCGAATTTGCCAAGGAGGACGGCCGGCTCGTCATTTGCTATCAATACGAGGGCATCTTATCGAATCCGGATGAAGTGGAATCCAAATTGAAGCATATCGCGTCTGTAGGCGGCCTGCGGCTGGAGCGATCGTCAGCGCAGCAGAACGAAGAGCACGAAGCCTACCGCATTGTCGTGCCTTGCAACGCATAATGGGGTGACAGCATGTTTGTAGATAAGACGAAAATATACGTAAAAGGCGGCGATGGAGGCGACGGTCTCGTCGCGTTCCGCCGGGAGAAGTATGTCGCGATGGGCGGACCGGCCGGCGGCGACGGCGGAAATGGCGGGGACGTCATTTTTCGCGTTGACGAAGGTTTGCGCACACTGGTTGATTTCCGCTACCAGAAGCACTTTAAGGCCAGCCGCGGGGAGAAGGGGCGGAACAAGAGCCAGCATGGCGCCAATGCGGAGCATATGATTGTGCGGGTTCCGCCGGGAACGGTCGTTATCGATGATGACACCCAAGAGGTTATCGCCGATCTGACCCGCCACGGGCAAGAGGTTGTCGTCGCCAAGGGCGGACGCGGAGGCAGAGGAAATATGCGCTTCGCCACCCCGGCGAATCCGGCGCCGGAGCTGGCGGAGCATGGGGAAGAAGGTCAGGAGCGCTGGGTCGTGCTGGAACTTAAGGTGATGGCGGATGTCGGCCTGGTCGGATTCCCTAGCGTCGGCAAATCGACGCTTCTGTCCGTCGTGTCGGGGGCGAAGCCGAAGATCGGCGCCTATCATTTCACGACGATTACCCCGAATCTGGGGGTCGTGGACATCGGGGACGGGCGAAGCTTCGTGATGGCGGACCTGCCGGGCCTGATCGAGGGCGCCAGCGAAGGAGTCGGATTGGGACATGAATTTCTCCGCCATATCGAACGTACCCGGATTATTATCCACGTCGTGGACATGGCGGGAACCGAAGGGCGCGATCCGTTCGACGATTGGGTCAAAATTAACGATGAGCTGAAACAATACAACGAGAAGCTGGCGGAACGCCCGCAGATCGTGGCCGCGAATAAAATGGACATGCCTCAGGCGGAAGAGAACCTGGAAGCGTTCCGCGAGCAGGTGCGGGGCCTGAAGGGCGAGGAGGTTGAGATTATGCCGATCTCCTCCTTGACGAAGCAGGGAATCCAGGAGCTGCTCTACAAGGCTATGGATATGCTGGAACGTCTTCCGGAGACGCATGTCGAAGAGGTCGCCGACGTCGAGGAGCGCAAAATCTACCGCTATAAGAAGAAAGAGGAGAAGCCTTCCTTCACGATCCGGCGGGAGAATGACGCGTTCGTCGTCGAGAGCGAGGCGATTGAAGGCATGTTGAAGCGGATGCAGATGACCTCGCATGACGCGATTCTGCGGTTCGCGCGCACGCTTCGCCGCATGGGAGTGGATGAAGAGCTGCGCAAGCGCGGCGCAGAGGACGGCACCATCATCCGGATCGGCGACTTCGAGTTCGAATTCGTCGAAGGCAGCAGCTACTATTGAGGATATAAGGAAGACCGCAGGCCTTGATGCAGGCATGCGGTCTTTTCGCTATCGTCCCTGCCCCGGGGAAGGGGTGCCATGCGCATCCAGCTTCGCGAGATCTTCCGAAGCCAGGCGAAGCCGGACCGCCTGAGCGCTGTCGCGGATCGATTGCGGCCGGGTCGCTCCCGGAATCGGAAGCAACTGCGGGGAGCGGGAGAGCAACCATGCCAGCACGATCTGGTATGGGCTCGCTTCATAGGCGCTGGCCAGCTCCTGCAGCAGCGGGTCCTGCTGCAATCTGGACGATTGCCCCGGGCCTCCGAACGGACTGTAAGCGACGAACAGAATCCGGCGCGATTCGCAGAAGGCAAGCACGTCCGAGGAGCTTCGGTCGAACAAGTGGTAACGATTCTGAATTGCCGCTACGCTGGCGATGTGCAGGGCCGCCTCGCATTCGGCCACCGAGACATTGGACAGGCCCAGATGCTCGATTTTGCCTTCCTCCTGCAGCCGGCTCAACTCCCCGAACGATTCCTCGAACGGAACGTCCGGATCCGGGGCATGCAAGTAATACAGAGGATGCGCGTCTCTCCGCAGCAGGAGGAGGCTGCGTTCGCAGGCGGCGCGCAGCGATCGCGGATGTCCGCTCCGGATCCAGGCGCCGTCCGGGCGCGCCAGCCCGGACTTGGTGGCGATGATGCACCCGGGAGCCGGCGGGAGCGTGTCCGCGAACAACTGCTCATTATGACCGAGATCATGCTCATTCAAGCTGTAGGTATCTGCCGTATCGAAAAAAGTGATGCCGTTCTCCCAGGCCTCTTTAATCGTGCTCATGGCCTGTTCCTGATCCGGCCTTCCCGGCACGGAAAGCGGAGCTCCGCCGAAGCCGATAGCCGAGATCCGGTAGGAGCCCAATTTTTGGTGATGCATCGATATCCACCTTCCTTAGTCATCATTCATCCCGGCCAAGGATGCCGGAAGAGCAGCGTTAGGTTTATAGGCATATACGTTCAAATTGGGAAAAAGTTACGGTTGGCGAATGTGATCGTTAACCGATCGTTGACCGCTGAAAGGCTGCGCAAATAGGGGCTGCCTTGGCTTGCTGCTTGGCATGATATCCTTTAATATGATGCTAGCAGCAGCTTTATCGCATATACAATCCAGTAGAAGCGGAGAAGTGAACAACTGTGGAACCGGGAAAAAAACCGTTATACGCTCTTATCATAGACGATATAAAGCGGAAAATAGAAGTGGGGAGATATATTGCCGATCAGCAGATTCCGACGGAAATGGAGCTGGCCGCTCAGTTCGGGGTGAGCCGCATTACATCCAAGCGCGCCCTGCTTGAGCTGGAACGGAGCGGGTATATTTACCGCAAGCGGGGAAGCGGCAGCTTCGTCAAAGAGCGTGCCGGGGACAAGGAAGGACTGCTTGGCGGCACATCGGGAGCGCGGCAGCGAATCATTTCGCTTATACTGCCCTATATGGCGGCGAACGGTCATTTGGATTATATAAGGGGAGCGACGGAATATTCGGAGAGCCAAGGCTACTATTTGAGCATTCATTGTACAGACTGGAGTCCCGAGAAGGAAAAGGAATTGCTGACACGCCTTCCGAAGGATGGATTCTCGGGCATCATATTGTACCCGATTAGCTCTATCCATAACATGGAGATGCTTAATCTGCTCTATCTCGACCAATATCCGCTTGTGACGATGGACCAATATTACGACAGCATCCGGGTTCCGAGCGTATGCTCCGATAATTTCCGCGGCGGATATATGGCGGCCCACAAATTAATCCAGCTGGGCCATCGGCGCATCGCCTTCGTGTCAAGCATCGGCATCGAGTACCGGAGTTCGGTTCGCGATCGTTACTTCGGCTACTGCCAGGCGCTTAAGGACGGAGGCCTTCCAAGCGTCGCCGAGTTGGTCATCACCGATTTCTACCGGCAGGTGAACGCGGATAACAAGGAGGCCTTCTACGCGGAGATGATTCAGAAGCTCTTGGCCAAAAAAGCGACGGCAATTCAAGCCGAGCATGACGAACTGGCGCTCGATCTGCTGAGAGCTTGCTTGGCATCGAATATCCAGGTGCCGGAGCAGGTGTCGATCGTCGGCTTCGACGACGAGGAAGCGTCGCGGCATTGCGATGTTCCCCTCGCGACCGTGCTGCAAAATAAGTACGAGATTGGACGCCGGGCAGCGCAAGCCGTCATTGATGCGGTCGAACGGCGGAAGCCGGAGGAGCGGCGGATGCTGGTTCCGATTCAGCTGCAGGAAAGGCAATCGATAGGCCCCTATACCTGCGGTTGAATATGGTTGTAAGCGGAAACAAGGTAAAAATAGGCAATTTACTTCCCGACGCTTGCGGATAGAATAACCCGTAAAAAATATTCCACGGCAATATCAAGTCTATGGATATTGATCTTCCTTACATAACATGTCACTTGAAAATTATCATACAGAAGAGCATGAGCCTCATCCCGCAATTGGCCGGATGGGGCTTTTCTGTGATTCGGGAAAAAACAAAGTTAAAACGAAGGAAAAAGGCATTTGATTATCGTACAATTCGTGTATAATGAATCCAATTTTAATTGTTGACTCTTCTCCTATTGCCAATCCGCATACGAATCCGCTATAATGTCCTCTATAAGAAAACAAAAGTCTTTTTACGGAGGACTGCACATGGCAGAGCGATACTACTTGGTACGGGAAGATATTTTACCGGATGCGGTGGTCAAGACGGTACGGGCGAAGCAGCTGCTCGCCGCCGGAGAGGTCAAGACCGTTCACGAGGCTGCGGAGCGGGTCGAGCTAAGCCGCAGCGCGTTCTATAAGTATAAAGACGGCATTTTTCCGCTGAACCAACTGGAGCGGGAGCGCATCGTGACGATTTCGCTGGATTTGGAGCACCGATCGGGCATCCTCTCGAAGGTGCTCAGCTCGGTGGCCGCTTTCGAGGGCAACGTGCTCACGATCCACCAGACGATTCCGCTGCAGGGGATGGCGAATGTGGTTCTCTCGGTGGAGACATCCCTGATTGCCGAACCGTTCGGCATGATGCTTGAGACGTTGCGCGACATTTCGGGCGTGAAGCGGGTACAGGTTATCGGGCAAGGATGAGACGGGCCGCTTGCCGGCGCAGGCCATGAACGCGGGACATGAGCGGGTGGCCACCGGACATAATATTTCTTTTTCAATACACATAGACAGATTGCGTGATGCGAAGGGGAGGAACGAGATGAAGCCAATCAAAGTAGGACTTTTGGGGCTGGGCACCGTAGGCACGGGTGTCGTTCGCATTGTTGAAGCCTATCAGGAGGATCTGGCGAGCCAGGTCGGATCGCCGATTCGGATCGGGAAGGTGCTCGTCAAAGATATGAGCAAGTCCCGCAGCATTCATGTGCCGGATCATTTGCTTACGGAAGATGCGCGGGATATTATCGACGATCCGGAGATCGACGTCGTTGTCGAGGTGATGGGCGGCATCGAGCCGACCAAGGCGTACATTATGGAGGCGTTGGATCGCGGCAAGCATGTCGTGACCGCGAATAAAGATCTGATCGCGCTCCACGGGCGGGAGATCAAGGCGAAGGCGAAGGAGAAGCGCTGCGATGTGTTCTACGAGGCGAGCGTCGCCGGCGGCATTCCAATCATTCGCACGCTGATGGAAGGCTTCTCTTCCGACCGGATTACGAAGATTATGGGGATCGTCAACGGGACGACCAATTATATTTTATCGAAGATGAGCCAGGAAGGGGCCGGCTATGAAGAGGTGCTGCAGGAAGCGCAGCAGCTCGGCTATGCCGAAGCGGATCCGACCTCGGATGTGGAAGGGCTGGACGCGGCGCGCAAGATGGCGATTCTCGCGACGCTAGGCTTCCATGCGGACGTCTCTCTGGAAGACGTGGAAGTGCGCGGCATCTCCCGGATCAAGAAGGAAGATATCGCTTTTGCCAAAAAATTGGGCTATGAAATGAAGCTGCTGGGCATCGCTGAACGGCAGGATGATCAGATTAGCGTCGTCGTGCAGCCGACCATGGTCAGCACGGCGCATCCGCTCGCAGCGGTGAACGGCGTGTTCAATGCGGTCTATGTGTATGGGGAAGCCGTAGGCGAGACGATGTTCTATGGTCCGGGCGCCGGCGAGATGCCGACGGCCACCTCGATCGTGGCGGATCTGGTCGCGGTCATCAAGAACATGAAGCTGGGCGTCAACGGACAGCGCGCCCTGACTCCATACAAGGAGAAGAAGCTTAAATCCGACGAACAGATTGCTTATAAAAACTTCATCCTGCTGCACGTCGAAGACAAGGCAGGAGTGCTGGCGCAAATTACGCAAGTGTTCGCCGAGTATGATGTGAGCCTCGATTCGGTCGTGCAGCAGCCAAATCCGAACAACCCGGATGCGGAAATTATCATTATTACGCATTATGCCAGCCGGGCGAGCATGAATAAGGTATTTGAACATTTCGAACATCTGTCTGTTATCAAGTCGATTAAGAGCGCTTATCGGGTCGAAGGTTGATCGAGCGGCTCCGCATGAATCGGTTGAATCCATACGCAAAGAGGGGAAACAAGAAATGAGATATATGGGATTGCTGGAGACCTACAAGCGCTATTTGCCGGTTAACGAAAATACGCCCATGCTGACGCTGCAGGAAGGCAATACGCCGCTCATTCGGGCGGAGCGCCTGTCGGAAGAGCTCGGGCTGGATATGTATTTGAAATATGAAGGCTTGAATCCGACCGGATCCTTCAAGGATCGCGGGATGGTCATGGCCGTAGCGAAGGCGATGGAAGAAGGGAGCCGCACGATTATGTGCGCCTCGACCGGCAACACGTCCGCGGCCGCGGCGGCCTATGCCGCCCGGGGAGGATTGAACTGCATCGTGCTGATCCCGAACAATAACATTGCGCTTGGCAAGCTGGCTCAAGCGATGATTTACGGGGCGAAAGTGATTGCCATCGAGGGCAATTTCGACCGGGCGCTGGAGATCGTGCGCGAGATTACGGCGAAGCATCCGATTACGCTCGTCAATTCGGTCAACCCATACCGGATCGAGGGACAGAAGACAGCGGCCTTCGAGGTGTGCGATCAATTGGGGGCCGCTCCGGACGTGCTCGCCATTCCGGTCGGAAATGCGGGCAATATTTCCGCTTACTGGAAAGGGTTTAAGGAATATCATGCGGCAGGCCATACGGATCGGCTGCCGAGGATGGTCGGCTTCGAAGCGGAAGGCGCCATGGCGATTGTGAAGGGCGAGCCGATTCCGAACCCGGAAACATTGGCGACGGCCATCCGCATCGGGAATCCGGCTAGCTGGAAGACCGCTGTCGAGGCGGCCGAGCAATCCGGCGGCCAGATCAATTACGTGACCGACGATCAAATTATCGAAGCGTATCAGCTTCTGGCGGCGAGAGAAGGCGTCTTCGCCGAGGCGGCCTCGGCTGCCTCGGTGGCCGGCGTGCTGAAGCTGCACCGGGAAGGTTACTTCAACGGCGGAGAATCGGTCGTATGCGTGCTGACCGGACATGGGCTCAAGGATCCGAACATCGCCATCCAGACGGCGGCGAAGGAGCCGCTCGTCGTACCGGACACGGAGGAAGCGGTCATGACGGCGATTCGCGAGCTGGAGGGTGGACAATAATGTGGAAGGAAGAGGGCGTGCTCGTACGCGTGCCTGCCAGCACGGCCAATCTTGGCCCCGGGTTCGATACGCTCGGCATGGCGCTCGAACTCCATTTGTGGGTCGCGATGAAGCCGGCGGAGCAGATGCAGATTCGCCTTCACGGATCCGAGCTTCACGGTCTTCCCCGCGATGAGCGCAATCTGATCTACCGGACGGCTCAAGCGCTGTTCCGGGAAGCGGGAGCAGAGGAGCGTCCGCTCGCCATGGATGTCTACAGCGAGATTCCGCTGACGCGCGGGCTTGGAAGCAGCGCTTCTGCCCTGATCGGCGGGCTGGCTGCCGCGAATTGGCTCATCGGGCAGCCGATGACGGATCAACGGCTGTTCGACATGGCGACGGCCATCGAGCGCCATCCGGACAATGTGGGGGCTTCTCTGTACGGCGGAATTATCGCGGCCATGTGGGATGGCGAGCAGGCTCGCCATATTCGGCTCGAGCCGCCGGCCGGTCTCGGAACGGTCGTGGCCGTTCCGCAGTTCGAGCTCGAGACGAAGAAGGCGCGGCATGTGCTGCCGGAGCGCATCGGCATGGCGGATGCGGTCTACAATATCAGCCGCTCCTCCGTTCTCGTCGCTGCCTTGGCAAGCGGACGCACGGAGCTGCTGGCGGAAGCGATGCGCGACCGGCTTCATCAGCCGTACCGGGCATCGCTGATTCCGGGCATGCCGGGCATTTTGGACGAGGCGGTGCGGCACGGAGCGCTTGGCGTGGCGCTAAGCGGGGCGGGGCCGACGCTTCTCGCCTTCGTGGACAACCGGGAGGAGCACGATCCCTTGCAAGCGTATATGAAGCAAGCGCTTCGCGATCAAGGGGTCGAATCCCTGGTTATGCCGATCGGCATAAGCCGGGAAGGAGCCGTGCTCTGCGGAGTATGGGACGATATGGCGGCGGTCGTCGCCGAGCGTGCGACAGTGCAGGCTTATCACGATAGAAGGAGTTAACTCATTATGGCTAGAATTGCGCTTTTGCCTGAAGGTTCCGTGTCGCATGAGGCCGCGGTCCATCTCGTCGGGGAGCAGCATCAGTTTGATCATTATGCTTTGATATCGGATGTGTTCCAGTCCACGGTTCAAGGCAAGACGGATTACAGCGTCATTCCGATCGAGAATACGATCGAGGGCTCGGTGAATCTGCATATGGATTGGATTGTCCATGAGGTGGATATCCCGTTCCAAGCGGAATGGGTCTATCCGTCGATCCAAAATATTATCGGAAGCCGCGCGGAAATCGATGGCGATTGGTCCCGGGTCGTTAAGGTGATGTCTCACCCGGTCGCAATGGCGCAATGCATGAACTTCATCCGGACCTATCTGCCGCATGCCGAGCTGGAGCATACGGGCAGCACCGCCGAAGCCGTTCATAAGGTCAAGCAGCATCCCGGCCGCGGTTGGGTGGCGATTGGTACCGCTTTGGGGGCGCGTACCCATGGTCTTGATGTACTGGCGCCGGAAGTTACGGATCATAACAATAACTATACGCGGTTCGTCCTTGTCGGCAAGGAGCCGCTGAACCTGGAGCGTTCCGGCAAGCTGAAGACGACGATTCTGGTCATGCTGCCCGAGGATTACCCGGGCGCGCTGCATCAGGTGCTGTCCGCCTTTGCGTGGCGGCGCATCAACTTGTCGCGGATCGAATCGCGTCCGACGAAGCGCCGGCTGGGCAACTATTACTTCTATATTGACGTGGAAATGGGGCTTAACACGGTCCTGCTCCCTTCCGCGCTTGCGGAAATTGAAGCGATCGGGTGCCAGGTGCGAATCCTCGGATCTTATCCAACCTATGCTTTTGAACAAGCTGTACACAAGTAGGCCCAATATACGGAGGTGCTTTTGCCATGTCGCAATGGATATACTTGAACGGACAATATGTCACCAAAGAAAATGCAACGATTTCAGTATATGATCACGGTTTTTTATACGGGGACGGGATATTTGAAGGCATTCGCGTCTACGGCGGCAATATATTTAAATGCCGTGAGCATCTGGAACGGCTGTATGACTCGGCGAAATCGATCATGCTGGACATTCCGCTGACGCTGGAGGAAATGCAGGCTGCGATGGTGGAGACCATTCGGCGGAATGAGCTGCGCGACGGCTACATCCGGCTCATCGTCTCCCGCGGAGCCGGCAATCTTGGCCTCGATCCGCGCCGGTGTCCGAAGGCGAGTGTCATTATTATTGTCGAGCAGCTCGCTATTTATCCGGAGGAAGCTTACCGGAACGGGCTGCGTACCGTCTCGGTGTCCCAACGCCGCAATATCCCGGACGCTTTGAATCCGAAGATTAAGTCGCTCAACTATTTGAACAATATTCTCGTCAAAATCCAGGCGAATCTGGCCGATGTCGGAGAAGCGATTATGTTGAATGCCCAGGGTTATGTCGCCGAAGGCTCCAGCGATAACATTTTTATTATCAAAAAAGGCGTTGTCTACACCCCTCCCTGCTACTTGGGGGCGCTGGAAGGCATTACGCGGGCGGCCATTATGGAATTGTGCGGCAAGCTGGGCTACACGCTCAAGGAAGAACCGTTCACTCTCCATGACGTGTATGTCGCGGATGAAGTGTTCTTTACGGGAACCGCTGCCGAAGTCATTGCGGTGCGTGAAGTTGACGGCCGCATTATCGGTTCCGGACAAGCCGGTCCGATGACGCTGAATCTGCTCAAGCATTTCCGCGAGATCGTGACGCAGGACGGCGTCAAGGTGTACGAATAGATGCATATCTGAGTTGCGGACAACTCCTCCCTGAACGCCGGGGAGGATTTTTTTGCATGAAGGGATGTCAAACGCCCATCATCTGCATAGGATGTAGTAATTGATCCTGGGGCAAGTGTCCTGAAAGATAGAGGATGATGAACGTTTGGGAGGTTACAACACGTGAAAATCCATATTGTCAAGAACGGCGAGTCGTTATATTCCATTTCACAAAAATATGATGTTCCGTTAGAGGAATTAATCAAAATGAATCCGCAGCTGAAGGATCCGAATGAGATCGATGCAGGGATGAAGATTAAAGTTCCGTCCTCCAGCCACCCGCAAACGGGGCACGAGATTGTGCACAAGCATGTGGTCAAGGAAGGGGATACGTTGTGGAAGCTGTCGAAGGCATGGGGCGTTCCTTTGCAAGAGATGATTGAAGCGAATCCCCAATTGAAAAATCCCAATGTTCTCGTGATCGGGCAAGTTGTCAACATTCCGAAGGTATCGGGAATGACGCCGCCTTCATCGGATGGCATGCCGGCACATCACAGCAAAGGCGAGATGACGGCACCGAAGTCCAAGAAAGAGCTGACCGCGCCGAAAGCGGAAATCACGCCGCCGAAAGCGGAACTGACCAAGCCTAAGCCGGAAGTGACGAAGCCGAAGGTCGAGATTACGCTGCCGAAGTATGAGCTCGAATTTGAAATGGAAAAGGTGGAGTATTATAAGCCGGAAAAGCCGAAGCATGAATATCCGATTTGTCCTCCTGCGCCGCTGCCGATTCCAGCCCCGCCGGTACTGGAATGCCCGGAGCCTCCGGCTATACTGCCCATTATGGAAGAAAAGCCTAAGCCGTTTTACTCTTGCTGCCCTGAACCTTATGTTCCGGTGAAAGAGATGACATGCGGGTGCGGAGAACCCCACTACCATCATCCATTCGCCCAGTATCCGATGCCGGCTGCAGAGGTTGTTGCTCCTTCGGCCGTGCCGCCGTTCTATGCTGGCTGTCCGCCTTGGGAGACATCTCCTGTTATCCAGCTGCCGCATGGTTGCGGAGGAGGTTATCCGGTGATGCCGTATTCGCATTCCTCGGCTCAGCCTGTATTTGTCTCCCCAGCCGCCGTTGGAGATCCGGCTCCGACCGAGTGGTCGCCTTCCATGCCGGGTTATTATGATATGCCCGAGCACGGGAAATGGCATCCGCATCACGGGATGGGCGCACACGGAGAATGGCCATCGCATCACGGGATGGGCGAGCACGGGAAATGGCCATCGCATCACGGGATGGGCGAGCA
>OGSV01000088.1_pt1 | contig 114637 bp, 101 predicted proteins | sample 1574221 | NCBI WGS metagenome assembly OGSV01 (sample SAMN03295823, study PRJEB24534) | human gut metagenome | isolation source: fecal sample 4 from infant 3 | host: Homo sapiens | place: USA: Pittsburgh, PA | collected 2014-07 | reverse complement strand
CGCACGTCCAAGCCCCAGGAGGCAACGATGCTTCCAGCAGGCCGATAATGCTTCCTGAAGGCAATGATGCCCCAAGCATCCGACGCGGTCGCTTGGATCCCGTAAAATCAGGCCTTTGAGTAGTCTATGGGACTTTTTTACCTGTGATGGATCTCTTCTCCCGGTAGAAAGATCGATTTAAAACGCTGTGAGAGCCAAAGTTTGGATGAGGAAAATGGACCATCTCCACCCCTTCGCAAAAAAACAGGGGTTTTCCAACAGCCAGAACCCGACGTCATTCTGTCCACCATATCACTTCTCTTTACTCATGTCGTTTGCAAGTCAGACAACGCCCGATAACATTGGCCGAAGGCGGTTCAACTCCCAGCTCCCTTGCCCAGATCAATACATGATGACATCTTTGATTTCCTTATGGTATTGCTCGGACAATGCCTTCACAGACTCCAAGCTCATGTAACCCTCATAATCGGGATCATAACCGATTTATTTTCTACCACTCGGATCCAACTGTACTCGATATCAACGATATGAAAAAAGGTTTAGAGTATCGAGCCGACATCTCTATACAGAAACAATGATTTCATCGATTCACTCCTTGTCACTCAATATAATGTCCTCATGATACGGTCTATACAAGGCAGCACAAGCGGACATAACGCATTCTCATAGATCACGAGTTCCCGTTGATTCAGCTTGCCTCCCGGAACTTTCGCAATCTCACCCACAACGGCATGGCTGCAGGAGTCGGATATCGTTGTCGTCCTGTTCAGCGGATCTTTGGCTATCACATACTCCTGCTCTTCATTCGTCCATATCAACCGGGGATGTGTGGCAATCTTCGACCGATCCTTGAGAAAAGACAAGCTTTCCCTGCCTTCACGCATCGTCGCAATCGTCCATTTTCTGCGTCCAAGCCATGGGCTGCTATCCATAATTTTTACATGCAGCTCCGAGTGTATATGCCGCCCCTCCAAGCTCAATTGCCAGTTATCAACCACCCAGCTTAATGCTTTATTTGTCCTCGTCGTAAATATTCGGTGAAAAGAGCCGACTGCATTACCGCCCTCATCTTCGATTGCTATAGGAGCAGTTGACATTTTAAGCAATGGACAAGTGTAATAATACCTTTCCATAAAGAGACTCCTTATCTCTGTTTTACACTTTGAAACTTAATCTCCTTAAGTTTATCACCCAACCCGAATATTGGATACTCCTTCAATCTTTTTCTTAGGCTTGGAAAAATAGGCTCTTCTCTTATCTGCCCATCACGAAAAAGCACCCAGAAAAAAGCGATCCCTCGCCTTCCTTTCCGAGTGCCATAAGTATTCTAAATTAGAAAGTAACAACGCCCAAGCCACGAACCGAAGCTGTGCGCCTGGACTTACTTGGCGTGCTGCTTATTGTACCATGCCACGAAATTATCGACGACCGAATCGAGAAACGCGATGGTCGGCTCATGAATCAAGGTTCCGCTAGCGTCGATCTTCTCGTGAACGGAGCCGACATACACTTCATTCCCGGGAAGAAGGGGAGAAGACACGCCCGGCGAGAACAATATATCGCGCAAATGTTCCTGGGCCCGCACGGTTCCCAATGTGCCCATCGAAGCGCCGACGATCCAGGACGGTTTGCCCGCCAGCACCTTCTCCCCGCGGGACAGCCAGTCAATCGCGTTTTTCAATACGCCCGGGATGGAATAGTTATACTCCGGCGTCACCCATAGGACGGCGTCTGCCGCGCCTACCTTTTGGACGAATTCCTTGACTTCGGCCGGCGGATTATTTTCAATATCCTGATTGTAGAAGGGGAGCTCCTTGATGCTGACAATATCGATCTCGATTCGCTCCTGATACCTTTTTTGCATATAAGCAGCCAACTTCAAGTTATAAGACTCTGTGCGGTTACTTCCGACAAGCGCAACAATATTCATGGATCACGCCTCCTCTGAAATAAAAGTCCAATCGCTTTAACCTATCCTCTCGGGTTCATCCTTTATTATCCAGTCCTGATATATTCTCCAAAGTGAAAGATTAATCCTGCTTCCGCGGAATAGAATTTGTCCCGGATTGACTACGGCATTATACCGGTGTAAAATAATGTCCAACATATGTATCCAAATTAACGACATGGAAGAAGAGCAAGTACGTATCAGAGATCGAGGTCCAGAGAGTCGGTGGCTGCTGTGAACCGATCCTCGCCTGATGCCGAATGGGCTTCGGAGTCGCTTCGCTGAATCTGGGAGTAGGCGTGGCCGGGATTCTCTCTCCGTTATCATGAGAGGCGTATCGAAGGAAGATGCTCCTTCCGTACGCAAGAGTGAATCGCTGCGGCGATTAATGAAGGTGGTACCACGATAACCTCGTCCTTTGGTGACGGGGTTTTTTTGTTTATTTGGCAGAGGGGGTGATGGTCATGGATGACGGCTGGTGGTTCTCCAGGACGACAGAAGTATGGCAGATCATAAGGAGGAATCTCTATGCAAGAACGTATATTAACGGGAGATCGCGTAACCGGCAAACTTCACCTTGGCCATTACGCCGGCAGCCTCAAAAATCGGGTCGAGCTGCAGCACCGATTCGACACCTACCTCATCCTGGCGGATGTGCAGGCGCTGACGACTCATTTTGGGCAGCCAGAACTGCTGCAGATCCATTTGCGGAACGTGGCACTCGATTACTTGGCAGCCGGAATCGATCCGGAAAAAGCAACCATTTTCGTGCAATCCCTTATCCCGGAGATCGCGGAACTAACCGCCTATTTTTCGATGTTCGTCACCGTCAATTCGCTGCGCCACAATCCGACGATCAAATCCGAAGCCAAGGATCGGGGCTACCAAGAGATGCACTATGGTTTCCTCGGCTATCCGGTCAGTCAGACGGCGGATATTACTTTTTGCAAGGCGACGCTCGTCCCTGTCGGGGAAGATCAGTTGCCTGTGATGGAACAGACAAGAAAAATCGTGCGCCGGTTCAACCAGTTATACCGGCCGGTCTTGCCGGAACCGCGAGCGTTGGTGGGCGACGTGCCTCGCCTCGTCGGGCTGGACGGCAATCATAAGATGAGCAAAAGCCTCGGCAATGCTCTTCCGCTCGATTCGACAGCAGCAGAGGTTCAGGAAAAAATCAAAAGGGCGAAAACCGATCCGGCCCGCATCCATAAAAACGATCCCGGCCATCCCGAGGTATGCCCGGTATACAGCTATCATCAAGCGTTCCGCAAGGAAGGTGCCGACGAGATCTACGACAGCTGCTCCACAGGGCGTATCGGATGCGCCGAATGCAAACAAAAAATTGCCCGGAGCATTAACGATTTGCTTGACCCGATGAGAGAACGAAGAGCGGCCTATCTGAAGCATCCCGGAACAATCGACGAGATCATGATCGCAGGCACGGAAAAGGCGCGTCTCGCCGCGAAGGAAACGATGCTGGAGGTGCGCGAGGCAATGGGTCTGAATTATTTCACACGGTAGTATTCAGGCAGATTAAGCTATAGACATGCACCCCTTGGGATACATCCGCACAGGCCCGAGAGCCGCCCATGCCGATTCCAAGGGGTGCACGATAGTGCCGTTATGGAATCAATTCAAATCCCGTCGTATTCTCCAAAATCTCAACGGCGAAAGACTCGCCCTCGCGGCGGGAGACGCTTACCGACAGGTGGCCCGAACCAATGGCGATGCGCTCGGCCTTCACTTGATCCATTCCTTCCGGAAGGAACGGCGAGAGCGCGATCTCCCGCTTCACGGCATCCGGGTACAAGCCGAGCATCGCCTGCAGGAAGACGATCGACGTTCCCGCCGCCCAAGCCTGCGGCGAGCAGGTCGTCGGATAAGGGACCGGATGGCCGGTCTCCGGGCCGTAACCGCAGAACAATTCAGGGAGCCGCTGATATTCGAAGAAGGACGAAGCCTGGAGCAGGCCGGAGATGACTCGTCCCGCCTCCTGCTTGAAGCCGAGCTTGCCCAGTCCGAGCAGAATCATCGCATTGTCATGCGGCCATACGCTTCCGTTATGATAGCTCATCGGGTAGTAGCCTGCCGCGTCCGTGCTCATCGTGCGGATGCCGTATCCGTTGAACATATCGTCCTTCAGCAGACGCTGGGACAGCGCCTTCGCCCGCGAAGCCTCCGGCAGGCCGGTCATCAGCAGATGACCCGGATTGGAGGTCACGCTCTGGACTTGGCGTTGGTCCTTGTCGAGCGCAATCGCATAGCATTGCTCGTCCTCCATCCAGAAGGAAGACTCGAAGCGCGCGCGGATCCCTTCCGCTTCCTCCTCCAATCGCTGCGCCCACTCCGCTTCGCCCATGGAAGCCACAATCGGGGCAAGCGACTTTTTGGCCTGGTAGACATATCCCTGCACCTCAGACAACGCGATCGGGGCTTCCGCATATTCGCCGGAGCGGTGCACGATCGAATTCGCCGAGTCCTTCCATCCTTGATTCGGGAATCCCTTCTCCGCTTCCTGACGGTAAGCCACGAACCCGGAGCCCGCTTCCAGAGCGGAATCGATATAGTCCAGCGCGCGGATGACATTCGGCTTCAATTCCTCGACAAGAGCGAGATCTCCCGTCCACCGATAGTATTCGCCGAGCACGACCAGGAACAGCGGCGTCGCATCGACCGTGCCGTAATAAGGAGAGAATGGCGATTGCTTCGTCGTCACCAATTCTCCGAATCGAATCTCATGCATAATCTTGCCCGGCTGCTCGTCTCTCCATGGATCGACCTTCTCCCCCTGGTAAGCGGCAAGCGTACGGAGCGTGCCCTTGACGATGTCCGGATTGACAGGAAGCATGAACAGCGCCGTAATCAGACTGTCTCTTCCGAACGGCACGGCGAACCATGGCAGTCCCGCCACCGTCGTAGCGCCATAGCCGACATCGGTCGTCAGCATGCGCAGATCTTGAAGGCCCCGCTGGAACAGCCCGTTGAACCGGTCCGAATCCGTGCTTACCTTCGAGCTGTTCTGGTACCATTGGAGATAGGAGGCCTCGAGCTTCCGCAGCCCTTCTTCATACGTTAAAGGATCCGCTGCCGGATGATGATCCGATGACGGAGTGATGAAAAACGTAATTTCCTGCTTCTGGCGTGCGTTCAACGACAGCGGGAACCGCACAGTGCCGCTCGCATCGGCCGTTCCTTCCGCGTCCCACGCGATGCGCGTCGATCTTCTCACGTTATCGGCCCCAAGATACGACAGGGCCAATTCCCGGCCGCCCGCCCGCGTCTCCTCCTGCTTGCCCACTTCGCCGGTGCGATATTTCCGGACCAGGAACATATCTTGGAAATCGGCATCGAAGAAGGCCGAAAATTCAAACTCGACCGGATGGGTAAAATAGTTCGTTAACGTGCAGCGCTCATATAAAATGCCGTCATAAATAAACCGCTCCCGCAGCACTTCGATGGCTCCTTCGTCCTTCTTGTCCTTCATCAGACGGAAGGAAGCCAGATAACTCTTGTCGCCGACGGAAGAGAGCAGTGTCGGCTTCTCGCCGTCAATCCACACTTCCATGCGGCTTAGATAACGCGTGTCCTTCATATACAATCCGTGACCCTGATCATCGCCCGCGACGATATCTCCATCCAGACCTGTCAGGAAAAACAGCTCGCCTTCTTTGATTACGCGATAGTCCATCATCGATCTCCCATCTATTTATAATGTCTGCTTATCATGACTGCTTAGCATGACTGCTTGAACGGCATCTCTCTGTCTCCTTGATGCGTGACAATGCTTCCTCTACATGACCGTCAATTCGGCCTGCAGCCCTTCCTCGGAATGAGGCCCGATCCAGATATGGAACTTGCCCGGCTCCACCTTGAACCGGAATTGCTCATCCAGCAGCCCCAGCTCTGCCGGCGTCAGCTCGAAGCTTACCGTCCGGCTGTCTCCCGGCTCCAGGAAGACTTTGCGGAAGCCTTTCAATTCCTTGACGGGACGCGTCGTGCTCCCAACCAGATCGCGAATATAGAGCTGTACCGTCTCTTCCCCGGCGCGCGTTCCCGCGTTCGTCACCCGCACCGATACCGCGACCGACTCATCGCGGTGAATCGCGCTTCGTTCCAATTGCAGATCGTCATAATGAAATGTTGTATAACTCAGGCCGTACCCGAACGGATACAGCGGCGAATCGTCACAATCGATATAATCCTCATACAAATGCGGCCGGCCCGTATTTTTCCGGTTATAGTAAATCGGAATTTGTCCGGTCGATCGCGGGATCGTGACCGGCAAGCGCCCGCTTGGGTTATGGCGGCCCGTCAGCACATCGACCAGCGCATAGCCCGTCATCGTCCCCAAGTGCCAAGCCTCCACCACCGCATCCGCATGGTGATGCACCCATTCGGTCGCGAGCGGCCGCCCGTTCATCAGAACGACGATGACCGGCGTATTAGTCTTCGCCTTCAGCTCCCGGATGAGACGCTCCTGGCAAGCCGGAAGCGTAATCGAAGCGACATTGTAATGCTCGCCTGTCATCGCCTCGCTCTCGCCCGCCGTCACGACGGCCACATCGCATTGCTTGGCCAGCTCGACGGCGCGGTCAATCCCGCCCGGAATCGCCTCGTTGATACCGCTGCCCGGCTCATGGTACACCTCGGCATGGGGCCCGATCTCGGATTGGAACGCATCCCATGCCGTCACGACATCCTCGTCCCGGCCTTTCCAGGCCCAGCAGCCCATCGAGTTGTGGCGGTCATCCGCCAGCGGTCCGATCACGGCGATTTTCCGGTGCCGCCCATAATCGAGCGGCAGGATGCCGCGGTCGTTCTTCAGCAGCACGATCGACTTGCGCGCGCTGTCTCTCGCTTGCTCCGCGTGCTCCGCCGGAATGCCGGGCGCCGGCGGCTCCCCGGCATCGACATACGGCCGCTCGAACAAGCCGAGCCGGAATTTCACCATCAGAATGCGCAGCACCGCTTCATCAAGCAGCTTCATCAGTTCGGGATTCTCCTGTACGAGCGATTCCAGATGCTCCAGGTAGACGCCGGAATGCATATCCATATCGACCCCGGCAAGCAGCCCTCTGCGGGCGGAATCGCGGCGATCCTCCGCATAGCCGTGATAGATTAATTCTTCGATCGATTCCCAGTCGCTGACCACCATGCCGGTGAAGCCCCATTCCTCCCGCAAAATATCCCGCAGCAAGCAGGAACTCCCGGTGGCAGGCACCCCGTTCAGCTCGCTGAAGGCGCTCATGACGGTCAAGGCGCCAGCCTGAATGCCGCCGAAGTAAGGCGGCAGCACGGTCTCCCGCAGCGTCCGCTCCGACATGTCGGTCGTATCGTAATCGCGTCCGCCTTCCGCCCAGCCATATCCGGCGAAATGCTTGACGCAGGCGGCGACTGTCGGATACCCTTCCGCGTTCGGACTCTGGAAGCCTCTCACCTTCGCCGCTGCGGCCAGGGCAGACAAGTAGACGTCCTCTCCCGTGCTCTCCGCGATTCTCCCCCAGCGGGGCTCGCGCGTAAGGTCCGCCATCGGGGCGAACGTCCAGCGGATCCCTTCCGCCGCCGCTTCGGTCGCCGCGATGCGGGCGTTCTTCTCCATCGCTTCCGGATCCCAGCTCGCCGCTTCGGCGAGCGGAATCGGGAAGATGGTCCGGAAGCCATGAATGACATCGTCGCCGATCAACAGCGGAATGCCCAGGCGGCTCTGCTCTACCGCGATTCGCTGCAGCTCATTGACTTTATCCGCGCCGTGCACGTTCAGCAGCGAGCCGATCCTCCCTTCCGCGATCAGTTCCCGCTCCCGCTCCTCGCAGCGGCCGTATTGCACGGTCTGGCCGATTTTCTCGGCCAGCGTCATTTTGCCAAGCAGTTCCTCCGCCTGGCCTCTCCATTGCTCCAACCCGCTCTTTTCCATTCCGCTCTCCTCCATCCATCAGCCTTTGACGCCGGCATTGGAGATGCCTTCAATATATTGTCGCTGGAACACGAAAAAGAAGATGATAATCGGCAGCGTCGAGAGAACGACCCCCGCCATAATGAGCGGCGTATTCTCGAAGAACATATCCTTCACGCTGTTCAGACCGACGACGAGCACGTATCTCTCCGGCGTATTGGCCAGCGTGCTCGGAATCAGGTAGCTGTTCCATGTCCCGGCAAAGGCAAGTATCGACATCGTAATCAGCGAAGAACGGGCCAACGGGTATACAATCCGCCAGAAGGCGCCCATCTTCGTCAAGCCGTCAATCCGGGCCGCCTCGATGAATTCATTCGGCACGGAGATGAAAAATTGGCGCAGCATAAAGATATACAGGCCTTGGTACAAGAAAGGCACCGTCAATGCCCAGAAGGTGTTCAGCCAGCCAAGCTGGGCCACATTGACGTATACCGGAATCAAAATCATATGATAAGGAACCATCATCGTGGCAACGACAATCCAGTAGATAACGCTTTTGCCCCGGAAATCCAGCTTGGCGAGCGCGAATCCCGCCATCGGGTTAATGATCAGATTCCCGATCACGACAATCCCCGTCATAATGAGCGTATTGAGGAACCAGCCTGGCACATCATACGCTTCATTGGTGAAGAACATTTTATAGTTGTCGAGCGTCCACAATTCGGGCGACACCAGCTTGTTGACGTAGCGCATCGGAATGAGCGACGTATAGATCGTGTAGAGAAAAGGAAGGGCAAACAAGAGCCCAATCAAAATCGCGGCGATATACAGGAACAGCCGTCCGGTTCTGCTTCGGGTCTTCATGCGCTCACCCCTTCTCGTCCAATAGTTTTTTTTGCAGGAACGTAATAAACATGATGATGAAGAAGAACAGCACGACGGCCGCGCTTCCGTACCCGATGTTCATGTAGCGAATCCCGTGCTGGTAGAAATACGTCACGACCGTGCTCGTTGCGCCGGCAGGCGACCCAAGCGCGCCGTATCTCGAGATGGCCGCGATCTGGTCGTAAATCTGGAAGCCGGTAATCGTGGAGACCGAGACGATAAAGAACGTAATCGGCCGCAAGGAAGGCACCGTAATATAACGGAACTTATGCCATTTCGAAGCGCCGTCAATCTCTCCCGCCTCATACAGATCCTTCGGAATCTCCTGCAGCCCGGACAAATACACAATCATCGTGAAGCCGGCCTGTTGGAAAATAAACAGGATGCAGACGAACAGCAAGGCATAGTTCGTGTCCGCGAACCAAGTCACATTGCCGAAGCCGAGCATGCCGAAGAAGTCCGTCAGGAAGGTCCCCTTCTTGAAGAGCATCATGAATACCGTCGTAATCGCAATCTGAGACGTGATATAGGGAAGGAAAAAGACCGTTCGGAATATCCCCTTCCCCTTCAAATTCTGATTCACGACCAGCGCCAGCAGCAGGCCGAGCAGCGTCTGAATCGGAACGGACAAGACCACGATTTCCAGGGAATGAAGCACCGCCCGGAAAAATTCCTTGTCTTGAAGAATCGTAATATAGTTTTGCAGTCCGATGAACTTAGCCTGATCGAGACTTGCAAAGTTCGCGTCCTGAAAGCTTCTCACGAAGGACTGGATGAATGGATATAAAAACCACCATGCCCATAAAAATAGAAAAGGCAGTGAAAACATCCAACCTAGAGTCTTATCGGAATCCGCCAGGGAACGGAACCAGGATTGCCTAATTTTCGCCCCCCTTAATTCCGCGTTGTTGCTGCCATGTTTGGACATTGTTTTCCTCCCGGTACTGAAAGTGTAAGCGGCCTGCGTGAACGGCGCCCTCTGCTCATTATCATCACAGATAAAAAGGTACTGCTCCCCCTCCCGGGGAGGGAGAAAGGAGCAGCAATCAAGACGGCCGACTCACCTTATTGGAATTGCTTCTGAATATCGTCCAGAATTTGCTGGGCCGATTTGCCGGAACCGCCAAGAATTCGTTCTTCCAATTGCTTGACCAATTCGTCAGTGAACCGCTTCGTATCTGTCGGATATCCATAGTCCGTGCTGTATTCCAGCGCCGGCTGCACTGGCTTGAATTCCGGATTCTTCTCGAAGTATTGCTTCGACAGTTCCGGAACGGCCGGGTTGTAACCAAGCTCCATGAACTCGGTCTGTGTCTTGTCATTCGTCATGAAGTAAGCGGCTTTGAGCGCAGCTTCCTTATTTTTGGCATCCTTCAGCACCACATAGGCGTCGGAGCTCATCGTGCTGCCATTGGCCGTGCCCTTCGGAACCGGAATCGCGGCATATTTCAGATCCGGATTCGCATCCTTCAGGAAGCCTTTGTACCAGTAGCCGCCGGTGCTCATCGCGCCCAGCTCATTGCTGAATACTTCGCCGTCCCAGCCGAACCCAAGCGCCTTCGGCGTCACGGCCAGTCCGTCATTGTACATCCCGATAATCGCTTCCAGCGCTTTTACGTTTTCCGGGGAGTTGATCGTTTTCCCATTTCCCCAGCCGCCGCCGAAGCTTTTCACATAGTTGGTGATATGGAATGCATCGATATTGATGATAATCCCGTGCACTTTATCGGTATTCAGCTTCTTCGCCGCCGCTTTTACCTCGTCCCAGGTTTTCGGATAATCGCCCAGGCCCGCATCTTTCCACATCGTCTCATTAATCAGGAACATCGCCGGCATGTCGCTGTTCGGGACGCCGTATTGCTTGCCGTCCACGTTCCAGATCTTCATCGAAGCTTCCGGGAAACGGGTCATGTCCACCTGGGTCGAGCTGATCAGCTCGTCCAGCGGAGTGAACAATCCTTTATTGATATACTCAAAAGCGCCTTCATTCGAAATTTTGATAAAATCCGGAGCCACTCCCGCGGCGATCTCGCCCGGAAGCGTATTCCAGAACTGTTCGCTGCTAGGGTATTGCTTAATCTTCAGTTCGATGTCAGGATATTCCTCGGAAATACGCGCGGCCGCATCCTGATAGACCTTCAAGTCCTGCGCGGTGCCCCAGAACCCCATGTTAACGGTTACTTTTTCGCCGGCAGCCTCGTTGCCTTTTCCTTGATCCGCGGCGTTGTCCGCTTTGCCGCCTCCGCAGGCCGTCAAGCCGACAAGCAGGGCCAGACAGAGAATCAGCGTGGCCGAGATTTTTTTCTTCATCTTGCGCATGTACGGTACCCCCCATGTAGTATGTTGGACTTTCCCTTGCTGCTTCAGCATAAGATGAAATGGACACAAAAAAAATTAATCAAATGATGATTAATTTCAAAATATCGGCCAACTCGGCCCTTTTCTTTTTTTTATCCTGCACCGGGAAAATCATTTTTATAAATTTTTGTGCTTTTTTTTCGAAAATCACACTTTTTCTTTGCGATATTGCATCGGAGACAGCCCCGTGTATTTTTGAAAGACGATGGAGAAATGAGCCTGATTATTGAAGCCGACCATTTCGGCAATATCATAAATTTTGTATCGATAGTCCTTGAGCAGGGCTTTGGCCTTCTCGATCCGTAGCTCATTGATATAGTCGAACAGCCCTCTTCCTACCTCCTGCTTGAACAGCCTGCTGACGTAATTGGGACTGACATGGAACAGCTCGCCAAGCATTTTCAAGGATAACCGCTCGTGATAATGCTCCCGGGTATACTGCATGATATTCCGCGTCAATTGACTGTAGCCTCTATCCTCCCGCTCCCTGTCCTGCGCAAGCTTCATAAAAATCTCCCGATAATAAGCGGACAGTTGTTCGAAAGTTTCCAACTCGGCGGCGCCCCCGTCCTGGCGTTCCGGTTCATTGCCCCCCATCATGAACAGCAAGCCTTCATAGATTTTGCGCACTTCCTTCTCATCCAGACATTCCTCTTGGCGGAGAAGTCCCTCCCAGCGAGTCAGCAAGCTCATGAATGTCTGATCCGCCTCTTCTCTCAGGGCCGCCTTCATCTCGGAGACATATCGGTCGGCCTGCTCCACGGCCTCCTCCCTCGGCCGCTTCAGATGCTGATAATAGAAGATTGACGCATTGGGGTGATAGAAGCTGCGCGCGAGCGCCTCCTCCGCTTGCGCGTAGCCGTTCGGTATCCCGCTGAAATCGGCGAACCAGTCGCTGATGCCGAACACCAGATCAATATTGACGAACCGCTTGAGGGCCGAGCCAATCATTTGCACCTTCTCATTGACCCGCGTCAAGGAGGCCAGCAAGCTCTTCAGCTCGCTGTTGCTGATGAAGACGACGCTTCGCCGCTGATCCAACTGCAAATATTCCAGTTCCTTCTCCTTCGAGAACAGCTCGGTAACGATGTTCCGGATCGTATTCGGCAGCACCGACTCCGTATCGGCCGTGTATCTCCGGATCACCTTGTCATAGTCCTTGACGGCGAACAGCACCACGTACAGATTCCCTTCGCGCAGCCCCGTCGCCGACATCGTGTGAGGATGGCCATGAAGCGCATCCGTCAAGGCCTGGTCAGTCTGGCGGGCGGGGCTCCCGGCCTCGGGCACGGCCGGCGCCATACCGTTCGCGGCATTCTCCTCCCTGATGGCCGCCAGCATCGAGACCAGCTCATGCTCGTTAATCTCCGGCTTATGGAAGTAATCTACCGCCCCCAGCTTCAGCGCCTGCTTCACATAGGATATATCATCGAAGCTGCTCAAAATAATAACCTTGGCTGGAATACGATTCTCCTTCATCGCTTTCAGCACGTCAAGGCCGTCCATTTTCGGCATTTTAATGTCCAATAGCACAACATCCGGCGCATGCGCCCTCATCATCTCGAGCGCTTCTTCGCCATCCCCCGCTTCCCCGACAATGTCCACGCCCTGCTTGTCCCAATCGATCGCCGATTTAATCCCGATTCGGACAAGCGGCTCGTCATCTACAATTAGCAATCGCATCGATATCACCCTGCCGTTTCTTCGTTGATAACCGGAACCCGGATCGTCGCCACGGTTCCGCCCTGTTCCCGGTCTGTAATCCACAAGCCGTACTCCGTTCCGAAATTGAGCTCGATGCGGCTCCGCACGTTCGCGATGCCGATGGAATTGAACGGATCGCGCGGGCCATCCTCTTCCGCCCGCGATTCCTGTCCTTCTTCCGGGAAGCCGCGCCCGTTGTCAATGACTTGCATGACCAGCTCCTGTCGTTCCCTATCTTCTTGTATCGAAATAATGAGGCTTCCTTTGTAGTCGATTCCGGTAAATCCGTGGAATACCGCGTTCTCCACCAACGGCTGAAGCAAAAATTTCAAGGTTTTATAGGAGAGGACGCCGGGATCGACCTCATAAGCCACATCGAATTTGTTCATATAACGGTAATCGAGAATATTGGTATAATTTTTGATGAATTCCACTTCATCCGCAATCGTGACATAGTTGCCGCTCGTCTTTACGGTGAATTTGATGACGGACGAAAAGGCATGCAGCGCTTCTTCGATTCCCGTGGCCCCCTGGATCTTGGCCATCCACTTAATTACGTTCAGCGTATTGTAAATAAAATGGGGGCGGATCTGCGATTGAAGGGCGATCATTTCCAAATCCCGCTTCTCTTGTTCCTCGCGGTAAATGCGCCCGATCAAGCCTCGAATCTCCTTCAGCATATTATCCACCGTATTGCTGATAATGCCGATCTCGCCATACTGCTTGTCGAATTGTACATTAAGCTGTCCCTGAGAGACCAGCTTCATCTTGCTGTTCAAGACCGAAAGCGGCTTCATGATCATGGTCGCGATTTGCGCCGAGATCATGATCGACAGCACCAGCAGCAGAATGAGGCTGACCGCCATAATCGCAACCATCAGATAGACGATAGAGAACAGCTCATTTTTCGGAATGACGGTAACCGCCTTCCAGTTCGACAGCTTGGAGGAGGAGGAAATCAGGTACGTATCCTTGCTCTCATGCGTCAGCGTCTCGCCCGGCAGCTCCTTGAACGGTTCCCCAAGAAGCTTGGAAGCCGGCTGGCCGATCCCGCTCGGGTCTTTGCTGTAGATAATGCGGTTGTCCTCGTCGATCAAATAAAAACTCGTGTTCTCCGTCATGGAGGAATCCCTCCATAGCGTCTTCAGCTTATCGACGGATATGTTCAGCAGGATGAATCCCAGGTCCTTTTTGGTATACGGATCCAGAATCGCTCTTCCGACAGACACGACCGGCTCGCCATGCGGGGACAGCAGCCGTTCCTGGTGGATCCCGATAGGCACGTATCCCCCGCGTTCCTCGCGAATCCTCTGCACGAATGGCTCGTGGACGAGTTCCTTTTCCAGGTAAGACATGTTCATGTATTGACTATTGCTGCGGCCGATAATGAGATGGTCATTGCCATGGTAAATGATGGTCGAATCGATCAGATCGGAGTACAGCATCATGCCATTAAGGATCAGACCGTTCACCGTGTCGAAGTCCCGTCCCCGTTCCAGCATCGGATATGGCTTCTTGCTATATTCCTTGCGCATAATCTGGTATATGGTCGATTCCTGGAGAGGGAACATGGATAACCGCACCAGCGGCTGCAGCGACGTGTCGATATTGTTCATAATCTGCCGGTTGTTCTCGACCGCGGCATCCAGCATCGTATTCCGGTTATTGTCCACATATACCCAGGACACAATGCCGCCGATCAGCAGCAGCGGGACGATAATAAAACAAGAAAACGCCGCGATTAATTTCTTCTCGAGGCTCCAATGCAATATTTTCTGCTTCAGTGCGTTCATAGCTGATTCCTACTTTTTTCAGATTTACTTGCCGGAATTGTCCCTGCGGAACTGCCTCGGCGTCAGGCCCGTAAATTTTTTGAAGATCTGAGTATAATAACTTTGGCTGCAGAACTTGAACAGGAAAGCGATTTCCGAAATAGACTGATTCGTATAAATGAGCAGATGCTTCGACTCCTCCACTTTCTTCGCTTGAATGAACGAAGTAATCGACATGCCGGTCTCGCGCTTGAAGCGATCCGACAAATAACTCGGATGCACGCCAATATGGGCCGCAATCCCTTTCAAGGCGAGATCCTGGAATATATGCTCCCGAATATAATGCACCGATAAATTGACAATATGCGAATAGGGCAGCACTTCCTTCTCCCGCCGGATGGTCGCAATGAACTGCATCAGCATTTCATATTCGAACAGATTGAGACGTTCTACATCGCTCATCCGTTCAATCTCCAAAATCAGCGTATCGCTGAGCTGGAAGGCGGTCTCCGCATCGACGCCGCCCCTGATAATCGCCCGGGTGAACAGCGTGCAGGAAGCAATCAAGGCATTCTTCCTGGAGCGCAGCGGATAGGAAGCCAGCACGGCGCCTTCCAGTTGATTGATGCGGTTCAGCATATCGAGCGCCTTGTCCTCGTCCCCGAACCGGATCGCCTCCAGCAGTTCTTGTTCATAATCGAACGGAGGATGAACATAATTATCCCGCAAGTATTGCATCCGGGACGACAAGAAACTCGGCCGATTCCCGGCATGGAACGACTTGTTCATGCATCTCTCCCCATTCACCTAAAAATATTGATAATAATCTAAATATTTTAGTATAATCTTATCCTTTTACGAACTAAAATTCAAATCATAATCACACAAGGGAGGATCCGCAACCATGACCTGGACAATTTCCAACCGTGATTTGACATCGGACGCGCTGCTCAATATGGAAAGTATCTTTGCTCTTGGCAACGGTTACTTAGGCGTGCGAGGCAACTTCGAAGAAGGCTACGGGGAAGCCATGCCGACGATTCGCGGCACCTATTTGAACGCTTTTCACGATGTTATCGATATTCCTTACGGGGAGAAGCTGTTCGCCTTCCCGGATACGCAGCAGAAGCTGGTTAACCTTATCGACGCCCAGACCATCCGGATTTACGTCGGCGAGGAGGAAGAACCGTTCCGCCTCGATCAAGGCCAAGTGACGGCCTTCGAACGCCGCCTTCATCTGGATAAGGGATATTCTGAACGCACGGTGCGCTGGACCTCGCCTTCGGGCAAGGAGCTGAAGCTGACCTTCCGCCGGTTGGTGTCGTTCACCCGCCGGGAACTGTTCGCCATTCACGTTTTGATTGAACCGGTCAATTTCACGGGCTCCATCAAGATGGTCTCGACCGTCAACGGCAATGTGACCAACTACACCAATCCGAATGATCCCCGCGTCGGCGCGGGCCATGCCAAGCGGTTGAATATCGCGGATTTCGGAATCGAGGGCCCGTACGGCTATGTCGTGGACGAGACGATGGCCTCCGGGCTGCAGGCGGCCTGCGTGGCCCGCCACCGCTTCGACGGCGAGGCGCAGGAAGCTTGGGAAGCGGCCTCCGGAGAAGTTGTCTATACGGCGTCTGCCGATGGATCCGGTCTGGTAAGCTTCACCAAATACAGCATCTATACCGACACGCTGCGCCACGGCGACGGCCTGGTGAAGCAAGGCATCGCGCTTCACGAGCAGCTTGCGTCGCTGTCGTTCGACGATCTGCTCGCGGAGCAAGCGCAATATATGGATAATTTCTGGAAATCTGCAGACATCGTGATCGAGAAAGATGACAAGCTGCAGGAAGGCATCCGCTTCAATCTGTACCAGCTGCTTCAATCGGCGGGCCGGGACCGGCACAGCAACATCTCGGCCAAAGGCTTGAGCGGTGAAGGGTACGAAGGCCATTATTTCTGGGATACGGAAATCTATATGTTCCCGCTCTTCCTGATGACGCAGCCGGAGATTGCCAAGCAGCTGCTCCTGTACCGCTATTCGATTCTGGATCAGGCCAGAGCGAGAGCGCGGGAGATGGGGCATCGCCGGGGCGCGCTGTTCCCGTGGCGCACGATCGCGGGGACGGAATGCTCGTCCTTTTTCCCGGCAGGCACGGCGCAGTACCATATCAGCGCCGATATCGCTTATAGCTATATTCAATATTATCTGGCCGAGCTGGACAACGAGTTCCTGCTGTCCTACGGAGCCGAGGTGCTCATCGAGACGGCCCGCCTCTGGGCGGAGATCGGGCATTACCATCAAGGGGCCTTCCATATCGACGAGGTCACCGGACCGGATGAATACACCTGTCTGGTCAACAACAACTACTATACGAACGTGATGGCCAAGCATAACCTGAAATGGGCGGCCAAGAGCTGCGCCATCCTGCAAGCCTACGATGCCGCTGGGCTGAAGGCGCTGTGCGAGCGTCTCGGCGTCACATCCGAGGAGATCGAAGCGTGGGAGAAGGCAGCGGAGGCGATGCTGCTGCCGTATGACGAAGAGCTCGGCATCAACCCGCAGGATGATACGTTCCTGCGGAAGGCAGTCTGGGACTTCGAGAATACGCCGAAGGACAAGTACCCGCTCCTGCTTCATTATCATCCACTGACCATCTACCGCTATCAGGTATGCAAGCAGGCCGACACGGTGCTGGCGCATTTCCTGCTTGAGGATGAGCAGGATCTCGAGACCATTCGCCGATCTTACGATTATTATGAACGGATCACGACGCATGACTCTTCCTTGTCCTCCTGCATCTTCAGCATTATGGCTGCCAAGATCGGCGAGGTGGACAAGGCTTACGACTATTTCATCGAGACGGCGCGCCTTGATCTGGACAATACGCACGGCAATACGAAAGACGGCTTGCACCTCGCCAACATGGGCGGCACATGGATGTCGATCGTCTACGGCTTCGCCGGAATGCGCCTGAAGGAGAGCGGACTGTCGCTCGCGCCGGTCCTGCCGGCGGCATGGGAGCAGTACGCCTTCCGTCTCACGTTCCGCGGACGCCTGATTGGGGTGCGCGTCGCCGGCAATGGCATCACGCTGGAGCTGCTGGAGGGCGACAAGCTGGACATCGCCTTGTACGGCGAACCGGTAAGCCTGGACAGCGCCGGAGCGGTTCACCGTCCGCTCGGCGCCAAGTAAGCAAGGGCTCGATAAGGAGGAGCTCAGGAAGGGCTCGAAGAAGAAACCGGAACCTATGGGAGGAGAGATAACGATGAATCAGACAAGTTCGCTCCAGGCTGTCCTGTTCGATCTGGATGGCGTCATTACGGATACGGCCGAGTATCATTATTTGGCCTGGAACGCCATTGCCGAAGAGCTGGGAATCCCGTTCAGCCGCCAATTCAACGAGAATCTCAAAGGCGTCTCGCGGATGGATTCCTTGAAGCTCCTGCTCAGCCAAGCGCCAACGCCTCCGTCCTATACGGCAGATGAGCTGGAGCAGCTCGCGGATCGCAAAAACAAGCTGTACCAGGAGCTCATCGATAAGGTGACGCCGGCTGACCTGCTGCCCGGGATCGCCGACTTCATCGCCGATATTAAGCGGCACGGCGTAAAGATGGGCCTCGCCTCCGCCAGCAAAAACGCGCTGGCGGTCATCAGCCGCCTCGGCATCGCGGATCAGTTCGACGTCATCGTGGATGCCGCCGCATTGAAAAACAACAAGCCCGACCCGGAAATTTTCCTGACCGGCGCAGCGGCGCTGAACGCCGATCCGAAGTTCTGCATCGGGGTCGAGGATGCGGTCGCGGGCGTGGACGCCATCAAGGCCGCGGGCATGTTCGCGGTGGCGATCGGAAGCCCGGCCGCCTTCCCGCACGCCGACCTGGTGCTGGAGAGCACGGCGCAGCTCCGCTTCCAGGAGCTGGCGAAGCGGTTCTCCTAAGCCGCGGTAATTTCACGCGAACAGGCAGAGACATCCGTCTCTGCCTGTTTTGTGTACTCGCATTAACGGAACGAGGTTATTCCCTAGAGTGTGGCCGTGCCTAGGATACGGGGCAAAACGGGACAAAGGGTACATAGAGGCGGGGAGGCGGGAGACGGCGGCCGGAAAAGCGGCGGCAGAGGAATGCGGCCGATTCGGCAGTGAAATCCTGCGTGAATGCAGGAATTTATGCCCCTTGAGCCGATATTTTCATAAATTCCTGCAAAAGCCAGGCTGTTGGAAAACCCCTGTTTTTTGTGAAGGGGTGGAGATGGTCCATTTTCCTCATCCAAACTTTGGCTCTTAGAGCGTTTTAAATCGATTTTCTCTACCGGGAGAAGAGATCAATCACAAGTAAAAAGCCCCATAGACTACTCAATGGCCTGATTGTACGGGATCCAAGCGACCGCGTCGGATGCTGGGGGCATCATCGCATTATCCGTTGCAGGATTCCCTTTCTGGAATAGTCGTCCCTATCGAATTGCTGTATTTATGCAGGATTTCGCTTACTGAATAGGAGCGTCTGGAGAAATCGTGGAGTTTTGCGGATTTCGACTGCCGGATGGGCGTGTCTAGGGAAATGGTGCAGTTTTCAGGATGGTGGAAATATCCATTTTCCTACTCAAAACTTCTTTCTCAACAGCCTGAAAAGCGCATTATTTCTGGAGGATTCTTGCTGTAAATCTCTTTTATATGCAGAAAATGATGCAGATTTGCAGGAACTCCCGCAGTGAAGGAGATGTGATAAGGAAAAGCTGCAGTTTTGCAGTTTTCCGGCAAGTCGGGCGCTGAGAAGCAAGGGCGGCTACCAGTCCCGTGTGGCACCCGCATTATCCGGCCATTGAAGGCTCGGACGGGGCGGGCCGAGATGGGCCGGCAGACCGCGGGCCGAACCGGGGCGTTTCCCTCACGGCCTGGCCTCATCGGCTGCTTCGAGCTCCGGAAGCCCCGCCTTCCCCCGCTGTTCGATCGTGTTCCGCCAAGCACTCATTTCAACTCGTCGATTGGACAGTCTGTGCCTCGCTGTTCCATTCCAATATTCCGGTCATGGCGAGGGCAGCGTCGGCCCGCAGTCGCGGCGTACCGATCAAGGTGATTTTTCCCTGCGAGCGTAATCTTCTGTAAAAAAAATCGCACCCCCGAGAAGAACACGACCCATTCAACGGCGGATTCGTTCTCTAAGGGGTGCGATTCATTCCGCGTGCCTTCCGCGGCAAGCTTCTATTGATCCACGTTGTGATAGACCTGCTGCACATCGTCCAAATCTTCCAGCGCATCAATCATTTTTTCAAATTGCGCCTGCGCGTCTTCCGGGAGGGTGACATAGCTTTGAGGCAGCATGGTCAGCTCCGCTACGGTGAATTCCGAGGTGCCCGCTTCGCGCAGAGCGTGCTGGACCTGATGGAACTGATCGGGCTCTGCATAGATAATGACCGCCTCATCCTCCTCGAGGATGTCCCGCACATCGAGATCCGCATTCATCAGAATCTCCAGTACTTCCTCGGCGGTCTTGCCTTCCAGACCAATAACGGCGGTCTGATCGAACATATAAGTGACTGAACCGCTGACGCCGAGGCTGCCGCCGTTTTTGTTGAATGCGGCACGCACTTCGGACGCTGTCCGGTTCACGTTGTTGGTCAGAGCGTCCACGATGACCATCGTCCCGTTCGGACCGAAGCCTTCGTAGCGAAGCTCGTCATAGTTCTCATCCGAGCCGCCCTTGGCCTTCTCAATCGCCCGATCAATGATTGCTTTCGGCACATTGTATGTTTTGGCGCGCTCAATTACAAATTTCAAGGCTTGGTTTGATTCGGGATTCGGCTCCCCTTGCTTCGCAGCTACATAAATCTCTCTGCCGAACCGGGCATATATGCGACTCGTGTTCGTATCCTTTGACGCCTTTTTTTCCTTAATGTTATTCCATTTACGCCCCATCTGTACTCGCTCACTTTCCACATTGAATGTCCATATTTATAATAATATCTCTTCACCGAAGCTTGAGCAACAATGGTCACACTTCAACAGGAAAGATATGCGGAGGACAGGCCTGCTCCGGCGGAAAAGACGCCAAGTCCCTCGAAATAGGGAAAAGCCCCTTTCCCGGGATAACAGGAAAAGAGCCTCTCAGAACCAGCTCTATTACATCGACAATGCCTTGTTGGCGTTTTTCATATCGTTCTCCAACAGTTTCGGCAGGTCGTATGATGGATAATATCCGCGATCCAGCATATAATGGAACACTTTCGCGTGCAGGTCGATCGCGGCATTGAGCTGCTTCTTCAGCGTCTGGCGCAGCGAAGGGGTCGATGTCTCGGTAATGCCGATGGCGTAGCTCCGGACCGACGTCTTGCAGAAGCCGAGCAGATGTCCGGCGTAGAACCCGGTCAAATCCGCTCCATCGCCCTTATGGCGAACAAATGCCGGGGCCATCGGGTAGTAGCCGAGCAGTTCCTTCAAGTTGTTCTCCATTGCGAAGATAGCTTCCTCGTATAATCCGCGCAGCTTCGCATCCTTGACGTCATCCAGCATCATTTTGAATGCCATCAGATGGTTTGCCTGGAATGCCGTCAACTCGTGCATTTCCATCGTCTCATGCCAAGCCAGATGCTTCTTCCGTTCACTTTCCGCCAACATAATCCCCCCACCTTCGATTATGGTGGTAGCATATGCCTGGATTGGGCGGATGGTGCCTGCCCAATCTGCCGCCCCCGTCTTACTCTGCCTCCATGGCGGCTCTCCCTATTTCCGGCCGTAATCGGCCTTAATCTCGCCCCATGCCTTCGTGTCCCATTTCAGCACCTTGTTGCTATAGGTGTTCGTCTGGAGCCAGGCAAGCGCCCGATCGACGAGATTCCAGATCTCCTTCGTCGACTCGTTGCGCTCCAGGGTGGTGGCGACCTTCTTCTCCCGCACCCATTTCATGGCGGTGCGGGAGTCGCTGTACACCGTCTGGTTGCTGCCCTTCCGCTTCAAATACGCCAGCGAGTGCACGATAGCCAGGAACTCTCCCAGATTGTTCGTGCCGTTCGGAATCGGACCGACGGCGAACAACACCTCTCCCGTCCGCGTGGACACGCCCCGGTACTCCACCGGCCCCGGATTGCCCCTCGTGCCGACATCGACCGAGATGCTGTCGTAATCCACCTCGGCCGGCGGGGAGCTGGCAGCCGCGCCTCCCCGGGCTGGAGCGCCTGTCCCGTCCTTCTTCTTGCCCCAATGCTTCTGCCAGCCGTCCCGATAGGCCCGCTCCGCCGCGGCCTTGGATGGAAAGGATTTGTATTTAGCATCTTTATAGTTATCCGTCTGCGCCTTGCATTCCGCCCAGCTTGCATAGACGCCGGGACGATGGCCGGCCCATACGACGTAATATTTTGCCTGCGCCACGCTTATGTCCACCCCCAGCAGAAGCCGTCCCGATCCCAGGCAATCCGGCCGCGGTGCAGCTTCCGGAACGCCTTCTTCACTTCCTTGTCCAACGACGCATGGCCCCTCTCATTCACGAACACGAACGCTTCGCCGAAATGAGCGCGCACATACGCAATCACATCGCTCTGATGGACGACTCCCTTCGCCTGAATCTCGGCTACCATCCATTCCGCCACCTGCTGTGCGGTCGCTTCCATTCTGTCCACTCCTTAACAAATACAAGTCTTCTTCCGGGTCCCCAGCTTGCCGGCGGCAACCGTCTTCCCAATATAAGGCGCGGCATCCGGCACCTTGCACGCGGTCTGCCCCATATGAACCTCCACCTTCCCAATTGCCTCGGCCACTCGAACCGCTTCCTCGTGCAGAGGGCGCACATAGGAGCCGACGACGATCACGAACATGTTCATCGCATAGCGCACCCGGTTCTTCTCGCTGTGAATCGTGGCCGCGAGCTGCTGCAGAAGCCGGCGGATCTCTTCCAGATCCAAGTCTTCATCCTGCGTAATCGAGATGTAGTTCGCGTACGTGCTCCAGCCGCAGGCGGCGATCATCTCGTCGTCCGATTTCATCCATTCCCGGGCCAATGCAAGGGCATGCGGGCTTTCGGCCGCTACCCCCGCCACTGTATACTCCGCGAGTAAATACCAATTGGCCCGCTTCGCCCAAGCCTGCAGCGTCTCCCTGTCCATCGTCTTCGGATTCACGGTCAGCCCCGCCAAATACATGGCATCGCTGTTCCCCGTCTCGTACAATGCCCGGGCGAGCGTCTGATCCTTCCTCACATCCTTGACAAGCTTCTTCAGATCCCCTACCTTGACGCCGAACAGCGGCTCCTGGGCCCCGTGCCGGATGAACGTCTTTTTCGTCTGCTCCGATCCCATCGCTTCCAGCTTTTTCATGATGTCGTCTACGGTCATGCGCTTCACCTCTTCGGGCAGAATGAGTATGGGTGTATTATATCATGCCGCCAAAAAATAAATCTTTACAAAAAAGGAGTTTGATGCTAGTGTTATTGATGTACATGCGTTTCCAATATTACCCTTTACTGGACTCTTATTCCGAGGTTCGTTGCATCAGAATGCAGTCCTCCCGCAGCATCATAGACAATTTCTTATGGACGCTAGTTTAAATATTACATAGGGAAGCGTCTTAACTCCCATACGTTTTGATTGTGACCTGCTCCGTGTGCGGCATAAACCGGTACTTATGCCCGCTTCCCTTACTTCAGCAGCGATTCCATCTCATCATTGCTTAGGTTCGATCCATGCTTCGGTATGATTTGATTAGCTGGCCAGCTTTCAAATATATCACTTTATTCATGGAGGTCTCATTGGTGATGCGTACTAAGAAGATAGTAAACAAATCATTATTGGCACTATTGTCCGTACCTGTGCTTAGCTTGTCCTTATTTTCCGGGGTGTCCTTCGCTGATTCCCAGGCCAAATCGTTAACGATTCCGGGAGGTCAAGGCAAATTAACATCGAATGTATGGAGAAGTACGTCGCCGACATCCTCCGGCAACACGTATCAATGGGATTGGCAAGTATCGGCGGTCTATAGCGGCTCCAAAACCGTGCAAAGAGTAAGAGCCTCTTGGAAGAGCACCGCGTCATTAAGAAGTTCCGCCTCCATCAGCATGGGCGTATCCGCTGACGGAGCCAGCGCCGGCGGCAGCTCGTCATGGCAGTCGATCTCTACGAAGGAAAAATATTGGGAGAATTCCAACGGCTCCAAATCCTCGGATTGGCGTTCGAACATCGTCATCGGACCGAAGAAAGACTACCGGAGCGGAACGATTGTAACGACCAACAAGGCACAGGTGAAGCTCTCAAGCGATCCGAAAACATACGAGATCAGCGCTGGCGTATAATTAAAGAACGTATCCAATTAAATAAAGAATCGGCAGACGCATCTGTCGATTCTTTATTTGTCACAATAGACGGCAACCATTGCGATGAGGGGGAGAAATGAAAAAGTTCACGCTCGCATTCCTGTTCATTCTTTGTTCCTTGGCCACGGGCTGCGGCACAAGCAGCCCCGGCACGATAGCAGACGCTCCACCCAGGATCGCGCTGCCGGAGTGCGGTTCAACGGAGAATTGCATCTACCTGTATAACCGCTATTCCCAGAAATTATTATCCTATAATGTAGATGCCAAAACCGTTGAACAGCAGTCCAATATCGTCAATTACATCCAGTATGAGTTCAATGAGGCGAAGAACCGTTACTTTACCGCCGGCAACAGCCTCACGAACGGCTTCGCCATTCTGTCGGTCGACCGGAAGGAGATCACAGAGGTCCATCGCCTCGCAGACGAGAAAAACGAAGCCGTGTTCCCTCTGGCGACGGACGGCGGGAAGCATTTGTTTATTCGGAGCTATTATGACGAGGAAGGTGCGGAATCGAAGCGTTCCATCGCGCAGTTGAACCCGGACAATACGCTGTCCGACTTTTCAAATGTAACAGGGCTTGTGTCTTCGGGAGTCTTAATCGGTGAGCAGCTGTACTACACTACTTATGAGGAAGCCATGAACGCTTACTCGCTGTTTGCGTTAGACGTCACGGATTTGTCGAGCAAGCCGCAGCTCGTGGGAGAGAATCTGGAAGCAAGCGAATTATATGCCTTGAATGGCCGCCTGCTGGTGTCGGATCATCAATATATTTACAACGACGAGGAACGTTTTGTGAAGCAGCCCCTCAACTATTTCGATTCCGGGAACGGCATTCTGATTCAAATCTATCCTGACAGCAATGCCAACCTCGCCCTCGACGCCATCGATACCGCCACCAAGCAAGTGATTGGAACCGCAAGCAACATCATTGATTTTGCGATTGAGGACCATCAGATTACGGTCTACGGCCAAGGGCATATCGCTCACATTCCATTGAAGCCGAGGGGGGACCAATGAGCAGTCTGCGTTTGATTAACATATCCAAGCAGTTCGGAGACAAATTGCTGCTCGACGCCCTCGATTTCGAATTCCAGGCTGGCCGGATCTATATTATCAGAGGGGAGAGCGGTTCCGGCAAGACGACCCTGCTGAATATTATCGCGGGATATATTGAGGCGGATACCGGCCGGCTGGAAATGCCGCCGAATACAAAAATCGAATATCTGTTCCAGGATGAAATGCTATTCTCGAATCTGACGGCAAAAGAGAACATGTATATTAAGTATAGCGCGCTCAATCGCGATGACGCAGGCTTCCTCCCGCTTGCCGAGGGCACATTGGCCCGGTTCAATATCCTCGATCTGGCGGACCGGAAAATATCGATGCTCTCGGGCGGAGAAAAACAACGAGTCCAGTTGGCCTCCATCCTCATCTCGGATCCCGACATTATTTTGATGGATGAACCGACCTCCAAGCTGGATCTGCACAATAAAAAAACGATTTATGAAGCGATCATGTCAGTGTTTCATCAGAAATTAGTCATCATCGTCAGTCATGAAAACAACCGGCTCATTGATGCCAGCATCAATCTAACGTTGGAGCATGGGAGATTGCATGATGAAAAGCGATAAACAATTAGCGGCCAACATCTCTCGTCTAATCCGGAAGAAATCCAGCTCGCACCTGAAAATATCGATTTTACTCTTCGTCGTCTCGCTCGTGTTAATATCAACGGCGTCTGTCTTTTTCATTAACCAGTACTTGCAAGTGGAAAAAGATTTTATTGCGAACCATAATACGCATACGATCGAGATTACTTCGGCCAGAGGGAACGCCATGCACGCCGTGCCCTTGCAATTTGCCGATGAACCTATTTTGCGCGATCACATTTCTTCGCTGGGGTCCGGGACGAAGTACCGTCTGTTCAAAGAATATCAGTTTAATTTCGGCATTCAGGACAGCGAGGGAAATACTCACTTCATTTACGGCCTGGACGAGGACGCCGCCGCCTTGTTGGGAGACTGCAGCCTGGAGCGTGCGGTAACCTGCGGCCAGACCGACAAGGGGCCCGCAGCCACCTTGCGGATTCCCGTGATTGACATTCATGAAGACGGCCTGAGCAGCAGCCGCTTCGCGGATTATACCGTCACGCACCACACCGGGGTAGCCGAGAACAACCCCTTCTCCCTGTATAATGACGAACAGTTGGATAGCGTGTACGTCGGCAGCGCAACGTTCAAGGATATGATTGAGGCGGCGTATTCCGTCTCGTGGGACGAATTCGTCGCCCAATACGACGAGGACAATCCCTTCGGCATTCAAGCGCTGAGGAAGATGTATATCTATGTGGAGGATTTGTCCCAAGTCGAGAAGATTGCCGAGATCGTGAACGACAAGGGGTATAATACCAATTATACGTTCAAAGCTTTCGACGATTTCAGCCAATCGATGAACAATACGCTTGTGTTGTCCGTCTCGCTCGCCAGTCTTATTCTCATCATTACCGCATCCCATGTGCTGCTGTCGTTTCATTCCTTTTTAAAGGTGCAGCAGAAAGATATGGGCATCTTAAAACAGTTCGGATATGGAAATCGGATGATTCAACATATATACGCCGGCAACATTAATCGTATTTTTGGCCAGGTTGCCGCGGGAATCACGGCATACACCGCGATCATTTGCCTGTTGTTCGTTAAGGAACGGCTTTTGCTATATTCATTTTCTTTACTATTTTTTCTAATGATAGTATTATTTATAATTAATCGAATTATTGTCCTTGTCATCGCCACAGGCTACGCGTCCAAAGATATTCTGACGCTGCTGAAGACGAACAAGGAATTCGAATGACGCTATCCTTCGACATCGAGGGTAGACCGAACGGGGAGGATCATCGATGAAAATGAGCAGAACTTTGATTTTTTTATTTGTCCTGTTGTTCGCGCTCGCGGGTTGCGACTCGAACAGCCGCAACGCAGGCACGGGAGACAAAGATATTTTTCAGTATAAAAATTCCTATGTCGGCGACAACAGCGCCATCGGCAGCATTCTGGGGATGCTTCCGCAGAGCGACCGGGTGAAGCAGTTCTCGCTTAGCACGGCCGAGAAGCCTTACCGCATCACGGTGCAGTACAACGAGGCGGCTTCACCGATGACCGAGAGCGACATTCGAGAGACCGTCATTTTCAATGCCACCTTTTTGTTCGCCTTGGTAAGGAATGTCGACCAGGTCCATCTGGAGCTGGAGGGCCAGAGTTACCATATCACCCGAGATCAATTGCAGAGCTGGTACGGCAAAGACCTGGATCAATTCGAGAACGAACAGGATCTCAGAAATTTGACGCAGGAGTTCATACCGGATAAAGGCAAAGTTGATCAGTTGTTCGCCAACCTGCAGCAACAATGACCGCGGGGGAAGGGTTCGCTGGCCGGCCCGCCAAGCGCCGCCCGGCAGGCCGGGTCTCCTTCTAATTCGCGCTCCGGCCGCATACATACGTAAGTAGCGGAGTCATTCCGCGCCGTATGGGGGCCGTTCAGCGAACGTCCCATAAAAGACGGCAGACTGTTCCCAAGAATGGAGGAGCCTCTGATGCGCGGAACTTGGGTGAATTCCCCGCTGTCCTACGCGCTCGGCATGTTCGCGATGATGGTGCCCACGCAAGCCTTCAGCGCGTTCTACAGCTACTACTATGTCGAGAAGCTGGGGCTCGGCGTCGGGCTGGCTGCATTGGCCCGCACGATCTACCTAATCTGGGATGCCGTCAACCAGCCGCTGTTCGGCCACTGGTCCGATCGCACCCGCACGCGCTTCGGTCGGCGCAAGCCGTGGCTCTGGGCATCCATTCCGCTGTTCATGCTGACGTTCTGCATGATCTTTGCCGTGCCGCCAGGATTGGCGCAGCACCAGAACAGCCTGTTCCTCTGGTTCCTCATCGCGCTCCTGCTCTTCGAAGCGGTGTCGACCGTCATCTGGGTCAACTATGGGGCGCTATTTCCGGAATTGTTCCGCGGGGAGCGCCTGCGAGCGCAAGCTTCCGCGATACAGCAAGGCTTCCAGATCGCCGCCATCCTGATCGGCTCTGCCCTGACGCCGATTCTATTTGCCTTCATCGGCTTCGGCTATATGTCCCTTGTCTATGCCCTCCTCTTCGCCGTGTTCATGCTGTTGTGCACCAGCTCCATCCAGGAAAATAAGAGCATTCAGCAAGAGCCGCCGCTTCTACTGAAGGAAGCGTTCCGCGAGACCCTGAAGAACCGGGAATTTTTGCTCTTCAATATCGCCAACTCGTTCGCGCAGACCGTGAACGGGCTGGTGAGCTCCATGATCCCCTTTTACGCCAAATATGTGTTGAACATTCCCGAATCTCAAGTCTCCCTGCTATTGGCTTCCGTCTTCGTCTCCGTTATCCCGCTCGTCGCCGTCTGGTACTGGATCGTCAACCGGCTGGGCGGCCTCCGGGGCTGGCGCCTGTCCATGGCCGCCTACGGACTGTCCGTCCTCCCGCTCTGGTTCGGAAGCGGTCTCGCCAGCGGCATCGCCGCGGGCATCCTCGTCGGGTTCGGCTTGGCCGGCTTCCTCGTGACGCCGCCGGTGCTGAGCAGTCAGATTATCGACCGGGACTTCGCGAAGACGGGGCGGCGCCGCGAAGGTGTCTATACGGCTGTCGGCGGCTTCATCACCCGCTCCAGCGGGCTGATCTCGGCCCTGTCGTTCTGGGTCGTCGGCCTGCTCTTCGGCTATGTGAGCGGAGACAACCCCGGGCCGAACCCGGAAGGAACGTTCCGGGTATTGATCAGCGCCGTGCCGTTCTGTCTGCTGGCTGCCGCCTTTCTTCTATCTATGGCCGTCAAGCAATCTGATGAGCCCCACTCTTATGGAAGGAGCCATACGTCATGACTCAGCGCCATATTCGCACTCGACTCATACTCAATTGCGACGACTTCGGGCAGAGTCCGGCGGCCAATCAGGCCATCATCCGCCTGCTGGAGGAAGACGCCGTATCCTCCGCCACGATTATGCCTCCCGCTCCGGCCTTCGCGGAAGCCGCGGAATGGTGCAGGCGGACCGGCCAGCGCAATGTCGGCCTGCACCTCACGCTGACCAGCGAATTCGAGGGGTATCGCTGGAGCAGCCTAACCGGCGGACCGTCCCTGCATGATGTCTCCGGCTATTTGCACGCCACCGTAGAAGCGTTCGAACGGAGCGCGAAGGCTCCCGACGTGAAGAGAGAGCTGCACGCCCAGTTCGAGGCCGCCCGCCAAGCTGGCATCGACATCTCTCATGTCGACAATCATATGGGAAGCCTGTACGGGATGGCCACGGGCCGAAGCTTCCTGCCCTATATCCTGTGGTGCTGTTCCCGCTGGGGCTTGCCCTTCCGGCTGTTCCGGCGCATCGATAAGCGGGATCATCTCCTCGCCTCCATCCCCGGGGCGCATCAGACCTTGCGGAGGGTGGCGGCCCTCGCCGATGCGCTGGGCGTTCCCCTGCCCGATTACCTGCTTTCGCACCCGTATTTTATCGAAGAAGGAGAAACCTATGACAGCTTCAAGCGGATGCTGATAGGCAAGCTGTACGAGTTGCCGGAAGGCATTGTCGAGACCTATATCCATCCGGCGGTCGAGGATCGCTTCATGGCGGCGCGGATTCCTTCCTGGGAAAAGCGGGTATGGGAGTACCGGCTGATGCTGGACGATGATTTCGCCTATGCGAGGCGTGATGCGGGGGTGGAATTGACGGATTACCGTTACGTGCGGAAGACTCGGAAGCCGGTCAGGCTGAGAGGAGCGCTGCGCCTGCTCGCGATGCTTCTCCCCGAATTCAGGAACGGAGCCAGGTGAGAATGCGGATAATCGCGGAATAAATACCTGTGATCAAGAAGGTTACACATGCCAAAGAGCACCGCGAGATGCAGGTGCTCTTTTCACGTAAGGATCTCTTTTCCCGTGCAATGAAGCCGGCTACCACCCGAGATCCAGCGTTCTGCCCGTCTCGGCCAGCGTCTTGACGTTAGAGAGTATCATCCACCAATGGGAACTGGCATTAGCGTAGGAAGGATGGTTGGCCGGCCACTGATCATTGACTAGCGTCAACTTCGTGCATTGGCCAACCGTCTCCAGCGTGAAGGTGATTCTCGTCTCCAGCTCGGCATGATTGCTGTAATAGGACGGGCCCGGATGCTCCGTTCCGCTGAATATCTTGTTCGGCTCGCAGTGCAGCACGGTGCCATACACGTGAACCGTCTCGTCGCCATCATTGCCCGGTCCTACGTATTCATACCTGTCCCCGACCTGGAACGTGGACCGAAGCTCGCTTCCAAAAAAGATTTGGCGCGTCCCTTCCCGCGACATTAGCGTATTCCAGACCGTGTCGACAGGGGCGCCGATATAGAACTCGTATCTCAAATCTTCCATGTCACTCACTCCTCTGCTCTCGGAGCCGAAGGCTCCCTCTCAAATTATTGTGCCGCGTGATTGCTTCGATTATAGCGTCTTCCCTTCAGCAAGGATTGTAAAAATGCGACAAGCTGTCCGCCGCTCCCGTTCTTTACCAAATACGAACATTAAATTGAATTAAATCTAAAATCGTTCGTATTTTTATTGACATCGAGGCAGTTAAACTGGTATCGTAAACATGGAATGATGGGAATTACTAAACAATGACGATATAATCTGCTGAAGCGAAGAGAGGGATTATCCGGTGGGACAAATATGGTTGAAGAACGGCTGGATATTGACGATGGACGGGGAGCGCCGCGTCTTCCAGAATGGCGATGTGCTGATTGAGAACGACCGCGTCAAGGCGATTGGCGCTGTCGATCCGTCCGAGGTGAGGGCGGACGCGGAAGCAGTAGAGCTGAACGGGAAGACGGTCATGCCGGGGCTGATCAATACGCATGTGCATACGATGCAGCAGCTCGGCCGCGGCATTGCCGACGATGTCGATCTGCTCACTTGGCTGTACAAGCGCGTCTTCCCTTATGAGAGCTGCATGACGGAGGAAGAAGCGTATCTGTCCGCGCTGGCTTGCAGCCTGGAGCTTATCCGCTCGGGCGTCACGACGTTCGCGGAGGCGGGCGGCAAGGAAGTGAACGGCATCGCCCGCGCGGTGCAGGAGGCAGGCCTTCGCGCCGTGCTCTGCCGCGCGACGATGGATATGCCGGAAGGGCTGCCGGAGCCATGGCGGGAGTCGACGGAGCAATCGCTCGCCGTGCAGGAGGAACTGTTCGGGCACTGGCACGGTCAGGCGGACGGACGCCTGCGCGTGTGGTTCGGCCTGCGCACGATCTTCAACTGCTCGGACGAGCTGATTGTGCGCACGAAGCAATTGGCCGATCGCCATGGCGTCGGCATCCATATGCACGTGGCGGAGATTCCAGAGGAGATCCGCTTCGTGGAAGAGCAGCGCGGCCGCACCACCGTAGAGCATCTCGCTCACCTCGGCGTGCTCGGCCCGAATATGCTGGCCGTTCATACTGTGTGGATGACGGATCGGGAGATCGATCTGTTCCGCCTGCACGATGTGAAGGTATCGCACAACCCGGCGGCCGCGATGCGCGTGCTCGGCTTCGCCCGCATTCCGGAGATGCTGGAACGCGGCATTACCGTATCCATCGCTACGGATGGAGCGCCGTGCAACAACCGGATGGACATGATCGACGAGATGCTGCTGACCGCGTTGATTCACAAGGGCCGCACGCTTACGCCCACGAAGCTGCCGGCTGTGCAGGTACTGGAGATGGCCACGGTCAACGGAGCGCGCTGCCTCGGGTGGGAGGATGAGATCGGATCGCTGGAAGCAGGCAAGAAGGCCGATCTCATCATCATCAATCCGCGCAGCGCAGGCGTGCTGCCGGTGCATGATCCGGTGTCGACCCTCGTCTACGCGATGCATTCCAGCAACGTCGAATCGTCGATGTGCAATGGACAATGGTTGATGAAGGATCGCCGCATTCTCACCTTGGACGAGGACGCGATTCTCGATCGCGTGCAAGACACGGCCCGGACGATCGTCCAACGGGCGGGCATCGAGCTGCCGCACCCATATCCGGTTACAAAAGTCCGTTAATTGGAGATAGATTGTTCGTGAAGCCGCCTTTCCTCCGTTCATTGGGGAGAGGCGGTTTTTGGTTCGGTTATTTGGGCGCATGCTGCCTTCCTCTTCACAATTTTCCCATTTCCTCCGATAATGATGACTAGGCTTGATTTTCAGGAAGCGTCTTATTCCGCAATAGGAGGTCCAACCATGAACCGGCTAAAAAAGTATGTACATGCCACTCTAAGCTTTCTTGTCGTTCTGATCCTTACCCAGGCGATCATCGTCCCGCTCCTCCGCTCCGTAGAGGCACCGCAATCTGGATTTCCGCTAGCCTTGGTGATCTCCGTTATCATCTCATACCTGATCACGAGAAAGCTTCTGCGTCGCTTGGAACGGAAGCATACGCTGAAGCTATAGCGAATCTTCATTGGGATATGCAAACAAGCTGGTACACCGTCATGGATGGGATACCAGCTCTCGCGTCCATTTGTTTATTTGGACTTTCTCCAATATGCGCCATAGTAGTCCATCTGAACTAGCGGATCTTGATTCAGTAATTCCAAAACTCCTGTGCCGATTCCGACCTCACCATTCATTCCCTCCTGAACACATGTCGTTTCCCGATAAATCAATATATGACAACAATAAAGAGCCAGTTTGCGCCGCCGACATAGTAAAAATGTATAAAATATTTATCTGCCCTTTCCGTATGGGCGTGATGATTCTTATCGGTCTGGCTCAGCTCTATAGCATAAGCAGAATGTGGACTCTCACTCGTTCTGGAGCTCGCCCTATTCTTGGGCGGTCGGACAGTACTACGTCATTCAGTTTGGGGTGCATATCATCGGGTGCATTGCATTCTCGCTTGCGGTCATGTTCGTGTCTTCCTTAATTAAATCATCGTTCTTGACGCTATTCATTGCCGGTTGTATCCTTGGCGCACCTTACGTCCTATAAATATGTTCAACATACCGTTTTCCCAATATTACGGTAGGAGTAAGTTCCCTCCTGATAGAAAATCGACACGCTTACGCATACGCAACTTCATATCTACCATCGCCATGAACAAAATGGTGCTTATCGCAACCCATGTCGTGTCCGATATCGAGTTCATCTCGAAGCAAATTCTTCTCATAAAGGAAGGCAAGCTTCTTGTCAAAGACGAGCCCGCTCGCATCCTGGCCGGCATGGAAAGGAAAGTCCATGAGGTGCGCGTCACAGAGTCTGAGCTTGCCGAGGTGCAGTCCCGCTTCAAAGTTAGCCAGATTACGAGCGATTCAAGCGGTATCTGGGTACGAATCATTCATGATGGAGCATTGGAGCATATGGAATTACGAACCGTAAAGCCGAATTTGGAGGATGTCTACCTTCGATATTTTGAATGAATCAAACCGGCAGTCTTGGTCTGCCGGTTCTCGCTTCCATGATTTAGTTGCGCTTCTTCACCGGACGCAGCACGGCATAACCGTAACCCTCCGGGAAATGACGCTGATAGTCCTGCTTTGTCTCTTCATCCCATTCATAACCCATTCCCGCAGGGTCGAAGCTCCACGCCGCCAGCTCCACCTTGCTCATGACCTCGCCGTTGCCCTTCAAATAGTCAAAAGGGGGATGAAAGAAAACGAGATACTCGGACTCCGGGATGTCCCGGCACTCCATTCCCTCCGGAATGTCCCCCTTATAATAATGAGGAACAGGGATGCCGTAGAAATACCCCTTCCGCCCGTTTTCGTAAAACCATCCCGCCGTCTGGCTCAATTGCCCAGACAGCGTATGATGAGACAGGCTCTCCAGAATCCCGCAAATGTCATCGCAATCATGCCCATTGCTCCAGAATTGGCCGTAGTTCTGTGCCGAACTGTCCCAAATTCCGATAAACTTATGCGCCGGTATAAACTCCACCTTGACTTCTGTCTCCTGCACCTGTACCTCTTTCATTCTGCCTCGCTCCTTGATTACATAATGGTAAGGGGAGAACACTTCGGCTCGAACGGCTAATGGAATCGGTCCCGGACTTTTGCGGTAAGCCGAGGGAGTGACTTGAAAAGCTTTCACAAAGGCCCGCGTAAACGCCTCCTGCGATGAAAAACCATACTTCACGGCGATGTCCAAAATACGCTCCTCCGTATCGCGAAGCTCCAGCGCGGCGCGGCTAATTCTGCGCATCCAGACGTAATCCCGCAGCGTCATTCCCGTTAACGCATGAAATTGCTTTGTACAATAATAGGGCGAATATCCGAGCTGCCTGGACATCTCCATCAACGAAGGCGCGGTTGTAATCTCCTTGTCGATCCAATCGATCATGAGCTGGACCATTTCATTCCATTCGTACACGAAGGCCTCCTCCTTTCCTTGTCATCATAGCAAGCAAGAGGAACTGTATATTTGACCCGAATTGCAATCACTTGCTCTTGACATTCCTGGCGAAGTCTTTATAATGAGATAGCTTATACTATATGTGAAATATGTAACAAGGAGAGCGAATCATGTGGTTTTTGTTTGCGGTCGTAACCGCACTTGCTTGGGGAGGCGCTGATCTCTTTTATAAAAAAGGCAGCGACCCTCATGATCGGTTCAGCCATATCAAAATCGTCATTATGGTCGGCTTGGTTATGGGGATGCACGCTACGGCCCATCTGTTCATCCAAGGACTCCACTTTGATCCGATCGATCTCGTTCGCTATTTGCCGGTATCCGCGCTGTACATTTTGTCGATGACGATCGGGTATATTGGCTTGAGATATATGGAGTTGTCCATCGCATCTCCCGTGCAAAATTCGTCAGGAGCCGTCACCGCCATCCTTTTGTTTATTTTCTTCACCCACGAGTTGAGCATCCTAGAAGTGTTAGGCATAACCATGATTACGGCCGGCGTGATTGGCATCGCCATTTTGGAAAAGCGGGCGGAACGCGAGGCGCTTCAGAACAGCGCAACCCTCATCGATCAGAAGTATCAAATCGGCTTCATGGCCATCACCTTTCCGATTTTGTACTGCATCATCGACGGGCTCGGGACGTTTGCCGACGGGATTTATTTGGATGAGCTGAGTCTAATCAGCGAAGACGCCGCTCTGCTCGCCTATGAATACACCTTTTTCATTTGCGCCGTGCTGGCCTTTACCTATCTTAGATTTATTAAAAAACAGCCGTTCCGCCTATTCCAAGAACGCGTAAAAGGCTATGCCGCTTTGTTTGAGACAACGGGGCAGTTCTTCTATGTATTCGCCATGTCGAGCAACGCTATCATTGCGGCGCCCCTGATTGCGTCCTACAGCATTTTTTCGGTCATCCTGTCCCGAATCTTCCTCCAGGAGCGGCTGAACAAGAAGCAATACGCGATTATTGTCCTGGTCATTGCAGGCATCGCCTTGTTAGGCCTTGCGGATGAACTGTAGTCTGTTTTGTGGCGGCACCAAAGCCTAAAAAAGCCGACCTTGCACGGTCGGCTTTCGGATGGCCCGGGTCAGTTGAGCTTGTGGCCGCAATTCGGGCAAAAGTTGGCTCCTTCGTTTTTGGTGCCGCAGTCGGGACAGAAGTTCGGCTTTTTATTGCCTTCCGCAGGGGAGGAAGCGGCAGGCGCCGTCTCGGCCGCAGGCTTTTGGTTTTGGTTCATATTTTTCATCATTTCATTGGCGATGTTCATCCCCATCATCATCCCAGCCATATCCGAAGCGGCGCCGCCGCCTTTGACGCGGCCGGAGGCAATGCCGTCCGTCATCGACACCTGCTGGTACTTCTGCAGATTGCCGATCATCTCATGGGAAGCCGTCTTCGTAATCATCTCTTGAATTTCTTGCGGGTAATTGAAGCTCATCACTTGAAAGCCGGTAATCGTCAGCCCGTTGTCCATCACTTGCATATCCAGATCCTCGCGGATGCCTGCGGCAATATCGGACGCATTCGCCTGCAGGTTGAACATGTCCTTTCCTTCCCGGCTGATCCATTTCATCAGCAGTTGATCGAGCACGGAAGTAATCCGGATTTTCACATCCTCCACCAGGTAGCTGTCCTTCATCCCGGCCACCTTATCAATCAGCGTCATATAGTCGTTCACTTTAAAATTGAACGTCCCGTTGGCGCGAATAGGCATCCCGCCCGGAAGCTGCGGAGACGGGATCAGAACCGGGTTCTGCGTTCCCCAGCGGACGGTGAACTCCTTCGTGTTCACGAACAGGACTTCCACCCTCATCCCGCTGTTGAAGCCGAATTTGAACCCTTTTAACGTGGACAGGAACGGGATGATATCCGAATCAATGCTGTATTCCCCTTCATCCTTGAAAATTCCTTCGATCTTGCCGTTATTTACGAAAATCGCGTCTTGCCCGGCGCGGATAATTAGCTTGGAGCCCTTTTTAATCTCCCGGTTGCTCCATTTCCAAAAAATCATATCGTCCCGAAATTCTTCCCACTCGACCACATTCGCAAATTGATTTCTGAAGAATCCCATCCTCATCCCATCCTTTCGCTAATTCTCTAAAATGATCCTCTGCTGCCGCTATGCGAATGGCCCCCTGATGTGGTCCCTCCGCCTCCGCCGCTGGAGCCGCTGCTGCTGCTCCGTTCGATCTTCCGTCTCGTCGTGCTGGTATGAAGGTACCTGTCCTCATGAGCGACGACGCCTGAAGTGCTGGCGTTCTCGTAGGTCCGGGAATTGACCGTAACCCGGCCCCCGGAATGATGAACCATCAAAGTAACGATGCCCCCTCCGATAAGCACCGCGATGCCCAATTGCAACCACGTATTGAAAAAGAGATTGTCCGGATTCACCCCTGGGCGGAATCCCATATATTTATGCGCCAATCGGATATATTTTTCAAAGGCAAGCTTGTATTCGCCATCTGACATATCTGAGGATATCTTTCTTCGTATATTGTCCAGTCTGTCATCATCCAGATAGGTCTTCGCTTTATAAAATCCGGCCAGGTACACTTCCCGATTCGTCATGTCCACCATCAAGATGGCGGCATTGCCATGCGGCTTATCGTAGCCGGGTCCATAATTATCGTAGAAATCCTGCGTCATTTCCTTCACGTCATAAGCGTCCGGACCGCTGATCGTCACAATAAGAAAGTCCGTTTCCCGCTCGGCTCCGTATTGATTCGCCAACGCGTTCAGCTCTTTAACCTCCTGCGAAGTAAGCAGCTCCGCCATATCGAAAATCAACTGCTTTTCCTTCGTTACAGCCGCTTCGCCCGCAATAATCTCCATCGGAATAGCGGCCATCATAAGGAAGAAGAACAGGAAGGCAAGAATCGCTCTTTTCCTTGTCACCAGAATCCACCTCCCAAAATCCAGGAGGACACCGCGTGCATGATGAGAAAGGAGGCGGCCGAAATTCCTGCAAACCAGGCGGCCACTTTCCCTTTGCTAATCGGAGGCTTGCCGACCACCTTGCCCGTCTGGCCGTTCATGGCAAACGTATACTCCTTTTTATTGTAGTCGTAGTTCACCATCCATACCGGAAGCAGGACATAATCGGCACGCTCCAACTCGGTATCAATGTCGACATCGGTATAGTTCACGGTCGTATAACCCGACACCGTAGACCTGATATAAGAGTGAATGTATTCTTCGACCTTATGTTTTACCCGGGGATAGAGTTGTTCCTCGTTATAGCTGTACTTTTCGGCAATGTAGCCGGCCAGATACGGCGTTTTGAAGCTTTCCAGCTTCTCATATGGAAATGGCTCCAGTTTATCCATCACTTCATCATTCATTTTCTTCGATGCGTCAATCGGCACCCTTACATAATCAAGATGGATTTCCCGGTAGATGTCATAATAATCGGTTTTGGTATACTCGTAATCTCCTGAAGTATACGTGCTTACTCTCGTGGCGCGGGCATATGCCTCAACTTCATTATGGAGATCATACAGCCAGAAGGGCACATACAACCCGGTGATTCCTTTGATTCGATCCGCCGTCATGAACCCGCGTGGCGTGACCAGACCGCCTCGGCACCATTTGCGGAAGGCCTTCATCGCTTGTTCCTTGCTGATGGAAAACGGAATAATCTTAGCCGGGGCCAGTTCCCCGGTCAGCCGATCCCCGAGCACGACGGCCGATCCGCAGAAGCTGCAGTTCGTTGCGCTCGTCTCCGCATCGGTCATAATGACGGCTCCGCAGCTATTGCAGTGGTATTCCTTGGTCTTATCTTCTTCCGAGAACACTTGCTTCGTCAAAGGATCGGGAAGTTGCTCGATATTGTCTTCCCTTCCGCAGCTGCGGCAGGCTAGCATTCCCGTTTCCGCATTGAACTCCATCCCGCTGCCGCAATTCGGGCATTTATATTCGATAACCGGCATCTGCTCACCCCTATTACAAAGAAGCCCTTATTCCTTCTTGTTCAGTTTCTGTTTGAGTGCAGCCAATTCATCTTCCGCATTGGTGGACGGATTTGCATTCTTGTGCATATCCTTCTCCAATTGCGCAATCAGGTCATCCAGATCGTCTTCCTTCGCTCCTGCCCGAAGCTCGGCCAGAGCCATCGCTTCATCGAGAGCGCGATTCGCCTTCTCCTCCAGGGCATCGAACGAGGCATTGACATCGCCCGGGGAAGAGCCGCCGGAATTCATTTTGGCAGCCGCCAGCTTGCCTTTCAGCTCCGCATGCCGCGCTTCCAGCCGGCCGATATCCGATACCAGCTTCTCTTGCATTTGCTTCATTTTTGCGGCGTTGGCCGCAGCCGATTCATAGGCGGTTTGCAATTCACTTTGCTCCCCTGCCAGCGCTGCCTTCCTCTCGAGGAACTTGAGCGCATCCTCTTCCCTGCCGGCTTCCACGGACTTCTCCGCATAACGCTGCAGCTTGCGGATCTCGGCATTGCATTCATCCAACGCCCTGCGGGCCCTGCCCTCGTCCGCCAGCACCGAAGCCGTCTCCGCCTTCACCTTGCCCAGGTCCTGGTGCAAGCTTCGCATGTACTGATCAATCATCTTCTCCGGGTCTTCCGCCTTATCCAATAAAGCATTCACATTGCTTGCCATAATATCCCTGAACCTCGACAAGATTCCCATGCTGCGCTCCCCCTCGAATAGATTCCATCTTATCTTATAATACAGGAAAATGAGGTGGGAGGTTTCATTTCGGGGAAATTGGCTGCATGGTGAATTTGGGTAACATACACTGGTTGTTCGGAATCGGCAAACGTACAGGGGCAACATTCTTTGAACGCAAAAGTACCGCCAAAGGCGTCATAGAGGACGAAATTGACGGTACCATACAAGCGCTTGGCAGGGGATATAACCCCTTTTCAAAATAATCTAAAGAGTTCTGGAATGATTGCGTCGCTTCCATTCGCGATAGCGTTCCGAAATAACCGGTTCGATCATGCGATAATTCTCGATAGTATCTTCCACATGATAGATCGTTGGCAAGTCGGCCTTTAATAATATTAAGAATACAGGTCTGCGTTGCTTCCGTAATCGTCAAATAAACAGCTAGATATCCCCGCCGCCCCATCTTACATTTTGAGGCAATTTTCTGCAAAAATTTGAGCCATATCTGCAATAGAATATTTCCCATTTACAATGTCTACCATGAAATTCACTGCAAATTCCCGTTCCATTTTTAGATGATAGCCATTAATTTTAAGGAATGATTTTACAGATAAATAAGCCGTTCGTTTATTGCCATTATGAAAGCAATGGTTTTTAGCCAAAGAATCAACCAACGCAGCTGCTTTCTCAAATAATGTTGGATACGCATCCTCGCCAAATACACTTTGCTGCGGCCTATGAACGGCAGATTCAAGAAGAGAATGATCTTTAACGCCCGCTTGTTCCATATCGCGCATCTGCTTCATCATGAAGTAGTGTCCGGCCACCACTTCTTCTTTGGTCAAATACTTTACCATTTATCGGTCCCTTAGGTCATTAAATATGTCCTTATCCTCATGAAAAACATCATAAAATGCTTCTAACACCTCAGGCCGCACATGTTCAGGCAAATTCGATTTCCAAACCTTTTTGATTACGATTTCTCCCTGGTTATTTTCGAAAAATTCAATCTCGTCACCCTGTGTAACATTCATTTTTTCTGCAAGTCTCTTTGGTAAACTAATCCCTAAACTATTGCCCATTCGGCCTATTTTGCGAGCGTATCGAGTCCTCTTCGTTGTGTCACGGTCTTTTTCCATATTGACCACACCATTCATCATAATGTTCTCTCCTCATAGTATGATCCAAGCGTACAAAATTATACCTTACTAATGTAATAACTTAATAACATTCTAACAGAAAATACGAAGGAGTAAAGCAAAAACCCGACCTCATGCAGTCGGGTTTTTCATGGTGGAGACGGGGGATAGGAACACCTGTTCGAAAATTTACGCTGAAGCAGACGACTATCTGCTATCGGCTGGCTAGACTACCGATAGTTTCATGGCTTCGGTGGCTTCACGCAGATATTTAATTAATCTGATTAACCATAAATAATATAAGTTAACCGGATATTACGCTGCCGCTGATTCTGTTTCCTGACCGAAAGTGTATGAATGCCCAAAATAGGCGGCTATAGGTACCATAGGCGAATCCCCAACATAATATAATGCAAAATAGTTACAACGAAGGAGAATAATCAATGTATCAATACGATTTCGGTCAATCCAATTACGCTCCATCCGGTTACGCCCCGTATGGTTACGGTCAATTTGGTGCGTCTTATCAACTTGATTATCCTTCCGACATATCCGACGTCCCATTTCGACAGCAAGATTTGGGCATTGAATGGCATGAACAAGAAGGCCCGTGGAGCGGGGTGTGGCGCAGGCGGGGGAACAGCAATATCTTCGATGCCAGATGGACTATGCCTGGAGCTCCGGCTATAACAGCTGTTTTGACGATCTATATATTCGGAAATTTTGTTTTTGTCCTCCGGCAAAACAGCAGCGACGGAAATGACTGTGCCTACACAGGAATACTCTCCAGAGATGGACGTACGGTTAGCGGGACTTATCGATGTATCCGAGGTGGAGGCACTTGGACGGCCACAATCATTCGGCGCGAGAGAATCGATTTGGGCAGGGTCTGGTATGAACAAGAAGGCGGCTGGAATGGTGTGTGGCGGCGCCGGGGAAACACCAACATTTTCGATGCAAGATGGACTATGCCTGGAGCACCGGATATTACGGCTGTATTGACGATCAACCTATTCGGCAATAACGTCCAGGTTTTGCGTAGAAACAGCAGCGATGGAAATGACTGTGACTACACCGGCACCATCGCTGGGGACGGCAGAACGGTTACAGGCACTTACACATGTACGCAAGGCGGAGGGTCTTGGAGAGCCACTATAACTTTTTGAATTAGCTGCGAGGGACTGCTCAAAGAGGAGCAGTCCCTTATGTTTATGTTAGAGCCTCCTTATCGAAGACCGTTTTGCCATGTAAATAATACCGAATGACCCACGCCTCACAGGCTTGTACGGGTGTAATCACATTTGGATATCCCCCGAATCAGACTCGTTTAATCTTCCGCAGCTCATCGATAAGAGCAGGCCGATTGGGATAAGTGGTGCACAACTGTTCAATAACCTTTTCCGCATGGGCTGCCCCGCCTGCTTTGATGAGGTCACGAATCATTCTGCATCCTTTCTGATATTGTTTTCGATTGGAAGCTTGGGCGATTTCCTCTGATATGGTTTGTGTAAATAAAACAAAGACCTCTTCTGCATATTTACTTACGAGGTATGGATAGTAGTCCAGTACCGTCCGCTTGTTCTTTCGGACATAATTCAGTAATTTCTCCGTTTCCTTCTCTTCAATAAGCACTCGGGTATATAAGGACTCCGTTCGCCAATTCCTGTTGTCTTCGTCTTCCAATTTGGCTAATAACCTCTCATATGCCTCTTTCCATTCATCTCTGCTGTATAATTCTTTCAACATCATATAATACTGATAATCCCCTGACACTGCGAATTCCTCTGCAAGCTTCTTTTGAAGATCCACTTGACGAGTATGCCCATAAATTTCCAAGCGATACTCCTCCCATTGTTTAACAAGACCGCGGTAGCCTTTTTCAGCGTCTTGTTGTACTCCTTGCTCGGCAAGCTCCAGCGCTCGATCGAATTCCTGTCTCTTGATAGCATCTTCAATCGCCATTTTGCGAAAGTGCGGATTGTCGAGGTGGTCTAGTAAAAATTGCAATGCTACACTGTCACCTTCAAACTTCTGAATGACTTGGTATCGAAGTATAGCTGCATGCTCTGTAAAAAAAGTACCGGAGAAGGATTGACTTTTTTCATGCGCCTCTAATTTAGCGATCAACTCACCCCATAAATCCTTTTCCGCAGAAGTGGCCATCAAATAACTTGCACTTTCCAGAAGAGACAATTGCCACTCATTCCAGCCCTTTGTGTTCGGATGGAGCACCTCTTTGAGAACTCGTTGAAATAGGACGGCTCTATCCTTAGAAGAGCTATTTTCTAGTTGAACGGATATACGATGAATATTGTTTAAACATTCCTGAATTAGACCTCCGACGACTCCGCCGGAATCATCACACATCTGCAGCAAATCTCCCATCTCATGCATAATGCAAAAATTAATTTCAGCGGCACGAACGTAATTTCCTGTATCCAGCGCTTCCTCCGCCTTCTTCAGTATTTGTTCGGCACCCGTGACAGCCTTGGGAACATTCGGATAAGCAACAAAGCCAGAACGATCAGAGTTTTGCTTAATAGAGTTACGAATTATTTTTTTAAAATGGTTTACACTTTCCTTTTCACCGGTGTCTATAAATTTCAGTGAGAGCGCTTGCTCTACTTCCGTGATTTCGCTAGAGAAATGGACAAGAAGCGCGATCAACTCGTCCTTACTGAGCTTGGACAAATGGTCAGCCATACTCTTTTTATTTGCAGACTTGCCTTTAGAATCAGATTCCGCCTCCTTTTTTGGGGAGGCATGTCTGATTTCCAAAAGGACAGCTGTGACATGCTTACAAATGGGGCCTTTGCCATAGGGGCAATCACAGAATGTATGGACGACCTCCCCGCGCGAACTAAGCTTAATTTCGACATTGTAAAACACGACCCCCTCCACCTCGGCGTGGTAAACCCGGGGCTTCACTTCACGAAAAGCAACGATATGACCATTTTCCCAGTACGTTTCTCCTCGCTCTAAAACATTTGGATCTATCGTATTTTCAATTTCCGTCAGCTTCATTTTGTTCACCTGCTTTCTCTTTATTGGACTAGCTGTTAATGACACTGGATACAAAGGTGATTGAAATATTTATCTTCTCTGATGGTAAACAAAGAACTAAAAACATACTCTTATTATAACAATCTTGACAAATTGCGATAAGTTAACTATACGCCGCAGGTTTTCCCAGATGGCATTCGTAGATAGAGGTTCAAGGGCTTATAACGCAAAAAACGACCTATCACGGTCGCTTTTCTGATAGTAATGGCGGAGGCGAAGAGTTACGCCTTAGAAAATTCTCGGATCACTACAACTAGGCACGAAACATTCCTGCGACCGATTCAAGGTCGTCTTCGAGAAGTACTCGCAAGATATAGGGTCTCACCGTCTTCAACGACAATAGTTACTTCATTTGCTTTTCAAAACAACAAATCATATTCCGATTTCCCTCATTTTCACCCTTACTTTCTCGATCCTGCCATCCATATCCGTCCCGTTGAACTTCGAAAGCTTCAGTTCGCTTGCGATGTTTCCGTCGCGCATAAACATAATACGCTCCGTCCGGGCCGCAACCTTGGCGTCATGAGTGACAAGCATAACCGCCGTACCCTCCGCGTTGATTTCGGAAAATAGGTCCATGATCTCCTGCGCGGATTGGGAGTTGAGCGCGCCCGTAGGCTCATCCCCGAAGATGATTCTCGGGCTGTTCATAAGCGCCCGGCATATTCCCGCACGCTGAAGCTGACCTCCCGACACCTGTGTAATGCCGCGCTTTTCCAGCTCCGCGATGCCTGTCCTTTTCATAAGCGCTCTTGCCTTTTGCGTTATTTTCACGGCGTTTTTCCGGTTGCCCCGCAGGGACGGAAGAATGATGTTGTCGAGGATATTCAGACTTTTCAGCATCGTCGGCTGTTGGAACACAAATCCCATTTTGGTTCTGCGTAAATCTGCCAGCTCATTCTCCCCCATCTCCGCTAAATCCCTTCCGTCGACCATGACTTTTCCGCCCTGAATGCCATCCATCCCGCTCAGTGCAAACATCAGCGTTGATTTTCCCGAGCCCGAAGGACCCATCACCGCCACGAACTCGCCCTCGTGTATTTCAACGGACACACCGACGAGAACATTGCGCTTTTCATTACCCTCGCCGAAGGATTTTATGATTTGATCACCGACAACGATCTTCTTCATCTGCCTACCCCTTTATGTTTTCGGAAATTTTGATTTGCCCTGCACGCAATGTCCCGATGATCGTCGCGATAAGAACCGAGCCTACCAGCAACAGCGGACTAAAAAAATACGCAGCAAGCGGATTGACCGTAAACTGAAATGCCGACGCCCCAAAGGAGGAGATCACCGCGCCCGCAAGCCTCTCTCCGAGCGTGTTAGCCAGAAGCGTACCGAGAATGACTCCAATAACTAGAACGAATGTCGAACGCGTTATGTACTGCGCCTGAATATCCGAGTTTGTAAAACCGAACGCTTTCATAACGGCAATGGAATATCTGTCCTTTGCGACGAGCATGTTCATAAACAAAAAGGTTACTAACACCGTGATAACCAGGGCGACAACAAGTGCAGAATTGGAGGCCTTTCCGACAGAGCTTATTGTCGAGCCGTATGTCTGCGCAATATATTCTTCAATATCCGAGACCTTGGCGTAATCAAACCTGGCCGCATATTCCGAAACCTTGCTGTCGATAAGAGAGGGGTCCGCCAGCTCCGCAGAGATCACATACCACATCATATCCGCCGAATGGCCGGTAAACAGAGCCTTTGCGGTCTTGCCTCCGTTGGTAATGTCGGAATAAATGCCGCTGACCGTAAGATCTTTTTCCTCCCCCTCAAGCACCAAAATCATGGTATCGCCGACCTTCTTGTCCAATTCATCGGCGTTAAGAATCGAGAGCGCAATTTCGTCTTCCGCGGCGGGTGCTCTGCCCTCGGCATAGGCAACCGGGAATATGGAGTGGTCGCCAAACTCAATTTTTAACCTTTTCTCCGAACCGTCCCCCATCTTTGCATTAAAGGTTTTTGTCGCAAGCACGGCATACTTTGAAATGGCATTATCGCTGCGCATCGTTTTTATGACTTCAGCGGCTTTTTCAGAAATATTGTCGGTCTGCTGAATGTCTATGCGTATATCGCTGTTGCCTATCCCCATATATTTAATAAATTCTTCCGAGGAAATCGTGTTGTAGAGGTTCTGCGGAACAATGATGATAAATGCCGACATCACAAGCACGGCAAGCATGGTAGCGTAAAGTCTTTTCCTTGCGAGAACATCCTTGACACCGAGAAACATATTCGTGTTGAACAGCCTGTTGCCGCTCAGGTTCAAACGCTGCGCGCCCCCGTTTTTTTCCCGTGAGGCCCCAAACCGAATGGCTTCGGCGGCTGATATTGTCCGAAAGCGTCGCAGCACTCCGCTTACATAGGCCGTGATGGCAAGGAATACTAGCGATATGCCGCTGATTCCGAACAACAAGGCAAGAAAAGAATTTTCGCTTTCCCCCATATAAAGCCGGATATTTTCAAGAAGCATGCCTCTGAACACGAACGACAGCGCAAAACCGAGAAGACAACCAGTTGCCGCAATCGCCGCGTATTTGGCCAAATAAATCTTCTTTATGTCGGCAACACGCAGCCCTATCGCCTTCATCACGCCGATTTCGCGGTAGTCGTCTTCGATTTTCGCAAGGAGTGTGAAGCGTATGCACATCAATGCGACCGCAACGACAAGCACGCTTACCAGAAAGATTACCCCAATCATCATCCCGTCGGAAAGTGCGTTCATCGTTTTGAAAAGCGGATATGTAACCGTGGGTCCGTTCGCTTCAAGGCCCGCGGAAGCATAAGCCGTTTCGAATTCGCTGAGCTTCGACACGTCTTTTAATCTAAACTCGATCAGATACTCTATATTTCCAACACTTGTTAGCTCCTCGAAATCATTTTTACTGATCAGAAATCTTTTGGAAGAGGCTAGCATGGAATTCATCTGCGAATCGCGAAGAAAACCCGCAACAGTAAATTGCTTCCCGCCTATTACGGCCTGGTCGCCGACCTTAGTGATGTTATCTCTCATATAACTTACTGGAACATAAAGCTCGCCGTCGGATACGTTGATGACATTACCGTCAAGATCAAGGAGATAATCGAACTTCTCGCTCTGAATGCTAAGCCCATTGTCTTGAACACTATTCGCAAGAGAACGATCGCCAAACCGAATTTGTGATCCGTCCATATTAATCAATTCAAGCACCTGAAATTCTTCGACATTGTGATGCCGCTCCGCAAAAGCCTTCAGCCGTACCGGATTGATATCACCTGAATGCATCTGCATAAAATGCGGAGTTTTCGCCTGTGTCATAAGCATATCCAGCGCGCCCGCAAGATTGACGACAAGGATTGCCGCAAGCGAAACCAGCATAGCCGCGGCAGTCACGAATATCATGGTTGCCACCGTAATTACTTTGCTCCTTGACATGTCATTGCGGATTATCCTGTAGTACATAAGTCACCTCTGTTTTCAAGCTTTTTGACCGATTTCAGTTACAAGTGCCATGGCCGATGCCTTTCCCGTCTGCTTGAAAACATAAATCCCAAGCCCGAACGACGTAAGCCCGCTTCCTATTGCTGAAAAAACGGCCCCGACCACAAAAGAAGAAACTTCTTAATGTCTTTCCAGAATTATTCATGACTTCCGTTTTTGTCGCCAAACATCCGCACTACGTGCATAAGACTTCCGCTTTGGGCGCCAAGGAGCCTTTCAACGTTGAAAACAAAAGCCTGCATGCGAGAAGCGCGCTCGTCGTCTGTCATTTGAACCATATCATCATCAAAAACAGTATTCGCATAAATCACAACCATTTCCATGCACTCATACGGAAACGGTGTGTTGAACATTCCCTGCTCAATGCCCTCGCGGATGATTTCTGTCAGCAGTGGCGGAACGCCGTTGATGATGACCGTTTGTATTTTCTGATGCATAAGCGCGTTCTGCGGCTTATGAATGTGCTCCATAATCTCGTTGCTGCTTCCGCCGCTTATATTTAGTGCCATAACGACGCGGATAATGCGCTCGACGACGGGGATGCTCTTATCTGCGGCAACTTCCCGCGCCGCACCCAAAAGACGGACACTATACCGTTCAATCAGCGCGTCCATAATATCCTCCTTCGACTTGAAGTGATGATACAAGGTTCCCCGCGCAATTCCGACCTTCTCAAGAATATCGTTTGTACTTGTCCCGTCAAAGCCCTTCTGGCCGAAAAGCTCGTCTGCCGCATCAAGTATTTCGTTCCTGCGTTCCTCCGCTTGTTTTACAACTCTCATTTTTGTACCCCCTTAATAACCGACCGACTGCCTGTCTGTTTAATAGTAGCATGCATTTCAAGGATGTCAAGGGAGACCTAAGTTGGTCAAAGAAAAGCTAAAGAAAACACATCGAGAAAAAATGGACTTTCGCCCGGAAACACTTTATTAAAACGGCATGCCTGTCCGTTAGCTCCCTTCCACGCGGTGAAATCGCCCATTCCCTGCGTACCATCGAACCTCCTGTCTTCTTCAGTCCTTCACGACTTCACGTGAACCAGCTCACTTACAACATTATTTTCCATATATAGTGAAATAGTTGGAGCCATATGGATGATACCCAAATCATACTATGGAATAAGCGCGAATCGACAGACAAGTATGTAGGGGATAACGATAATTCCAGACACAACAAAAGCCCAAACCGTATGAGGTCGGGCTTTTGGCGAGGGAAGTTGAACCCCTGTCCGAAGGCAACGCCACATAGGTGTCTACGGGTGTATTCACAGATTTGATAGATAAATTATTCCTATTACAGATCTCGTTCCCCTTCCTTAGCATGATAGATTCACTAGTGAACGATATTGCATTCAGCAATGGCATTAATCATGTTGGCCTTCTTACGTTCCACTTCTTTCAACAATTTCCCCAACCGCTTTAGTTCTGATGCTGCTTGCTCTCGTTCACAAAGCGCAACGACTTCTTTTGTAATCTTCTCAATATTTTCATTGGTCAATAATTGACGGCACTGCGCGATAACCAAATCTTCTATGTATGCTTTCTTCACTGGTTTTTTAGAACATTGCTTTTTTCTTGCCAAGACACATTTGTAATAATGATGCACCTTGCCTGTTTTCGAAGTACCACTTTCCCCTGTCATCATTTCCCTGCAATATCCACTAAACAACTTGGTCGTCAATAAATATTCTGCCTTGGCCTTGGCACGAGCGGGTGCTTTCTGATTCTTCTCCAGCTTTACCGCCACCTGTTCAAAAAGTTCATCTGAGACAATACGGGGAATGCTCACATCTGTTTCTTCACCTTTGTAGGTGTAAATGCCAATGTAACGCTTGTTGCGAAGCATCAGACGCAAAGAATTCTTATTAAACTCTGCCCTTCTAGAAGTCTTAAACCCTTTACTATTCAAATACTCGCATATTTGCACAATGGAATGGCCGTTAGCATACATTTCAAAGACCATTCGAACGACAGCCGCCGCTTCCTCATCCACTATAAACCTTCGATTTTCATCCAATTTGTAGCCTAGTGCAATATTCCCGCCCGTAGCCTTACCCTTAGAAGCATTGATCTCCATACCCCGCCTTATCTTCTGAGACAACTCGGCTGAATAGTATTCTGCCATAGACTCTAATAAACCCTCAACGAGTATGCCACTGGCATCATCCGAAATATTCTCCTTGGCTGAATATACCCGCACACCGTTTTTCTTTAGCTTCGACTTGTATATAGCCGAATCATACCGATTACGAGCAAAGCGATCAAGTTGATATACCAGTATTCCTGTAAAGGCTTGCTTATTGCTGTCCTCAATCATCTTCTGAAAAACAGGGCGATTATCGGTTGTTACACCAAAGTCTTTGTTATTTCAAATATAAGATTTGAACAACAGTATCCAAATATTAAACTTGAACAGCCTGAGACTTGGCTTGCATTGAGACGCAGGATTCATAAATTCCAATTGTTCGGACAGCAAGAAGCCAAAGACATTCTTGAGGTTTTATCCAGAGGCACTTTAGATGATTTGTTACGAAAAAAGGTGAATAGAGATGATGTATCGTAAACATCATCTCTGAACACAATACACTGTCTGTTATATTTACTTGCTGAAAAGCACTTTATCAATTCGAGAGGCAATTAAGCCCGCTCCTCTATCGACATTTGCTAAAACGTGAGCTTTTGCCTTCAATGCTGGGTAATACGAAGATTGCATGACAACACCGGGATCTCCCCCCATAACAAAATACTTGAATATTTTGTTGTTTATAATTGTAATCCATACTCCGTAGCCATAATGGATAAACTCACTGTCTTGAGCGTGCGGAGAAAGCATTCGTTCAGTTAGACTTTTCGATAGCAATTGGTTGCTCATTAAACCATTCCAGAATTTAGTTAAATCGTATACCGTAGTATACGCCCCTCCATCAGGTCCTCCTACAATTGGAATTGAGTATATGTTGGTTTTCCAATTATCATCGTTACCCACATAGCCAATAGCGGTACGTTCAGGTAACTTATCCATTGAAAAGTAACCTGAATCATTCATTCCACAAGCTCGAAAGATGTTTTTTTCGACATAATCGTTAAAACTCAATCCAGTTATTTTTTCAACAATTAATCCAAGCACAATGAATCCAGCATTGCTGTATGAAAACTGAGTTCCGGGTTCAAACTTCATAGGACTACTCTGGAACAATGGCAGGAAACTCTTTGGTGATGTAACATTGTACATCGGCACTGTGCTCCAAATACTTTCATAGTCAGTCATAGATTCTTCATCGTGGTAATCAGGAATACCGGAAGTGTGAGTTAGTAGATGGTGCACTGTAATTCTTGGATCAAGTTGATCTAGATTAATTTCTAAATCACTTATTAATGTGTCAAATTCTAAAAGCCCGTTCTGAACAAGCTGACAAATAGAGATTGCAGTAAATATTTTGCAACCGGATGCTATCCCAAATCTTGTATTCATTGAATTCTTAATCTTGTCACTACGGTTGGCAAACCCATAACTACCTTCAAACTTTGTTCCATCCTCAGCCTCAAATAAAACTACACCTGAAAATTGAATTCGTCGATTTTCTTCTTGATTATGTGTCTTAACTATTTCATTTATATCCATATTTGGCCACCCCACATATTACCTTCTGAATTGAGTATAGAAAAAATCCTGGCCTAGAGATATGGCTAAAACAATTATATAAGTCCTATACACAATAAGGCTCGACAGTGTGAACAACTGCCGAGCCTTAAATCAGTTATTTGAATAGACAATTTTCTTTATCGTATCGTGGGATAAATGATAACTTTTCGTAAGTCGATCAATGGACACACCAAATTTGAACTTCTCGCGAATCTCTTTATTTCTGCGAGCCAGTTGTTCTCTTTGACCCGACTTTTCACCCCATTGTTTACGTAATCCATCCTTTTGGGGTATATATACGAATTCACCTTGAATGTATTCTTGGATTTCCTTTAGCAAATATTCAGGAAAAATGACATCGCCCTTAACATACTTCATCGAGGCACCGCTCCTTATATATTAAATCTATAAAGTAAAACGGAACCCGTTATCTTTTATTAACACAACACGAACAACATGATATCAACCTTCTCTCTAAAATACATATATTGGGCTTAAGTTCAAGGTTAACATACCCAGTGAAAGCATTCAACCCGTCCTTAATCTCTTTGAACATGAAAAAGAGATGGCAACTTTGCCATCCCTATGTAAAAATCTTAGCATCTCAAATCCAAACGGTAACTGAAAATCCTTGAGCAAAATATAATGTGTTCGTTTTTAATAAGGTTGGTGGAGGCGAGGGGATTCGAACCCCTGTCCGAAGATAACGCCACACAGGCTTCTACGGGTGTAGTCACAGTTTTGATGTCACCTGCGGGAACGCCCTGTAACCGGCTCTCTCACAGGTCAGCCTGATTGTCTTCTTCCGTTAGCCCCAGGCGGAGACTACGCGGCGTATCCCACTGAAGTTGAGCCCCTATCCCGGCACATGGGCGATGCAGGGTAGAAGCACGCTAGCAGGTTATTAAGCTGCCAATGCGTAAGAAGTTTGTTGTTTGCCGTTTAAATTTGGCGTTAGCGTTGTTGAAGCGGACGCGTCCCCACTACCCGCTACCCATGCTCGAACTATCCCCGTCGAATCCAAGAACGCCCCCATAGTCGAAGCGAAGCGTACGAGGCTTCACCCCAAGGGGTAGTCCGTCTCGGATTAAGATGTCGAGACATCGGTGCATTGCATTTCATCGTCCGCCCAGCTCCACCGGAACCGATACGGCCGATGCATTAAGTATACCATAAATCAGGCCACAATGGGTATTCACTTCTTGCCAAGAAGGGAGAAGACTGGATAGTGTCCATCCTGCCGACACCGCTCAATACTTCTGCTTCTCCCGCAGGGCCCGCTGAATCTCGCGCTGCGCATCGCGCTTGGCGGCCGCTTCGCGCTTGTCGTAATTCTTCTTCCCGCGTCCCAGACCAATCAGCAGCTTCGCATAGCCGTTGCGCACATAGATTTTAAGCGGCACCAGCGTATAGCCTTCCTGCTTCGTCAAGCCGATCAGCTTGCTGATCTGCTCCTTATGAAGCAGCAGCTTGCGCGCCCGGGTCGGATCCGTCGGATTGAACCGGTTGCCCTGCTCGAACGGGCTGATGTGCATATTGTGCACGAATACTTCGCCGTTCCGAATCGTAGCGAACGCATCGGCGATGTTCGCCTTGCCCAGCCGGAGGGACTTAATCTCGGTACCCGTCAGCACCATGCCGGCCTCATAGGTGTCCTCAATGAAATAATCATGGGACGCCTTTTTATTTTGAGCCAATACCTTGCCATCGGTCTTTTTCCCCATGATCGACGACCTCCAACGCACGACAGTGATGAGTCCAATTCGGCTTCCCGCTCCGCCGCACCCCTTCCGTCAGGAAGCGCAGATACCGGCAGGACAGCAATCGGACTAGAACTATATTGTATCAAAAAAGCCCCATCCGACTCAAGCCGATACCGCCGCCATTCCCGAACTTCGACACTCGCAAAACAAATCATTCCTCCGCGCAACCAAAACAAACACCTCAGGACACAAGCCGCACATCCCGAACGCCTTCCTTCGCGAGAAGCAGCTCGGAGCACGCGGCGAGCGACTTCATGTCCTCGGCCAATACCTTCAGCTCGATGCGCACATAGCGGCCGGAAGCGGCCGCCTCACTCGCAGAATCAGGCTCCTCCTCATCGCTTCCTCCCGCATCATCGGGCTCTTCGGAAGCGCTTGCTTCTTCCCGTTCCGGCTGCAGCCATCGAGTCCAGATCTTGCCCCGTGCAGCGGACACGGCATGCATCCGGAAGCTGCGCACAGACATGCCCTGAGCCTCGACTTCCTTCGTCATCGCGGTGAGCCAGCCTTCCCGTTCGTCGGCGATAATCTCCAACAGATGAAGACGGTGAGCGACCCGGTTTTTGATATCATACTGATTCAACACCCACAGCGCGACCAGCGATAACCCGCATCCGAGCAGCGCCGCCGTAATGAAGCCCGAGCCGCAGGCGAGCCCGATCGCAGCGGACACCCACAGCGAAGCGGCCGTCGTCAGCCCCTTCACGCTGGTGCCATTGCGAATAATCGTTCCCGCGCCGAGGAACCCGACGCCGCTGACCACCTGGGCCGCGATCCGGGCCACATCGACCTGCGCCTTGTCCCGCCCGTCGAGAACGGGAAATCCGTACACCGAGATCAGCATGACAAGCGCCGACCCGAGACTAACCAGCATATGCGTGCGCAGGCCGGCGGCCTGGCTTCGCTTCTCGCGCTCCAACCCGATGAAGCCGCCCAGCACGACGGCCAGCACCATGCGAAGCACCACATCAACCAGAGAAATATCCGCAGGAGTCATCTGCCATCACCTTGCCCTTCCTCTCCCAACAATATGTATATTATACCATATGCCGGCGAATTAGAACCGTTTTCATCGGACGGGAGCCAGGGCCTGCCTCCTTAGAATGCCCAAGACCGAACCATTTCATGGCTTCTGGCGAAGAGACAATTGAAGCGACACAGGCGCATGGAGAGAAACCGGGACGATCAAGAGCGCTTCAACCCAACGCAGCAAGGGCCAGCCGCATAAGCGGAAGGCCCTCGCATACAATCTGCAACTGCATGGATTTCCGATTCATCAACAAAGGAACCATCCCCTGCTGTACAAGAAGCCCACCGTCAGTCAGCTCCTTGATAGGACAGAGGAGGATAGCGTCCGGCTATTCGTCTTACCTCTTGGCTTTCGAATCGCCGTTCGTATTGACAAGCAAAGGCAGCATTTTCATATCACGCGCCATGGCAGAGGAGCACATCGGACAAGTCGGCTCCAGATCAAAAGCAAAATTGTCCCGCATCCAGCCGTTGCAGTCCTCATTCGTGCACGACCAGATCGGCGTGTTCTCCACCGGAATTTCCTCTACTGGCTTCTTGCGATAATTCATTGTGATACCCCTCCTTTTGATAATCGGACCAAAAGAAAGAACTGCCCCTCACGTACGTTCAGAGCAGCCCGGCTTTTACTTACAGCTTGGTTACATTTTCAGCTTGTGGTCCGCGGTTGCCTTGTACCACATCGAATTGTACGCGTTGGCCTTCGTCCAGGGACTTGAAGCCTTCACCATTGATTGCGCTGAAATGTACGAATACGTCGCTGCCGCCTTCGACTTCGATGAAGCCGAAGCCTTTTTCTGCGTTAAACCATTTTACTGTACCTGTTTGCATGGATAAACAAACCTCCAAATATTAAATGAATATGATCCATTTTTTACATCAGATATAAAAAAATTCACATATTGAAAAAAGTTCCATTGTGTAAAATGATACCCTTTTCAATATGTGAATAGCGGTTCAAATTTAACAACAATGTAAGTATAACACATTCAATTATAAATAGCAAATGGATTTAGAAAACTTTTTCAGCAGAAGGGGATTTTGGATGGAGACTCGACCGAAGGAGCGGCCCCGCAGGGCCGCCTGGCCGACTCATACCTTACCGCTTCTTCCGTACGAACTTGGCGGTCTGGCTGCTTGCCTTGCGCTTTTTGCGCCCCGCCTGGCTGGCTTGCTTCCGTGCCCGGGCCGCAGGCTCGCCGATGAAAATGCCGCTCTCGGACGTGCTCTTGCGGCCCTTCTTCCCGCCGCTTGGCGCGGTGCTGCGCCGGCCGTATCCGCCCCGTCCGGATCCGAAGTCGAAGCGGCGCTTCGTCTCCTTCGCTTCCGCTTCGGCCCGTTCAATCAGTTCATCGACCCAGTTCTCGCCGTCCGGCTGCGAACCGGCCTTCTCCGCCTTGCCGCCGCCTTCTCCGAGGCGAATGCCGCCCTTGCCGCGCGCCCGGGTGCCCGTGCTGCGCTCATACGGATTCGCCTGGGGCTCGTTCCCGCGCCGCCCGCGGCCTCGCCGGCGTTGCCCCTGCAGCTCGCGGTACTCGGCCTGGTTATACCAATCGCCCTCGAACGAATCCGCCAACTCGGCCAACTCCGCCTCGCTCGGCGCCGCCTCGGCCCCCGGCGAATCCGCCGGCTGGGCCCCGGCGCTCACCCCGCTGCCGCGCCATGGCTTCGGCGCCGCCTCCGCGCGCCCGCCCGGGCCGCTCCGCCGCCCGCGGCGACCGTTGCCGTTGCCGCCGCCTCGCTCCTCGCCCCGGGCGGCGCGCTTCCCGCCGCGCTCGCGGCCCGCGCCGCGGCCGCCGCTGCGCTCGGCGCCTTTGCCCCCGCGGCTGCGCTTGCGCAGGTCGAACCCGAACTCGCGCACATCCCGGTCGCTATACCGCGGCGAGCTGCTCACGAGTTCAAAATCAATCGTGTAGTCCTCCATATTCACCCGGCCTACCCGGATGCGCACCTCGTCGCCAATGCGGAAAATATTCGACGTGCGCTCCCCGACCAGCAGCATATGCTGCTCGTGGAAATGATAATAATCATCCGTCAGATCGCTGAGCCGGATCAAGCCTTCCACCGTATTATCCAGCTCGACGAACATGCCGAAGCTCGTCACGCTGCTGATGATGCCGTCGAACTCCTCGCCGATTTTGTCGAGCATGAACTCGGCTTTCTTGAGCGCCTCCGTATCCCGTTCGGCGTCGACAGCCACCCGCTCGCGCTCCGACGACTGCTGCGCAATATCAGGCATGCGCGTCTCCAAATACTCATGACGCTTCTCGGACAGCGCCCCGCCGTTCTGCAGCACCTCGCGGATGATGCGATGAATGACGAGATCCGGATAGCGCCGGATCGGGGACGTAAAATGCGTATAGAACTCGGCGGCCAGCCCGAAGTGGCCCGTGCTCTCCGCATCATACTTCGCTTGCTTCATCGACCGCAGCATCATCGTGCTGATCACCGTCTGCTCGCGCGTTCCCTCAATCTCCTCGAGCAGCGTCTGCAGCGAGCGCGGATGGACCGAATTGCCTTTACCGCGCACGACATAGCCGAAGTTGGCCGCGAACGTCATGAAGTGGAACAGCTTCTCCGCGTTCGGCTCCTCGTGAATCCGGTACAGGAACGGCACGCGCAGCCAATGGAAATGCTCCGCCACCGTCTCGTTCGCCGCCAGCATGAATTCCTCGATAATCTGCTCGGCGATCGAGCGCTCCCGCTTCACGATATCGACAGCCTTGCCCTGCTCATCCACAATCACCTTCGACTCCTCGAAGTCGAAATCAATCGCCCCGCGCTGCATGCGCCGCTTGCGCAGCTTCAGCGCCAGCTCCTTCATGAGCAGGAAGAAGTCCTCCAGCTCCGCATAGCGCGCGATCACCTCGTGATCCTCGCCCTCGACGATTTTGCGAACATTCGTATATGTCATCCGCTCCACTGTCCGGATCACGCTCGGAAAAATATCATGGCGTACCGGCTTCATCTTCTCGTCGAACTCCATCACGCACGACAGCGTAAGCCGATCGACATGCGGATGAAGCGAGCAGATCCCGTTCGACAGCCGATGCGGCAGCATCGGGATAACCCGGTCCACCAAGTACACGCTGCAGCCGCGGGCATACGCTTCCCGGTCCAGCTCCGAGCCTTCCGGGACATAATAACCGACATCGGCAATATGAACCCCCAGCTCATAGTGCCCGTTCGGCAGCTTCACCACATGGACCGCGTCGTCGAGATCCTTCGCGTCCTCCCCGTCGATCGTCACGATCGTCATGCCGCGCAGATCCCGGCGTCCCTGGCTAACGATCTCCTCTTCGCTGATCGCATCCGGAACCGCCTCCGCTTCCGCCATCACCTCGTCCGGGAAAGCCTCAGGCAGCTGATGCTTGCGAATAATCGACAAGATATCGACGCCCGGATCATCCTTATGCCCGAGCACCTCGATGACTTCGCCCTGCGCCGCCGCCCGGCCTTCCGGATAGACAACGATGCGGACGACGACCTTCTGCCCCGTCACCGCGCCATGCATATGCTCCCGCGCGACGAAAATATCCCGGTTAATCCGCTTGTCATCCGGGATAACGAAGCCGTATGATTCATGATTTTCAAAGATGCCGACAATCTGCTCCACCGCACGCTTGACGACGCGCACGACCTCGCCTTCCATCCGCGTTCCGTCCGTTCCCTTGCTGGTGATGCGGACGAGCACGATATCGCCGTGCATCGCCGTCTTCATATCATTGGCATGAATGTATACATCGGGATGTCCCGTCTCATCCGGTATCAAAAATCCAAAACCCTTCGCATGCGCCTGCAGCCGGCCGCGCAGCAGATTCATTCGCTCGGGAACGCCGTAACAATCCGACCGAGTGCGGAGAATCTGTCCTTCTTCCTCCAGCCGGTTAAGCAGTACGAGAAATGCCTTGAAATCGGCAGCATCCTGAAGATCGAAATGCTGCTCCAGTTCGTGATAGGTCATCGGCTTATAAGCGGTTTCGCGCATAAAATCCAACAACTGTTGTTCCGTTATCATGTCCTCACCTCACACCTCGCCATGACCTTGCTTGTAACAGTATACCAATATATACCCGCGTATACACGTAATAAATGCGAAAACATCAGCGGTCGCGGCGTTCCTTCCCTACCGTTGCATTTAGCAGATTCAAGAGCCCCTTCATCGGTTACACATGAAGGCTCAATACCCAGTCTTCCCGGAGCGGCGGAAATTGTGCCATGCAGTTTTTGCCGTTCATATTCGTTCCATCCGCTCCATCCACAATGCCAGCTGCATGAGCAGCCTTGTTCAAGCCGTTCTCCTCGAAGGCCGAAATCCACACACAAAAAAGCGGAGACCTTACGTCCCCGCTTGCTCATTCCCATTATTTCGTTCCCAAATAAGCGACAATCATCGACACAATCATAAAGCCTGCAGCCGTTACGATGGTTGCACGCTGCATGAACAGTTCCAAACCACGCGCCTTTTGCTTTCCGAAGAGATGTTCCGCACCGCCGGAGATGGCGCCTGACAGGCCGGCACTTTTCCCTTTTTGCAGCAGGACGATGCCAATCAAAGCGATTGAAAAAATGACAAGCAATATTTTCAAGAAAACTTCCACAACTTCCACCTCCAATGCGATAACACCTTCGAAAACGTCAAGCTGCATGAAAACAGCAATATTATTGTAGCACAGGACCAGCTATTAGGCAAGGACCTGAACAGGCATCTTACTCCTGTTCGCCGTGCTCAACCTGGCGAAGGGCATTATGCCGAACCGGACCGACATACTGGTTCAAGCGGAACGAGTGGCGTATCGCTGCCGTAATGAACCGCTTCGCCGTGTGGACGCTGTCGCGAACCGAATGGCCCTTGGCCAGCTCGGCGGCAATCGCGGCCGAATACGTGCACCCTGCCCCATGCGTGAAGGTGGTGTCGATGACTTCCGCCTCGAGCAGCTCGAATTCGGTGCCGTCATAGAGCACATCGACCGAGGTCGGGAGGCCAATCTTGGAGCCGCCTTTCACCAGCACATACTTCGCGCCCTTCTCATGGATCCGGGCAGCCGCTTCCTTCATCTCGTCCAGCGAACGGATCGGTGCCATGCCGGCCAATTGCGAGGCTTCGAACAGATTCGGCGTAACGACGGCCGCCTTCGGCACGAGAATATCGCGCAGCGCGTCATTCGTCTCCGGATGAAGAGCTTCATCCGCACCTTTGCAGACCATGACCGGATCTACGACCACGTTCGGAATGGTATGCTTCTCCATCGTCCGCGCGGCCAATTCAATAATATCAATCGAGCCCAGCATTCCCGTCTTCATGCCTTGAATGCCTACGCTCAGGATCGTCTTCAACTGCTCTTCTATCGTGGACAGCCCGATCGGGAAGACGCGGTGCGCCCAGGAATCGTCCGGATCCATCGTCACGATCGTCGTTATGGCGGTCATGCCGTATACGCCCCGCTCCTGGAACGTCTTCAAATCGGCCTGAATGCCTGCGCCCCCGCTCGAATCAGAGCCTGCCAATGTGAGTACTTTCTGAATCGGTTTCATCGTATTGCCCCTTTTCATGCCGCAAAGCAAAATGATTTCATTATAGAGGTTGTTCAAAAAATCGTCTTTTAACCGCATCCGGCCGCCGACGCCTTGAACATTCGCTTATAACCGATTATAATCACATCTCCCGAGATCACAAGCTATTTTTCGACAATAGTAATCCCCCCAAGATCCGTCCGGGCCTGAATCACCATATCGCTTTTCATTTTCGAATCCGGCGCGTCGATATCCCCCAGATTGGTTCGCAAATCATAAATGCCTTCGAACTTCGGCGAAACCGAGATTTTGATGGCGCCAAGGTTGCTGCTGGCCTTGATCGGGTGCGGTTCCTTTTGATCGATGACGACGTTGCCCGCATCCGCCTTGGCCGTGACGGATTGGGTCGTATAGAGCAGCTTGACCTGTCCGAGAGAGGAACTGGCATCGATTACCGCATCCACGTCCTCCGCCAGTACCGTGCCGGCATCGGAGGACAGCTTGACCCGGTTCCCCTGCAGCTGCTTCACAATCACTTCCCCGAGCTTGCTGCTCGCCTCCAGTTCATCCACCCGGCCGCCGGTAATCTTAAATGTCCCCATGGCCAGATCAGCCTTCAGACGCTCCAGTACATGGGTCTCCGTCGCATGTATCGTGATTTCATGGTTTTGATTTTGCGCCTTCATTCCGAAAAGCCGAAACCATTGCTCCGGCCCGTTGGTTCGATAGTCGAGCACAAGCGTTCCATTACTCACTTTCGCCTCGCCCAAGTTGGATATCACCTTATCGGGAGCCTGCCCGTTGAGTTCAATCTTGTTCCCCCCGTCGAACACCCAATTGACCTCAATATCGCCGCGGTCTCCCCGCAGCTCGACCCGCTTCAAGTCGGTACCGGCCTCGATCGTATACTCATAATACGGGAGTTGAGAAGTGGTCAGCGTCTCGGTCCCGAATGAAAACAAACCTAATACTCCGGCGGCAATGCAGCCGATTCCGACCATGTTCAGAATGGTCTTGTTCATTCTATCTTCTCTCCCTTCCTGCAACCCATTGGAAATAAATCCGATTCAGACGGCCATAGGCGCGGAACAACTTACCAATACCCTGAATCATGAAAATCCCGATGCCGAACATGATGAACATGACTGACATTTCCGCTCCGTAGAAGGCTCCCCCGAAGGCCAGCTTCAACAGATACAGCAGCGGTCCAAGCAGCAGCACGAACGCGACGCAAGCCAGGGCAACGCATAATCCCCAGCCGGCGATAAGCAGCGGCACGGCGAAAAAACAAGAGATGATAGCCCCGAAAATGCCGATTGCGCTTCTGGGCGGGGGGCCGTACCCGTCCCTGTAGGGCATATCATACATCGGCGGCGGCATAGGCGGCGATCCGTACGACGCTCCGCGCGGGGCTCCATGTGGCGCTCCGTATGGGGCTTCATGCGGCGCTCCATGCGGCGCTCCATGCGGCGCTCCGTGTGGCGCGTGTGGCGATCCGTGCGGTATTCCATGCGGCACACCGTGCGGAGTGCCGTGCGGGCCATAGCCTGGCCCCTGCGCGGGTCCCCGGTGCATATCTGGCCGGTAGAAACCGGAAGGCTGGTCTGCCCGGCCTTTGTCCCCTCCGGAAGCTCCCTCATCCCGGGCCCCGATCAGCTCGACCGCCAGCTCTTCCGGATCGCCAAGCTCCCTGGCAATCTCCTCTTCCGTCCGCCCTTGCTGCTCGCCGAATGCGAAATGGGCGCTGTACTCCGCCAAAATCTCGTCTCTGTCTTCAGCCGGAAGCGACATCAATCCATACTTCAGCTTCAATAAAAAATACTCTTTATGCAATCTTTCTCACCCCTGCAATCGATTATTCTACCTTCTCGGACCGAAAAATCAGACGTTCCCTTCCGCCTCTCCGCGAACCCCATTGTCTTCGTTATCCGGCTCCTGGTTTCCCTCGGCCGTTGTCTCCAACAGCCTCTGGACGCCGTCCACGAATTTTTCCCATTCGCTGACCAGCTCCATCATGTATGCCTTGCCAGCCGGGGTCAGCTTATAATATTTGCGCGGCGGTCCCTCCGTAGACTCCTGCAGGTAGGTCGTGCAGTGCCCGTCCGCCACCATGCGGCGAAGGACAGGGTAGAGCGCCCCCTCCGCTACCTCCACATGCTTCGATATTTGCTGCGCCAGCTCGAAGCCGTACCGATCGCGCTGATTGATCAGCACCATCACGCACAAGCCGAGCACGCCTTTTTTGAACTGAATGATTTCCTTCAATATGGTCACCTGCCTTCATATCCCCATACTCTGGCAATACTCTATGTTATAATCAACAATCAGTATTGTTTATAGAATAGTAGCTGATATACATTATATCCACACCGCGGCCCTCCCCGCAAGAGGCAATTGGAAAAACTAGCCTCAAGTCCAGCATATGCCTGAACTTTCGATTTAGGACAGCCTTAAGACCAACACCCTAACTTTGCGATCGCGCATACGGTCCTTATGCAAATCAAAAAGCCGGACCCCCTCAGGAGTCCGGCTTTGCTTAGACGTACCGTTTGACGGCTCGTCTTTATTTTTTCAGGTTGTAGAACGACTTCAGTCCATCGTAGCGTGCAGTTGTGCCCAGGTTGTCCTCGATGCGGAGCAATTGGTTGTACTTCGCTACGCGGTCCGTACGGGAAGGTGCCCCCGTTTTGATTTGTCCCGCATTCGTTGCCACGGCGATGTCGGCAATCGTGCTGTCTTCGGACTCGCCGGAACGGTGAGAGATAACCGCCGTGTAGCCTGCGCGCTTCGCCATTTCGATCGCGTCGAACGTTTCGGTCAGCGTACCGATTTGGTTCACTTTGATCAAGATGGAGTTGCCGATGCCTTTCTCGATACCGGTCGCCAGACGCTCGGTGTTCGTGACGAACAGGTCGTCGCCGACGAGCTGCACTTTGCCGCCCAGCTTGTCAGTGAGCAGCTTCCAGCCATCCCAATCGTCTTCGGCGCAGCCGTCTTCGATCGTGATGATTGGATATTTCTCTACCCAGGATGCGAGCAAGTCTACGAACTCAGCGGAAGTGAAGGATTTGCCTTCGCCTTCCAGCGTGTATTTGCCGTCTTTGTAGAACTCGGTGGAAGCGACGTCCATGCCGAGGAATACGTCTTGGCCTGGCTTGTAGCCGGCTTTTTCGATCGCTTCGATGATGGTCGTGATCGCTTCTTCGTTGGAGCTCAGGTTCGGAGCGAAGCCGCCTTCGTCGCCAACCGCAGTGTTCAGCCCTTTGGCTTTCAAGACCGATTTCAGGTTATGGAAAATTTCCGCGCCCATGCGGAGCGCTTCTTTGAAGTTCGGAGCGCCGACCGGCAGAACCATGAATTCTTGCACGTCGACGTTGTTGTCCGCATGCGCGCCGCCGTTCACGATGTTCATCATCGGTACCGGAAGCTGCTTCGCGTTGAATCCGCCCAGGTACGTGTAGAGAGGCATGTCAAGGGCATGCGCCGCTGCGCGGGCTACCGCCATCGACACCGCCAGGATTGCGTTCGCCCCCAGCTTGCCTTTGTTCGGCGTGCCGTCCAGTTCGATCATGGTGCGGTCGATCAGGACTTGATCGAGCGCGTCCATGCCGATAATTTCAGGAGCGATAATTTCGTTTACGTTTTTCACGGCGTTTTCTACGCCTTTGCCGAGATAACGGCCTTTGTCGCCGTCGCGAAGCTCAACCGCTTCATGCGCGCCTGTCGATGCGCCGGAAGGCACGATCGCATGGCCGAAGCCGCCGGATTCAAGCTTAACTTCGACTTCTACTGTAGGGTTGCCGCGGGAATCAAGCACTTCGCGCGCGTATACGTCCATAATCATCGTCATGGGATACATCTCCTTTGTCATTCATCTTCTTACATTCATCTTCTTAGCTTTCACAATAGCGGTATTGATTATTTCTTGTCAATTAACGAAGTCCCGGTCATTTCATCCGGCTTCGGAAGCTGCATCAGATCGAGAATCGTCGGCGCGATATCGGCCAGAATGCCGCCTTCGCGCAGCTCGACGTTCTTGTCCGTGACGATGAACGGCACCGGATTGGTAGTATGCGCCGTGAACGGACGGCCTTCCTCGTCGAACACCATATCGGCATTTCCGTGATCCGCCGTAATGAGGCAGACGCCGCCTTTGGCCAATACCGCTTCGACGACGCGGCCCATGCATTCATCCGTCGCCTCGACCGCCTTGATCGTCGGCTCCAGCTTGCCGCTGTGCCCGACCATGTCCGGGTTGGCGAAGTTCAGAATAATCGCGTCATGCACATCCGACTCGATTTCGCGTACAGCCGCTTCCGCCACTTCATACGCGCTCATTTCCGGCTTCAAGTCGTAGGTCGCGACCTTAGGGGAAGCGATCAGAACGCGCTTCTCGCCTGGAAGCTCGACATCGCGGCCGCCGCTGAAGAAGAACGTCACATGCGGATACTTCTCCGTCTCGGCGATGCGAAGCTGCTTCTTGCCATGCTGAACAAGGACTTCGCCAAGCGTATTGTCAAGCTCCTTCGGCTTGTACGCCACGAATCCCCCGACGGTCTCCGCGAACAGCGTCAAACAGACGAAGTACAGATTTTTCGGGCAACGATCTCCCCGGTCGAAGCCGCGGAAATCCTCGTTCGTGAATACCTGGGACAATTGAATCGCCCGGTCCGGACGGAAATTCGAGAACACGACCGCGTCGTTGTCCCGCACGAGGCCGACCGGCTCGTTGTTCTCGTCGACGATAACCGTCGGCATGACGAATTCGTCGAATACCGACTGCTCGTACGATTCTTTCACCGCCTGCACCGGATCGCGGTATCTCGGGCCGTCGCCGTATACCATCGCGCGGTACGACTTCTCGGTCCGCTCCCAGCGCTTATCGCGGTCCATCGCATAGTAACGGCCTTGCACCGTGGCGATGCGGCCGACGCCAAGCTCGTCGATTTTCGCCTGCAGGCGCTCGATATAACCGATCGCGCTGTCCGGCGCGACGTCGCGGCCATCGAGGAAGGCATGAACATAGACCTTCTTCAAGCCGGATTTCGCGGCCAATTCCAGCATCGCGAGCGTATGGTCGATATGGCTGTGCACGCCGCCGTCCGACAGCAGGCCGTACAGATGAAGCGCCGTGCCGTTTTCTTTCGCATGGTTGACCGCCCCGACGAGCGTTTCGTTCTCGAAGAATTCTCCTTCGCGAATCGATTTCGTAATCCGGGTCAGATCCTGGTACACGATCCGGCCCGCCCCGATGTTCAGGTGGCCGACCTCGGAGTTGCCCATCTGCCCTTCCGGGAGACCGACCGCTTCACCGCAAGCGGTGAGCGTCGTATGCGGGTACATGCCCATGTACCGATCGTAATTCGGCTTCTTCGCCTGGGCGACCGCATTGCCTTCCGTCACGTCGCGCAGTCCGAAGCCGTCCATAATAATCAGAGCTACAGGTCTAGGTGCAGACATCTTACTTCGCCCCTTCCACCAGTTGAATGTACGAACCCGGCTGCAAGCTGGCGCCGCCTACCAATGCGCCGTCAATATCGCTCGCTGCCATATATTCGCGAACATTCTCTGGCTTCACGCTTCCGCCGTACTGGATGCGGACCGCTTGCGCCACTTCCTCATTGTACAAGCCGGCGACGACGCTGCGGATGTAGCTGATCGAGTCATTCGCATCCTGAGCCGTCGAAGATTTGCCCGTGCCGATCGCCCAGATTGGCTCATAAGCGATGACGACGCTCTTCGCCTGCTCAGCGGTCAGGCCTTGGAACGCCGCTTCCGTCTGCACTTTGCACACGTCGTTCGTCTTGCCGGCTTCGCGCTCTTCCAGCGACTCGCCGACGCAGACGATAGGCGTCAAGCCATGCCGGAATGCGGCATGCATCTTCTTGTTCACGATCTCATCCGTCTCCGCGAAGTACGCGCGGCGCTCGGAGTGACCGATAATGACATATTGTACGCCGAGGTCTTGCAGCATCGCGCCGCTGATCTCCCCCGTGAATGCGCCGGAATCTTCAAAATGAAGGTTCTGCGCGCCAATCTTGATGGACGTGCCCTTCGCCGCTTCCACCAAAGCCGGCAAGTTCGTGAACGGTGCGCAGATGACGCTTTCGACGCCTTCCACTTCCGCCTTCCCCTTCACTTCTTGAATGAAAGCGACGGCTTCCGGAACCGTTTTGAACATTTTCCAGTTCCCTGCAATAATCGGTTGTCTCACGCAAGCTCAACTCCTTCTGCACAGCAGAAGCGGCGGGACCGCCGCTGCCGCTTCACTTCCTTACTTATCGTTCAATGCCACTACGCCAGGCAATTGCTTGCCTTCCATGAATTCGAGGGACGCGCCGCCGCCGGTCGAGATATGATCCATCTTGTCTTTCAGATGGAATTTCTCTACCGCCGCCGCGGAATCGCCGCCGCCGATGACCGTATAGCCTTCGGTCTCCGCGCAAGCTTGAGCGACCGCGCGCGTTCCGTGAGAGAACGGTTCGATCTCGAACACGCCCATTGGTCCGTTCCATACGATCAGCTTGGAGTTTTTGATAACATCCGCATAGATTTCACGTGTCTTCGGCCCGATGTCAATGCCTTCCCAATCCGCCGGGATCTCGTCTACGGAGACGACCTTCGTGTTGGCATCGGCGCTGAAGTCATCGGTTACGACGATGTCGACCGGCAGATAGAATTTCTTGCCGAGCTGCTTCGCCTTCTCGATGAAGCCGAGCGCGACATCCAGCTTCTCGTTGTCGCACAGGGATTTGCCGATTTCATAGCCTTGCGCCTTGAAGAACGTGTAAGCCAGACCCCCGCCGATAATGACGTTATCCGAGATTTCCAGCATTTTGTTGATGACATCGATTTTGTCTTTGACCTTGGATCCGCCGATAATCGAAGTGAACGGACGTTCCGGATTGGACAACGCCTTGCCCAATACCGACAATTCCTTCTCCATCAGCAGGCCGGATACGGCTGGCAGATGATGCGCGATGCCTTCGGTCGAAGCATGCGCCCGGTGCGCCGCACCGAAGGCGTCGTTCACATACACGTCCGCAAGCGCGGCGAATGCCTTCGCCAGTTCCGGATCGTTCTTCTCTTCGCCTTTGTGGAAGCGAACGTTCTCCAGCACGACAATATCGCCGTCGTTCATGCGATTGATCTCCGCTTGCACCTGCTCGCCGATCGACTCATCCAGCTTCTTCACCGGCTTGCCGAGAAGTTCGCTCAGACGGTTCGCCGCAGGCGTCAGACGCATCGACTCGACCACCTCGCCCTTCGGACGTCCCAGGTGGCTCGCCAAAATAATCTTCGCGCCTTGCTCCGCCAAATACTGAATCGTAGGCAATGTCTCGCGAATCCGGGTGTCGTCGGTAATCTTGCCGTCTTCCAGCGGCACATTGAAATCAACCCGCACGAATACGCGCTTGCCTTTTACATCGATGTCACGCACGCTTTTCTTGTTCATCTCGCGTTCCTCCTATCACTCGTATGAACGGGCCTCTCTGCGAGAAGCTTGCGTTCATCGGCTCCATACGGTTCTGTTCTCTGTCCGGTATGCGGTGCTGCCGCAGCAGCTTCGCTCTGTATCTCTTTCGGTTCGGTCTCTTTCTAATCTAATCGTTCTCTATCTATTTTATATCTTGTACGGTTCAGTTCGTATTCCTGAAGGAATGTTCATGGGCTCTCTCCAGCCCTGCCGCCCTGTCCCGGTCCGCGGATGGACCCGGCAGAAGCGTATCTATCTATCGTTCGCGCCGGATCTGTGCGTTCATGCCCGGCTTCTCTATTCGTTCTTGTATCTGTTCGGTCAGGTTCTCGATATGCCTTGCGCGCACGTATGCATGGATCAAAGAGGAGCCCTTGCGGTTACTCCTCTTTGATTGTCAATGCTATGCGATTACAGGCCTTTTTTTGCGATAAAAGACGCCAGGTCGACAACGCGGTTGGAATAGCCCCACTCATTGTCATACCAGGATACGACTTTTACCATGTTGTCGCCTACAACCATCGTCGACAGCGCGTCGATTGTGGAAGAAGCTGGGTCGCCGTTGTAGTCGCTGGATACGAGCGGCTCTTCGGAGTAGTTCATGATGCCTTTCAGCGGGCCGTTAGCCGCTTCTTTGAGGGCAGCATTTACTTCTTCGACCGTCACGTTTTTGGACAGTTCAACGACCAAATCCGTTACGGATACGTTAGGCGTAGGAACGCGCATAGCCATACCGTTCAATTTGCCTTTCAGCTCAGGCAATACCAAGCTGACCGCTTTTGCAGCGCCTGTAGTGGAAGGAATGATGTTTTCGGCAGCTGCGCGAGCACGGCGCATATCTTTATGCGGCAGGTCAAGCACGTTTTGGTCATTGGTGTAAGAGTGAACGGTCGTCATCATGCCTTTCACGATGCCGAACTTGTCGTTCAACACTTTCGCGAATGGAGCCAAGCAGTTCGTCGTGCAGGAAGCATTCGAAATGATGGTGTGATTAGCAGCATCGTATTTATCTTCGTTAACGCCCATTACGATCGTGATATCTTCGTTCGTAGCCGGTGCGGAGATGATTACCTTCTTCGCGCCGCCTTTCAAGTGCATTTCAGCTTTTTCTTTCGCTGTGAAGATACCTGTCGACTCGACGACGATTTCTACGCCGTGAGCGCCCCATGGCAGGTTCTCAGGGTTGCGCTCAGCGAAGACTTTCACTTCTTTGCCGTTAACGACAAGAGCGCCTTCTTTCGCTTCTACTGTAGCGTCCAGTTTGCCGTGAGTCGTGTCATATTTCAACAGATGAGCCAGTGTTTTGACGTCTGTCAGATCGTTGATTGCGACAACTTCGACTTCCGGATTGCCCAGAGCTGCACGGAACACGTTACGACCGATTCGACCAAAGCCGTTAATACCCACTTTCACCATGATGATTCCTCCCATTTCCTAAGTAGATTTGATTTTTATTGCTCAAGACGGCCCGTAGGCACATCGAGACCACTATGCTTCAATACTTCAACCGCTGCCGCTTCATCGATGACCAGAATGTCTTCATGCCCGTGGCGCAGCACGGCGGCAATGGCTTCGCCCTTGCTCTTCCCGCCTGCGACGGCGATTACCACTTCGGTACGCGTAATGTCCTCCAGGCGCAGGCCCAGAGACAACATCGTATGTACGACGCGGCCATCCCGATCGAAGTAATACCCCAGCGCTTCGGCGACAGCACCCTGGCGCTTCAATTCTTCCCGCGTGGCTTCGTCCACCTTCCGGCGAGCAGCCATCACTTGGGCGTCTCCGATGCCATGCACGACGATGCGCGCCTGCCGGATTACCCGCAGAATCTCCTGAATATTGGGCTCCTGCTTCAACGATTGGTACGCTTCTTCGCTCAATTGATCGGGCACATGAAGCAGCCGGTATTGAGCTCCTACGCGCTTGGCCATCGTCGAGGCAATCGTATTCGCCTGATACTCCAGGCTCTCTCCCAGCCCCCCTCGGGCCGGTACGAACCAGTTGCCCTTCCATGGTGTGGCGCTCGTCAATTGATCTGCCACCGCAGCCAATGTGGAGCCGCCAGTCACCGCGACCACATCTTCCTTGCCCATGACGCTGCTGAGAGCGCTGCATGCTGCCGTGCCCAATTCATCCTTCACGGCGGGAGACACATCCGAATCCCCGGGCACGACGATGACCTGATTCAGTCCGAAGGCTTGCCGGAGGCTCTCCTCCAGATGGCGCATGCCGAGCAGTTCGCCCATCAAGGGCTCCAACTGGCGGACAAGCTGCCTGCCTTCTTCGCTGATGCGCATGCCCATGCTGTCGATCTCGATCAGGCCCTGCGCCTTCAGCAGGTCCGTCTCCGCGCGCAGCACGCGCTCGGTCATCTGCAATGACGTGGCGAGCGTCCTCCTGCCAATACAATCGGACAACATGATCTGATGCAGGATGGTATAACGCTTCTTCAACAGTTCGATGAGTTCGGGCAGCAGTCGTTTCTGTAATTGTAACCAATCACGCATTTCTCTCCACTCCTGCTCCGTAACCAACCATTGGACCAAAAACGTCCCATCGCAACGATTTGTGTCCCACCATTATTCTAGCGAATAATCGAGCAACTTGCAAGTATCCAGCCTCTATAATGGGCAAGGAAAGAACAACTTATTCATTATATTGCCAAGCAGATGGGCGTTTATATTCTTCGACTATCTTATTCTTACCCATTATCCCCCCTTTTGTACAAGAGAAGGCCTGAATCCGGCAAGGGAACGGAATAGATTCAGGGGATGGCCTTTACGAAAAATCAATGTTGATGTAAAATGAATGACAGTCAGTCATTCGATGTTGGAGGCACTCCCGAGTTATCCGCACTGGCCATGGGAGACCATCTGCCTTCATCATAGCGTTTCGTGCAGTAAACCATTCTCAGGCATGAATGGCCCGCTGCATTGGCATCATGTAAGACACAGGAGGTTTTATTATGGCTTGGCTGCTTGTTCTTGTCGCCGCCTTAATGGAGATTGTGTGGGCTTCCGGTCTGAAGTACGCATCTACGACATGGGAATGGATCGGCGTTATTATACTCATTACGGTCAGCTACCTTTTGCTTATCCAGTCCTACCGGAGGCTGAACGTCGCCATCGCCTATACCGTATTCGTCGGGATCGGCACGATTGGCACTTATGCGGCCAGCATCTATCTGGGGGAAGCGTTCAACGGGCTGCAGATTACGTTTCTGCTCGTGCTGCTGACCGGGATCATTGGCATGAAGCTGTCGACCCCGAACCGCGAGGATAGCGGCAACAGCGAAAGGAGGGAGTCCTAATGGCCTGGTTTTATTTAATCCTGTCGGGACTGGAGGAGATCATTTCGGTCATCGCGATGAAGTATGCCGACGGCTTCAAGAAGAAGACGCCGCTTGTCATTATCACGCTCGGTCTCGTCGCCTCCATTTATTTGCTGACCCATGCGATGAGCGTCATCCCTTCCGGAGTCGCGTATGCGGTCTGGGCCGGCGTGGGAGCTGTCGGCATTACGCTCGTCAGCTTGTTCTGGTTCAAGGAGAAATATACCCGGAAGCAATTTTTCTTCCTGGCGCTAATCGTTGTAGGCATTATCGGACTCCGCCTGACAACCTGAGCCGTTTTTTGGCGTTCACTGCCTGTTTTGATCAGGTCTTATTCATTTCATTTATTTTACTCTTGCATTCCGGTGGCCTATCCACTATAATAAATTTTGCGTCTTCTGATTGTGCGCCCGTGGTCCAATGGATATGACGTAGGCCTCCGGAGCCTGAGATCAAGGTTCGATTCCTTGCGGGCGCGCCATTAGCATCTTGACGATGCCTTTGATATGAAGCGGCATATTTATGAATAGCCTACAGACATTACAGAACATCTTGAACCGCTCCTTCCGCATAGGGAGCCGGGGACGGATGTTTTTTCGTTTTCGCAGAAAAAAGCAGACGGCCGAACGGCCGTCTCAGATTGAAGACCAACTCCCGCGTACTATTGCATGCTGCAGTCGCGGGAGTTATTTACGTTTACAAATACGAAAGAGAACTTAGGAGAGGTGCGACCGGTCTTCCAGAGCCAGGCCGCCATTTTTTTGAGGTTCATGGCGGCAAAAACAAGCATGGCTTGCGCAGACATTCTTTTTAACCTGCGTAAGGTCGTCCACCGAATACCATGCTTCTACGCTGGCTTAATCCCGCCGTTCTAGTCATCCATCCGCTAAAGCTGAATTATCTCCCGCCACTCTAGTCACCTGCTCCACAAAAGCTGAATTATCTCCCCTCCACGCTGGTCACTTGCCCCACTAAGGCTGAATTATCTCCCCTCCACGCTGGTCACTTGCCCCACCAATACTGTAAAAATGCAGCAATTTCATTGACACGAGGTGGCGAAAATAAGATTACTGCAATAATACAGCAATTACCCTACGGCAAGGCATAAATAGCGTTAAAAATGGCGAAATAATGTAATTTTGCAGGATTTTCTCGGAATTTAGCCTCTTGAGGTTAAAAATGCTGCGCCTGTGCAGCAAATTTCATATGGGCACTAGCTTGCTTGATGCGCAGATCATCTAGCTTCAGGCAGGGACCGGCTGGCGCCCTAACCTAACCTCTCCTGCCTTCCCCGGACCCGCCCTTCCTAAAAAAAGACCGTCGACAGGACTTTGTCGACCGTCTGAGACGGCCGAACGGCCGTCTTTTTTGTTGTTAGCTGGAGGGCGCTCCTTCCAGCGGATTCCGTTGGTTTGTGTGCCCCGGTTTCTCCGGCCTACAGTTTCTTCAGCACGAACTGCCAGCTCTCCTCATGAATCAGCCGCTTTGCCGTAAGGAGTACCCGATAGATCGTATCGCCCCATGCCGCACAGAGCCGCTCGTCTTCCAATGCGATCGGTTCCACTCTGGTATTCCAGAGCGTCTCGTCATACGACATGCATGCCTTCGCGGCCCCGGCTTCATCAACCAAAACGACGCGGCCGGATACGAAGCGCGGCGCATAGGCGCACAGCCAGTTCAACGTCACATCCATGCTTGGCTCCTCCAGCTTCACCGCCTCTTCCACGATGATGCGGGAGGCGAAGTCAGGCTCGCCTTGTCCCCTTCCCCCTGCGGGCTCCCGCCGCAGCGTAAACGTGCGCATCCACCGCGAAATGCCGGAAGAGGCGGGATAGGCTGGGGCGATGTCGACCGTGAGGCGAGACAGTCCGCCCTCCGCTTCATGGCGGACTCCACCCGAACGGTAAGCGGCGCCGGCCGCTTGCTCCGTCCCGTTCACGGTGGGAACGTTATGATACCCGGACTGCATCGTCCAGATCGAATAGCGTTCCGGGCTGAACGTCTTCGCCGTGTAGGTGCCGACGCCGGCGTCGATCCACAACGGGAGTTGATCGGCATAGACGATGAAGCTGCCGATGTCGTTATGGTTGTGGCTCTCGTCATTATGGCCGCCTTTCGCGGCGAGGAACCAGCCGCTGCCGTCGCCCCGTTCCCGGGCCACCATCACTTCCACGCCCGGCATCCATCGATCAAGCGGCAGCGCAGGCGGGTCCGTGGCTGGCCCTTCCATGCCCGGCATCGCGAACAGGTCGAAGAGCATTCGCTGGAGACTCGGGATCTCCTCGCCATCCCAATAGCGGTGCCCTCCCTGCCGGCGGTAGACATACCGCCCAAATGCCTCCAGCCGGGCGTCCCCGACCGCCTGGCCGAAGCGGGCGATCAGGCCGGCGGGCAAGGTGAGTCTGGCTGCCGAATCGGCGAAGTTGACATACGCATCTCCGCCGATATGCATATGGAGGATATAAGCCGCCATATTGCGAATTTTCCGCTCGCCGAAGACATCAATCGCCCCATCCGTGGCGGCATGCACCAACTGCAGGGCATCATACAGCGAAGCCGCGGCCCGAACCCAGTAAGCGGGTCCTTCATCACACCCTCCATCCTCTTCATAGGAGGCGATGAAGCGGTCAAGGCTGCGAAGCGCCTTGTGAACCAGGGCGGCGCGGCGCTCCTCCTTCTCCTCGATGAGCAGCAGCACGGCCAGGCAGTTGGCATTGCACCATGGGTTCCAGTTGTTGATTGGGAGATCCGGCTGGAACGACATCCACCAGTAGCCGTCCTCCCGCTCATAGGTATCCAGGATGCGGGTCTGGAGCTCCCGGCGAAGGCGCTTGCCCAGCGGCGGGCAATGCTCGTCCAGCGCTTGCCGCAGCATATAGTACGATTAAGCCAGCAGAGCGGCCGTCTCCCCGGCGCCGAGATCGAAGACCGGGCGATCGATATCGGGAAGCGCGTTATTCTTCACGCGGCTAATCCCGTTGAGATGAGCCGGCCAGCACCAGGTGCTCTCCTCGCACATCGCCCACATGCCATTCACGATATCATCCAGGAAGCGTCCCCCGTATTCCATGCATTCGGCCAGCACGAGACGGACCAAAGCCTTGCGGCGCGCGAAATAGGGCTCCTGATACCGCGAGCGGTTCCCCGTCCGAACATAATCCATATACAAGGCGGCCGGCAGCGCGGGCCAAGCCATGCCGAGGCAGGCCTCTGCCTTACGAATCCAGAACGACCGGACCTCATCGTCCAACGCCAGCCAAGCGTCCCGCCGTGAAGCGGCCGGTACCGGTTCATAGTGATGACTGGGCAAGAGCGCCGCTGCGATCATATCCGGACGATACTTTTCTGTCAGCATAAAAATCAACCTCCGTTTCCTTTGCCGCGCTGCTTCCGAATCCCAACGTTAGCGCTTTCATTTGTGCTATACTAGAACATATCTACCTCGACATGTTGAAAATGTTAGGAGGCCGCGCCCCTTGCTTGCTGCGAAGACTCACAAGTTCTCCCATCTGCTTCGTCCGGTCCGCCATAAACAAAAGATGCTCATCTCCATGATGCTGTTGGCGACCATCCCCGTGCTCGTGCTCGGTCTGACCATCTCGAATGTTCTGACCTCCACCATCCGGGAGCAGGCTACTCTCTACAATACGACGCTGCTCCAGCACGCCCAGAGCAAAATGAACGATCAGATCAAGAAAATAGATGAACTGCTTCTTCAATATACCTATTCCGACAAGCGAGCCTATCCCGGCATTCTGGCACAGTTCGCCATGAAAGAGCTATCGCCGCGCCATCCCGAAGTCGTCCGCCAGTTGCAAAACGTGCTCGTCAATATCCGCAGCGGCATGGAGCATGTCGTTGAGCTGGATTTCTATTCCTTCCAATCCGAACGCATCCTTACCTCGGACAATCATTTGCTGACCGAGGAAGAGTTTCGCGATCCGCTTGCCCTGGACCGGGCAAGACACATATCCCTGCAAGGCGTCTGGATCGACACTCGCACCAGCATTCCGGCCAACCATCGCATTGATCGGAACGTCTTGACGCTGATCCGGCCCATTGCGGAGGACTCGACCGAGCGGAAATCCATCTCCGGCGCGATCATCGCTTACCTGGACGCCGATACGCTCGGCAATCAGATGTCGGCGAAGAACAGCTACTCTACCCTCTCCCTCTTCGTCGTGAACGGCCAGGGCCAGATTATGCTCGACACCGACCGGAACCATATCGGGGGCACGATTAGCGCGGACAACCTGGACCTGATCAAGAGCGCCGAGCCGCTCGCCCAGATTCGGACCCGGTTGAACGGGGTCGACTCCGTGCTGAGCGTCCTGCCCGCGCGGAATCAGGACTGGTACTACATATCCTCCATCGCCGAAGACGAGCTGAACCGCAGCGCGGATCGGGTGCAGGGGCTGACCCTCGGCATTTCCTTAACCTTCGTGGCCGTGGCCGCCCTGCTCTCGCTTCGCGCGGCCGCCAGCCTGTATCGTCCCGTACGGAAGCTGACCCAGGCGATCCAGCCGCTCCGATCGTCCCAGAAGTGGAACGGTCAAGATAACGACAATGAAATCGAACAGGTGCACCGTGCGATAAAATCGATGATTCACGAGAACCGCCAGCTTGAGAGCAGCCTCGGCCGGTATCGCGACAAAATGGAGCAGCACACCCTGCACCAATATTTGCTCGGAAGCATCCAGGAGCATGAGGCGCGGACCGACATCCAGTACGGCAGCGACGCCCCCTATATCGCCATCATGCTGCTGACCTTCGATCCATGGAAGCTGCACGCGAAATACCCGCATGACGATCAGTACCTGCTCTATTTCGCCGTGGAGAACATGGCGCTAGAGCTGGCGGAACAGTACGGCCAAGCGTATTCGCTCATGATGAAGCCGGGGCAGTTGGCCGTCTTCATCTGTCATGCCGAGCCGCTCGGGCCGGAGCAATTGAAGCAGGCGAGCGGCGATCTTCTGCATGCGATCGAGACCTATTTGCAGCTTACGGTGACGCTCTCCGTCTCTTACTCGCTGCAAGGGCTCGGCGGGCTGCCCGATGCCTACCGGCAGGCCGAGCAAGCTTCACGCTACCGGTTCGTGCTGAATGAAGATCAAGCCATCTTCATCCATGAGTTGGACCCTGCGCTCAGCTTCCAGTTGGAAGACATCGCCGAATCGACGTACAAAATCTTGGACAGCTTGAAAGCCGCGAAGCTCGAGCCCGCCCGGGCCGAGTTCATTCACTTGGTGGAGGGGTTGAAGGAAGGCGCCATCTTCTCCGTGGATTCGGTGCACGGCTTCTTCTCCCAGTTGCTCGGCTCGATGCTGCGCTGCATGGCACACCATCACGGCATAGAGTTCGCGCCGGAGCAGCAGCGCACGCTGCTAAGCACCCTGGCCGCCCAACAGAAGCTCGGCGATGTGGAAGCCTTCTTCCTGACCGAGGTGTTCGGACGGCTCAAGACGCTGCTGGACGAGCAGGCCCACCCGAAGCATACGGAACGGATTGAGCGCGTCATTGCCTATATTCACGAGCATTATGATCAGGATATCTCGCTGCAGCAATGCGCCGACGCCATCGGCCTGAACACGTTCCAGGTCAGCCGCTTGTTCAAAAAGCATACCGGGTGCAACTTCGTGGACTACGTCATTTCTTACCGCATCGAAAAAGCAAAGGACATGCTCCTTCATACCGATATGCGCATTCAAGACATCGCCAGCAAGCTGCGCTACACCTCGGTGCAGAACTTCATCCGCACGTTCAAAAAGACGACGGGTACGACACCGGGCCAATACCGCAAGCAGATGTCCGGACAGGAATAAGCCATCAGGCAGTTCCAGGCGACGGCAGACGAAGCAGCCGCCCCCGGTTGCCGCCGTACTTGACGCCGGCAACCCTCGTTGCTTCCTCCGCTTGATCGGCGGATGAGGATGACGGGACTTCCATTGCTGCAAAAGTGCAGGATTTACACCGCCGCCTATTTTCGCCAAAGTGAATCCTGCAAAAATACATTAATTTCAGCTCGTGAGGGCCCAAAGTAGAAATAAACAGGCAAATTCCTGCATCTTTGCAGGAATTCTCGAGAATTCTCCCCGAAGATAGCGAAAATGCTGTAATTTTGCAGGATTGATCTACTAGTGTGCCTAATGTCCCTTTGAGGTGCCTAACAAGCGCCTCCCGCCGCAGGCCCGCCAAGCGAGAAGGCGAAGCGGGCACCTTGGGCGCGCTGCCTAGCCGCCGCGGCGCACGCGGAACCCGCATCCCGCCAACCCGCTCCCGCCAGACACGATCCGCTCACTGGGTTCGGCCCACACACTCGAACTCGCCCACGCCAAGCACTCCTCCCACCCCGCATCCCGCTCCCGGCATACCCGGTCCGCGCTCCGGGTCTCGCTCTCGCACGCTCTCCCGCCCAACGGATCGCGCACCCGCACACCGCACTGGCCCCGTGACACGCGGGCAGTCCCGCCGCGCTACGAGGCGCGCTCCGGCCGCGCCCACGCCAAAAAGCAGCAGGCCGGGAACGCCTGCTGCCATGGCTCTAGCCCTTCACCGCGCCGAGCGTCAGGCCCTGCACGAAATAGCGCTGCAGGAACGGGTAAAGCACAACGATCGGGAACGAGGCGAGCACGACCGTGGCCATCTGTATCGAGACCGATGGCGGAAGAGGCACGTTCGGATCGAGGTTGGAGAAAATATCTGCCTGTCCGATCAACACGACTTGCCTCAGCAAGATTTGCAACGGCCATTTATCCGGATCGTTCAAGTATAGAATCGCCGAAAAATATTGGTTCCAGTTGCCCACGGCATAGAATAAGGTGAACGTCGCCAGGATGGGCAAGGACAACGGAAATACGATATGGGCCAGAATCCGCAAATCCCCGCATCCGTCGATGCGCGCCGATTCAATGACGCTCTCCGGCAGCGATTCGAAGAAATCGCGCATGACGAGCATATTGAAGGCAGAGATGGCCCCAGGGAGAATGAGTGCCCACAGCGAGTTGATGAGCCCGGTGCCCTTTACGACCAGATAGGTCGGGATCATGCCGCCGCCGAACAGCATCGTGAACAGCACCAGGAACATGATGACCCGCCGGGCGCTGAATTGCGGCCGAGAGCATGCATATGCGAGCAGCGCCGTCAGAATAACGTTGATGAATGTGCCGACAACCGTCAGCCACACGGTATTTTTCAGCGATATGAAAAATACGCCCGTATCGAAAATATAGCGGTACGCCTCGGTCGTCCAAGTCGACGGCCAGAGGATGAACCGGCCGGACAGCGATTCCTCCGTGGTGGCGAATGACATCGCGAAGACGTGGATGATAGGCAGGATCGTAATCACCGCCAAAACAATCAGCAGTGTCATGTTGATGGCATTGAACCACCGATCCCCGCTTCTTGCGCGTATAAACACAGATGTTCACTCCTTTCATGCCGTCATAGTCTTGCTGTGACGCATGTGCGGCGTGCACTTGTCACCACCGCGCAACTGCGGACAAGCGCTTGCAGCCATGCGCCTAGAGACACGCGCTTGCGGTCATGCGCCGGCTGACCGTCAGCCGTTTTTCCGCTTCTGATACGCCTCGTTGAATTCCTTGATGACCTGCTCGCCGCCCCGGTCCTTCCACTCTTGAATCACCTTGTCGTAATCGTCCACCGGGCGTTCGCCAAGAATGATCTTATTCACTTGGTCCGTCAAGTACTGGTCAAGCTCTTTCCCTTTTTCACTGTAGGTCGGCGAGAACAAACCAATCGACTGATCGCTGTATGGCTCGCCTTCCATCGCTACCTTGAACGATTCGTCTTTCATTTTCTTCAGTTCGTCCGTATCGTCCGGGTTGTAGATCCATTCCCCTTCGGCCGCATGGTTCGTCAGCAAGTATTTGCCCGTGCCTTCGGTCAATCCTTTGTCCGTCAGCACTTTCTCGCCGTTCTCCACTTTGAAATGCTCGTTCTCCACGCCCCATTTCATGAACTCGGCGCCTTCGTCGCCGATCTGATCGTCCAGGATGGAGAGCTGCTTCTTCACCTTCTCTTCGTCCTTGCCCAGGCGGGCCGGCATCACGAAGAACCCGTAGAAGCCGTGATATTTGCCGTATCCCTTATAGCCGTCCGGAGCCGTCAATGGCGGGATCGGCGCGACGCGGAAATCTTTGTTGACGCTGTAGGCCTTGTCGAACCGGGCCTTGTTATACGCCGTATACGCCCAGTTGCCGATAATGCCCGCTTTGCCGGTCAGGAAGTCCTCGTCGGCCTGAGTCCCTTTCTTAATTGTGTAATCCGGGCTGAACAGCCCCTCCTTATAGCCGCGGGCCAGGAACGCCACCGCTTCCTTCGCATTCGGCATCATATAGCCGTGCGTAATCCCGCCCTGGCCATCCTCGAACCAGCCGAACCGCAGCGCCCGGTACGAGCCGAACAAGCCGTTGAACCCGCTGAACGTGCCGTCCATGGCGAACCCGTACGTATCTTTTTTCCCGTTGCCGTCCGGATCGTTCTCCGTGAACGCCTTCATCACGTCATACAGCTCGTCATAGGTCGTTGGCATCTTCAAGCCCAGCTTGTCGAGCCAATCCTGGCGGATCACCATCGTATGGAACGGAATGCCGCGCAGCCGCGGAACGCCGTAAATATGCCCTTCATACGTCAGCATGTCCCAGATTTCCTGCGGAATCTTGCTCAGGTTCGGATAATCCTTGATGTAATCCTCAATCGGAAGGAACATCCCGTTCCCTGCCCAACTGAAGTAATTGGCGTTCGGGTCCTCCAGCAGCATCAGATCCGGCATATCCCCCGAAGCGACCGTCACGCCGATCTTGTTCGCATAATCGCCCGCGGCGACCGGAATATATTTGAATTCGATGCCGTACCGCTCCTCGATCGCTTTGATGCCCGAGCTGTTCGTCGTCGGAGGCGCCGCCCCATACAAGATATTCATGGCCGAGACGCTGTGCTTCTTGCCTTCATCCCCCGCGCTCTGTCCTCCTCCGGCATTCGATTCCTTGCTTCCCCCTCCGCTGCCGCAAGCCGTCAGCAAGCCGACGGCCATCGAACAAACGACGAGCAGCGATACGATTTTTTTCCCTGTGAACTGCATGATTACATCCTCCCCCGTTTTGATTAAGAAATCATGATGGGCATTCTTTGATGTAAGCACTTACAAAATTGGAGGCAACCCGCGCTAAAATACGCCGCGCTCCCCCATCCGCTTCGCCAGCTTGTTGGCCCCGTAGATCAGGATCAGCCCTATCAAGCCCTTCATCAGCCCGACCGCGGTCGAGAAGCTGAAGTTGCCGTTGACGACCCCCGCTTGGTAGACATACGTCTCGATGACTTCTCCGACGTCCCGCACGGAAGGGTTGAGCATGAGGAAGATCTGCTCGAAGCCAACGTCCAGCACGCTGCCGAGCCGCAGGATGAACAGGACGACGATCGTGCTGCGGATGCCGGGCAGCGTGATGTTCCAGATCTGGCGCAGCCGTCCGGCCCCATCCATCTTCGCCGCCTCATACAGCTCGACGTCGATGCTGGACAGCGCCGCCAAATAAATGATCGTCCCCCAGCCGGATTCTTTCCATATGACCTGCATCACCAGCATGGACCGGAAGTTGTCGGGATTGGACAAAATATCGATTTTGGACACTCCCAAATCGACCAGCATGTTGTTCACGGCGCCATCGCTCTGGAACATCAGATAGAAGATCCCCGCCACCACGACCCAGGACAGAAAGTGCGGCATGTAAAAGACCGTTTGCAGCACCCGCTTGAACGCCCTATGCGTTACCTCATGGATCATAATCGCCAAAAATATCGGAATCGTGAAGGCAAACACAATCTGATACAAGCTGATAATCAAGGTGTTCAAAAAAATGCGCCCGATATCCGGATTTTCGAAGATGCGGTAGAAATGCTTCAAGCCGACCCACTTGCTGTCCCAGATGCCGAGCATCATGTTGTAATCCTTGAAAGCGATTACAGCCCCGAGCATCGGCAAATATTTATAAATGACGAAGAACAGCAGGCCGGGCAGAGCCATCAGCCATAAATACTTTTCGTTCCACAGCGTCTTCCCGATGCGGCTCCATCGTCCACTGGCGCCGGGATCGCGGATAGATGATGGTGCTCCTGCTGACATTGGCGTCACCTCCTTTGTGCTCCTATTGTAGGTCACGCTTCAATGGCACGGAAACGTTCACTTTTTGATGCTCATTTTTTGATCGTTCGGCCCGCTCTGCAAAAAATGATACACGCATCGACCCGAATCGTTGCTCCAAAAAAGCTCAAAAAAATAGTTTGACCATCTTTGACTTTTGGCTGACAATCCGATATGATAAAGATACGGTTCTTGTCATTGGCGGCGAATGCATATCGTGTTTAAGGGGCCGTGAATTGGTTAATATTTAATGTTATTGATGCTGAGGAGGGATTATCGTGAGTTACGTTCCTATAGTTGTCGAGCAGACGAATCGGGGCGAACGGTCGTACGACATTTATTCCAGATTGCTGAAGGACCGCATTATTTTTCTCGGCTCCCAAGTGAACGATATGGTAGCCAACTCGATCATCGCTCAGATGCTGTTCCTGCAGGCCGATGATCCGGACAAGGATATTCATCTGTACATCAACAGCCCCGGCGGCTCCATTACCGCAGGGATGGCCATTTACGATACGATGCAGCATATCAAGCCGGATGTATCGACGATCTGCGTGGGCATGGCGGCGTCGATGGGCGCCTTCCTCCTGAATGCCGGAGCGAAGGGCAAGCGGTTCGCGCTGCCGAACAGCGAGATTATGATTCACCAGCCGCTGGGCGGCGCCGAAGGGCAGGCATCCGATATCGAGATTCGCGCCCGCCGCATTCTGAAGATGCGCGACAAGCTGAATCATATTTTGGCGGAGCGCACGGGCCAGCCGCTCGAACGGATCGAGAGAGACACCGACCGCGATTACTTCATGTCGGCCGAAGAGGCGCTGGAATACGGCCTCGTCGATAAAGTGCTTCACAAGTAATTCCGTCATCGTGCCATACATCATGAGATCCACAAGCTGCTTGTATCGCGCCTGCGCGTACGGCAGCTTTTTCTATGCCGCCAAGTTGAATTGCCGCTCCCTTTCATCGTATTATAAAATGATGAGCCAGAAGAGGAATGGCAGCTATGATGATTCCGGAGAAGAGGAGGCGGAGACGTGCCAACGGTAAGAGATATAGCACGTGCAGCGGGTGTATCGCCGGCGACGGTATCGCGCGTTCTTACGGGCAAAGGAAACACATCCTCCGAAGTGAATGAAAAAGTACAGAAAGCGATCCGGGAACTCGGATACGTGCCCAGCCCCAAGGCGAAGCCGCACGGGAAGGATGCCGTGTCCCGCACGATTTGTTATACCATTGCGCGCGAACCTAGCGAAATTTTCGGCAATCCGTACTACTCCAATGTGCTCCTTGGTTTATCCAATGCGACCCAGAAATACGGATATGACCTGCAGATTTCCGCCTTTCGCTCGGTCGATCAACAAATCGAGAAATGCTTGTCGCTGTACCGGAACAAAAAAGTGGACGGCTTTATCTTATCCGGCGTCATGTCGGCGGACAAAAGCTCGCTTATTCAAACCCTGCAGCAGCACTCCATTCCGTTTGTCATGATCGGACGAAGCCTGCAGCACAATATTTTTTGCATTCATAGCGATAATTTTCGGGACGGATATGTCACCGCCCAGCATTTGCTGGACCAGGGGTATCGGCGCATCGTGTTCCTGACCGAGAGTCTGGACGTCGATGTCGTCCGCGACCGGATCGGAGGGTATAAGCAGGCCTTGCACAGTAGCGGCCTGGAGGCGGGAGACGATGGCGTCGTCTTGTGCGGTTCGGATGAAGCGGATATGATCGCCGCTCTGGACGAATACGGCTCCGGCGGCAGCTCTTTCGACGCGATTATCGCCGCGGACAGCGTGCTGGCGCTCGGCGTATTGAAATATTGCCGGGATCGCAATCTGCGCGTGCCGGAGGATGTCGGCATCATCGGCTTCAACGATGCGGCCTTTCTTAACAAGATATCGCCGTCGATCAGCTGCACGACCATCCGCGGGGAGCATCTGGGATTGGAAGCGCTGGAAATGCTGATTGAGCTGATGGACGACCCGGAGCGCATTAATCAAAATAAAACGGTCACGCTGCCTTCCGAGCTGATCGTCCGCCAATCAACCCAACGGAGAAGATATTCCACATCCCATACATGATACCAAAAGAGGGCGGAAACACCGCCCTCTTTCTCATTACCAATTCAATTCGATTGTCCGCTCGCTCTTGTCGTCCCGAACCGCGATCACGACGCCATGGCGCCGCTCATCCACGTACCAGCCCTCGGCATCGCCTTCCGGCTTCGATGCCAGCCGCTCAAGCCCTTCGACCGTGACCGCATCGGGATCGAGGCCATGAAGATAGAAGCACAGCTTGCGGGGAGCCTGCTCATAGCCCTTGCGCTCATACTCGTAGCCGAGCTTCAAGCCGCGGCCGGCGCATTCCGCCTCCACGCGAAGCAAATTATATGCGCCCTTCTCGTACGCATACGTCAAGCCGTCATCCTCATACAGCACATAGGACGAGGCCGGCGCCCCGCCGTACAGATGGAACAATAATGACGCTTCCGTCTGATCGGCCGCATGCTGCTTCAGCGGCTCATGCGGAATGATCGCGCCGCCCCGAACGAACAGCGGCATCGTATCCAGCGGGGCATGCACCGTCAGATGCTGTCCGCCGGTATACGGGGTGCCCGTCCAGTAATCGAACCATTCGCCTTCCGGCAAATAGACCGTCCGGTGCTCTGTATCCGGCCGGTAGATCGGCGCCGCGAGCAGATCGCGGCCCAGCAGGAACTGATCGCACAGATTAGACAGCTGCTTATCCTCCGGATATTCCAGCAGCAGCGGCCGCATCACCGGAATGCCCGTCTGCGCCGCCTCATGGAACAGCGTATAGAGATAAGGCATCAGCTGATACCGCAGTCCGATGAAGGCGCGGCAGATATCTTCCGTCTCTTGATCGAACGCCCACGGCTCCTGGTCGAGGAAATCGCCTACGTTATGATTGCGGCAGAAGGGGAACAGGGCGCCCATCTGCGTCCATCGAATCAGCAGCTGCTTGTTCGTATGGTGGGCGAAGCCGCCGATATCGGGACCCGCGAACGGAATCCCGGACAAGCCCATATTAAGCACCATCGGCATCGCCATCGCCATATGCTCCCAGAAGCTGCGGTTATCTCCGGTCCAGACTGCCGCGTAGCGCTGAATGCCGCTGTAGCCTGCTCGCGTCAGGACGAACGGACGCTCGCCCTCAAGATGCCGCTGCAGCCCTTCGAATGTCGCCTTGGACATCAGCATGCCGTACAGATTATGCCATTCCTCATGCGTCTTCATCTTTCCGTTATTGTCGTGCACGACGTCCAGATCCATCGTTTTCGATTCGTTGAACACGGCCGGTTCATTCATATCATTCCAGATGCCGGCGATGCCCATATCGGTATAATAGCGGTGCAGATCTCCCCACCATGCCGCCGTCTCCTGCTTGGTGAAGTCAGGGAAGGCGCTCCGGCCCGGCCATACATCGCCGAAGTAGACATCGCCTTCGAGCTTCTTGCAGAAGCGGTCCTCCAGCGCTCCTTCGCGGTAGACAGAATATTTCGGATCCTGCTTGACCCCCGGGTCGACGATCGGGACGATATGGAATCCCATTTTTTTCAATTCGGCAATCATGTTCTGCGGCTGCGGGAACCGATCGCTATCGAAGGTAAAGACGCGGTACTCGTCCATATAGTGAATATCGAGATGAATCACGTCGCATGGTATGCGCTTGTCCCGGAAGGCCCGCGCCAAGGCCATCACTTCTTCTTCGCTTTTATAGCTGTATTTCGACTGGTGGTAGCCCAGCGCCCATTTCGGCGGCATCTGCATCCGCCCGGTCAAGGCCGTATAGCAGGAGACGACCTGCTTCAATTCGGGACCATAGATGAAGTAATAATCGTAAGCCCCCGTCTTGCTTGCAATCGAAAAGACATCGCTTCGGGATCGCATATCGAAGGTTGTTCGTCCCGGGTTATCGAGAAAAATGCCGCAGCTTGTCCCGTCATGAACATGCAGCAGCAGCGGAATCGACTGATACAAAGCCTCGATCTCCGGGACATGCGGCGCATAGACGTCGGTATTCCACATCGTATATCTCTCGCCGCGCTTATCGAGATAGCTTGTCTTTTCCCCCAGCCCGTAAAAATGAGAGCTCTCGTCCATCGCGAAGCAGCCCGTCACCGCGCCGCGCGCATCCCAATGGAGCGATGTCTGCCGTCCGATTACGTTGCCTTCGGCATCGGTTATCGTGATGGAAGCATCCAAGGACTCAATCATGACCGACAGCTTCTTCGTGGTGAACCGAAAGCCGCGCTCCGTGTCTTCCCGGCGGGCTTGTATCGTCTTCTCCCAAGGCAATACGCCGGGCGTTGTCGTCCAGTCGGGACGAGCATCGAACGTCAGCTTGACGCGGAACAGATGCTCATCGAGAAAGGACAGCGCCAGATTCGCCCTGTCCCCGATCAAGAGATATCCTCGGTCCAGCTCCTCTACGCGGCTTATCGCGCCGATCCCGCTCCGCTTGGCCGCTGCCGTCCCGCCGTGCAATTTATCCGGATGTATCGTCTCACTTGTCTGCATTGTACCCTCTCACTTTCCGCACCTCATATGGTTACTCTATTTTTACGGCTGTGACGCCCGGTATTCCCTTCAACCTCTCCACCAGATCGCTCATTGGCTTCTTTTTCGGCATCACAATCGTTATCGTTATCTCCAGCGGCGGCGCTGAACCCTCGATCGGACCCGGCGTCTCCGCATCCGCCACGTTCATGTTCCGAATCTCCACTCGCTCGGCTAGCAGCTGCCTCGAAATCGTGCCCAGCGTCTCCGGGCCGCCATAAGAGGTCACTTCCACCGACAGCGCCTTGTTCGCTACCAGATACCGAAGCTCGATTTTGTTCAACACCTGGAGGGAGACAAACACAAGCCCGCATGTCAAAATCGCCGGAAAATAGAACCCTGCCCCGACCGCCAAGCCAATCGCGGCCATCACCCAGAGCGTGGCGGCCGTCGTCAATCCTTTGACGGAGAGGCCGGTTCGAATAATCGTTCCCGCGCCGAGGAATCCGATGCCGCTGACGACCTGCGCTGCCAGACGCGCCGGATCCATCCGGACATTCGGCTCATCGACGAAGGCATTGAAGCCATAGATGGACAGCAGCATAATGAGCGAAGAGCCGATGCATACCAAAATATTGGTGCGGAATCCGGCGGCATGCTGATTCATCTCCCGCTCGAAGCCGATAATGCCCCCGAGCACCAGCGAGAGAAGAAGCCGCAGGCATATGCTGGCCGGATCCAACGTCCAAGGGCTTGTCACCGCGTCTCGCCTCCTCGCCGCTCCTAGTTTCTCATCTCTATCTTTTTCCGAATCTCTATCTTTTTCCGAAACAAGATTGCTCTTCTGAAGTTGATCTGCTGCTCTAGGATTTCGTCGCCCCCGCCGTCAACCCCGAAATGAGGTACCGCTGCAGGAACAGGAACACCGCGGCAATCGGGATGGCGATCAGCATCGATCCCGCTGCGAACCGGGTGAAGTTGTTGCTGAATTCCTGATTGACCAGGTTGAACAAGCCGACGGCAAGCGTATAGTTCTCCGAGCTGCGGATGACGATCCGCGGCAGCAGGAAGTCCATGAACGGCGTCATGAAATTGAACAGGGCGACCACGGCCAATATCGGCTTCGCCAACGGCAAAATAATCTGGAAGAAGATCCGGAAATGGCCCGCGCCGTCAATCTTCGCCGACTCGTCCAGATCCCGCGGAATTGTATCGAAATAGCCTTTGATCAGGAAGGCGTGCATCGGAATGGACGATCCGACATAGACCAGAATCAAGCCGGCCAGCGTATCGAGCAGACCCAAAATGTTCAGCAAAATATAAATGGCAACCATCCCCATCAATACCGGGAACATCTTGATCAGCAGAAGCGCATACAAGCCGTGCTTGCGCCCCCTGAAGTTATAGCGCGAGAATGCATACGCCAGGAACGTCGTCACGATTAGAGAGAGCACCGTCTTCCAGCTGGCGACGATCAACGTATTTTTGTACCACAGCATATATTCGCTGTCCGGACTGGAGAACAGCCAGGAATAGTGCTCCGTCGACCAGTTCTCGGGAATAATCTTGGCGCTGTATAAGCTGGTGCCCGGATTCAGCGAGACGCCCAAGGCCCAGACGAGCGGATACACGATCACGATGAACATGAACAAAATGAAGGCATAAATACCGGTAAGTTCTAATCTTGATTTCCATCTCGTACTCATCAGACGCTGCCCTCCTCCTTGAACGATCGGGTTCTCCTGAATTGGAAAAAGGCGACGGTTGCCACAATCAGACCCAATATAATGGAGATAACGGCCGCCATATTGTAGTTCAACGTTTCAAAGGTCAGTTTGTAGACCCATGAAATGACGATATCCGTCGATCCGGCCGACTGCCCGCGAACCGGCGGCCCGCCTTGGTTGAACAAGTAAATCAGGTTGAAGTTGTTGAAATTGCCCGTATATTGCATAATGAGCAGCGGAGCCGTCGCGAATAGAACATGCGGGAGCGTAATGTAGCGGAATCTTTGCCACTTGCTCGCCCCGTCGACCTCCGCCGCCTCGTACCAGTCGCTTGATATGCTTTGGAGCACCCCCGTGAACAAGGCGAACACGAAGCTGAAGCCGAGCCAGACTTGAATTATGATAATGGCGACCTTCGTCCATAGCGGATCGGACATCCAAGGAATGGACAGGCCCAAGGGGCCCAAAATTTGCCGGTTCACCGCGCCGAATTGATCATTGAACATGGCGGCGAACACGAGTATCGATACGAAAGAAGGAACGGCCCAAGGCAAAATGAGCATCGTTCGAATGAATTTTTTGAATTTGACGCGCTTGTCGTTCACGATGACGGCCAGGAACAAGGCCAGCGAAATTTGGAGCGTCGTCGCGACGAATGTCCATACGAGCGTCCACGACAGGACGGAGAAGAACGTATTCCGCCAAATCGGAACGGAAAAAATATTTTTAAAGTTTTCAAACCCGACCCAATCGAGCAAAAAACGGGGCGGCGAATTGTAAATATTGTAATTCGTAAATGCCAGGGAAACCATGAACAAGAGCGGCAAAATGAGCACAAACGTAATCATGAAGATGCCGGGCCCGACGAACAGATAAGGAACCCCTTTATCCCACGCCTGCTTGAAACCTTCGCGAATCGTCGTGATCTTCCAGCCTTCGCGGATTTTCTGGGCGTCGTTGCGCGCATCGGTCAGGTTGATCCAATAGAAGATGAGAAGAAAGACGGTCAAGATTACCGAAATAATGCCTTGGATGAGCAAAGAGCGGGAATCGTCAACCCCTTCCAGCGTCCCCAGCGTTAGGAGCCCCCAGTACCCGATATTCAAAAAATCGGCGAACACGATAAAAAACGAGAAAAATAAAATCAAAAATAATGAACCCTTGATATATCTCCGGTTGTACAGTTGCCCCAGCCCCGGGATAATGGAGAGCAGCATCGCCAACTTCGGGTTATGCGCACTGATTTGCGGCTTGTCGGTTCGTGTCTGTTGTTCTCCCAATCTAATCAAGCCTCCTCGCTGACATCCGCAATGCGAATTCAAGCGGATGGGGATGCGGACCCGCACCCCAATCCGGTAATCATTCCTTACTTATTGGCGTTGTTGATCGCGATTTGTTCTTTGATTTGAACGACCGCTTCATCCAGCACCTCTTTGGCGTCCTGCCCTTGAGACAGGAACACGAGCGCATTTTTCATCGGCTCCCATGTCTGGGAGATTTCCGGGTTATTCGGCGTCGGCGTGGCGAATTTGGACTGTTCGGCCACGGCCGAGAAGTAAGGGTGCTTCGTAATGAGATCGCTTTCCAAAATGCCCGGACGCGCTGGAATTTCCCCGGCCATCTGGAAATGGCTCGCGCCGTTCTCGTCATTGGTAATGAATAAAGCCAGTTCGGTAGCCCACTCCTTATTTTTGGAGAACGGGGACAGCACCAGTCCTTTGACGCCCAGGAAGGAAGGCGGCCGTTGGCCGTTCGCCAGCTTCGGCAGCGGTACGGCGCCCAGCTTGTCTCCCAGCGCCGACTCATAGTTTTTAATCGATGACGGCACCGAGACGACGGCGGCAACCTTGCCTTCTTTGAACAAGCCGTCCAGCACGTCGCCATTGATCGATGACGGAATCAACCCTTTTTCGAACCAGGACTGAATCAGCTTCGCGCCTTGGACAGCGCCTTCATTATTGAGCCCGATATCGTCCACGTTATAGCCGGTAGCCGGGTCATATCCGAAAACATATCCGCCATTGCCCTGCAGGAACATGTTGGCGTAATAGAAATTGGTCGCATCGAACAGGAATCCGTATTTATCCTTCGATGCATCGGTGAACTCCAATGCGAACTTCTCGAGCTCTTCCCATGTTTCCGGCGCCTTCGGCATCAGCTCCTTGTTGTAGAACAAGGCGGTCGTCTCGACGACCATCGGCAGATTATAGATTTTGCCGTCAATCGTGACGGCCTGAATCGCTTCCGGCGAATACTGGCTAATCTGCTCCTCGCTGATCTGGAATGGCTCGGCCAGCCCTTGCAGCACATTGCGGCCCATGGAGTTATGGGTGGCGCTCCACAGGTCAGGGCCGCGATCGGACGGTCCGTCGAGTGAGAACGCTTTCGCTTGTTCGCGCGGGTTGAATGGAATCACTTCCACATCAATGCCCGTCTTCTCCGTAAATTTTTGCGTAATGGCCCGGAGCGATTTCAATTCCGGCTCATTTTCCGGGCCCCAGATTTTGAGATGCTCCGGCTTCGGCGGCATCTCCCCTTCTTGTTGCTGGGCCGTATCCGGATTCGGCTTGGCCTGTTCCGCGTCGCGCTTCGGCCCGCAGGCCGCAAGCGACAGGACGACGGTTAATGAGAGCAGCAGCAATACCATTTTCTTTGCCATACGTTCGTTCCCCCTTGAGATCATGGTTGAGATCTATTCGTATACGTGCGGACCGAGATGGTCTTTATGCAACGATACACGCTCACATTGGCCTTGCGAATCGAGAACATACTGCACGATTGCCGCATTATATACGGGATGAATGTCCCCGGGATTGACGATCTGCTTCATATCCGCGGTCGTCTGGCCATGCCCGAACACCGCAATATGCGCGTCGGTTCCATAATAATCGGCCAGCTTCGCGTCGACGAACTTCTGTACGCGCTTGCGGACGATGGCATGATTCTCCGGCCAGGTTGGCCACCACTTGCGCTCCATATCCTGGTACTCCACGAATTGGGCGTGCGGGAATTCCTCAACAATCTGCCGGCAGGCTTCCCATTCATAATCCCGGTAGTCCTTCCACTCCTCATTAAATATTTCGGACATTTCCGGTATGAGCACAATACCGAGGCCCTGCGCCTTGGCAAGCGGTGTCGCGGTCTGAATGACCCGGCGCAGCGGACTGCAGAAGATGGCATTCAGTTGGATATCCTTGAAAAACGAAGGGATTTGCTCCGCTTGCCAACGTCCCACTTCCGACAAGCTGCAGTTCGGCCCGCCTCCTTGGCCAATATTCATCGTCGATTGTGCATGGCGAATCACATATAAGTGCATAGCTGATGTTCTCCTCTGTGTTGTAATCATCCTTTAGCCGCCCGGCGGGCTGCCGGCAGCCCGGCCCGCCCGTTCGAACGGCCCTATCGGCAGATGTCCCGTATCGTTCAGCTTCTTCAGCTCGATCGCTTGCTCTCCGAAGACGATATGGTTCACCCCCGTATTTTCCTGGGGGAACCGGATATGTGCCGCTGAAGCCATCCCGAGCGCTTCGCGAAGAAGGTATTCATTGAAATTCCCGTGACAGAATACCGCGATCCGCTCCTCGCCGCACGCCCGAAGCTGCCGCAGCGCGTCCAGCGCTCGCCGCCTGACCGTCTCGGGGCAATCGCCGCCCGGGCATTCCCATCCTTCCGTCTCCATCGTGTCCTCGAATACGGCTTCCGGGACCATCTCCAATAATAAGTGCTGAGAAGGACCGGTGAATCGGCCGCCTTCCCTGACTTCATATAACGTTTTCATCACCTGAATCGGCAGACCGAGCAATCTGGCCAGCGGCTGCGCCGACTGCATCGCCCGAATCAACGGGCTGGAATAGATGGCGGTAATGCCCCTGTCCCGTAAATATATCGCCACGCGCGCGGCTTGCACATGGCCCTGCTCGGTAAGCGGCGAATCCGGCATATCCCGATCCGGCAGCGTATTGCCGACCGATTGTCCATGCCGCACAAGAAATAATTCCATAATCTCTCCCTGCTTGCTCCGTAATCTGTGGAACCGATGTAATCGGTTCTCGGACTGTATTCGCTTCCTTCCCGCCGCACTGCCCCTTGGGCGCCGCCCTTAAGTGCTGCTCTTGAGCGTTGTCCTCAATGCTGCCCATGTGTGCTTCCCTTGGGCGTTATCCTCATGTGCTGTCCTTGAGTGCTGTCCGAGAGCGTTGTCCTCATGTGCTGTCCATGCACCGTTCGCGGCCGCCTTTTGCTGCTCGCCCCCGCGCGGGCCGGCGCTTGCTAGCGGGTAGCCAGGATCCATTATGTGCCCTCGATGGACGATCTGGCGGTCGATTGACGAATCATCAGCTTCGACGGAAGCGTCACGTTTTTTTTGAGACTCATCGCCTGCGGTTCATTCATAATCTCATTCAGCAAATGAAAGGCTTCCGCGCCCAGGTTGGCCCCGTTCATCTCCACGCAGCTTAATGTCGGGGAAACCTTGACCAGATAGGGGGCATCATTGAACCCGATAATCCCCACTTCCTGCGGGACGCTCAGCCCGGTTAATTGGCAGAACTTCAATACGCTGAGCGACATGACGCTATCCATCGTAATGATGCTGTCGACGGCGATCCCTTCGTCCAGCAGACGCTCCAGCGCATTCATAATGTCCTCTTCTTCCGGTCCGACCTGCACGATTCGCTCGGGACCCGCGTCCAGCCCGCCTTGCTGCGCCGCTTGCCGATAGCCGGATATTCTCGCCGCGAACACGTCAAGCTTCGTATCCGGCGTCAATACGACGAGATTCCGGTATCCGGCGTCCATTAGATGCCGGGCGGCCATATACCCGTCCCGCAGATTGTCGTTATGGACGGAGAATACGTCATGGCGAAATGTGCGGCCGATCATGACGAACGGGATATGCTCCTCATGCAAGGTGTGCAGCAGCCGTTCCTTGTCCGCCGACAAGATACCGGTCAGAATAAGCCCGTCGACCCTGTTCTGCCGATACAGCTGTACGCATTTCTCAATCTGCCGATCGACACTGTGGAACACCGCCAACTGCAAGTCCATGCCATGCTGCTCGACGGTGCTCGATACCCCGTACAGCACGCTATCGAAGAACGGGTTCCCGAAAATGTCGGTCGAGTTCCGCGCAATGGTCAAGCAAATGGTCCTGCTGCCGGAGATGAGCGGTTTGACGCCTCCGGGGCGGACATAGTTCGTCTTCCGAATCGCCATCTGCACTCTGGCCCGCACATCTTCCGAGGTGTTGCCTTTGTTCGTTAACACTCTTGAAACGGTTGCTGGAGAGACGCCAGCCAATTTTGCGACATCCTTGATGTTGGCCACGAAATCCCCCCTGACAAACCATTGAAACAAAATCTGAAACAAATGAAACATCTCTTGTTTCATATTAAACCACATTTCTGTCGAATTGAAAAGAGAAAATGTCGAAATAAGATTAATTTCTTATGTCTTATGAAAATCAAGTTGATTTTGACGTGTTTTTCAGGAAACAAACATCATTTTTGTTTCATAAACATTGAAACGAATTATCTCCTGTGTAAATTGATAGCGAGATGATTTTATCAATATGGCTATGACGTGATGTTCGGTTGCTTTCCTCCGCCCATCTCCACCTCCCCCGTCCGCCCACGGCCCGCCTCCACCGCCGCAAAGCTCCAAAAATGCAGTATTTCCGCTCCCGCCTCTCCTCCAAAATAAGAATCCTGCAAAATGGCATCAATTTCGCCCACTTCCCGCTCAGACTTCGATAAAAGGGGCCAAATCCTGCATCTGCGCAGGAATATTCCCGATTTTGCCCCCGACAGAGTTAAAATACTGTAAATTTGCAGGAATTCCCTCCATGCCCTCCGTCCCCTCCCCGGTTGGAGCGCACCAGAGCAGCATGCGGACCTGCCCAGCCCCCGGCGGTGAAACAAAAAAAAGCCCGCTGCAGCGGGCAACAAGCCGACTGCGCGGGCTTCCTATACGAGCGCCATTATCAGGATCGGCCCTCGGTGGAAAAGGCGATGATGGGCCCTTCCCAGCCATCCTTTCTGATGACCTCGTATGTACCGTTTGTATACTGTCCAATCGTCTTCGTCCAGAACGCTTGCGCGGGCCGGTTCGTCTCCAATTGGCCGACCTTCCACCGGCCTTGGAACCGGTCGAACAATTCGGAAGCCGCAGACTGTCCTACTTTTTGCTGTCTATATTTCTTCATGACGAAAAATTCGGCCATCTCATACACGGTCCGGCCGGATTCATCCGTGCCCAGTTCCCGGATTAAGGCGAAGCCGGCCAATTTCCCGTCCACCCGAAAGAAGAACGGATGCCTGCCTTCCTCCGTCCAGTAATGATCCAGATACATATATTCGTACAAGCCGTTCTCATTGACATCCTCCGGGTCATACTCCGAGAAATCATACTTGTACAGCTCAAGAAGATTCCGCAGGGCCGATTTGCGCTCATATTCGACTCTCTCAATCGCGATCATGGGTTTCCTTCCTTTTCCGGCAGAGATATTGACCTCATTGTACCATATCCAACGATAGAGTTCTTGGCATTCCAGCGCCTCCAGTGTTCTGGCGCATCCAGCATCCTTATTTGTCACCCGGGCGTCCTTCCTTCCTAGATTAAAAAAAGAGCCGCATCGCAAGCGATGCGGCCTATATTATGTTCTAGGGGTAAACTGTAAACCATGAGAAAGATGAAACGGATGTCCTTGTTCAACGGATGGAATCCGGCTGTCCAAGGTTCAATCGATGCAGGGCAACCCTCCTTTGCAAGAACTCATCTGTCATTCGGTCCATAATCAGAATACAATGGCTACATTAAAGAAAACTGAACCGAACCTTAAAATTAGATAAAAATGAGCACGGTTCCAAAAATAAACGAAAAGAAAAGGAACCCCGAATAAACGGAACCCCGGAGGCATTCACCCCCCGGGGTTCTTGGCATTACGGTTTATTTCCCTGTGTTCCAACGGTCGTATGCCGCTTGATAGATTTCTACGATGCGGTCGCCGCCCATCTTTTTGCAAGTCTCGAGATATTTATCCCAGTTCGTCAACGGCTCCTGGCCGGTTACGAATTTCGCTTCCATTTGCTTCACGTACGTATCCAGGTCGGAACGGATGCTGGATACTTCCGCTTGCTCGTCTTGCGACAAGTATACGCTCGGGAACGGAACCTTCGCGACAGGAAGGATCTTTTCCTCGGTTTCTTTCTTCAGCCATGCGTCGAATTCGCCGGAGAAGCCGCGCTTCGTGTCTTCGTTCGTGATCTTCGGAACGACGACGCCATAGTCCGGAGTCAGCGTCGCGCGATACTCTTCGCGGTCGCCGCCGCCAGGCACATCCAGCCATTTCTTCGTATGGTCTTCCTTATTCACGTACTCCCACAGAATGCCTTCCGGACCGTTGCTGAGCAGCTCGGCGCCTTCCGTCGAGTACAGATAGTCAACCCAACGCATCGTTGCTTCCGGATGCTGGTTCTTGTTCGTAATCGCAAACGCGCCTTTCGCCAGACCCGGATGCTTCGCGGCTACAGCCTTCACATCGCTGTCGACCGGACGGTACATCGGATCATCCATGCTTGGCTCGCCGCCGAGCGTGAAGTAAGCATGATAGTCAGAGAAGAGGCCGATCTGGTTGTTCTTCCCTTTCGCTTTTTTCTGCTCATCGGTTTGCGAGAACGTTTCTTTGTCGAGCAAGCCTTCGGTCCACAGCTTGTTCAGGAACGTCAAGTACTCCTTGTAGCCTGGCTCCATTGGCGTATAGTGAACTTTGTCCTGGGTATCGGAATAGATAACTTCGTTGTAAATGCCCCATGTGCCAAGCAGCCACATGCGGATATCGTCCAGCTTGACGGAAGCAAGCGGAATCTCGTCTTGCTTGCCGTTGCCGTTCGGATCTTCCTCTTTGACGCGCTTCAGATAGGTGTACAGCTCATCGACCGTTTTAGGAACTTCCATGCCAAGCGCTTTCAAAAACTTGCCGTTGTACCACAACGGTCCGCGGTACCATCCGGCATCGAGGTCGATGTTCGGCAGGGAATAAATATGTCCATCCGGCGTTGTAATCGATTTGCGGATATCCGGATTTTCGTCAAGAATTTTCTTCAGGTTCGGAGCGTACTCTTCAATCAAGCCTTCCAGCGGGATGAGCACGCCTTGACCGCCGTAATTGACTTCATCGGAAGCTTGAAGCTGTCCGGAGAAGAACACGTCTGGATAGTCTCCGCTCGCGAACACGAGGTTTCTCTTTGTATCGAAGCTATCAGCCGGCGCATTGCGGAACTCGAACTTGATGTTCGTCTTCTTCTCCATCTCCTTGAAGAAGTCCATATCCTGCCAGTTCTGAATCCCGACGTCTTGTCCCATCATCGTCAACGTAATCGGCTCGTTGACGATCGGGAAGCCTTCCTTGCTGACCTCGCTTGCGGATTCGCTGTTGCCGCTGTTGCCTTCTGCCGCAGGCTTGTCCGAAGAGCCGCAAGCCGCAAGCAGGGTGAAGAGCATCGTCATGGACAGAAGAATTGCCCACGTCTTTTTAAGCTTTTGCATGCGTAGATCCTCCCTTTTGTGTTCATTATACGTTACCGGGTGAAGCACATATAATAAGCAAAGACTGGAAGTCTTCGTTATTATCCGATAAAGATGAAGCGGACGGCCGATGGGACGAACATCAGCCTTTGACGGAACCAATCATGACGCCTTGCACGAAATAACGCTGCAAGAACGGATAGACGACAATGACCGGCAAGGTGGACACGATAATGACGGCATACTTGATGAGAGAAGCGACCTCCGCCTTGTTGTTCAGCGCAGCGGCGACCGAGCTGTTGACCGCCGCGCCGGTCGTCTCGGCCGACATTTCCTGCAGGACGAGAATCTGGCGCAGAATCATCTGCAGCGGATACTTCGCCTCCTCGTTCAGATAAATCAAGGCTCCAAAGTAACTGTTCCAGTGGCCTACCCCGTAGAACAGCGCCATAACCGCGATAATCGGCGCCGACAGCGGGAGCACGATGCGAATGAACAGCCTCATATTGGTGCAGCCGTCAATCTGTGCGGCCTCCTGAAGCTCGTTCGGTATCGTGGACTGGAAGAATGTCCGCGCCACGATAATATTCCAGACCGATGCCGCGCCCGGCAGAATCAGGGCCCACATGCTGTTGATTAGACCCAGCTTTTTGACGAGCAAGTAACCCGGAACAAGCCCGCCGCCGAAGAACATCGTCACCATGAACATGCCCATGAAGAAGTTGCGTCCGACGAAGTCTTTGCGGCTCAAGGCATACGCTGCAGGCAAAGTCACGATAAGGTTGACCAAGGTCCCGACAACCGTATAAATAATCGTGTTTTTATACCCGGACCAGATTTTGGCGTTATCGAAGACCCGGGCATACCCTTCGAACGTAATCCCTTTCGGAAGCAACCACATTTCCCCCGAGTTGACCAGCTTCGGATCGCTGATAGATGCGCTGATGATATAGATAATCGGATAGGCGACGATAACGAACGCCAGTATCAGATAAATATAGTTACAGAAGACAAACACTTTATCCGCTCTCGTTTCTTTCACGGCAGAAGCCATCTGCTGCTCCTCCTTCCTACCACAAGCTCGTTTCGCTTGTACGGCGCGCGATTTGGTTGACTGTAATGAGCAAGATAGCGTTAACCACCGAGTTGAACAAGCCGACAGCGGTGGAGAAGCTGTACTGGGCATCGACCAGACCCGAACGATAGACGAAGGTGGAGATGACGTCCGACGCTTCCATGTTGAGCGGGTTCTGGAGGAGCAAGATTTTCTCGAAGCCCACCCCGAGAATGCTGCCCATGTTCAGAATCAGCAAAATCGTAATCGTCGGCACGATGGTCGGAATATTGATATTCCAGATGCGCTGCCAGCGGCTTGCGCCATCCATGATCGCCGCCTCGTGAAGCTGCGGATCGACGCCGGAGAGCGCGGCCAGATAGATGATGGTTCCCCACCCGGTGCTCTGCCATACGCCCGACAGGACATAGACCGTCTTGAACCATCGCGGGTCCGTCAAGAAGGCGGCGGGCTCGAAGCCGAGAAATTCGATAATATGAACGATAATCCCGGTCGATGGCGACAAGAAGGTAATGATAATCCCCGCCATGACGACAACGGAGATAAAATGCGGCGCGTACGTAACCGTTTGCACGGTTCGTTTGAAGAAGCCGTCTTTGACTTCATTGAAAGCCAGCGCCAGAATGATAGGAAGGGGAAACCCGATGGCCAGCTCGTACAGGCTAATGCTAAGCGTGTTCCACAGCAGATCCCAGAAATAGTAGGAGTTAAAAAACCGCTCGAAATGATCAAACCCTACCCAAGGGCTTCCCGTAATCCCCTTGGCGGGAATAAAGTTTTTAAATGCGATCTGAATCCCGTACATGGGACCGTAGTGGAAGATAAGAAAATAAAGAAATGCAGGGGCGATAAAAAGATACAATTCCCATGTTTGCGCCATGCGCTTCCATACCGATTTCTTTTTCGCGGCCGGCATGTTCATCGTAAGAGCGCTTTCTGCGTTTCCTTGCATCGTCTCCACTCCCTCCTCTCAAATGATAGGCAATCGTCTTGATGTCTATAGGTTGCGCGGTCAGCTTGGCTGTCTCGCGCCTTGCTAACGCTTACACAAATTGTAGCCATCGGGCCTTCTGCCCGTAAATATGTCGATTCCGAACGGTCAACTTCTACATCTTCGCCTGTCAATAAGAAGCGTTTCCCTTATAAAGCGCTGTCATTTCGGATTCGCGTGACAGGAGAAAATAGGCCATTTTTGATGTGAACGCTTGCATCGCAAAATCGACACATCCCCTTGCATCGCATAAAAAACGGCAGACACCCTCTCCCTGCGGAGAAAATGCCTGCCTTCTTCATCGTTACTCCTCCATCTCGGAGGAATGTCCTCCGGTTCCGTACAGCTTCCGGTATTGTCCCGGCGTATGTCCGGTTTCTTTCTTGAATTTGCGGATAAAATTCGGCACATCCATGTAACCGACCCGGATAATAATATCCTTGAGCGGTTCGTTGCCGCTCTTCAGATGGCGGATCACTTCATCCATGCGGAGCTGCCACACATGCTGCGAGAACGTATGCCCGGTCTTCTCCTTGATGGACCGGCTCAGATAAGAGACGGATACGCGATACATCTCCGCCAGCTTCTCCAGACTCAGATCATATTCGCAATAATGCTCCGAGATATAGGTGACGACCTCGTCGGTCAACGAGCGCTGCTCCGACTCCTCCTGATGCTCCACTTGACTGCAAATATAGACAACCAGCTCGCACAGCTTCGCCTCCAGCTGCTCCAGCGTCTCGAACTTCGCCAGATCGGGCACCTGCTGCGCTGTCTCCGTCAAGCCCAGCTCAGAGGCGGTCTTCAGCACCGTATTCAGCACATCGAAGCACATGCAGCGCAGCAGCGGGATCGCCGGCTCCTGCTGCTGCAGCTTCCGGAACACCGCTCCGATCGTATCCACGGCTACGGTCGCATTGCCCTGCTTCAAGCTCTGCGTCAGCTTGATGAGAGAATCTTTGGCGATCCAGAAGTTCTGATCCTGCTCATAGGTCAGATTGGAGAAGAACGTGACGCTGCCCTTGCCGTTCACGATCCGGTATTCCAGCGCCGAAGCGGCCTCGATATAAGATTGATTGAGCCGTTCGGGGCTCGCGTACAAGCTGCCGATACCCATCGTCGGAATGGCGGTCATATGCTCCTCGACAAGCCGGTGCACATCCTCCACGATCGCTTCCATGCGCGCTTCGTCATCCGTATCCGGCTCTGGCTCCATGCTGACAATGAGAGCCAACTGCTCGGTGTGGGACAGCTCGACGCCATAGGCCATCGCTTTGCCCCTCGCCAGCCCGAACTCCGTAAATTGCTGCACGAACGCTTCCCGTTCCTGGGCGGAATAAACCCGATCTACCATATATTCCCATGCGATAATAATAACAAACAGGCTCCTGCCAGGGAGGAAAATCCCTAGTTGCTGCAGCATTTCCTCCGCATCCTCCCGGCTCGGGGCGCCGCGCTTCAACAGTGTCAGCAAATACTGATTCCGGGCATACGGCTCCTGCAGATCCACCTGATTCCGATAGGAGAGCAGCGTCTCCCGAATCCATTCCAGCTCCGTCTTCCCTTTGACTCCATCCTCCGCCGCTTCGCCGGTTCCGCGCTTCAGATTCGCGAACTCGAGAAGATCGCGAATCGGGTGATACTGCCGCTTGGCAAGCAGGATGGCCAGCATCGAGCCGAACAAAATCGTCACGGCGAAAATCATTAAAATAAAGGTCTGGATATGAACGACGCGGCCGAAAAACTGCTTGGACGGCATCGCGGTGACATACGTCCAGCCGTTGGAATCCGACTTGACGGCGACGACGGATTGCTGCACTTCGCCGAGCTGTTCCGTATGGATCCCCGCCTCTACGGAGGCAAGCCGCCGCACCGCTTCCTCCTCCATCTCGCCGCCATGGCTCGCTGCGGCCAGCACCCGGCCGTCCTGGTCAAAGATATAGGCATTGCCCTGGAAATTGCTCAGAACCGACTCCATCATCCCCGTCAGCATCGACTCTTCAATCAAGTAGGTAACGGTGCCTTGCTTATAGCCCTGATTCGTCGGAATCGGCACCAGATAAGCCAGCATCCGGTTCTGGCCATGGCGGTTCACCGTCACCTGCTCGGTGGGCCGCATCGTCGGCACCTTCACGGCATTCAGGTCCCGCACGAACGTATTCTTGTTCCAGCTGGAGAAGTCGTACACATAGTCGAACATCGTGTCGACCGACATCATCCCCCGTGAGGAGTAGATCACATCGTCGCCATGAAAATATAAAAACATTTCATTCACGATCGAGCTATTCGCCTTATATTTATCCAATGTATCGATCGCTTCCCTGCCATAATAGGCGTGACGGACCATATAAGGAGTCAGCTTGCTGTCGAAGCTGATCCGGGCCGCGATCTCTTCCAGCTCCTTCATCCGGCCGTCAATATTCCGCTTCGCCTGCTCCAATTGGCTGATGCTGGATTGCTCGATCTCGGATCGGAGATTATTAACGGCATTCTGATATATAATAAACGTCATCACAATCAAGGGCACCAAAAAAATCGATAAATACGACAGTATATATTTAAACAACAGCTGGGATTTAAAATGATTCCATCGCATTTCCCATGGCCCCCTACTATCGAATTGACAAATTGCGAATGAGACTTTTTTCGTCTGTAAGCGTTTTTATATTATATCATATGGTATATCATTTTTATATCTTTTTCGACAGTTTACGACCCCCCCCCATTCTGCAGGCATAAAAAAGCACCATCCGGACTGATATTCCGGATAGTGCCATAAAATAAACTTCAAATCTTGCATCCATTTTCGATTTGATATACCAGCTTCCGCCCTTATCGGCCGCTCTTCAGCTCCGTCCACAGACGGTCATACAATTGAATCGACTTGCCGACATCGAGCAGCCACTCCGTGCGCCCAAGCTCTTCATCGGTCAGGTTGATCATCGGATTGTTCAAGTATTCCTCGCTATGGAATTCCTTCGCCTTCGTAACCGGGTTGCTGTAGCCGACAAACTCGTAGTTCTTTGCGCTGTTCTCCGGATCAAGCATGAAGTTGATGAATTTCTCGGCCAACTCCTTGTTCTTGGCTCCCTTCGGGATCGCATAGGTATCCGCGAAGATCGTGCTGCCTTCCTGCGGAACGACATAGGCCACATCCGAATTCTCCGCCGCGATGAAGGCGGCGTCGCCGGACCATACCGTCCCGATCCAGCCCTCTTCCTGGATCATCTTCTGCTTGATGTTGTCCGTATCGAAAGCGACCACATTCGGCACCAGCTTCCGCAAGTCGTCCGCCGCCGCATTGATGTCGGCCTCATTATCCGTGCTGTTGGATTTGCCTGCTTTTTTGAGCGCCATCCCGATAATCTCCCGATTGTCGTCCAACAGCAGAACCTTGCCCTTGTACTCGTCCTTCCACAGATCGGCCCAGCTTGTCGGCGCCTCGGCAATATGCTTCTTATTATAGGCAATGCCCGTTACGCCCCACATATAGATAATGGAATGCTCGCTGTTCGGGTCATATGCCGGATTTTTGAAACGGTCTACTACGTATTGGAAGTTCGGGATGTTGTCCTTGTTGATCGTCTCAAGCAAATCCTGCTTAATCATGCTGGCCACCATATAATCCGATGGCTGTATGAGATCATAATTAGCTCCGCCGGCCTTGATCTTGGCCAGAAGCTCCTCATTGTTGGCGAACACCGCCATATTTACCTTGACGTTATTCTCCTGTTCGAACTTCTCAATCATCTCTGGATTGAAATTATCCGCCCACGTATACAAATTCAACGTGTCTTTGCTCGAAGAGCATCCGGCCAACGCGGAGATTGTCAGCACTCCCGCCAATACGGCAGCGAACCATTTCATTTTTTTCAATTCTTTCTACCCCTCTCTGATCCGCAGGATCCCCGTGTTTCATTTTCAGTTGCAGCGATTCGTTTTAAAACGGCAGCATTGAGCTTTTCTTCTCGCCGTTGCCGCGGTTCAGCATCCACTGCGCCAGCACAATCAGACCGACACTGAGTAAGATGAGCAGTGTGCACAGCGCATTAATTTCCGGCGATATGCCGCGCTTGACCGAGCCGTAAATATAGATCGGCAGCGTCGTCGAGTTCGGCCCCGCCACGAAAAAGCTGATCAGGAAATCATCGATCGACAGCGTAAAGGCAATCAGCGCTCCCGCGATAATCCCCGGCCATATCGACGGCAGGGTGATGTAGCGGAAGGTCTGCCATGGCGTCGCTCCCAGATCCGAAGCCGCCTCTTCCAGTTGTCCCCCCATATTCGCCAGCCGCGAGGAGACGATGACATATACATACGAGATGCTGAACGTAATATGCGCGATGATGACCGTCGTCTTGCCTAGCGGCATATTCAGCTGGCTGAACAGCACGAGCAGCGACAGGCCCATAATGATGTCCGGCACGATGATTGGCAAGTAGAGCAGGCCGGCGATTCCTTTTTTCACCCGGCTCAGCATGCGCCGCATCGCAAGCGCTGCCATCGTGCCGAATACCGTGGATAACACCGTCGAGACGAGCGCGATAATGACGCTGTTGCTCAGCGCCTCCATCACCTGCCGGTTCTGGAACAACGACCCGTACCATTTGAAGGTAAATCCGCTCCAGCTTGCATTCAGCCGCGAATCATTGAATGAAAAGATCATAATCAATATGATCGGAATATAAATGAACAGAAGCAGCAGGAACGAGTGGCAAGCCAACAGCGGGTGCTGCTTCGATGCGGATGCTGTCTTCATGCCCTCGCCTCCTTCGATGCCTCATACTTGGATCGGAGCGCCCGTTGGAACAATCCGATAATGATCAGGGCGCTGATGACGAACACCACCGACAAGGCAGAGCCGAACGGCCAGTTGCGCGCCCCGAGGAACTGGTTCTGAATAATATTGCTTAGCATCTGCGCCTTGGCGCCGCCCAAAATATCGGTGACCACGAACATGCCTGTCGTCGTGACGAAGACGAGCACGCTTCCGGTCATAATCCCCGACCTCGTCTGCGGCAGCGTAATATGCCAGAATGCGCTCCAGCGGCTTGCGCCGAGATCGCTGGCCGCCTCCAGCAGCCGCTTATCCATCTGCTCCAGAGCGACATAAATGGGCAGCACCATGAACGGGATGAACGTATACACCATCCCGAGCAGCACGGCCCCTTTGGTATACAGCATCTGGAGCGGCTCTTGAATCCAGCCGAGATCCAGGAGCATCTGGTTCACGATGCCCTGCGTTCGCAGCAGCAGCACCCAGGCATAGGCGCGGATTAAGAAGTTAATCCAGAACGGAACCGTAATGAGAATGAGCCACATCTTCTGCCGCCCCGGGCTCGCCTGGGAAATGTAATAGGCCAGCGGATAAGCGAGCAGCAGGCAGATCGCTGTCGTCACAAGCGAGAGCCATAGCGTATCCCAGTAAATGCCCAAATAGAGCGGGTCAAAAAAGCGGGCGTAATGTTCGAGCGTAAACGTAAATACGACATTGCCCAACTCGTCGCGTTGCATGAAGGATACGGCAAAGACCGCGATCATCGGCACGACGAGAAATATCGTCAGCCACAACACGACCGGCGCAATGATGCCGAAGGAGCGTCTCATGGGCCGATAATCACCTCGTCTCTCGCGTTCCATTGAACGCCGACACGCTGTCCGATCTGCCAGGAACGGGTGTCCGTAAAATCAAGCACGGCCGTCACCGTTGTCTGTTCATTTTCCATATGAACAATCAATTTATGAATATTCCCCAAATAGACAATGTCCTGAATAATTCCTGCCTTCCGCGCCCCTTCCATCTCCTCCGAGATGCGAATCTTCTCCGGACGGACGGCGAACATATTGTCCTCATAGAACACGTTGTTCTCGCCGACGAACGTAGCCGCAAACAACGTCTCCGGGCGTTCGTAAATTTCTTTAGGCGATCCCACCTGCTCGACGCGGCCGTTGTTCATGATGACGATCCGGTCGGACATCATCATCGCTTCTTCCTGATCGTGGGTGACATAGACAAACGTAATTCCCAAATTCCGCTGCAGCTGCTTCAATTCGCTCTGCAGGTTCTTGCGGAGCTGCAAGTCAAGCGCCCCGAGCGGCTCATCGAGCAGCAGCACCTTCGGCTTGTTCGCAATCGCCCGCGCAATGGCGACACGCTGCTGCTGTCCGCCGGACAACTGATGCGGATAGCGCGCAGCGAGCGGAGTCAGCTGTGTCAGCCGGATCGCCTCGGCAATTCGTTCACGCTGTTCCGCTTGCGGAATTTTTTTCATTTTCAGTCCAAATTGAATATTTTGCTCCACCGTCATATGGGGGAACAGAGCGTAATGCTGGAATACGAGATTCAGATCCCGTTTGTTCGGAGGCAATTGCGTCACATTTACGCCGTCCAACCGAATCTCTCCTGCCGTAGGCAGCTCGAAGCCGGCAATCATGCGCAAAATCGTGGTCTTGCCACAACCACTTGGGCCGAGCAGCGTTAGAAATTCTCCCTCATCAATCGTGAGCGACAAAGGATGTACTACGGGTTGCCCGGCAAAGTGCTTCTCCACGTTTACCAGTTGTATCAAGAGCATCAACCCCTTATATCGTCAGCCTATCCACGGGATACGGCAAGCCGCTCCGGTCGGGACGACGCCGCCGCGAATATCGGATAATATGCGATAAGAATGCATATGCGCATACCTTGTCCTCTTATCCATTAAGCAAAAAAAGCCATATCCGTTGGTATGGCTTCCCGTTCGTTCACGTTGGCGTTTTTGCATATTCAATATACATCGTTTTGCTTGGTGATACAACTATTTTTACGTAATTTCGACAATTGCATACATTCATCTTCAATGGATTGACTCATTTCATCCAGCTAAAGGACTCCCACCCACATTTTTGTAACCCCGCGCAAAAGCCCCTCGCCCGTCCGCGAATGGCGCGGAGCCGGGAAGGGGCCTTCCGTTACTTCCGATTTTATTTCATTTCGAACAGGACCTGCACCTGCGCGCGCAGCTTCACCTGGCCGCCCTGAGGAGCGGAACCGGCAGCGTCAGCGGCGGAGACGTTCATCATCGACAGCTTTTCGTTCATGACCCGCACCGTCTGCCAATCCGCGCCGGATTCCACAATCGCAAGCGCTGGGCCGACTTGGCGGTTCGCTGCCTTCGCCAGCGCCCCGGCCTTGCTCGCCGCATGCTTCACCGCCTTCTCAAGCACCTGGGACTCGAAGGCATCGCGCTTCTCGATATCGAATTGAATCTGCTGCACGCGCGTCGCATCGGCTCCGGCTACCGCGTCCACCAGATTGCCCAGCTTCGCGAGGTCGCGGTACGTCACCCGAACGGCGTGGCGGGCTTCATAACCGACGACCTTCGGTTCGCTGTTCTCCGCATATTTATATACCGGGTTGACGGAAAAATCGGTCGTTTTGACTTGGGTATCCGCAATTCCGTATTTCGTTAACACCTGCTTCGCCTTGTCGAATGCCGCGGCATTCCGCTTTTGAGCTTGCGCTGCCGTATCCGCCTTCGATTCCGTGACGATATCGACGTAAGCAATATCCGGCGCAACCTCCAATTCGCCTTGTCCCGCAACCGTAATCGTGTTTCTGTCCATAATCGCAGCCTCCCCTGCCGCCTGTGCCGACTGTGGAGCGGCGGCTCCCCATGCGCCGAACAGCAATGTGCCGACGACGACGGCTGCCACCGCCGTCCGCCGCCACTTCCGTCCATGTGCGTTCACATTCATCATCCCATACCCCTCCAGCGCTTATATTGGTAAGTTTATCAACTTGCTTACGTTTTAAACGAGGGGAGGACCAAATAGGTTGCACCCGCGCATGAATTCTTTTCCGAACAGCCTGCCCGTCTATCTTGCGGGCCGCCGCTTTCGACTAGACGGGCTACATGATTTTCATTGTCATTTGATGTAACTTGTGTTACATTCTAGTTGTCGTTATTCTATTTGTTGAAAAAGGAGGGAATTTCTGTTGTTTACGCGCAAATGGGCGAAACGTGTCGCCGCAATCGTTATGGCAGTCAGTCTCCTTTCCCCCGCCACCTTGTTCGCGCAAGGTTCCGGTGCGCACGGCTTGAATCCGCAGAATGCACCTGAAAGCGGGAGCTCCCAGATCTACATAAAGAATGCGGTTCCATTTAACGGCACGGCCATCTATCACTGGACGGCCAGCTTCCAGACAACGACCCACTATCAGATTCCGAACGATATCGACATTCCGAAAGACAGCCACCGCAAAAATATTTTGGTCTATCTGACGACCGAGAAAAATACCGGGAACAACACCGAATTCGATGTCGAGCTGGAACGGTACTATCCATGGTCCGGCTGGATCAGGGAGGACACGAAGACGGGGTATGTCGGCTGGACGGCGGACGAAGTCGCCTTCAAGGGCATCAAGGATGGCGAGAGATACCGCATCCGCATCAGGGGCAACGTGAAGGGTACCGCTGATGTGTTCAGCCAATGGTAACCCGGGCTCGATACGGCACAGGACCTGAGCATGATGCTCAGGTCCTGTCTTGGTTCCGGCTCTGGAACAACGCGGCGCGTGCAGAGAGGCGCCTGGTTCGCCGGACAATCGGTATGGAGTCGGGCGGCCATCTCTTAGGCCGCTCGTGTATCATCTGCCTTATGCCTACAAGCGGCACTCAGGTCCAATTAGTTTTCCAACTCTTCCTTGCTGACCAAGGATACTAAAGCGCTTACAGCCTGTTCTGCGTCCGCGCCATCCGCTGTAATGGTGATGGACGTGCCTGAGCCGATTGCAAGACTCATGATCCCCATAATGCTCTTCGCATTTACTTTTTTATCTTCCTTTTCCACGAAGATATCCGAAGAATATTTATTCGCTTCTTGAACGAACAAGGCCGCCGGTCGTGCATGCAATCCTGTCTTCAAACGTACCACAACTGGTTGTTGAGCCATGCGGATCATACCCCCTACATTTCCTGTATAGTTTACTAATCAATTCACGTTTACGCCATTTCATTCAGTTTATCACATTATAGCATTTTAAACGATGGTACACTAGGAATAAAATTCATCCGTTTCTTATTCTTTCAGCCATCTCATCGATTTTGCGCAGCCGGTGATTGACCCCCGACTTGCTGACCTTCCCCTTCAGCATCTCCCCGACCTCCTTCAGATTCAGATCGGGATGAGCCAGGCGAACCTCCGCGACCTCGCGAAGCTTGTCAGGAAGCTGATCCAGTCCAATCTCCTTCTCAATTAGGCGGATATTCTCGATCTGGCGCACAGCCGCGCCAATCGTCTTGTTCAGATTCGCCGTCTCGCAGTTGACAATCCGGTTCACGGAGTTCCGCATATCCCGCATGATGCGGACGTCTTCGAACTTGAACAACGCCTGATGCGCCCCGATAATATTGAGGAACTCAATAATTTTCTCGCCTTCTTTAATGTACAGCACGAACCCTTTTTTGCGTTCGATGAACCGGGCATTGAGCCGGAATTGATTGGCCAGTTCGACAATAGCCTTGCAATGCTCTTCGTACATCGATGAAATCTCGAGATGGTAAGAGGATCCTTCCGGATTGTTAACCGATCCGCCGGCAAGAAATGCCCCCCGCAAATAAGCCCGTTTACAGCAATTGTTCGCGATAATCCGCTTATCTATTCCATCCGTGAACTGGAACCCTTCGGATACGATATGCAGATCATGCAGAATCTCCTGCACCTGGGAAGGAATGCGGACGATATACACATTATTTTTCTTCAAGCGCATTTTTTTACGCACGAGCAGCTCCGTATGCGCCTGATAGAACTTCTTGATGAACGTGTATATCCGGCGGGCAATCGCCGCGTTCTCCGTTGAAATATCCAGAATGACCTTGCGGTTCGAAGAGAGCTGCACGGAGCCGTTCATGCGCATTAACGCCGCCAATTCTGCCCGTTCACAGCATGCATCGGACTCCATTAACGTCAATTCTTTTTTCGTCTGCGCTGCAAAGGACATTCTCCGCTCACCTCTTTCGTAACATCCAATTCTCCACCAGCTGATAAATGTGATGGCTCAGCTTTTCCGCATCATGCCGCAAATAGGTGCGGAACAATACGAGGGAATCGGCGATCACCTTGTAACCTCTCTTCGTCACTTCATCCAAGTCCAAATGCACTGCACGCGCCCCCTGCTCGGCGTAGCGGTCCTGCACTTGAGGCGGTATCTCCCCGTCGTTCACGATGACATAATCGAAAAGATGCTCGCCCACATGCTGCTGGATGGCTTCGAGATGGTCACTGACCTTATAATTATCTGTCTCTCCCGGCTGTGTCATGACATTGCAGACGAAGATTTTGACGGCATCCGACTCCTTGACCGCCTGTGCCAGCTTCGGAACAAGCAGCGTCGGGATAATACTCGTATATAGACTTCCCGGACCGACCAGGATCGCATCCGCCTCCTGCAGCGCCTGTACGGCCTCAGGAAGCGCCTCCACCTGCTCCGGCTCAAGGAAGACCCGCTTGATGCGCTGGCCTGCCTGCGGTATGGCTGACTCGCCCTCCACGATGGTGCCGTCGGTCATCTCCGCATTCAGCACAATCGCCTGATTGGCGGCCGGCAGCACCCGCCCGCGCACGGCCAGCACCCGGCTCAGTTCACGGATGCCCGCGACGAAGTCGCCCGTAATATCCGTCATGGCGGCCAGGATCAGATTCCCAAGGCTGTGCCCAGCCAGGCCGGTTCCATTCGGAAAGCGGTATTTCAGCATCTCCGACAACGAGGGCTCCACATCCGCCAACGCCGTCAAGACGTTGCGAATGTCCCCCGGCGGCGGCATTTGCAGCTCTTGGCGCAAAATACCGGAACTTCCGCCGTCATCGGCGACCGTCACGATAGCCGTGATGTCAAGCGGCTTCTCCTTCAGGCCGCGCAGCATGACAGACAGACCGGTACCGCCGCCCATAACGACGATGCGCGGCAGCTCGCGCTCTTCTCCTATCCGCACTTCAGTATCCCCCCATCAATGCCGATCGCGTTCGGAATCCCGATGGCTTACGCGAACGACCTCCGTCTCGCTGGAACCGAGCGTGCGGCCCAAATATTCCGCGACGGCCACGGAACGGTGCTTCCCGCCAGTGCAGCCGATGCCGATGACGACCTGGCTCTTCCCTTCCTTGCGGTATTGGGGAAGCAGAAATTGAAGCAAGTCGAGCAGCTTGCTCAAGAAAGCCTGCGTCTCCGGCCATTTCATAACATAATCATACACTTCGATATCCTGGCCGGTATGCGGGCGCAACTGTTCCACATAATGAGGATTTGGCAGAAACCGCACGTCAAAAATGAGATCCGCATCGATAGGAACCCCATATTTGAAGCCGAAGGAGGTGACGTTGACCGACATGCAGTTCTGATCGGCCTGCGTGAACCTCGAGACGATGCGTTCTTTGAGCTGTGCCGGCTTGAGACTGCTCGTGTCAATCACCTGATTGGCCCAGCCCTTCAAATCCTCCAGCAGCTTGCGCTCCATCTTGATGCCTTCCAGGGGCATGCCGTTCGGCTTCAGTGGATGGCGGCGCCGGCTCTCCTTGTAGCGTTGGACGAGGACTTCATCCGTCGCATCCAAGAACAAAATTTCACAATTAATTGTATAATGTTCTCTAATATAATTCAAAGACTCCGATAAGGCCGTGAAAAACTCCCTCCCGCGCAAGTCGATAACGAGCGCGACCTTTCCGATTTTCCCTTTGGACTGCTCAATCAGCTCCGCGAATTTGGGGATTAGCACAGGAGGCAAGTTGTCTACGCAGAAAAATCCGAGATCCTCCAGGCTTTGTACCGCTATGGTCTTGCCCGCACCGGACATCCCCGTAATGATGACTAATTTGGCAAGCGCTGCCGTTTCTGTTGAATCGATCATCGTTCGTCCTCTCCCTTACCAATGCCGATTACGAACGCAAGAACAACCCAGCCGCACCAATCATACCTGCATCATTGCCTAGCTCAGCCGGCACGATCGATACGCCGCGCGTAACCGGTTCAGGTGTTAGCTTCATGAACGTCTCACGGATTTGCTCGAACAAGAACTCGCCGGCCTTCGACAAGCCGCCGCCGATAATGAACCGCTCCGGATTCAAGGTGACCGCCACCGCAGCCATGGATTTGCCCAAGTAGAAGGCTGCGCGCGCGATAATGCGGACGGCAACCTCGTCACCGGCCTTCGCCGCATCGAACACATCCTTCGCCGCGATCTCCTCCAGCAGCGACAGGGACGTGCGATCGCCGCGCTCTACCGCATCCTTCGCCATGCGGATGATGCCGGTTGCGGAGGAGACCGTCTCCAGGCAGCCCATCTTGCCGCAGCCGCACTGAATCGCTTCCAGATCCGGAATGACGGCGATATGGCCCAGCTCTCCGGCCATGCCGGAAAATCCTTGCACAATCTTCCCGTTGATAATAATGCCGCCGCCGACACCGGTTCCCAGCGTATAGCAGACGCAATTGTCGACGCCTTTGCCCGCGCCGCTCCACGCTTCTCCCAACGCCGCCACATTGGCGTCATTGTCGATCTTGACTGGCTTGCCCAACCGTTCTTCCAATATGGCACGAATCGGCACATCCTTGAAGCCTACGTTGGGCGCCAACAAGATAACGCCTTCCTTCACATTCGTAAACCCAGCGACCCCTGCACCAATTCCAGCCACCTGGCTCCAATCGTAAGGAGACTCCTCCACGATCCGGCGAATATAGTTCTCAATGTTGTCTATGACGGTATCGGGGCCCTTGGCAACTTCAGTCGGACCTTCGAACGTTTGCAGCAGCCGGCCTTCTGTATCACAAATACCGACCTTGATAGCCGTTCCGCCCAAATCGACACCCACGTAGATTTGCTCAGACATGCGTCATCCACCTTTATACTTGTAATCGTATCCTTAATCGTATGTTACTTCAGTACCCACTATACGCGAACGCCGGAAACAGGTCAAGGCGTGCGGGGCCCGCCCGCAGGGGCGATCCGGGCCCTTCCCGGGCCGATTCCGCGCGCTCTTCGCCGCCAGCCCCGCGAGATCAAATACGGAGCCCGCAGGCTCCGTCTCGACGATGAAATTGTTGCAAAAAATCTACTTATCTCGCTGCCGGGAAGTCTCGCTCCCGAGTCCGGGAAACCCCGGCCACACAGAACGGTTACCCCAAAGTCGTGCTCCAGTCGTGAACCATGCTGCCTTCCAGGAATTTCTCGCAATCCAGCGCGGCCTGACAGCCGGAACCTGCCGCGGTAATCGCTTGGCGGTACTTCATGTCCTGCACGTCGCCAGCCGCGAAGATGCCCGGAACGCTCGTCTCGGTCGTGCCCGGCTTCACGATCACGTAGCCTTGCTCGTTCAGCTCGACCTTGCCGCGCAGGAAGTCGGTGTTCGGCTTATGCCCGATCGCCACGAACAAGCCGTCGGTCTCGATGACTTCCTCTGCGCCCGTGTCGTTGTTGCGCACTCTGAGGCCGGTGACGCCCATGCCCGTCGACAGCACCTCCAGCGGCGTCCGGTTCAGCGCCCAAGAGATCTTCGCGTTTTCGCGCGCCCGCTCCTGCATGATTTTGGAGGCGCGCAGTTCGTCGCGCCGGTGCACGATCGTCAGCTCCGAGGCGAAGCGAGTCAGGAAGTTGGCCTCCTCCATCGCGGAGTCTCCGCCGCCGACGACGACGATTTTTTTGCCCCGGAAGAAGAAGCCGTCGCACGTGGCGCAAGCGCTGACCCCTTTGCCGATGTTGTCCTGCTCCCCAGGAATGTTCAAATACTTCGCGCTGGCTCCGGTCGAGATAATGAGCGTCTCGGCCCAGATTTCTTCCAGACCTTCCCCCGTCAGCTTGAACGGGCGCTGCGATATATCAATATCCGTCACCCAGCCGGTCACGAATGTCGTGCCGAAGCGCTCCGCCTGCTTGCGCATGTTTTCCATCAGTTCGGGGCCCATAATCCCGTCCGGGAACCCGGGGAAGTTCTCTACGTCGGTTGTCGTCGTAAGCTGGCCTCCCGGCTGCGGACCTTCGATGACGAGCGGATTCAGATTGGCGCGCGCCAGATAGATCGCCGCTGTGTACCCCGCAGGTCCTGTTCCGATCACGACCGATTTATATACTTTCTTCTCCATATGAAAAGGCCTCCTTCACTATTAGAGGTTATTCAAAAAGTACGCTTTTGAGCCCGAAGGGATTCAGGAAAAAAGCAGCCTTCTGAACACGCCGCGTTCTCAACTTGGGAAAACGCGACTATTGGTAGATGTTCGTCTCGGTTGCCTCTGCGCCGAATGCCTCCTCGATGCGCTTGGCATGCTTCGCGACGGTCGCGGCGGATACGGCGTACCGTTCTCCTGCCTCGCTGCGGGTGATCGGATGGCCGTGCTTCTTCGCGATGAGATATTCAATCGCCGCCGCCCAAGAGTCCGCCTTCGCGATGCGCGGCACTTCATTAGGATATGACCGACGGAGAAATTCAATCCAGAGCTTCTCCGCGTCATGCATCCGAATCATGTCATACCGCCCGTTCATCCCGGTCCGGATCGAATCGATCACCTGCTGCCAGCCCGGTTCCCAGGCGGAGAGACCGCCCCCCAGATAATACCCGTCCACGAGCTGCTTCTTGCCGTTCCACTCCACTTCAAGCGCGCCCTCTACGCCAAGCAGGCGCAGCACATAGACGGTCAATTCCTTCACGTAACCGTCCTGCTCCGGATCGAGCAGCAGCCCCCGGAGCGCCTGCTTCGCCTCGTCATCATTAATGAGGCTCATCGCCTGAAGCGCCTGCAGCTTCGTCGCGGAGTCGCCCGAGCGAAGCGCCCAGAACAGGGACGAGCGTACGAGCGGATCCGACTTCAACTGCCGCTCCCATTCCTCGGCCGCCACCGCATCCCCGGCTTCGCGCCGGACATTGCGTTCCGCTGCCGCGGACCGATCGGCCCGCCGGCCGGAGCGCGCCTTCGCCTCGTAAGGAACGCGGTAATGATAACTCGGCACCGGATCTGGAAGGCCTCCGGCGCTCCGCTGGAGCAGCTCCAAGTAATACGAGCCGATGCCGCTCTCCGGATCGAGGCGCCGGCAGGCGGCCCACCAGCCGGCCGCTTCATCGTACCGGCCGAGATGGCAGGCGGCCACCGCCGCGCAATGATAGACGCCAGGCTCGGCAGGAGATCCGGTTGCGAGCAGGCGCCGCAGATGGCGGTAAGCCTCCTCGTGCCGGCCGAGGATGCCGAGCGTGTTCGCCAGCTTGAAGGCCGGCTCCCGATGGAACGGCTGCAGCTTGGCCATCCGCTCCATCAGCTCCCGCTCCTGTTCGGTCCGTCCCGCCTGCCGCTCGAATATGGCCAGATTGCATAGCGCATGCAGATGACCGGGATCCAGAGCCAGCACCTGGTGAAGCATCTCGCGGGCTTCCTTGAAGAAGCCCATATAATAATAGGCCAGCGCCAGATTGTTCCGGGCAGGCATATCCCCGGGATTGTCCTCCAGCAGCCGCTCCAGAACGCGCCCCGCTTCCAGGAAACGGCCTTCTTCCATCATCCGCCGGGCTTCCTGATGCTCGGCTTCCGGCCCGCTCCGCGCTTCCCGGGCTTGTCCGGGCAGAGACGCCAACTCGCCGCTTCCTTCCGGCTCTGCCCCCCGGCTCAATGCGGCCGCCGCTTCCTTCAAGCCTCTGGCCGCTTCTTCGAGGGCTGCCGCATTGGCTGGAGGCTTGGCTTCCGCGTACGATCCGGGCCGGTTCATCTCGTCATGGAGCATTTCCTTCATTTCCAGCGCCTCGTTCCGGTATGCCCCCTGGGGATCAAGCGCCAGGTAAATATCCAGCGCTGCCTCCGCCTCCTGAAAACATTCAAGATAAGCGAAATTATTCGCCATATAGTAGTAGCATTCACTCATAGATGGATCAAGCTCGTTCACAATATGGCGGAGGATGAGATTCGACTCCTCGAAGCGCCCCGTCTCTGCCAACGCCCCAGCCAGATTGCACTGGTGAATCGCATCGCCGGGCTCGCATTCGACCGCTCTGCGGAAATACCGCAATGCCTTGTCATATTGCAGCCGATCTAATAATTTTACCGCGCGATCGGAATACGCGGCCGCATCTACCGGGAACATCACGACATTGCCGTGCGCATCCGCGTTGTCCCTGCCGGTTCGATGTGGCTTCTCTCCTGCCATCGCCAAGGCACCTCCTGCCGCATCATCGTTGTATACATAACCTTCAGTATACCATAATGACGCGCCTTCCCCCACCCCTTCGTTAAGCCGTTCCGAGCGGAAAGGGAATGGCTTTCTCTTGAGCAGTGGAGCGAAGACGGGAGGCAAGCTGAACCCGGGGGCGGTTCCGCCCGAATCGGCGCCCTGACTCCCCTGACGATTCCGCTTCCCGCACACAAAAAGCGGCCCCCGCTCCTCGCAGTCAAGGAACAGGCGTCCGCCCATGCAGCTGCTTACGATTCAGTTGAACTCTTGATCTTGCCGTGAACATTATAGGCATCGCGGCGCGGCCCTTGATGCCGGCGCTGCAGCTCATTCAGCACCTGCGAGAACGGCAGCTTCCGCTCGCGCAGCAGCACCAGCAAATGGAAGAGCAAATCCGCGGCCTCGCCGGTAAGCTCTAGATTATCGCCGTTTTTGGCGGCGATGAGCACCTCGGCGCTCTCTTCGCCAAGCTTCTTCAATATTTTATCGATGCCGGAATCAAATAAATAGGTCGTATACGCCCCTTCGGGCCGTCTCTCCTCCCGCGCGGCGATTACCTGCTCCAGCTCCGCCAGCACCGGATACGGATCGGCGGGCCGTTCCCGTTCTGTACCATCCGCTCCGTCCCGCCATGCTCCCGAGGCCTCCGGCGCTTCAGACCCCGAATCCGTCTCGCTGCGGTCTGCGTCGAAGCAGGTGTACGTGCCCGTATGGCAGGCGGGTCCGTTCGGGATCACCTGAATCAGCAGCGTATCCCCGTCGCAATCGGCGGCCAGCTCGACAATGCGCTGCGTGTTGCCGCTGGTGGAGCCTTTATGCCACAGCTCCTGCCGGGAGCGGCTCCAGAAGATGGTCTCCCCCGTCTCGCACGACTTCAGGAGCGACTCGCGGCTCATATAGGCCATCATCAGCACCTCCCGGGTGCCCGCATCCTGAACGATCGCCGGCACGAGCCCCTGCCCGTCCCAGCGGATGCGATCCGCCAATGCCGCCCCATAGGCGCTCAGCCCTGCCGTCTTTCCCGATTCTGTCATCGCACATTCACCCCTTGCAGGCGCAGCATCGCTTTGACTTCCTGTACCGACACCTCTTTATAGTGGAAAATAGAAGCCGCCAATGCCGCATCCGCCGCGCCCTGCTGGAACGCCTCCAGGAAATGATCGGCGCGCCCGGCGCCGCCGGAAGCGATCACCGGGATGCCGACCGCATCGGATACGGCGCGGGTCAGCCGAATATCGAAGCCATCCTTCGTTCCGTCCGCATCCATGCTCGTCAGCAGTATCTCGCCGGCGCCCAGCTTCTCGGCTTCCCGGACCCATTCCAGGACGCGGAGACCGGTTGGCGTGCGGCCGCCGTGAATATAGACCTCCCATTCGCCCCATTCCTCATGGTAGCGGGCGTCCACCGCGACGACGATGCACTGCGAGCCGAAGCGGCGCGCCCCGTCGCGGATAAGGGACGGCTGCTGCACGGCCGCCGTATTGATTCCGATCTTGTCCGCGCCCGCGCGCAAAATCCGCATCATATCGTCGACATGGCCGATGCCCCCGCCCACCGTGAAGGGAATCGAGATCTCGGCCGCCGTCTGCCGGACGACCTCGATCATCGTGGCCCGCCCCTCCACCGAGGCGGAAATGTCGAGGAAGACCAATTCATCGGCGCCTTCCCGATCATACAAGGCGGCCAGTTCCACCGGATCGCCGGCATCGCGCAGCTGGACGAAGTTAACGCCCTTGACGACCCGCCCGTCCTTGACGTCGAGGCAAGGGATGATTCGTTTGGCTAACATGTGCATTCCTCCGTTCTCCAGGCTGTTGAGAAAGAAGTTTTGAGTAGGGAAACGGATATTTCCACCATTCTGAAAACTGCACCATTTCCCTAGACACGCCATCCGGCAGTCGAAATCCGCAAAACTCCACGATTTCTCCAGACGCTCCTATTCAGTAAGCGAAATCCTGCATAAATACAGCAATTCGATATGGACGACTAGTCCAGAAAGGGAATCCTGCAAAATGACAGGAATTTTCCCCGTTTCGCTTCGGCTTGAAGCAAAAGGGCCTAAAATGATGCAGATTTGCAGCAATTCCTCGGGATGTGGACTCATTAAGCCGAAATTCCTGTAAAA
>OGSV01000087.1_pt1 | contig 116002 bp, 89 predicted proteins | sample 1574221 | NCBI WGS metagenome assembly OGSV01 (sample SAMN03295823, study PRJEB24534) | human gut metagenome | isolation source: fecal sample 4 from infant 3 | host: Homo sapiens | place: USA: Pittsburgh, PA | collected 2014-07 | reverse complement strand
CGTGTCCCTCGCAGCCTAGACCTGTATCCTATTTAACAACGTCCAACAATCGGGGCGCAGTTCAATGATTGCGGACCCCTTCACCATGTATTCGGCTTCAGAACATATTTCAGAACATGACGGTGGCGAGAGAAGCGATGCCCACCGCAGCACCGGCAAGCATGACCGGCACCAGCGCAAGTCCGATCCATGGTTTGTTGGCTTTCGGATCGGGATCCGCATCGCGCCGCCACAAATAGGAGCACACGCCGAACGCTACGATGACGGCCAGCGTCACCACCGAGGCGATCACCCATGCCAACATCGACCCATATTCGGTGGAGGCGGCATTCTCACCGGTATGCACCAACGGCAATATCGTCGGCAGGAAGCACCAGCCGGCGGACGAAATCATCGCAACGCCTTCGAGCACATTATGCGACAACGAACGAATCAGATGCGTACGGTTCTCGCGCGCCATCTGACGGCCAAACACAATCACGATCAGCAGCACCAACAGTCCTCCGACGCCGGCGATCCAGCCCTCCTGCATCCAGAACGTGTCACGGTGAGCGATGTCGGCAGGGAAAATCGCGCGCCCCAGCATCATCGTCGTGGCGCACACCACCGACAGCAAACCTGCAATCACGGAGATCACATGCCCGACGGTGCCGTCACGGAACGGACTGAACACCGTAAGCAGCACGATCATCACGACCGAGGCGACGACCGTGTACGAGACGATAGCGGGATTATCGGGGTTTCCATAGGAGATACCGGGAATCAACGCCAACACGACCAATACGACGTAAGCGACGATCTGGATCGCCAGGACCTTGCCGAAGGATCCCCTCGAATCATGCGGACGAGTCGCGGCATCAGTTGCGGACATCTCAGCCCCCTTTTCATAATGTGGTCAAACCGTATGTGCTAGGAACCAATGTAGCCGTAAGTGTCCACATCATGCGTCTACAATCATGAAACACCGGTAACACTGCAAGAGTACAATCGCGGCATCAGCAACAAACCAAAGGGGACTAACGTGACGGACCTTACGCTTATGACGTTCGCTAGCGACCCCGCCACCGTACTTCCCTCCCTCGCCCTGCTTTCGCATCGCGTGCGCGTATTGCCGATGGATGCGGCGAGTTTGGTGAAGATGCCGGAAAACACGATTCTCTTTCTTGACGCACGTGACGATCTAGCCACCGCGAAGACGCTGTGCCGTCTGATTCACGCCTCCGGACTGTCCACGCCGATTGTGCTGATTCTCACCGAGGGCGGCTTCACCGTGGTCAATTCCCAGTGGGGCATCGCCGACGTGGTGGTTTCCACCGCCTCCCCGGCCGAGGTCGAGGGGCGCCTGCGTCTGGTGTCGGAACGTGGCAACGCTCCGACGGGATCCGCAGCCGGAGCCGCCGAAACCGGCGTACAGAACGAGGACGGTCTCATTCGTTCCGGCGATCTGGTCGTGGACACCAATGGCTATACGGCAAGCCTGCGCAGCCATCCGATCGACCTTGCCTACAAGGAATTCGAGTTGCTCAAGTATCTTGTGCAGCATCCGGGACGCGTATTCACCCGCGCGCAGCTGCTGCAGGAAGTATGGGGCTACGATTATTATGGCGGCACTCGTACCGTCGACGTGCATATCCGTAGGCTCCGCGCCAAGCTGGGCGGAGAGTATGAACATGTGATCGGCACCGTACGTAATGTCGGATACCGTTTCGACCCGCCGGAGGAAGAGGAAGGCGAGAACGCCGCCAAGGCAAGCGCCGCACATGCCGATGCAAGCGAGGCGTAGCGCGTAAAGCATCGCAATCGCACGATCGCCCGAGTAGAATCATGGGCAATGCCACGAGAGTCCAAAGCAGCGCGCCTGAAACGCATGCACCATGAATACGAGGAATTGTGCGAGACGATTCCCGAGCCGAAGTGCGCGCTGAATTTCACCAATCCCTTTGAGTTACTGGTGGCGACCGTGCTCAGCGCCCAGACCACCGACAAGCGCGTGAATATGGTCACGCCCGTGCTGTTCGGCCGGTTTCCGGGACCCGCCGACCTGCAGGCCGCCGATCCCGAACAGGTTGAGGACATCATCCATTCCATCGGCTTCCACCGCACCAAAACGAAGAACATCATCAGACTCTCGCACGACCTGTGCGAACGATATGACGGCACAGTGCCCGATTCGATGGAGGAACTGACCGCATTGCCCGGAGTCGGCCGCAAAACCGCGAACGTGGTATTGGGCAACGCCTTCGACAAACCAGGATTTCCCGTCGACACGCATGTGATTCGTGTGACCGGACGTCTGCACTGGCGTAGTGACTGGGCTTTGCCCACTCCGGATCCGGTGGCCATTGAACGCGAAATCACCGCATGCTTCCCACCCTCGGAATGGACGGACCTGTCTCACCGGCTGATCATGCATGGCAGAACCACCTGTCACGCCCGCAAACCGAACTGCCTCGACTGCCCGTTGAACGATACCTGCCCGAGTGCGTTCAAGGTGTAGATACCGCATGGGAACCAAGCCCGTGTAGTATGTGTCCACTACACTCGGGCATATGCAGAAGAACGGGAAGAAGCAGCGCGATTGGCACGACGCGGCTACACGGTGGCTGATTTTCTTTGGCGTCGCCATCGTATTGAGCGTGATGCTGTGGCTGGGATGGTCGCTGACGAACCGACGCAACCCGATTCCCGTATTCGGCACGCTCACCACGGATTCCACCGTGTCGATCGGCCTGCGCGACGCTCCCGAATCCCTCGACATCCGCACCCAGCAGGGCCATGCCGTGGAGCAGGCGCTACTCGGCAACGTCTACGAAACGTTGGTGTCCCGCAGTGAGACCAACAAGCTCCAACCCGGACTGGCCTCATCATGGCAGATCTCCGACGACGGACTGACCTACACCTTCACCCTGCGCAGCGGCGTGAAATTTTCCAACGGCCACTCACTTGACTCGGCCGACGCGGTCTGGTCGTTGCAGAACGCGGTCAACAATCATTATGTCGACGCCGACCAGCTCGACGGATTGCAGCAGGTCGACAATCCCGACGCACATACGCTCGTCATCACCCTGTCCAAACCGAATCCGCGGCTGCTACGCGCACTCAGCGGACGGGCCGGCATCGTATACGATGAGGAAAGCGACAATGACTATGCGAAAACCGCCGTCGGGTCCGGCCCCTTCACCGTGGCGCGTGCGTCGAAATCCGAAATCGTGCTTCAACGCAACGATTCGTACTGGGGTACCAAGGCTGCTTCCTCGCAAATCACCCTATACTATTACTCCTCCGAAAGCTCGCTGACCAGCGCCATGGAAGGCGGCAAAATCAGCATGGCGCTGCCGCTCAGCGCCGACGCCGCCGAAACGCTCAACGCAACGCGCGGCATCAGTGCGGATTCCGGCATCAGCTTCGACAAGGTGATGTTGGCGTTCAACAATGCGAACGAATCCATCCTCGTCGACCAGCAGATGCGCAAGGTCATGCGCTACGCCATCGACGCACGATCGATCGCGAAGACCGCCAATGACTCCTACGGGGCGCTCGGAGGGCCGATCAGCCCTCTGGAAGACGGTTATGAGGATCTGACGGAACTGTTCCCCCACGACCTTACGCAGGCGCAACAGCTGCGCTCCTACTTCGGCACCGGTTACATCGGCACCATCGACCTGCTCATCCCCCAGCAGTACGAAACCATCGGCAACACCGTCAAAGAACAGATCGAACAGCTCGGCGTCTCCGTCAACATGGAGGTCCTTGACACCGCCACCGTGCAACAGCGCGTCAACGACGGCAGCTACACCATCGCGTTGATCACCATGAGCGGCGAGAACGACGCTTCCGTCTTCACCGACGGTCAATCGGTGTTCCATTTCGAAAACGGTGACTGCCAGCGAGCCTATGCGGATGCGCTCGCAGCGACGAACGACGACGATTATCAGGAAAGAATGCGCACCTATGCGCGCACCGTCAGCGAGAACGCGGCCTGCGACTGGCTGTACACGCGCAAGAACTTCATGGCGGTTTCCGACCGGCTGCAGGGATATCCGAAGAATCTGACCGACCGTCTGTTGCCGCTGAGCAGGGTCGCATTGCACTGATTTTTCCGTGTCATTCCGGCGATTGACGAGAATCGTCCGTATTGACGCCAGTTGTCACAATCGCTTTCTAGACTAACGCTTATGACTGAAAGCCAAGCTAATACCATCAATGCGAACCTCACGCCGCTGCCCGACAAGGTCGGCGTGGACGGTCTCGAAGACAAGTGGCGCGGCGTCTGGGACGAAGGCGGAGTCTACAAGTTCCGGAACACCCGCGACCGTAAGGCCGTCTATTCCATCGACACCCCGCCGCCCACCGTTTCCGGCCATCTGCACGTCGGCCACGTGTTCTCCTACACGCACACCGATATAATCGCCCGTTTCAAGCGCATGAACGGCTTCGACGTGTTCTATCCGATGGGCTGGGACGACAACGGCCTGCCGACCGAACGCCGTGTGCAGAACTACTATGGCGTGCGCGTGGACACCTCCCTGAAGTACGATCCGAATTTCGTGCCGCCGTTCGAAGGCACCGACGGCAAGAAGATCGACGCCAAGGATCAGGTGCCGATCAGCCGCAAGAACTTCATCGAACTATGCGAGAAGCTCACCGCCCAGGATGAGAAGCAGTTCGAGGCGCTGTGGCGCTCCCTCGGCCTGTCCATCGACTGGTCGCAGACCTACCACACCATCGGTGAGCATCCGCAGCGCGTGGCCCAGAAGGCGTTCCTGCGCAATCTGGCCCGTGGCGAAGCCTACCAGAAGGACGCTCCGGGCCTGTGGGACGTAACCTTCCAGACCGCAGTGGCCCAGGCCGAGCTGGAATCGCGCGAATATCCGGGCTTCTACCACAAGATAGCCTTCCGTTTCGAAGATGGCACCCCGATCTATATCGAAACCACCCGTCCGGAATTGCTGGCGGCCTGCGGCGCGCTGATTGCGCACCCGGATGACGACCGTTACAAGAAGTATTTCGGCCAGTACGTCTACTCCCCTCTGTTCCATGTGAAGGTGCCGATTCTGGCGCACAAGGCCGCGGAGATGGACAAGGGCGCCGGCATCGCCATGTGCTGCACGTTCGGCGATGTGACCGATGTCGAATGGTGGCGTGATCTGAATCTGCCGCTGCGTTCCATCATCCAGCGTAACGGCCGTATCGTCATGGACACCCCGGACTGGATCGAAGACGGCAAGGGCCGCGAGATCTTCCAGGAGACGGCCGGCAAGACCACGTTCTCCGCACGTAAGATCATCGTCGATGCACTGCGTGAATCCGGCGATCTGGACGGCGAGCCGACGCCGACCAAACGTATGACGAACTTCTACGAGAAGGGCGATAAGCCGCTCGAAATCGTCACCTCCCGCCAGTGGTATCTCAAGAACGGCGGCACCGACCAGCAACTGAACGCCGAGCTGATCGAGCGTGGCAAGGAGCTGAACTTCCATCCGGACTTCATGCGCGTGCGCTATGAGAATTGGGTGCATGGCCTCAACGGCGACTGGCTGATTTCCCGCCAGCGCTTCTTCGGCGTGCCGTTCCCGCTGTGGTACCCGGTGAAGGAGGACGGCACCGCCGACTACGATCACCCGATCGTGCCGAGCGAGGACATTCTGCCGATCGATCCGACCGACGACGTGCCGGAAGGCTACAGCGAGGACCAGCGTGACGTGCCGGGCGGCTTCACTGCCGAACAGGACATCATGGACACCTGGGCCACCTCGTCGCTCACCCCGCAGATCGTGACCCGCTGGGAGGAGCCGGGCGAAGAGAACCGGGCCATCTTCAACGCCACCTTCCCGATGGATCTGCGCCCGCAGGGCCAGGACATCATCCGTACATGGCTGTTCTCCAGCGTGGATCGCGCGCATCTCGAGAACAAGTGCCTGCCGTGGGCCAACGCCACGCTGTCGGGCTGGATTCTCGATCCGGACCATAAGAAGATGTCGAAGTCCAAGGGCAACGTGGTCGTGCCGGACAAGCCGATCAAGCAATTCGGCGCCGACGCGGTGCGCTATTGGGCTGCGGCGGCCCGTTTGGGCTTGGACGCCACCTACGACGAAGGTCAGATGAAGATCGGCCGCCGTCTGGCCATCAAGCTGCTCAACGCCACCAAGTTCGCGCTGGCCATCGGCCGCGAGGACGAGAACCATCATGTGGGCGCTGCGGCCACCGCAAGCTGGAATCCGGCCGACGTGACCGAGCCGCTGGATCGTGCCGCCATGGCCAAGATGGCCCATGTGGTGAGCGAAGCCACCGAGAATCTCAACAACTATGAGCATTCCAAGGCTCTTGAGGTCATCGAGAACTACTTCTGGCAGTTCTGCGACGATTACATCGAGCTGGTCAAGAACCGCGCCTACGGTACCGCCGATTCCACCGGCCATGTGCCGAGCGAGATGGCCGTGAAGTCCGCACGCACGGCTCTGGGCCTGGGTCTGGACGCATTCACCCGCCTACTGGCCCCGTACCTGCCGTACGCCACTGAAGAAATGTGGAGCTGGATGCATGAGGGCGAGGGTTCCGTGCACCGCTCCGCATGGCCGAAGGCCGAGACGTATGCCGCCGCCGCGTTCAAGGCGTCTCCGGAGCTGCTCACCCATGCCGGTGAGGCGCTGGCCGCGCTGCGTGGCATCAAGTCGAAGGCCAAGGTTTCGATGAAGACCCCGATTCTGTCGGTGAAGCTGGGCGTCTCCGACGAGGTGCGCGGCTCCATCGAGAGCGCGCTGGCCGATATCGCCGAAGCGGGTCGCGTGGTGGGCCGCATCTCCTTCGTGGGCGCCGCAGCGGCGGCCAAGGCCATCAAGGAGACCGCTGAAGCCGCCAAGGATGCCGCGGCGGCGGCCAAGGCCGAGGCAGAGGCCGCAATCGATGTGATCGTGGCTGACAGCGAACTCGGTGAGCCACCGGCCAAGAAGCCGAAGAACCAGTAAGCCGGAAAGACCCTGGTCGTTGGGCCCTTCTCCCCGTCAGAGGGAGGAGGGCCCGATTCATAGCACGGGAACGGAAAGCAGATACTGGGTGCCGTGACCGGTCGCACCGACCGTGCCACCTGTGATATGACGACTGCCGAGATGTTGGACGGCTTCCTGCAGCATTTCCGCGGCGGAGGCCAGTTCGACGGTCTCATCGATCAGATCGCTGGAATCAGCCTCGATCGGCGCACGCGAACTGACGATGCTGTATGCGCTGATCGGCAGCGACCCCGCACCGGCGGATGCCGCACCCGAAGCACCCGAAACAGCGTCACCTGACGTTGCGGAGTCTTTTGCGTCGCTTTCCGACGAACCGTCCACTCCCCCGACCTTCGCCATGTTCTTCGACGTAGTGTCGGCGGCGGCACCGAACGATGAACGCAATCCGCCGGCGTAGCTCATCACATCATCCATGCTGATGGCGTTCCGGTCGTCCACCAAGCTGTCCGTGGCACCGTCCTCGCTCTGCTGACGAATCGCCTTGGCCTGCGCATGCTCAACCTTGCGTTTGGCCTTCTGACGGGCCTTCTCGGCTTTTGCGGGCAACGTCGTACCGTCGGACAAGGTGTGGCCGCTGTGCAGAGAGGCAATCCGCACCGTGCCGCGCGTGGTCGTCGCGGAATCCTGGGACGAGGTGCTGGAAGCGTTGGAATCATTGCCGGCGGCATCATCGGTTTCCAACTGATCGGCGAAGCGCACCGCAATCTGATGGAAGGCGCTGGCCTGACCGGTATGTTCGCTGGCATCCGCCAGTGCGTTCATGGCGTCGGCCACGTTGCCGGCGGCCGCGGCAAGTTTCCTGTTCGTGTCGATGCCGCTGCGCACGTCCGCAATCGCCTGACGTTCGTAATGCGAGGCCGTTGCGGCCGTGGCTCCGAGCTCTTTCAAGCGTGCGGTGTAGGCATCGGTGAAATCCATGGAATAGGGGATCATCGCGCTCGATAGCTGCGATTGCCCTGCACTGTAATCCTTGGCGCCCCGTTGCTGTTCCTCGCCGGCGCGTCTGCCCAATTCGCTAAGCAGTCCCGACGTGCCGCGCCGTTCGATGGTACGAATCACGTCGTCCACGGCATCGGCGGCACCGGCATGCCGGTAGGCGGCGCTCACATCGTTCACCGCGTTGGCGAGATCGACCACGGATCGTGCCACGTCAGTATCGCCGTTGAGTTCGGCGGCGGTGCCTAGAATGGCGGAAAGTTGCGTGGAATCGCCGATCGAACCGGAAAGATGGGCCGTATATGAGCCGACATACGCATCGATATAGCCGTCGAAGGCCTGCTGATGCGTGGCCGTCCGCTCGGCGATGGTCTGCGTGGCCAGTTCCTTTTCCCGGTCGCGCAGTGTTTTCAACTGTTCGATGAGCTGATGATTGCTTTGCGAGCCGACATTCGTCAGACCATCCACCAGGTTGGAGGCACGGTCCGTCAGATTGTTGAGATTATCGGCAAAATCATCATCGTCTTCGGCCCGCACGGCAGCGACGGCCAATGAACTCATCGTGAAATGCCTGGCATCGACATATGTGGTGAAGGTCAGTTCCTCACCCGGCTCGCCAATGGCGGCGATCAATGTGGAGGAATTGCCGGATATCACGCTCACGCCATCGTCGGATACGACGTCGCTGCCGACGCGGCTGGGAATGGTGAAGGCGACCACAGGTACGAGATCGCGTGCATCGTCGGTAATCGTTTGGGTGGCGCCGTCGACGGCCTTGACCGTCAGACGGATACCGACCATGCCGGTGGCGCCGTTCACCTGCTGCACGCTCACGTCCGGGCCATTCAACGTGAACGTGGCGCTCACGGACCATGGCAGCGATACCGTACCGGCGGCGATGCGTCGGGAAGCCGCGGAGCCGCTGTCCGTCAGATACAGCCGCCCGGGCCGGTCGGCCGCCGTATAGGAACTCATCACGTCATGCGAGGCCACGTCGACGGCATAGCGTCCATCCTGGCGTATCCGGCCTACGATGTCGGATACGCCTACGCCGACCACGGGCAACCCGCACAGTACGACCATCGCGATGGCGGCGGCGCATGCGCGACGCATCGTGCGAACGTTGCGATGACGAGTGCACATGCCGGACCTTCTTAGCAGTCAGAATATTGTTCCACAACAAATTGTTCCAAAACAAACAATCTACTGCGCGGTATGCCCGCAGAGTCCGGAAAATGGGCAGATCAGGCGAACACGTCGAGTACGCCCGGATCGCCTCCCGCATCGGCGATGCGCTTATGACGGCGCTTGGCCTCGGTCACCACGAATTCGCGGTACATTTCGGCGATATCGGGGTCAAGACCGGCATCGACGGCAATGCGATGCAACCGTTCGATCTGGTAGTCCTCACGCTTGTAGTCGGCCGGGGCGAAGCCGGCACGCGCCTTGAGCACGCCCACCTGGGACGTGTACTTGAATCGTTCCGCCAACAGCGACACGATGGCCGTGTCGACATTGTCGATTGACTGACGCAACGACTTGATCTTCGCCACGGTTTCGGCGACCTGGGGATCGCCTTGGGCGGTATCCGCATCGATGACGGTTTCGGTTTCGTCCGGTTCTGCTGGCCGAAGCCAGTCGTGTTCGCTATCGCTCATGGTCACCAGAGTACCGCTACTTTGCGAAGTAACGCTGCAGCACGATCGTGGTTTCGGTGCTTACCGGAACGGTTTGGTGAATGACGTTGAGCAGCTCTTCGAGCTTGCTTGGCGATTCCGCACGCACGGTGAGCATGTAGCTGGGCGAGCCGGCCACGGAATCGCACGACATGATGCCATCGACGTCGTGCAGTTTTCCCGGAATTTCGGATTCGCACGCATAATCGGTGGGGGTGACCGCGATGTAGGCGCTGACCGGCAGACCTCGCTTCTCATCATCGATGATCGCCTTGTATCCGCTGATCACGCCGCGGCGTTCCAGCTTCTGTACGCGCGACTGCACCGCCGACACCGACAGTCCGGTCGCCTCCGAAAGCTGGGCCAGTGTCGCACGGCCGTCCTTCTCCAACATGTTCAGGATGCACGTGTCGATGCCGTCGATCTGGCATGCGATCGATCGCGCGCTCTCCGCAGTGGTGCCACTACTTGTCATAAACGGTCCCTCCTCATACCAAGCCCATGTATCCAATATCGGCAATGCCGATACCCCTAGTGACAATCGGCGTAATACCCCTAACCATACCTATTTCAGTGCACATCGCCACGCATCATTTTCGCTACAAGAGTGCCGTCTTTTTGCAGACGCAGCGTTTCACACTGATTATTTCCACCATCACCCTTTTATATATTGCAATATTTTCTAATATCAGTTTCAGAAAACGTATTTTTTATTCTTTTTGAAAAATACGAAAATCCTGTTTATATAGTGGCCACGGATCGGAACGCCGCAACGAAGGTGCCGTCAACGCAACACGAAGGGGCATGCAACCCGTTCGTTGCATGCCCCTTGATGGATATCGCACATCAGCCGATGGCCAAGTGTTTCGGCCACGCCCGCAATTGGCGCGGACGGACGTCGGCGCTATCAGTTGCCGCTGGTCACGTTACCGCTCTGCTGAATCAGCGAAGCCATGAAGTCGCGGTTGGTCGCGGTCTTCTTCAGACGCGGCACAAGCGTCTGGTAGGCCTGCTCCGGCTCGAGACCGCCGAGCAGACGGCGCAGACGGTAGATGATCGGCAATTCCTGCGGATCGGTGATGAGCTCCTCGCGACGGGTGCCGGAGGCATTCACGTCGATGGCCGGGAACAGGCGCTTGTCGGCAAGCTCGCGGCTCAGACGCAGCTCCATGTTGCCGGTGCCCTTGAATTCCTCGAAGATCACCTCGTCCATCTTGGAACCGGTTTCCACCAGTGCGGAGGAGATGATGGTCAGGGAGCCACCGTTTTCGATGTTGCGGGCGGCACCGAAGAACTTCTTCGGCGGGTACAGGGCCTGGGCGTCCACGCCACCGGACAGGATGCGGCCGGAAGCCGGTGCGGCGATGTTGTAGGCGCGGGCGAGGCGGGTCATGGAATCGAGCAGCACGACCACGTCCTGACCGAGCTCCACGAGGCGCTTGGCACGTTCGATGGCGAGTTCGGCGACGGTGGTGTGGTCGGAGGCCGGGCGGTCGAAGGTCGAGGAGATGACCTCGCCCTGCACGGTACGCTCCATGTCGGTGACCTCTTCCGGACGTTCGTCCACGAGCACGACCATCAAGTGGACTTCCGGATTGTTGGTGGCGATCGCGTTGGCGATGTTCTGCAGGGTGATGGTCTTGCCGGCCTTCGGCGGAGAGACGATCAGGCCGCGCTGGCCCTTGCCGATCGGCGCCACGATGTCAACGAGACGGCCGGTGAGCTTGTTCGGCGTGGTCTCCTGCTTCAAACGCTCCTGCGGATACAGCGGGGTCAGCTTGTTGAACTGCGGACGATTCATCGCCTCTTCCACGGACAGCCCGTTGATGGAGTCGATGGACTGCAGCGGCACGAACTTCTGGCGCTGGTTGCGACGGTCGCCCTCACGCGGAGTACGGATGGAGCCGTGCACGGCGTCGCCCTTGCGCAGACCGTACTTCTTGACCTGACCCATGGAAACGTATACGTCATTCGGTCCCGGCAAGTAGCCGGAGGTGCGCACGAATGCGTAGGATTCGAGCACGTCGACGATGCCGGCGACCGGTACGAGGTCTTCCTTCGGCTCCTCGCGACGCTGCTCACGCTCGGTATGGTCGTTGTTGCGATCGTTACGCTCGTTGCGATCGGCATCACGGCCACCATCACGGCCACGACGATCCTCACGGTCGTCGAAGTCGCGGTCGCGTCCACGCATGCGGCGTCCGCGGCGGTCGGTGCGATCGTTGTTGCGATCGCGCTCATTACGGCCACGGCCATGACGGGCGTACTCGCCATCCTCGGCATTGGCGTGGTGATTGTCTTCGGCATCGTTCTGCGCGGGCAGAGCGGCGAGGATGTCATCGAGATCGCGCACGACATCCTCATCCTTCGTCTCTTCCACGGGAGTACGGCGGCGACGGCGGGGCTCGTTGTCGAAATCGTCCTTGCGACGGCGACGACGATCCTCCTGCTTCGGTTGGGCACCATCGATATCGAGTTCGGCAAGCAGGTCGGCTCCGCCTTCGGCATCACGACGCTTGCGACGCTCGCGACGCTGTTTCGGGGCTCCGCCCAATGCGTCAAGCGCCTCCACTGCGGCCTTGGCCTCGGCGGAATCCGCCGGAGATTCATCGGCTGCGGGTTCAGTCGAAGCCTTTACGGCCTTCTTACGGCGGCCAGCGGGCTTGTCCGCCGGCATCTCTGCGTGCGCCTGTTCGGCGGGTTCCGTGGATTCGGCGGGCTTGACGTCCAACTCATCGACGGCGGCATCGGCGTCGACTGCGGGCTTTGCCGCTCGAGTGCCCTTCGGCGTACGTACGGTAACGCCGGCCGGCGCTTCGCCGCCGGAACGGGCGGCCTGAAGCGTTGCGAGGAGCTCGGGCTTACGCATGGTGGAGGTACCGCGAAGTCCCATCTGCTTGGCGAGCTCTTTGAGCTCAGGCAATTTCATATCTTCAAGATTTGGGCTTGTTGCCACTGGTTTATGCCTTTCCTTGGCTTCACAGGCACACGCCTGCAACAGCTTAAAAAAGAATTGCGGAAAATCCGCCGTATGAAAGGTTCGCCGCGAATCATCACGGTTTTCGAACTTCGTCAACCATACAACGCAATCCAGACCAACGCAAAAACCATGCGCACGTCGCGCGGCCGACGGCAACGAAAAAGCCCGTCGAGCCGAAGCTCAGCGGGCTGGAGAGGACTCTTCGTCTTCTACTTTTCTTCGTGGTAACTCTTATCGGTGTTGACCGACCACACATTCTTCTTGGAGGTCTTGCCGTTCCTGATGTTGCCGACGGCCTCGATGGCGGTGGCCATGGAGTGGTCCATGTTGTTGTAGCGGTGCTGGCCGTTACGTCCGACGCAGTAGAGGTTGCCGAAGGAGTCGAGGTATTCGACGAGTTCCGGCATGCGATCGTAGGTGTCGAAGTAAGCCGGATACGCCTTCTTGACGCGTTCGCGATGGGAGTCGAGCACGTCTTGCGGACCGTTGATGATCTGCATGCGGGTGAGCTCCTGGATGGCGAACTTGGTGGCTTCCTCGTCGGACATGTTCCAGAAGGAGTCGCCTTCCTCGCAGAAGTATTCGAGACCGATCCACACGGTGTCGTCGACGTCCTTGACCAGATACGGGCTCCAGTTGTTGAAGATCTGCAGACGGCCGACCTTATAGCCCGGATCCTGCACGTAGATCCAGCAATCCGGCACGATCGGCGGATTGCCGAGGGTCGGGATGTCGGTGGTGTTCTTCAAACGCAGATGCTTGACGAGCAGGCCGACGGTCACGAAATCGCGGTACGGCAGGCCGTTGGCGATTTCCGTCATATCGTTCGGAGCGGGCTTGTCGGAGGCGTCCACGGCATTGACGAGATCCTTGACCGGCATGGACGAGATGAAATTATCGGCGGTCATTTCGGTGCGGTTGCCTTCGGAATCCTCATACACGACGGAGGCGATCCTGCCGTTGGCCTGACGGATCTCGACCACATTGGCGTCGGTGATGACCTTCACACCGGCGGCTTCGCAGTTGGCTTCGACGGTTTCCCACAGCTGGCCCGGACCATACTTCGGGTACCAGAACTCTTCGATGAGGGAGGTTTCGACCTCGGAATTATCGCGCTTCTTCGGCATGAGCTTGGCGAAGGCGTTCTTCAGCACGCCCATGATGCTCAGGCCCTTGACGCGCTGCGCACCCCAATCGGCGGAGATCTGCGATGGGTGGCGGCCCCACAGCTTCTCGGTATAGCCCTCGAAGAACATGGAGTAGAGCTTGCGACCGAAACGGTTGATGTAGAAGTTCTCCAGATTGGTTTCCGGCAGCTTGTGCACCATGGACTTCAGATAGCTGAAGCCAGCGACCAGGGTCAATTTCGGACCCATGGCCTTCAACGTGTTGGCGCTCAGCGAGATCGGATAGTCAAAGAAGTGACGGTTCCAGTAGATCCGGGACACACGATGACGCTTGAGCATCACCTTGTCTTCGACTTCCGGATCCGGTCCGCCTGGCTCCATGTCGTGCTCACGGCCGAGTTTCCTGTCGTCATAGCTGGGAGCGCCCTGCAGCGGCAGGACTTCCTTCCACCAGTCCATGATGCGCTCGTCCTTCGAAAAGAACCGGTGACCGCCGATATCCATACGGTTGCCGTCGTGCTTGACGGTGCGGGAGATGCCGCCGAATTCGCGGGTCGCCTCCAACACGGTCACATCGTAGTTTTCGGAGCCACCGTCCTTTGCGAGCTCCCAGGCAGCGGTCAGGCCGGCAGGGCCACCGCCAATAATCACCACGGATTGCTTTTGCGTCACTTTGAGGTCTCCTTATAAAAACAAAATCAGACACAGTCTACTAGAAGGTAAGGAAACGCACATTGCGACATGTGCGGATGCACACAAAATTCTTCCCTGAGCCAAACCCATAATCACCCGTACATATCCCCTTGCATATGTCTGATGCCGTCTTCCGATTCATACGGAAGACGGCATCGGGCGATCGTCACAAGCGATCGGCATCAACGACGCATGCGCCACACGCTCAGCGAAACACCGGCCAGCGTCAGCCCGACCGCCAGTACGGCGAGCACCGCAATCGCGCTTCCGGTACGCCCCAGCGACACCGACTGGCCGTTCGTCGCAGACGTCGTCTTACCGGCATCATCGGTCTTACCGGCATCATCCGTCGCCACATCGGTGTCGGTCGTCATATCGGTGTCCGTCGCCACATCGGTGCCAGTCGTCGTATCGGTGCCAGTCGTGGGATTGCCGGACGGCTCCGGCGTCGGCTCCACGTCGGCCTGTTCGACGATGCGGGCATCCTGTCCGAGCGTCTTATGATCAGCCGCCAGGCAACTCTTCAGCTCGGTCAGCTTGTACCACGTCGAACCATCGGCGATCGGCGTGCATTCGGAACGGAACGCGATCTCGTTCTCGTTGTACAGCATGCGCACAATGGGCGTGTATGCGCTGCCGGTGGACGGATCCTCACCCTGTTTGGCGTACACATCCCACTGCACGTTCGTAGCCATCGGCGTCACCGATTCGCCACGCCACTCGTTGTTGTCGTAGGTGTACACGTCGGTGGTGGAGGCCGGGGCCTGCTGCGTGGAACCGGGCAATCCAAGCAATGCGGCGAACGGCATCATGGTCTCGGCATGGGCGAACCGGAAGGTCGCCACCGTGGACCCTCCGTTCACCCTCTCATCGATGGCATCGAAGAAATCATCCAACAGAGGCTGCGCGATGGAGTAGGTCTCGCTCTGACCGGCGTAGCTCGGCCCCTTCTCGTAAAAATCTTCGGCATCCAACGCCCAGGCGAACAATTTGGCGTCCTGTGCATATTCACCCTGGAAATACTGGTTGAAATCGAAGGTGTGGTCACCGGTGTTCTCGTTCTGCATGTCGGCGGCGATGATATACAGGTTGTACAGGTTCATTGCGGCGTTGTACTCGCTCTTGATCTTCTTGGAGCCTTCGCCGCACGCATTGGCATCCTTGGACGCGTCGGCGCCCGGTGCGCAGTTCTCGGCACCCTTCTTGGTGCCATCGGCGGTGTTGTACCACGTGTATTCGCCGTTCTCGAGTTTGGCAAGGAATTCGTCGGTGAAGATTTGCGACAGCAGGTCATGCGAGGCCCGCTTGATGTCGGCATTGTCGCCGATGGTCTCCTCGGCACCGGCGATGATCTCATCGTTGGCCACGAAATTCTGATAATCATTCGCGATGTCGTATGCCTTGGTGCCCGGCGTCTTTTCCGTACCGTCGGGATTCTGCACCTTATGGAAGTACAAGGTGTCGGGATTCTTCTGGAAATCCTTGCCGTCGCCGGAATCGGCGGGATCCGTCGGCTTGACGACGCTGTCGGTCAGCTTGCCGCCGGAAGCCGCATTGAACCCCTTCTCGAAGTTTTCGCCAGATTCGGTGGCACGCGCCTCGCCGGAGGACTGGTAGGAAATCGTACCGCCATCGACTGCAGCCTGGTCGAACAGCGACTGATTGCGCTGGTACGTGCGCTCGCCGATGCCGTAATGCTGATCCGCACCCTGTCCGGTCAGCATGCCGTAGCCGTTTTCGACGTTGGCTGCGGTGATGCCGCTCAGGTTTTTCATGAACTCGGTTTTGATGGCGTCCGACTTGAATCCACCATCCCGCTCGGCCGCTTCGGCCATCTTCATCAGCAGTGCATCATACTTGTAGCTGGACAGGCCGCGTGATCCGTGACGGGCCGTGCTTTCGGTATAGATCGGCTCGTACCCTTCCGGAGCTTTGCTATAGGATGCCACGGTTGCGGCGCTTGGTGCCACATACGGCTGCTTGCTGCTGTAGTATTGGCCATCGGATTCCAGGGCCAGGGCCGGGCAGACCGTTCCCGGCATCAGCATGGCGGCCGCAGCGACGCATGCAACGGAACCGACGATCCTCTTCATCATTCGTGTCGACATCAACATTCACTCTCATCTCATAGGCGGATGAGCGGGCCCGCGGTTCGGACACGCCATGAATGTTGTATGCGCACGAATCAAACACGACATGCGCATCAGGTGACATTCCGGCAAACTGTGGCCGCACAATCGGTGAACGGCCGGCATGCGACAGCGAGACCGGCGGATCAGTGAATGTCGTCGGGGATGTCGATGTCGGTTTTCTGCACCTCTTCGACGTTCACGTCCTTGAAAGTGACGATGCGCACGTTTTTGACGAAGCGGCTGGAACGATACACGTCCCACACCCACGCGTCGGTAAGCTGTACGTCGAAATAGACGTCCTGGCCGGCGGAACGTACGTTGAAATCGACCTTGTTGGCCAAGTAGAAGCGACGCTCGGTCTCCACCACATAGGTGAACAGTTTGATGACGTCGCGATATTCCTTGTACAGTGCCAGCTCAGCGTCGGTTTCGTAGTTGTCGAGATCCTCGGCGCTCATCACTTGCCTTCCATGTCACGTTTACGGCCGCGGCCCAATGTACGCCACCAAGCCTCCTTGGAGGTCTTACGTTCGGAAGAACCATACGGCCAGTTGTTGTCGGCATCGGCATCGCCGTTGACCGACTTGTCGGAATCATCGCTGGCTGATATCTCGTCGGGCTTGGTCTCGACGGCATCGGCCTTGCCGGGTTCCACGCCGATATGCTCGTAGGCCTCCTCACGGGTCATGCCCTGATTCCCGTCGGACTGGCCGCCGGCCTCGGCTTCCTTCCGTTCATTGATGCGAATGGCGATGGAATGCTCACGAGCGCTCAACGCTTCCTTGACGCCGGGATTGTCTTCGATCACATGCATGCCGAACGCGTCGAGGGAGCGAATCGGGTCGAATTCGTCAACCAACGTGTCCATGACGATCAGATCCTGATACCGGTTTTGCGAGGCGTTCCATAGCGCATCGCGGGAACGGCCGGACGGCACGAATCCCAAGGACTGGTATACGGAGACGGAACGCGTGTTCTGTTCGGGGACGGCCACCCAAATCCTATGCATGCCAAGGCCTGCCGGTTCCGGCGCAAAGCCGTACGTCATCACACGCGGCATGATGTCACGCGAATATCCGCGTCCACGGAAGTCCTGCCCCAAGATCACCTGAATACGGGAGGAACGGGCCCATCCGTCGATGTCGATCAGGAAAATCATGCCGATCACATTGTCGGAGGCCGCCGCATCGATCTCACCATCCCCGTCATGATCGGATTCCGTGATGATCGACCATGCTACGGTACGTCGGGATTCCGGATCGCCCACACCGGATTCGGTCGGCGTCTCGCCGTTGGCCCAGGCCACGGAACGACGCACCCACGCATGCACGGCGGCACGTTCGGCGACACGATCCTTGCCAGTGATGCCGGAAGCTCCCGGATATGCGTCAATGGCGTCCATGCGATCGAGATCCGCGACGGTCGCCGGACGCAGATGCACCATTTCACCACGAATCGGCGGTATGGTGATCCGTGCCGGCAGTTCGCGGGATTCAACGCTCACTATCGACGACTCAGCATTCTCTGGCATGTCTTCGTCCCTCGTATCGTTACAGGTGCGGCCTATGCCACAACCATTCCGACGGTATTGTACTCGACTGGAGGATAGCTTGGAATCGAAAGGGGGAGATTCCCGATGAAATCTCCCCCGATACGGTAAAAACACGCCGGAAATCCGTTTTTTAGGGGATTCCGACGTGTCCTTCGACCCGCTGATGGACTGAGCAGTGAAGCACAGACCGGGAAAGACCGTAGTCGACCTCTCCCCCTTCGCCTTACTTGATCTTACCCATCACGATCTTGGTGACGGCCTTCGCATCGGCCTGACCGCGGGTGGCGCGCATGACGGCACCGATGATCGCGCCCATCGGCTTCATGTTGCCGCCCTTGAGCTTCTCGACGATGTCCGGATTAGCGGCCAGAGCCTCGTCGACGGCCTTTTCCAGTGCGCCATCATCGGAGACGACCTGGAAGCCGTGCTTCTTGACGACCTCGGCCGGGGCACCCTCACCGGCAAGCACGCCGGCGACGGTCTGCTTGGCGAGTTTGTCGTTGAGCTTGCCGTCGGCGATCAGCTTCTCAACCTCAGCCACGTCGGCCGGAGCGATCGGCAGCTCCTCAAGGCTCACACCCTTGGCATTGGCCTCGCGGGACAGCTCGCCCAGCCACCACTTCTTGGCACCTGCGGCGCTCGCACCGGCCTTGACGGTCTCCTCAAGCAGATCCAAGGCATCGGCGTTGAGCACGTCGCGCATCTCCAGATCGTTGAAGCCCCACTCGCCCTTCAGACGATTGCGGCGCTCGCGCGGCATTTCCGGCATCTGGGCCTTCATCTCTTCGATGTGCTCCGTGGTGATGTGCAGCATCACCAAATCCGGATCCGGGAAGTAACGATAATCGTCGGCGTCGGACTTCACACGGCCGCCTGCGGTGGTCTGCGAAGCCTCATCCCAGTGGCGGGTCTCCTGCAGGATCTCGCCGCCTTCGGAAAGAATCTGCGCCTGACGGCGAATCTCATACTGCACGGTCTTCTCGATGCCACGGAACGAGTTCACGTTCTTGGTCTCGGAGCGGGTTCCGAACGGATCGGACGGGCTGTTGCGCAGCGACACGTTCACGTCGGCACGCATATTGCCCTGCTCCATGCGGGCATGGGAGATGTTCAACGCACGCACGATGTCGCGAATGGCACGCACATAGGCGCCCGCGATTTCCGGAGCGCGCTCGCCCGCACCCTCGATCGGCTTGGTCACGATCTCAATCAACGGCACGCCGGCACGGTTGTAGTCGACCAAGGAGTGGTTGGCGCCTTCGATACGGCCGTCGGCACCGCCGACGTGGGTGTTCTTGCCGGCGTCATCCTCAATGTGCGCGCGTTCGATCAGCACACGGAAGACGGTGCCATCCTCAAGTTCCACATCCAAGTAGCCATTGCCGTTGGTCGGCTTGTCGTACTGCGAGATCTGGTAGTCACGCGGCATGTCCGGATAGAAGTAGTTCTTGCGGGAGAACTGGCTCCACTCGGCGATTTCGCAGTGCAGGGCCAGACCCAGCTTGATCGCGTAGTCGACGGCGGTCTTGTTCAGCACCGGCAGGGAGCCCGGCAGTCCCAGACTCACCGGGGTGAGCTGGGAGTTCGGGGCACCGCCGAAGGAGACTTCGGCCGGGCAGAACAGCTTGGTGGTGGTGGACAACTCCACGTGGGTTTCCAAGCCGATGACCGGATCGAACTTCTTGACGGCATCGGCGTACTTCATCAACTTTTCAGCCATTGTGTTTTCTTTCCTCCGATGCTTTCTACTTGCTCAGGCCGTCGAGCCACGGGGTGTTCAAGGACTGCCAGATCGGGCCGTTCCAATCCTCCTCAAGGGCGGCTTCGAGAGCTGCGGCCGGCTTGTACATGGCTTCGTCACGCTGCTGCGGGGCGAGGAACTGGAAGCCGACCGGCAGGCCGTCATCACTCAGGCCGGCCGGGATGCTCATGGCCGGGACTCCGGCGAGGTTGGCCGGAATGGTGGTGATGTCGATGGCGTACATGGCCATCGGATCTTCGGTCTTCTCACCGAACTTGAAGGCGGTGACCGGGCTGGTCGGACCGACGAGCACGTCAACCTTCTCGAAGGCCTTCTTGAAGTCGTCGATGATCAGGGTGCGAACCTTTTGCGCGGAGCCGTACCAGGCATCGTAATAGCCGGCCGACAGAGCGTAGGTGCCCAGGATGATACGGCGCTTGACTTCGTCACCGAAGCCGGCCTCACGGGTGTAGGCCATCATGTTGGCGGCGGTCTGCGGAACGCCCGCCGGCGGCATGACGCGCAGGCCGTAGCGCATGCCGTCGTAGCGGGCCAGGTTGGAGCTGACCTCGGACGGCATGATGATGTAGTAGGCGCCCAAGGAATACGGCAAGTGTGGCAGGGACACTTCGGTGACTTCCGCACCCATCTCTTCGAGCTTCTTGACGCCTTCGTTGAAGCGGGCCATGACGCCCGGCTGGAAGCCTTCGCCGCCAAGTTCCTTGATCAGACCGACCTTGAGGCCCTTCAGATCACGCTTCATGCCTTCGCGGGCGGCCGCCACCATCGGGCGCGGACCCTCCGGAATGGAGGTGGAGTCGCGCTTGTCATGGCCGCCGATCACTTCCTGCAACAAGGCCGCATCGAGTACGGTGCGGGAGCACGGGCCAATCTGGTCAAGCGAGGAGGCCATGGCGATCGCACCGAAACGGGATACGCCGCCGTAGGTCGGCTTAACACCGACGGTACCGGTCAGCGAGCCCGGCTGACGAATGGAGCCGCCAGTGTCGGTTCCCAAGGCGAGCGGGGCCTCGAACGCGGCCACCGCAGCTGCGGAACCGCCGCCGGAACCGCCCGGCACACGCTCGGTATCCCACGGATTGTGGGTGGTCTGGTAGGCGGAGTGCTCGGTGGATGAGCCCTGCGCGAATTCGTCGAGGTTGGTTTTGCCCAGCAGCGGCATGCCCGCGGCCTTGAGCTTCTCGATGACGGTGGCATCGTATGGCGGCACCCAACCTTCGAGGATCTTGGACGCGGCGGTGGTTTCGATGCCCTTGGTGACGATCATGTCCTTGATGGCGATCGGCACGCCGGCAAGTTCCGGCAGCTGGGCCTTCTCGTCGTCGGATTTGGCATCGAAGGCGTCGGCCTGTTCAAGAGCCTGTTCGCCGGAGACCTTCAGGAAGGCCTTGACGCTCGGCTCAGCGGCTTCGATGACGTCGAGATGGGCCTCGACCAGTTCACGGCTGGAGACCTCCTTGGCCTTGACCTTGGCCGCCATCTCGGCGGCGGACAGCTTGACGAGTTCAGTGGTGCTCATATCACTCCTCCCCCAAAATGCGTGGTGCGACGAACATGCCGGCCTCGGAGACCGGAGCGCCTGCGGTCGCTTCTTCCTGGGTCAGTGGAGTCTGCGGAACATCCGGACGCAGATAGGCCTCCAGCGGAATCGGGTTGGCGGTCGGCGGTACGTCATCAGTGGCGATTTCCTGCACCTTGTTGATGGATTCGGCGATGACGTTCAGATCGCCCTGCAGACGGGTGATTTCCTCATCGGTGAGTGCGATTCGGGCCAAATCGCCCAAATGCACGATTTCTTCTTTGGTGAAAGTAGGCATGCCCCTAACAGTAACGCGTCTGTGTGACGAGCACACGTCTTTTCATTCGCCAGCCCAATGCAGTCCGCGGCGGCTCTTCCCCTGCCTGTTGCAGTCCCGCATCGGCCTCTTCGCCAACCCAATGCAATCCACATGGCGGATTATTCCCCAGCCCTTGCATATGGCGGATTATTCCAGCCACTGGAGGAATCATCCCGCTAAAGACCCCATCAGAAACCTAATTCCTCCAGTCACTGGAAGAATCACCCCGCAGTATGACCTCTCGGCATGTGGATTCATCCAGCAGCTGGAGGAATCGGACGATGCGGTACCCGCTCCTAAGTGTAAAACAGACTTTAACTGTTTTTGCTTAGGAATTTTGACTTGATATGTTTAAATTTGGTACAGATTATCTCAATTCTTTGAGGTATTTCTGCTTTTGTTATCAAATAGCTATCACTTGGATGCTATCAAATATTTACCGGTGCCACAAATGTAATTATGGTAATTTGTAACCATTTTACGAATTAACAAAAAATAACATAATTATTTTTTTAATTCTTTTCTTATATCGTTTATAAAAAATCCTAATAAATCTCCTTTTTTGACTTTCTTCAACCCCAAATCTTTTCGCATATCATTCATAATTTCTTCCATTAAAAATAAATTATTTTTTGCTTTTTCAGGATCTGAACTATTTTCACGAAATTCTATCCATTTATTAATTACCCTAGAAGAACCCCATAAAGTAATTTGCTTTGAAAATTTAGACAAATCTTCTAACATTTGCTCATCGGAATATGTACCAGGTTCTTTTATATTTTTTTGAACTTGGTAAATCATTTCTACGAATTCACCATATGGTTTTTCTCTTTTTTGAGTTAGGTATTCTTGCCTACTTTTTCGATAGTCAACTATTTTAGCAACGATAGAACTTATAATTGCGCCAGTTAAAGAAACCAAACCAGTCACTAGGCCTACTATTATTACTGCATCTAATTTAGAAGCGACTTCTGTTAACTTTATAATTCCGTTTATAATTATATTATATAGTAATTTTACTAACCATATTGAAAAAGCACCTATCACAACGATTAAAACCAATCCCAAAAAAATGTTTAATTTAGGATGTTTCTCAGCAAATGAAACCTTATTATTTTTCAAGTATATACCTCCTTATTTACTTCCTAAACACAAACAAATACTCATGTGTCATTAGCAAAAAAATTATATTTCACACTATTGGTTTTCCAATATCCTGTTGCTTTGCAGTTATATTGCTCTCTGATAATCATTTCTTTAAGAGTAAATCCTGCATCTTGGAGAATTTTTATAACATCAAAAGATATTGGTATCATACAACCTTTTTGTCTTGTATCACCCATAAGTACAGCACAAAATTTATCCTTTCTCAAAACACGGCAGCTCTCTGCGACCACCTTTTTTATTTCGTCAAGAAAATCTTTCACTTTAAAATATGATAGATTTTCTTCAATATCTTCGCTGTATTTAATAATATCGGCATAGGGTGGGTGAATACAAATAAGGTCGACGACAGAGTTATGCACAGACACGTCGGGAGGTCTTTGACTTATCCACATTTGCCTATCGCGCTTCCCTCGGCACCAAGCCACAGGGTAGCGTTGAATCATGAAAGCGTATCCTCAGATTGACAGGCTTCTTGATCAAGCCGAAAGCGCACAACGATGTGCGCACAGTAGCAAGCCCTGATGCAGAAAGGGCTCTATCGCAGATACCTCGCGGGGGATCTGGTCAAACCGTATCCCGGACTGTTCGCACGTTCGGCATACTGGAATCGTCTGAATGCCGCGGAACAGTCGTTGCACGCAGCCCGTACGCTCAAGGATCTCCACGGCAATTGGATCTTCGCGGGAATCACCGCAGCGGCAGCGCATGGTTTTGAACACCAATGGCTCCTGCATCATCAGGGATTGACCATCACCCTGCCCACACGCGGCTCATATCGTTCACATGACAAGCTCAATGTCATCTACAGTCCATTCCCGAAAGACAACGCGGTCATCGTGAATGGCATACCGGTCACCAATCCGGCGCGTACGCTTCTTGATTGCGGCCACATGCTGGAATTCCGGTTCGCCTTGCCGATTTTCGATTCCGCCGCCGCCGAAGGGGTCGGCAACGATCAGGTATTGCAGGAATGCGTCCGTACCACGCGTGACTGCACGACGATCTTCAGACTTATGCAGCATGCGGATTCGAGTAGCGAGAACGGCGGCGAATCCTTGGCACGCGGAACCATGATCGAAGCCGGCTTTTCGATTCCTCAGCTTCAGATACCCTTCACTGATCCCACAACCGGAGAGCGGTTCCGTGTGGATTTCTTGTGGCGTGCGGATGATGGCAGGATCATCGTAGGTGAATTCGATGGCACGGCGAAGTATGTGGATCCGGAAATGACCGGTCGGAAGAGCATACAGGAAACCGTCCAAACGGAACGTAATCGTGAGCAGGCCTTACGTCGTGCCGGAGTCACGGAAGTCGTCCGATTCACCTTCGATGACGTCCTGCAACGCAACCCGCTGATAGCGAAGTTGCGCCGCGCGGGAGTCCCGACCGTACCATGATGCGTTCATTCCCAGTCGCCGGAAGCATCAACCGCAGCCCGTCAAGACCGGGGAACGGCATGCTGAGCAATCCAGGCGTGCATGGAGACTGCGGCCGCAGCACCTGCATTGATGGAGCGAACCGAACCGAATTGGGAGATGTAGACCACATCGTCGGCCAGCTCGAGTGCCTTCTCGGACAGACCCGGGCCTTCCGCGCCGAAGAGCATGAGGCAACGCTTGGGGAAATGATAGGTTTCCATCGGCACGGCACCGGGAATAATGTCAAGAGCAATGATGCGTGCGGTCTGCAGGTCGGCGATTTTCGACTCTAATTCAGCCAGTTGCGCCAGCTGCTCTGTGTTTTTTTGAGCGTCATATGCAGCCAAAGTATTCGATACGGTGCCGGATGATCGGGGTTCGGCACCGGTATCGGCAATGTCAGAGACATCGGTTTGCGGCGGTACGAAGACGCAGGCATCGTCGGGACGTGGTCCGGCCGCGGTTCCACGCATGCGGCATGCGATGGCCGCAGCCTGCGATTGCGCCGCGGCGATTTCACCTGAAATGCGGTATTTCCAGCATTCGACGAGCTCAGCGATGGATGGATGGTTTTCGACGTGTTGGTACAGTTCCGTCATGAGTGCGCCCTTGCGATTCCATTTGTGCGGCCCGACGATGTGTACGCGGGATGCTTGGAATGCATTGGCCGTGCGCACCATGGATCCGATGTTGAAGTCATGCGTCCAGTTCTCCACGGCGACTTCGAACTCATGACGGCCATGCGCGTCAAGATCGGCCTTGATGGCCGCGACGGACCAATAGCGGTAGCGGTCAAGCACATTGCGACGATCGCCTGCATCAAGCAAGGATGAATCGAATCGCATATCGAAATTCGGGGATTGCGGATTGTCCGGACGCGGCTCTCCCGGATGGGTTTCGGCCCACGGGCCTACGCCCACCTCACGGAATACCGGTTCGCCGGACGCTTTCGCCGCGACATCGATAGGGTTGGGTGCGTGCATGGTTCCTTCCGATTTTCATCCCGTACGCGTCAGCATCAGGCAGGGCCTAGGTTTTCCGCCCTCTGATGCAAGTGAGCAACGAGCCGACTCAGTGAAGCTCGGACTCCTTGTACACTTCGATGAATGGCAACTCGGACTCATCGCCGGAGACCGGATTGACGACCTTGATGGTCGGATGGATCATATCCACGCCACCAATCAACGACGCCACGGCGAGCACTTCGGCCCCTTCCCTCTCCACGACGGAAAAGTCGAGACTCAGTTCGTTGCCATTACGCAAGGTGACAAGCGAGGAGGTTTGCACATACGACTTTTCGGACAGCCAGGAGTCGAGCAGCACCACGCGCTTGCCCGTGATGGACGGTCCCCTGATGGACGGGTACACGAAATCCATGACGAATCCGTTCAAGTCTTCACCACGGGAGGCCGCAGCCTGGATCATGGCGGAGACCAACGGCACCGCAGCGGCGGTCAACGCACCGACGGCATCGACATCATCAACGGAATAGCCGGCTTCCTCCAACGTATCAAGCAAGATATGCCCGACGACGGAGGCCCCACGATGATCGAACGTCACGGATGCAAGCTCTGAGAACGGCTTGTCCTTCATCTCGGCCTGCAGCAGGGTCTTGAGCTGATCGCGCGGCTCGAGCATGGCGAAATCGACGGTGGACGGCTCAGTGGCGGTGGCGGCCGATGCGACCTCGGTGGCGGCCGCCACGGTCTTACGGAAAGTCTTCTCGTCAGTCATGGCTCCAGCCTATCCTTTCGGCTCGTCAATCCCTCGCATCATCTACGGTTTCGGGCGCCGTCAGCTCACGGATATCCGCCTTCTCGGATGGAATGATTTCCACGGATTCGATGACCTTGCCCTGATCCACGCGTTGCAGTTTGCGAGCAGTGACCAGCACGCGGGACTCCAATGACGAGGCGAACGCATTATAGGCGCCAACCGTTCTGGTAATCGCCGTACCGAGTTTGGTGGCGCGCTCCCCCAGCACCGCGAAACGCTCATACAGTTCACGTGACAGGTCGAACAGCATTTTCGCGTCATCGGTAAGGCTCTGCTGTTGCCAGGCGTAAGCCACCGATTTCAACACCGCCCACAACGTAATCGGTGAGGTCAAAGCCACCTTACGGGCGAATGCGTCGTCCATCAGCGTCGGATCGGTCTCCAAGGCGGCCTGCAGCAGCGACTCGTTCGGGATGAAGGCGATCACGAAATCCGGCGCGTCCGAAAACGCGTTCCAGTAGGCCTTGTCCCCCAGCACCTTCACATGCTCGCGCACTGCCTTGGCATGGGCCCTCAGCAGATCCGCCTTGCGCGTCAGCTCCTCCTGCGAAGCGGTGTCGGGAATCTCGCAGGCACGTTGATAGTCGGCATATGGTGCCTTTGCGTCGATCGGAATGGTTTTACCACCAGGCATGTGGATCACCATGTCCGGACGCTGGGTATGCCCGTCCGCGTCGGTGACGACCACCTGCGTATCAAAATCGACATGTTCCAGCAGACCCGCCGATTCGACGATGTTACGCAATTGCGCCTCGCCCCAGGCGCCACGTACCTTGTTGTTGCGCAATGCAGCCGACAGCGAGCTCGTCTCACGGTCGAGCCGCGCCTGCTGTTCCCCCAAACCCTTGAGTTGCTCGCCGAGCGCACCCATTTCACGCTTGCGCCCCTCTTCGATTTGGGAAACCTTCTCCTGAAGGGCGTCAAGATTCTTCTGCACAGGAGCCAGAGCGGAGAGCACCTTGCTCTGCTCCCGCAACTGCCGCTCGCTTTCGGCCTGCCGACGTTCCGCCTCCGCGGCGGCCTTTTCACGCTCACGTTCGATTCTCGTCTGCTCGGCGCTTTGCGCCTGCGCCAGCTGGGATTTGAGATATGTCAGCTGCTGATTCAATCCTTCGGACTGCGTGCGGTACTGTGCCACGGATGTGGTCAGATCGCCGATCCGTCGCCGACCGTCCTCGATCTGAGCCTTCGCCTCGTTCAAGTCGGCGGTACGCGCATCCCGCGCCATGTCCTGCCCTCTGGATCGCCCCGCGAAAAAGCCCGCGGCCGCTCCAAGCGCGGCCACGATCACCATCAGCACCACTACAAACACAGGATTGTCGAACATATGTTCTAGTAAACAGCATGCGGTGGACCACGTGTCGCAGCCACGCCCGCATCCACTCGACGAACCGCATTCATCCGTACGAACGACCACCCGATACCCCGCGCTGGATTATGCTGGGGAGCAGTCGTACGAGAGCGAAGGAACACAAGAGGCTGGTATGGGATTCGATTTGTTCATGGCCGCAGTCGCCATCGTGGTCGCCTCCATTGCGACATGGGGCATTCTCAGATTCTTCCTCGGCCAATCACCGACCGACGGCAGATCGTCGACGCCACCAACGCCGGACGATCGCAAGGACCCCCCGGCGACCGAAACATCGGCGGACCATGTGCGGAACCATTCCAGCCCCAGCACCGATCCACCATCATCGGAAGCCGAACGGTCCGCCAACAAGCGGCCCGAAGCCGCCCCTGCCGCCAACTCCGCGGAATCCGCCGATGACGACCAACGCATCGTTCCGCTGCTCGCCATCGCCACGATTCTTACGATTCCAACGTTCGTCGTCACCATGCTCATGCTCGGCAGCGTAACCATGCCCGACTGGCTGACCCATCCATGGCTGCATGCCATCGTGATTACGCCGGTCATGTTCTATTGCGGTGCGCCGATTCATCGCCGCGGCATGCCCGCCCTGCATCAACGCACGCCGAATGCGGATTCGCTGATTTCGCTTGGCATGTCAATCGTCTATGTCTACAGTCTGCTGCTATGCGTGGTGTCTTGGATTTTTCCGGTCGGCTCACGCGATCCGTATTTCGCGTTCGTCGGTGTGGTCGTGATGCTGGCATTGATCATTCGCCTGATTCACCGGAAGCTGGTGATCGTGCGGTTCCCGATCGAACATCCCGAAGATTTTGAGCAGGCGCTGAAGATTCGCGCAACCAATGCGTCGTCACAGTCGGCACAGTCAACACATGGAAAAAGCGCGGAAGAGGTTGTCTTCCGCGCCAGAATAGGCCATGTGATCCACACTCGCGTACTACAGATCACCACTGCAGTGACGATGGTCGTCGCCGTGTGGACGTTCGCGCTATGGCTGGTGTTCGGCATGCAGCCGAAGCTTGCGGTTGCGGTGCTTATCGCCGCTACCGTGTTATCGGTCGCCGGCCTGGTGCTTGAGGTCGGCGACCGCGTTTCCTCCCTCTGACAAGGGAGGAAACGGTAGGGTCGATGCCGGCGGACCTCACTGAGGTTCGCCGGCAGCCTCTTGTTCCCGCAGGGGAACGGCCCGGCTTACTTGCCCATGTCCGCCAGTTGATCGCTCGCCCATGCGGACAGTTCGAGATGATCGCCGCCGGTCTGATCCACCAACACGGTGTCGCCGTCATGCACCTGGCCAGCCAGCAGCATGCGCGCCAGCTGATCGCCGACCTCGGTCTGCACCAGGCGACGCAGCGGGCGAGCGCCATACGCCGGATCGTAGCCGGTGTTGGCCAGCCATTCGCGTGCCGAATCGGTCACATCGAGCGTGATGCGACGCTCGGTCAGGCGAGCGGAGACCTGCGCCACCTGGATGTCCACGATGCCGCCCAGTTCCTCGCGGGTGAGCGGGTGGAACATGACCAGCTCGTCCAAGCGGTTGATGAATTCCGGCTTGAACTGCATGTGCACGGCATCCATCACGGCCTTCTTCTTGGCGTCCGCATCCAAGTCCGGATTGACGAGGAATTGCGACCCCAAATTGGAGGTCATGATCAGAATCGTGTTCTTGAAGTCCACGGTACGGCCCTGACCATCGGTCAGACGGCCATCGTCGAGCACTTGCAGCAGCACGTCGAATACTTCCGGATTGGCTTTCTCCACCTCGTCGAACAGCACCACCGAGTATGGACGGCGGCGTACGGCCTCGGTGAGCTGGCCGCCCTCCTCGTAGCCGATGTAGCCCGGCGCGGCGCCGATCAGGCGAGACACGGAGGCCTTTTCCATGTATTCGCTCATGTCGATGCGCACCATGGCCTTCTCGTCGTCGAACAGGAAGTCCGCGAGCGCCTTGGCCAGTTCGGTCTTGCCCACGCCGGTGGGGCCTAGGAACAGGAACGAGCCGGTCGGACGATTCGGGTCGGAGATGCCGGCACGCGAGCGCCGCACGGCGTCCGAAACCGCTGCGATGGCTTCCTTCTGGCCGATCACACGCTTGCCGAGATACTCCTCCATGTGCAGGAGCTTTTCATTCTCGCCTTGCATGAGGCGGCCGACCGGGATGCCGGTCCATTCGGATACGATGCCGGCCACGGAATCGGCATCGACGTGGTCGGGCACCATCGGTTCGGTTTCGGCGACCGCGGTGCCGTTCGCGTCATTGTTGTCGGCGGCGGCTTCCGCTGCGGCCAGTTCCTTCTGAATTGCGGGGATCTCGCCGTACGAGATGCGGCTGGCCTTCTCCAGGTCGCCTTCGCGCATGGCCTTGTCGGCTTCTACGCGCAGGTCGTCGAGCTTGGCTCGCAAATCGCCGACCTTGTTGTGGCCGGCCTTTTCCGCATCCCAACGTGCCTTGAGGCCGCTCAGCTTTTCGCGGGCGTCCGCCAGATCGGCCTGCAGCTTCTCGAGGCGGTCCTTCGAAGCGGGGTCTTCGGCCTTCTTGAGCTGCATCTCCTCCATTTCGTAGCGGGTCACCTTGCGTTGCAGTTCGTCGATTTCCTCCGGCGAGGAGTCGAGTTCCATACGCAGGTGCGCGGCTGCCTCGTCGACCAGGTCGATGGCCTTGTCGGGCAGCTGGCGGCCGGAGATATACCGGTTCGACAGGGTTGCGGCGGCGACCAGCGCATCGTCGCCGATCGTCACCTTGTGGTGCGCCTCGTAACGTTGCTTCAGACCACGCAGGATCGCAATCGTGTCTTCCACGCTCGGTTCGCCGACGAAGACCTGTTGGAAGCGGCGTTCCAGTGCCGGATCCTTTTCGACGTTCTCTCGATATTCGTCGAGCGTGGTCGCACCGATCAGGCGTAGTTCGCCGCGGGCCAGCATGGGCTTGAGCATATTGCCTGCGTCCATGGAGCCTTCGGCGGCGCCCGCACCGACGATGGTGTGGATTTCGTCGATGAAGGTGATGATCTGCCCGTCAGACTTCTTGATCTCCTCGAGCACGCTCTTCAGTCGTTCCTCGAATTCGCCGCGATACTTGGAGCCCGCGACCATGGAGCCGAGGTCGAGTGAGATCAGCTTCTTGTTCTGCAGGGTGGTCGGCACGTCACCGGCGACGATGCGCTGCGCCAGACCTTCCACGACGGCGGTTTTGCCGACGCCCGGCTCGCCGATGAGCACCGGATTGTTCTTGGTGCGCCGGCTCAGGATCTGGATGACGCGGCGGATTTCTTGATCGCGGCCGATCACGGGGTCGAGTTTGCCGTCTTTCGCGGCGGCCGTCAGGTCGGTGGAATACTTTTCGAGCGCCTTGTACGATCCTTCCGCGTCGGGGCTGGTCACTTTCGCGCCGCCGCGCACGCCCGGCACCGCCTTGCGCAGCGCTTCGGCGGTCACGCCGTTCTTTTCAAGGATTTCCGCGGATTGGTTCGGCTTGCTTGCCGCGATGCCGATGAGCAGGTGTTCGGTGGAGACGTATTCGTCGCCCATCGCCTGCATTTCCTTTTCGGCCTGCGCGATCGCGGCGGTCAGCTGACGGCTTGCCTGCGGCTGCGATGTGGTCGAACCGCTGGCAGCCGGCAACGCGACCAAGGCGTTGCGCACCGCAGCGCCGATGGCTTGCACGTCGCCGCCGGCAGCCTGGATGAGGCCGCGGATCACACCGTTTTCCTGGCGTAGCAACGCATCCATCACATGCAGCGTGTCGACTTGCGCGTTACCTGCCGCGGACGCGCTTTGAATGGCGTCTCCGATGGCTTCCTGCGCCATCGTGGTGAACTTTTGTTCCATATCATCCTCCATGATTCGCGCCGCTCGCGTATCGTCTTCGCAGCTCACTTGCCGCGAATCGACCGCAATCCGGCGCATATGTCGTTGTCTGATATGCTCAACCGACTTCACTGCCATTCTATTCCCAAAACTTGAGTCATCAACACTCAACTTTTGTTTTTCTTTTCCAGCGAATAGTGATCCAGATACACAAAAACCGGCTGATTCATGACGGAAAGATGTCATGAATCAGCCGGTTTTTATGGAAATAAGCTCTTTGTCGGCCAGCAATCAGCCACGCAACACCACATTGCGCAGCGAACCGATGCCCTCGACGTGCACGACGGCCTCATCACCCGGATCAAGATGTCCGGAAGCGTTCGGCGTGCCGGTCATGATCACATCGCCCGGCAGCAGCGTGGTGAAGCTCGAAATCGCGGCGATCTGCTCCGGAATGCCATGAATCAGGTTCGCCGTGGTACCTGACGCCATCTCAACATCCTCACCGTTGAGCGTGAACGAGATCTTCGCGTCCTTCCAGTCCAGGTCATCACGCGTCACAATCCACGGACCGAGCGGACAGGCGGTATCGAAACCCTTCGCACGTGTCCACGTCGGATCGAGTCCCTGCAGGTCACGCAGCGTCACGTCGTTCACGCAGGTGAAGCCAAGCACATAATCCATGGCCCGCTCCACCGGCACGTTCTTGGCGATGCGCCCCATCACCACGGCGACCTCCGGCTCGAAATTCATGTCGTTGGAGCACGGCGGAATCACAATCGGATCGTCCGGGCCAATCACGGAAGTGCTCGGCTTGGTAAAGATCACCATATCCTCCGGCGCATGCTTGATTTCGGAGCGACCGGCCTCATGCATGAACCGCGCATGCGCCTCGTAGTTTTTAGCCAGACCGTACACCTTCGACGGAATCACCGGCGCAAGCAGGCGGATGCCGTCACCGTCGACCGGAAAGCGCTCGCCGGTCGGCTGGACGGCGGCGCCGGACAGTGGATAACCGTCCAATGCCACCAGATAATCCTTGCCGTCGCTTTCGTCGGTCTGCACGAAAGCGTACTGCGGTACATCATTATGCGAAAAACGTGCGATTCTCATGCCCTTTAGTCTACGCCGGTTCAGACGGCCCGCTCGACTTCGGTGCGCGCCTGGAGATTGAGTCGCATACGCAGGGTACCGACCTCCTGCTCCAATTCGTCGATTCGCCGCACCTGCTGGTAGATCATCAGGTCACGTACATCGACGCTGCCGTCACGCGGGGCGGCCGGAAAGGTGATTGCGCGAAGAGGCGCCTGCGATTGCGAAGGGGACCGGTCCGAAGTCACGGTCTGCATCGACGCGAGCACGTGCGCACTGGCGGCATCCAATCGATCATCATATCGCGGACCGGCCATCGCATCGCCCGAGCTCTTACGCCACCTCGCAAAGCAACGCTCGATGCGCTTGTAACCGATCAGCGCCGGGTCGAGTCCCGCCTCACGGAACAGTTTGACCGGTGATTCGCCGGCATGATACCGCCGCATGCACGATTGCTTGAACGCCTCGGAATAGGTGATTCTTCTCGCCGTGGCCTCGGCCACCGCAGGCAATGTCTTCAGATAGGCGACCTCTTCAGGACTGAACATTCCTCCGCCGTTAGACATGACGACCCTCCTCCGTGCTACATGTGTTCACACCCGGGATCAACGTCGAAAACCGCCTCCGTCTTACCGCCTCGATTATTGCCCGATGGAGTTTATGGTAGATGAAAACAAGTCTCATCTCAAGCGCAATTAACTTATACCCCTAACTCCCTCCTTGTTGCCACCAATTCACCTTATTTTTGTTGATTTTTCAACGACTCACCCACCCTAGTCATCAGCATGTATAAAACACCCTAATTCATCACCCTTTCTTAAGATATTTATGTAAATCAATTGACTTATTTACCGTATTCCATATCACTGTGGAACCTAACGGGAAAAACCTTCCCGCACCTTGCCGAACGACATGCAAAGGTGCCGCCCGCGGTTTTCGCAAGCGGCACCTGATCCGGATTTTCGCCCGGAGTTTTCCGGTCAAGGCGTTCCGGCAATACCCCCTTCAGTCACATCGTTCGGACGTCAGGACTCGACCAGCGTGTTCCGGGACTTGAGCGCCACGGCCGCGCCGGCACCGGCCAGCAGCAACGCCACGATGGTGAACAGCACGGTTCCCGCGGCACCGGTAAGCGGCAGCTGGGTGATGGACTTCACGTTCTTCACCGTAATCGCACCGTCAGCACCGGAGGTGGCCAGTCCCAGCACGTTGCTGCCGCCAGCCAACGCGAAGGTCGCCTTCTTGGCGTTCTGGTTGATGGAGACCTTGATGTTGAATTCCGCCAGGAACTGCTTGGAATAGTTCAGATCTTCGCGGGTCGCGGTTTCCTTGACGGTGTAGGTGCCTTCCGGCAGGGCGAACACCTTGACCTTGCCGTTTGCGTCGGACTTGATGTCGGCGGAGGCGGTGGCGGCGGTGCTCAGCATGTAGCCGTTGTCGGTAGGCACGAACGTAAGGGTGTTGCCTCGCGCGTCCTTCACATTGAAGGTCACGCCTTCCAGAGCGTTCTCTTCATCGCCGACGCCGATCTTGGTGAATTCGAACTTACCGGTGATGAGTTCGACCTCATCGCCGTCCGTCGAGGTGTTCGGGTCGGTGGCCACGGTTGGCGTATTGGTCACCGTCTCGCTTTCCTTGACTTCTTCGTTGATTACGCCGGTGTACTGCACGTAGATGGTCTTGCCCGCATTCGCGAGGCCGGCCTCGCTGGCCGCATAGTTGCTCAGATCGACCGTGAACTGGTCCGTGCCGTTGCCCTTGAGCTCGTTAGCGGTGAAACCACTGACCACGTAGTTGTTGTCAGCCGGGATCTCGGTTACGTTAACCGTCTCGCCATCGACGGTGATCGTGGAGGAACCGCCTTCGACGTACACCTTGATGTCATTATTGACGGTCAGGCCCACGCCCGGCTTATCCATGATCTTGAACATCGGATCGGTCTTACCCAGCATGTTCGGCAGCTTGACCTGGATGGTGTAGTTCGCGACACTGCCGACGCCCATGGCCTGGGCCTTCTCTTCGGCGGTCTTTCCCGGGGTCGGCGGCGTGTTCGACTTCGCCACGACGGTACCGAGGGTCAGCGGATCACCAGACTTGCGGACGAACTTGGTGTAGGTTGCGCCGTTGGCGGTCACCTGCGTGGCCACGACCGTAGGCACGCCGTTCGTGTCGGTAATCAGATACCAGCCTTCGGTCACGTTCAGGGTGACCGTCGACGCTTCAAGCGCAGCGGTCTTCGTATCGGTCGGGGTCAGTCCGGAAACGACCAAGGCGTCAGCGAATGCGCGCAGTTGTGCGTCGGTGAATGTCGCCACGTACGCGGCCGGATTGTCCTTGTACGGGTCCGGAATCTCACTCACGCCGCCCGCACTCTTCGCTGCAGCCTCAACGGCGGTCTTCGCCGCATCGACGGTGTTGACCTGCACCTTGCTCATGGTCGGCGCGGTACCCTGCGGATCGGCGAATTCGGCGAACTTGTATGCCTTGAACTCGGAACCCGCGGCCGCGTTCGTCACGGTGATTTCGGCTGCGGTCGTCGGATCGGCCTGTGCGCTCGCAGCGCCTAGGGCCATGCCGGCCAGCAGCGTCGCCGCGGCGGCCACGCTTGCAAAAAGTTTCCTCGCGTTCATGATGAGAAACCTCTCTTCCTTGTAATTGTTGCTTGGGTGTTCACCATTGATTCGAATGTTGTGCGTTATCAGGATTCGTGTCCGGCCGGGGCACCATCGGCTCGGCCGGATGCGTCCGTTCAGTCATTGGTTGCTGCCATCACCCCCATCAGTACAACCGTTTCTTGCTGCTCCATATGGAGACGATGATTCCCGCCACGACGGCGATCAGACCGAAACAGCCACCAATGAGCAGCCACTGTCGACCGGTGAGGTCACCTGCCGCAGGGAGCGTCGCAACCGAGATATAGCGATTGACGAACGCAGCCGTCAGATCGTCGGCCGGCTGTTGTTTGTCGGCTGCGATGTCCCGGCCATCGCAATCCTTGACCTGCACGACCTGCGTCACCTTCGCCTCGTATTGGCCGGCCGCATTCTTGGCGACGGTGACGGTGACGTGATATTCGGACTTGTCAAAACGCCAACCATGCCTGGCCGCAGGCTGTACCTCCACCACCTTGAAGGTGTAGGTGTCGGCACCGTCGTTCAGCGGAGTCGAGAATGTCAGCGGATCACCTGCGGAATCGACGGTGAATGCACCCGGCTTGGAGATATTCGCTTGCAGGTTGCCGATCGAAGTCGTCTGCTTGCCGCCTTCGAGACCTTTCAGCATGGCACCGGTGTTCTGCGCCTTCTGCGTATCCGACGTGATGTCGGTCAGTTCGAAGTCGAAGGATTCCGCATAGTCGTTGCCCTGGGTCTTCTTGCTGAGCTTCACGCCGTCTTGCAGCGTAACCGTGTTGCGTTGATTCCGTACCGTGCATTCGTAGGTTTTCAGCGGCTTCTGCAGGTCGGCGTTCTTGTCGGCGAGCGCCCACAGCTCATTCTTATCGATCGTCACCGTGACGTTCGCGTCGCCGACTTGGGTGTAGCCGTCGACCGCGTCTTCGGTAAGCGTGTATTCGCCTGGCGCAAGTTTGACGAAACCGTCGTTCCATTGATTGTCGGCGTTCAACGTCACTGTGAGGTCGACCGCATCGTCGTAGCCTTTGAGGTGCATCTGCACTTCCGTACCGTCGACAGGTTGCACATCGGGCCATTCCTTGGTCACTGCGACGTTGGCGACCGGTATCTGCAGTACCGGATGCCGGTAATTCGCGCAACTCGACCTGTCGTCGGTGGTGTAGCAGACTTGGGCCGTCTTGTTGGACCTGAAGCCGGCCTTGCCCGCCGAAGTGGCTCCGGTATCGGCATCGCCCGTCGCGTCATAGCCGGTCTTCGCATATGTCTGATAGGCGGAGTCGGTCGGTTCCACGTTGTACGACAGCGTATATGTCATGCCGTCCTTGAGCTCGTACGATTCGTTGAATTCGGCCCTGACGATGCCGTTGCCGTCTTCGCTGTACCACAACGCGTAATCCGTATCGAGTACCGGAGCGGTTTCGCCGGCCTTGCCACCGGTGACGTTCAGCGTAACACCGCTCGTTACCTTGTAGAACGTCTTGCCATCGAACGTTCTCGCAGTGGATTTGTCGTAGGCGATGCCGCTCTGCTTGGCATACTCCGACAGTTCGTCGGTGATGGAGACGCCCGTATACACGTGCTTTTCGGTGATGGTCTTCTGGATATCGTTGAAGATCTGTGCCAGCTGCGTGGCGCTGGAGGCCGAATAGTAGTAGTCGCCGGAGGCTCGGTCGCCCAGATTCCGATACCCGGTGGCATTCGGATAATTGCTCGAAATGCCGTGCATGAACTTATTGGCGCTGCTGGCGGACGATACGCTCGCCGACGGATTCGCGCCATCGAAAATGCCGATGGAGTACACCGTGGTGCCGGCATTCTTCAGCGTCTTCGCCTTGGAAATCGCATTGTTGGCAATAGTGTCATTAAACCCGCTGATACCAGGTTCGCCATCCGTAAAGAAAACAATGTACTTCTTCACGCCGGCGCGATTTCCTTTTTTCAGGGCCTCCTGTGCCTTCTCGAAGGCATAGTCGGCTTGGGTGGCGCCCGAAGCAGTCAATGCCTTGACCGAAGTCTTCAATGAACTCATGTCCGACGTCAGACCGTTCACCACCTGAGTGCAGTTATACCCACCGCTACCATTGGTCCGACAGGTTTGATCATTGCCCTCACTATCGTTCTTATCACTCGCGAACTTCACCAAGGAGACTTGCACCTTCTTATCCTCTTCCGAGATGGATTCGTTCGTCTGATCGGTCTTATCCAAGAAGGAATTCACGGCGCTCTTCAACGCATCCAGCTTTATCGCGTCGTATAGTTGGGTCCCGTATTCAGCATTCGAACTGCTCTTTGGCGTGATGCTCTGCCACTGCCGTCCATTCTGATAGCCCCAGCTATTCCCGGACGCATTCCAGGTCACCGCCTCATACTTCGGATTCGAGTCAGAGCAACTGCCGGCGCATCGGTAGTAGGTCTTTGACGTGTCCAAATCACCCGAATAGATGGGGAGTCGCTCGTTCATGGAACCGGACACATCCAGCACTAAGGCGATGTCTATCGGGGTGGTGTCCGTGGTGGAGGTGGAGGCGTCCTTGCCGATTACGTCAAGTTTGAGTGTGTAGGCGCCATTGCCTTGGTATTCGATGCTCTTGGTATGCTCCGGCGTCGACAATCCCGAGGAAGCGGACTTCAGCATGCCCCGGTACGACGCAATACCAAGACGTACCGTCTTATCGGCATTATCCTTAGTTTCGTCGTCTTTCGCTTCGTTCTGATTCACCACGGTATCGGCATCATCGTCATCCGATTGAACCGACCGCTCAACGGTCGTAGGGTTCTCGGTTCCCGTTGGTTTCTGGGTCGGCGTTGCGGATGTCGTCGCGGGTTGCGCTTCCGACGGAGCAGCAAGTTCCATAACAGGCTCGTCGGCTGATCCGGCCTTCTGCTCTTCAGATTGTTTCACGAGCTGTTCCACAGGCCGTTCCGTGGATTGCTTCGCAGACGCGCCCTCAGCCGCAGGATTTTCGGACCCTTCGGATACATTCTCGGACGGGGCGGATTCCGCTGCCGGAGCAGCCTCGGATACATCGTTCGATGCACTGCTCGCGGAAGCCGTCGCGGCCTGTTCGGCCGCCGCCGCATCGGCATCATCGGCCAATGCCATCGTACTTGCGCCGGCCATGCCACCCAGCATTGCGAGGGTAGCCGCCATGGCCATGAGCTTCTTTCCAAGATCCTTGCGATGTCGGTCGCTCAAGCCGGCAAGCAGATCCTTGATTCTCTTCATAGCATGTCCATCTCTTCGTCTCGACGCGTAAGGCCGGCTCCGTCACGTGCCTTATGAAACGGACTGTAGGGAAGAAAGCCCTGCGGCGCATACACCCTCCTAGGGGGAGCCTCCAACCACTGACATCATCGAAAATCGTTGGAATTCCAACAAGACCATACCCTCTTCGGCAACCTCTTCAAGACGTGAAAACATCCTCTTTCAAGGAGGCGCGCAAAAGCCCCATGCCGGTTGCGACGCATCGAAACCACCATGGTCGCGACATGATGGTCACCCGCCGCTCAACCACGAGACGGCCAGCATTCGGCATGACGCATGATCCTACGCTTCGGACGAATCAGTCTGAGCACGATGAAGCACAACACCATGCCGCCAACCAGAACGCCGACACCCACCCACAATCCGATGCTGCGCGCATCATGCAGGTCGGTCGGGTCGGGTGCGGGCATGGGAATCGACACACGATGCCCCGAAACCAGCAGCCGCTGGGTATTGATGCCATACGGCGTGCAAGTCATCAAGGTCAGACGATCCTCCCCCGGCTCGATTGTGAGACGTGACGTGTCATTCAGATCAATCACGCCGATGCGATCCACCTGGTAGCCAAGGGTTTCACCCATCACCTCGACATACATGAAATCACCCTGCTTCATCTCGTCAAGGCGGGTGAACATCATCGCCTCGACCAGACCACGATGCCCGGTGATCACCGCATGCGTGTTCGTACCGCCGACCGGCAGGCTCGTACCATACAAATGCCCGGCACCCTTGGCGAGCGCCTGCTCCGACGTACCATGATAAATCGGCAGTTTCACGCTGATTTTGAGAATCGACACGGTTCCCATAATGCCGGAGCCGGAATCAAGCAGACCCTGATACTCCTCATCCTGGCTGGAGACGGAATCCCCGTTACCGGAACTCTGCGAAACGCCCGCGGCCGACGCGAAAGGATCCACGGCCTCACCAAGAATCGGCTGCCCTTCCTTGGCAAGACGTGCGTTATAGGCGCGAGCATCGGCAAGCCGGTCCTCAGCCTGCGGGTACGGCCAGCCCGCAACCGTTTTCGCCACCGCATCGGAAGTATTCGACAGACTCCGCGCCGATCGCACCTGCATGACCACCGGAAACAAGCCTACGCATAAGGCCGATGCGATCAACAGCGCCGCAAGCGCACGCATCACCATGAACTGCACGAGCCGCATGCGACGCCGACGCACCACATCCGATACGTCAACCACCTCAGCAAACGCCACAGGCTCCCACCGGAGGGCAACGGCCCGAGACACCTCCCGCCGCACGCTGACTCTGCGAAGCATCATGCATCTCCTTCGAACGCAACAATCTTCGCATCACCACCCCTGCAATCCATGCCCCCTATTGGAGGGGCCCATGATCATTCCCGCAGGCAGGAACGTATGGGCCGACGCTAAATGAACGCGCGCTCGCCGAAGATGGCGGTGCCGACGCGCACAATGGTAGAGCCTTCGGCGATGGCGAGCTCCATATCGCCGGTCATGCCCATCGACAGTTCCAGGCAGCGTTCGGTTCCCGGCGTCTTGGACGCAAGAATCAGATCGCGCGTCTTGCGCAGATGCGCAAAGCATTTGCGAATCGTGGTCTCATCGTCGACATGCGCGCCAATCGTCATCAGGCCCTGCAATTCGAGGCCATCCAACGTGCCTATCTTCTGTGCGATGCGGATGGCGTGCGCCGGATTGCAACCTGACTTCGACGCCTCTCCGGACTCATTCACCTCCAGCAGCACGCCGACCGTAATGCCGCGCGCGACGGCCCTGCGCGAAATCTTCTCCGCCAAATCGACCGAATCCACCGACTCGATCGTGTTGACCACCGGCAACACTTTGCCGATCTTGTTGCTTTGCAGTTGACCGATCAGATGGAACGGAATATACGTACCGTCCGCATCGCCGGCAACCGCGCCGCCGGCAACCGCCTCGGCAGTGGCCGCCCCCAACGTAAAGCCGCGTTGCGCGCACTGCTTCAGCAATCCTTCGGCCTTTGCCGTCACTTCCTGCGGACGATTCTCTCCGATCATGCGCACCCCGGCGTCGATCGCGGTCATGATTTCGCCGACGTCACGCGTCTTCGTGGCTGCCAGCAGTTTCACCGAACCGACTTCGCGACCGGCTTGGGCTTCGGCGGTGGCGACACGGTCCAGCACACGATGCACGCCGTCCGTAATCTCCTGTGCGCGCGCCGCATCGATCACCTCATTGGCAAGGTTTTTGTGGTCCATATAAGCAGTCATCTCATCGCCCCTTAACGTCGGATTCCCGATCCCTTTCCCTAGGGTATGAAGAAGCCCGTACGAGCCGGCCTGAAGTGAAGCGATAAAGCGGTCGGCAATAGTCGTACGGGCTAACATCAGACGACAGTAGAAGGGGGACTTCAAGACTCCGTCTGTAGTTTCTTTATGACTCAAAATGCCTTGATTGTTATGGCATATTCCATAATTTGAGACATTTCGAGGAAAATTTCGAGGGGTTAACCCCCTTGGGTTTCTGATTGTCTAGTAGGCACTCAGTCCTTGTCAGCATGTTGCTGCATTGCACGAATGTTTCCACGACTCAGGATTTGATGGTTTCGAACCGTTGCTCAAGCTCCCCGACACGCTGCCGCAACGCGATCACCTGGCAGGTCAGCGACTGGATCTGCCCCATTTGCATGGTGATGAGGCGGTTACGCGCATCGGTCGGCATCACTGCCATCGCACCCGGCTGTTTGGCCTCGTTCATGATCTCATCATCATGCTTCCAACGCGCGATATTGCGTTCCACACGCTTATGCCCGACGATCATGGGGCTCAGGCCGGCCGACGTAAAAATCACGCTCGGTCGCTCACCCTGTAGATAACGACTCATGCAACTGACTTGGAAATCATGCGAATACGTGATGCGATTTTCCGTAACCGCCTCGACCGCCGGCAGCGACCGTAGGTATTCGACTTCCGTCTGACTGAATCGTCTTCTCGTCATGTTCCACCCACTTTCACATTGTCATTACCGTTGACTCCGCTTACGCGCCGCGCGACATGGATACGGCTTACGTGCTCTGGACGGTTCACCCTATCATCAGAAACTCGAAAATGACGGGGGCAAAACCACCCGTATCGCTACGCGCTAAACCTCGTGTAAGCTATATCACACAATCGATTCAACGCTTTATCATACAATTCACCCCATCTCACCCCTTATGTGAATCGCTTCCTTTCCGGAGGAGAAGGTAGAGTCCTGTATGACCAACCACTCAAGGAGGTACGATGCCAGGCCGTTTCGCTCCGACGCCGTCAGGCCGCATGCACATCGGCAACATCTACGCGATGCTGGGTGCATGGCTTTCCGCACGCAGCAGCAACGACGCGATCTACCTGCGCATCGAAGACATCGACGAACCACGCGTCGTCCCCGGAGCGGCCGACCTCATCATGGACGACCTGCAATGGCTCGGCCTTGACTGGGACGGCGCGCCCGTATATCAATCCGCCCGACACCCTCTGTATGAAGATGCCCTGCGCGCCTTGCAGCGTCTCACCATCGACGATTCGGGAGCCGTCACCGCAGATGCCACCGGAAACGCAACGCCGTTGATCTACCCCTGCTTCTGCTCACGCGCGGACATTCGCGCGGCTTCAGCACCGCAGGAAGGCGACCGTTTCATGATCTACCCCGGCACCTGCCGCAGGCTCGCCGAGACGAATCCGGACGAAGTACGCGCACGGCTTGCGCAGGGCAGGCGGCATTCCCTACGTATCGCCATGCCCGCTTCGAATTCGACGATTGCGTTTGAAGACCGTGTATTCGGCCATCAGGAATTCAATGTGACCCGCGAGATCGGCGACTCGGTCGTTCGCCGGGCCGACGGCCTGTTCTCCTACCAGCTGGTGGTCGTCGTAGACGATCTTGCCATGGGCGTCGACGACATCGTTCGTGGACGTGATCTGCTACGCTCCAACGCCCTGCAGATATGGATCCGGCAAGCCCTCACCGACTCCACCGACTACTCTTACGCCCATCTCCCCCTCATCGACAATGCGAGCGGGCAACGACTTGCCAAGCGCGAGAAATCACTGGACATGGGCATTCTTCGCAAGCATGGCGTCACACCCGAACGAGTCATCGGATACTGCGCCTGGCTGCTCGGACTCCAAGGCGATCCGCATTCCACGCATCCGCAACCCATGAGCGCCCAAGAGGCCCTGACCGAATTCAGCTGGGCCAAGGTCAGAACCGACACCGCCGACCGTTCCCTTGACCCGCAGGCATTCAACACCTATTTCGGTCTCTAACGGCACGATGGTCGCTATCTGATCCACAGCTCATTATCGAGCGGATATTCGTTGGTCGTGCATCCGTCCAGATGCATGGACTGTTCCTGCATCAGCGGCGCAGACTGCCCGGCACCGGCACACGGCGTCTCATTATCGGTATGACCAAGTCGATGCCCCACTTCATGATTGATCACCATTACGCGGTATCTCGCCATGTTCCCGCCTGCGGAAAGCCAGGCATCCGTGCCGCCATTCCAGCGATCGTCGTTGATGATCACGTTCTCGCCCACACGGCAACTGTATTCGGTGGAGCAACCCGACGAAAACGTGGTCATATATTGCGCTTCGGAAAGCACGATATTGAAGTCACAGTTTCCTTCCGCGCCCTGCACGAACGTAGCACCGGCACGCGCCCATCCGCGCTCATCGTTGAGAATACGGTAGACGGCATTGGAGAAGTCATCGAGCGAACCGACATCACCCTTCTCCGCTACGCAATAGGTGTACTGCGTGGGTTCATGGCCGTTATCCCGTGCCGTCTGCTGGGCCTTGGCGAGAATCTCGTTCCTCTGGTCATCGGTCAGCGGTGCCGATTGATGCTGCAACTCAGCCTGTACCGAATCCTCAGCATTGTCATCGTCTTGCGATTCGTTCGACCGTTCGGCAGCCGCATCGTTCTTGGAATGCTGCCGTTTCGCCGTCGTCTTGCCGGTCGTCGCCGACTGCGAGGCCTGCGCAGCCCGTTGCGCATGCGCCTTCATCCCGTGCACACTGCAGGACACCATCGCAATGACCAGAATCGCAAGCACGCAGGCCACCGTCCAGCGGCGAATGCGAAACACCTGCCGCGAATCCATCGTCACGGCCGTCTTCGGATTCAGCGCACGTAGCACATACCGTATGAATCGCACCATGGCTCCTTCCCACAATATGCGAAGGTCCGCGGAAAATATCCACGGACCTCAAGCATAGCTGCACATCAGGCGAACAGCGACTTAAAGAGGAATGCGCCTACGATCGCACCGACAATCGGAGCCACAACCGGAATCCAGGCCTCACCCCAACGGGAGGATCCCTTGTGCGGAATCGGCAGAATGGCGTGCAGCAGTCGAGGCATAAGATCGCGGGCCGGGTTCAGACCAGGGCCGGTCGGGCCACCCATGGAGGTGACAAGGCCCCACACGATGAAACCGACCACGATGGCTGCGGCGGCGTGATCTTCCTTACCCCACGGCATTTCGAGGCAGCACAGTGCGCCAAGCACCAGCATGAGGGTGCCGAAGAACTCGTTGACGAAGTAGTTGACGCGGTCGTTGTGAGCATCGGTGGTGCAGAAGGTGCCGAGAATGGCGTTGGCATCTTCAGTATCCTTGTAATGCGGCCAGTAGGTGATGTACACGATGAGCTGACCGACAACGGCACCTAGCAGCTGGGCGATGATGTACGGCAGCACCTGGCCCCACGGGAACATGCCGTTGATGGCCTGGGCGAGCGTCATGGCCGGGTTGATGTGCGCACCGGAAACGCCGCCGAACATCAGCACCGGGAACATGACGCCGAAACCGTAGCCCATCGCGATATTCAGCCAGCCGGCATGATAGCCCTTGGTGTTCTTCAGCTCCGCATTGGCGACAGCGCCGTTGCCGAAGACCATCAGTACGGCGGTACCGACGAATTCAGCGGCGAGTTTGATAAAGAGTGAGTATTCCACTTCGTCTTCCTCTTATTGCTTCTTCTCGTATTGACACAAGATTAAATTGCGATTCCGCTCTAAGCGGACAACAGGGCAAGATACTACTCCCACCCATGTCTTTTCGATCCGGATACCACTGATGTATATGAGACGGCATAGATAAAGGAGCGGCCTGCAAGAAGAGCGGTCACGAATTGAACGAAGAATTATAGGAATACCGCTTTCGATACGACGGGCCGTATGATACCCCTAAACATCCCTGTACAAAGAACCTCTTGCACCGCTCCGACGCCGGGGAGGAGTTTCGCCGACAACCCAATCGGTTTGTATAGGTCGATGACCGAACGTAGTCGGCATACAATCAAGCTTTCACTGCTTTTCCTCACACGGAAATTCTTGACAGATAGAAGGAATCTGTCAGGAATTTCATCCGGTACCTGACGCAACCTTTCAGCTCGCGTTCACAAAACAGGGGCTCGGGGGAGAAATTGTACACATATGTACCCTGAGAAAGGCGAGAGATGCGAGATTATTTCGTTGGTCTAGGAAAAAATCCGATTCAACGGCTTCCCGCACCGCTCGCGATTGAATCAAGAGAGGGTACTATGAGAACAACCAACAATCGAATACACATCCCATCCGCTCTATCGGCTCTGATTGCAACAGTGGCGATTATAGTCGTGAGCGTATTCCCCCCGGCTCTGGCATATGCGGATGGCGGCTCCGCCCCGACCGTGCCGGTACAGGTGTCGAAGGTCGACGCCGACGGCACCGCGCTCAAGGGCGCGCAACTGCGCATCTCCCATAAGGACGCCAATGGCGCGGACGTTATCGACGCCGAATGGACCTCAGACGGCACCGTGCACACCGCCGACCTGCCCGCAGGCGACTACACGCTCACGGAGACCACGGCCCCTGAAGGATACGACAAGGCGGCCGACCAGACGTTCACCGTCAAGGCTCCCGAAAATCCCACCCCGACGGACTATTCCTTCACTACACAAAGCTCGTTGACTTCGGGCGCGCTCGTGTCGAAGGACGCCTCCAAGACGGTCTCCCCCGTGTACTGCTTCAACCTGCGGAAGTCCAGCCCGACGACCGGACTGGACTACACGAGGATCGAAGGCTCAGCCACCGCGTTCAGCCAGCTCGCCCAGCGCGCACGCCCCGGCACCAACCTGTATCAGGACGTGCTGCGCGTGCTGTACAACGGCTATCCGAACAACAAAGCAGGTATCCAACAGAAGTACAATCTGAGCGATCTGGAGTTCGCGGAGGCGACTCAGTATGCGATCTGGTACTACACCGACTCCCGTCCGGTCGTGCCGCATCCCTATTCCGACGCCGTTCAGGCCTTGGTTGACAGCACGGCGAACATTCCTTCGGGACAGACCCTGGACATCTACAAGACATCCAACGATCAATATCAAAATCTGCTGGCTACCGAATTCCATCAGGCCACCCCGCCGGTCAGCCTGATCATGGTCGGCCAGAAGACCCAGGCCCCGACGCCGACGCCGTCTCAGCCAACGACTCCGACTCAGCCGAGCACTCCGAGCACGCCGAGCACGCCGTCTCAGCCGAGCACACCTGCGCAGAACGCTCCGGTGAAGCCTCTGGAGAAGACGCCGCAGAAGCCGTCCAAGATGACCACCACCCAACCACAGGTCAAGAACCTGTCGAATACCGGCAGCAACGTCACCATCCTCGCGATCGTGGCCGTAATCGCCCTTGTGGCAGGCGGAGCCCTTGTTCTCGTGCGCCGTCGCATGAACTGAACACCATACGTTCCTCATCCGTTGTGGGGGTGTGTCCGCGTACGCAGGCACACCCCCACACTGTTTCAACCGTCCGGAATCCAGTCAGGCGGTCATGGGCGTCGCAAATCACCGTCCCCAAAAATGAGGACGAAAGCCAACGACGACCCATTATCCGCCGATATGCCCGGCATCGGTACCTCGCATACAGTGACGGAACGGAATTCCGTCTGCGAGGTCAGGATGCATGCATCAGAGGGGGCGGTCCGACGAACCGCTCATCGTTCCACATACAATTAGACATAAGAAGATCACAGCAGATCCCGTTCTCTCGCATTATGCAAAACGGTGAAAGGCGGTAGTCATGGATACCATTCATCAGATATTATCTTGGGCCGGTATGACGGGAATCATCCTAGCGGTGGTGATTTCGGCATACTTGGCGTTCGTCCGCCATGAACATACATCGGATATCTCGGTCAGGCTCAACGGCATACTGATGGCGCTTTCCACGGTCCTGTTCGTCGCTGGCCGGCTTCATGGCACATCGCAGTCCGCCACGGTGCTGTGGTGGATCGCCATCGCATTGGTTGCCGTCTCGATCGTGTTGCTCGTCATCGCTGCTTGCCGTCCCTCGGGCAACGGGTCGACGACGACGCTCATTCGGATCTTATTCGTCCTGTACATCGTGGCGATGGCCGTCCTGCTGTTCAGCCTGCTCTGAGGGAAAAGCGACATCGCCAATCATCACGGCGCCCGCGCAGATCGTCATGAGGATATGTTCAACGATGCTCAAATCGCATGCTCCTTTGATGGGTTTGTATGCCGAGGATGGAGTGTTGAAGGCACACATCCCAAAGCATTCCCCGCAAGCGTGAACACCAAGAGCAAGCCAAGACCAATGGAAAACAAAGAAACCCTTGGAACCTAACGATTCCAAGGGTTTTACTGTGCCCCCTCAGGGATTCGAACCCTGGACACGCTGATTAAGAGTCAGCTGCTCTAACCAACTGAGCTAAAGGGGCGTTGGTCTGGCGAGGTTTTGTTCTCGCTGAGCACGAGAAGTAAATATACTCAGATTCGAATCAAATGCAACTCACGGCGTGTCGCGGACATAAAACCACGGAATTCCGGTGATCATCGGCACTTTCGCCATGACGGATAATCTCGCAAGTTTCATGGATGAAACCGCCTCTACCGGTCCCCCGACTTCATCAATTACAATTTCTCCACAAATTAGGTGTTGACCCTAATAAGAATCCCCCTACGCCACAACGGTGCAGGGGGATTCCTGATGCTTAAGCTCAGACGTGCAGTCTGAAGTCATTCACCGCGGTCGGACACTCGTCCGGATCGCAGCGAATGGGACCGAAATCACTCAGCGACGACCTTCACGAAGAAGGAAGCGGTGATTTCCGGATGCAGAGCGACGGTCGCCGGGAAGTCACCGGTGGTCTTGATCGGCTCAACGGTGATGTTCTTCGGGTTGACCTCGACCTTGGAAGACAGCGCAATGGCGATCTTCTCGGCGGAGATGCCACCGAACAGCTTGCCGGATTCGGAGACCTTGGCAGCGATTTCGACGGTGGTACCCTCGATCAGTTCCTTGGCGGCAACGGCCTCTTCACGGGTGGCGACGGCCTTAGCCAGACGAGCGCGCTTCATGGCCTCGATCTGAGCGGCGGCACCCTTGGTCCAGGCGAAGCCCAGGCCCTGCGGGAGCAGGTAGTTACGAGCGTAACCAGCCTTGACGGTCACGACATCGCCCGGGTGACCCAGGTTAGCGACGGACTTGGTAAGAATAACCTTAGTTTCAGCCATTGTTCAAACCTCTCTAAGATCAGCGGCCGGAAGTGGCGTACGGCAGCAGAGCCATCTCGCGGGCGTTCTTGATCGCCTTCGAGATCTTGCGCTGTTCCTGCACGGTCACACCGGTGATACGACGGGAGCGGATCTTACCGCGATCGGAAATGAACTTGCGCAGCAGGGCGACGTCCTTGTAATCGATCTCGGTGATCTTGGCAGCCTTCAGTGGATTCGGCTTCTTCTTAAACGGCTTGACCGGCGGCTGCGGCCTCTTGCGTGACATCTTGATGTTCTCCTTACAATCTGGGATTGCTTTTCAGCTTAGAATTCCGGTTCGCCGTCATTGCCTCCGAATTCGGAGGAGCTGGCACCGAAAGATCCGAAGGACGCGGCGGAGGAATCCGCGTTGCCCCACGGGTCGGCAGCCGGTGCTGCGGCAGGTGCGGCGTTGGCGGGAGCGGAGGCCCCACCCTGATAGCCCGCGCCACCGGAATATCCGGCACCGCCCTGGTAGCCGCCGGCGTTGCCGCCGAAGCCACCATTGTTGTTCGCATAGCCTCCGTTGTTACCGGTGAAGCCATTGCCGCCACGATTGCCGGCATAGCCACTGGCACTGGAGGTACGCGTAACCTGGGCGGTTGCGTAACGCAGGGACGGGCCGATTTCATCGACCTGCATCTCAACGACGGTACGCTGGGAACCATCCTGCGCTTGGTAGGAACGCTGCTGCAGACGACCCTGTGCGATTACGCGCATGCCCTTCGACAGGCTCTGCGCACAATGCTCGGCCATGTCACGCCACGCGGAGCAGCGCATGAACAGGGCCTGACCGTCTTCGAACTGGTTCGAATTACGGTTCCAGGTGCGCGGAGTGGAGGCAATCGTGAAGCTGGCCACGGATGCACCGTTGCCAGTGGTACGGATTTCAGGATCAGCCGTGAGGTTACCCACCACGGTGATAATCGTTTCGCCTGCCATGACGTTACCTACTTACTTATGCAGCTTGAAAAGCTTGAAATTACTTACTTGCGAAGAATCTTCGTGCGGATGACGGATTCGTTCAGGTTCAGCAGACGATCGAGTTCGTCGCTGGCGGCCGGCTCGGCGGAGTAGTTGACCACGACGTAGTTGCCTTCGGTCTTGTCGGCGATTTCGTAGGCAAGCTTACGACGGCCCCAGATGTCGATGTTCTCGACGGCACCGCCTTCCTTGGTGACGAGTTCCAGATACTGCTCGGTCAGCTTCTTCAGACCACGCTCATCCAGCTCAGGATCGGCAATGAACATCAGTTCGTACTTATGCGCAGACATCACCCACCTCCTTCGGACTATCGGCCATGGACTTTCCATGGCAGGAGTGTGTATGCGTACTGCCTTCACGCATCTATATATAAGGTATAAAGATACAATTCAGACAACCTGTTCAGCATATCCCGACACCCAGACGAGTTCTTTCCATTCACTCTCTCGGCGAAGGGGCCCGCATCCAAGTCCGCCGTCAATCAAAAAGCCCCGCCGCATGGGCGAGGCTCCATCATACGAATCGCACATTCACGCAGATCACGCATAGATATTGCGCGGGCGCATATCATCAGGCAATCCATTGAGCAACGTGGAAACCGAACCGGACTCGAACACGGAACGGATGCCGGCGGCCAGCAATGGCGCGGCAGACAGTACGGTCATGTTCGGCAGACGCTTCTCTTCCGGAACCGGCACGGTGTCCGTAAGCACGATTTCCCTGGCACCGCAATCGCGCAGGCGTTCCACGGCCGGGCCGGAAAGCAGGCCGTGCGTAGCAACCAAGGTCACCGACTTCGCGCCGGCTTCACGCAGGGTGCGCACGGCCTCGCAGATGGTGCCGGCGGTGTCGATGATGTCATCGACGACCACGCATTCGCGCCCTTCGACCTCTCCGATGATGCCGTGCGCCACCGCATGATTAGGACGCGTGGTGTCGCGGGTCTTGTGGATGAATGCGAGCGGCAGGCCGCCGAGCTTGGCGGCCCACTGTTCGGAAACCTTGATGCGGCCGGCATCCGGGGACACGATGGTGGTGTTTTCCAATGGCATGTTGTTACGCACGTAGTCGAGCAGCACCGGCATGGCGGTGAGATGGTCAACCGGACCGTCGAAGAAACCCTGTTCCTGGGCGGCATGCAGGTCGACCGTCATGATGCGGTCAGCGCCGGCGGCCTGGAACAGGTCAAAGATAAGCCGTGCGGTGATGGGTTCGCGCCCCTGGTGCTTCTTGTCCTGACGAGAGTAACCGAGGAACGGCGCGACCACGGTGATGGAACGGGCGGAAGCACGCTTCAGCGCATCGACCATGATGAGCTGTTCCATAATCCACTTGTTGATCGGCACAGTGTGCGCCTGCATCACGAACACGTCGGCGCCGCGCACCGGCTCAGTGTAGCGCACGTACATCTCCCCGTTGGCGAAATCGTATGAGGTGGTCTCGAGCACATGGGTGCCAAGGTACTTCGCGGTTTCCTCGGCTTGTTCGGGGTACGCACGACCCGTCACCAACGCCAGTTTTTTATCCGGGGTGCCTTCGAGAATCGCCGACATGCTTCGCCTTCCAATATACGGGTGCGTGAAATTAAGCCAAACTCAAATATAACAATGCGGGTGCCCACGCCGCGCGGAAACGATTCGGCCCGTCACGCGGTCTTCAAAGATACGGATGCCGTGAGGGTGAATCACTTGCGATCGTCACCCGGCTCAAGAAGAGAAGATGCCTCACCGCAAGAACGTCATATCGTCTCAGGAAGATACGGGTCGGATGTGCACTCAGGTTGCGCACAGTCACACAAAAAAATTCCTGATACTGCGATGACGGCCATCCTTCCGTCCGGATTGGACCGCGCACGATCGGATAAAAAAGACCTTTTCGAAGATAGTGCGTTCAGATTCCGTGCAGCATGGACTCAATTCACGTCTCAGACGACTTATCCATACCCCCTTACCTCACGATTGCCTGCAGTATGCGGCCTTATGGAGTCATTGAAGGGCATATGAAAAGCACGATTTGCCAAAACAGCCGTCTTGACAAATCGTGCTTGCACATCCAATTTCACCGAACCGCACCGCCGCTATGCCGGCCGTCTCGGACTCTACTCGGCGAATGCCTCGCGAATCTGCGCGGCGTTGCCATAAGAAGCCTGCGCACCGTAACCCGTGGCCGCATAGGCGGACACGTACGCGGCAAGTTGCGCGGACTCGGACAGCGACATGCCGGAGGCGAGACCGGCCAGCACGGTACCCATGAAGGAATCGCCGCAACCGGTGGTATCAACGGCCTTCACGCGAACCGGCGCAATGCGCTGAATCGGCTCTTCCGCGGTGGCGTCGAGCACCACGGAACCGTCGCCTCCCAATGTCACGATCGCCTGATCAAAACCGAACGACCGCATTTCGTCCAGAACATGGACCCAGTCGAAAGCGTCCCAGTCATCATCCTCAGGCTCGTCAATGCCGAGCAACTGCGCCATCTCATGCTCATTGACGAGCAGGATGTCGGAGGCTGCCACCAGTTCCGCAGGCAACGACGGCGTGAACGGCGAATCGTTGAGCAGCACCTTCACACCCGCCTCATGGCAGATGCGTGCGGCGGCGGTCACCGTCTCGATCGGACTTTCGAGGCACAAGCCGAGCACGGAAGAACGCACCAGCGCCTCGCGTACGGATTCCACATAATCCACGGTCACCTGTGCGTTGGAGCCCGGAGAATACACGATGGTGTTCTCGCCGGCCGCGTCCACGGTGATCACGGTGGTTCCGCTCGGGCCGAGCACGCGGCGCACATGCGTGGTGTTCACACCGGCCTCGGCCAGAGCGCCGAGTAGGAATTCGGCATTGCTGTCGGAGCCAACCGCGCCGAACATCTGCACGGTGGCGCCGATTCGCGCGGCCGCAGCGGCCTGATTGCCTGATTTACCACCCGGCAGCAGCTGCAACGGGCCACCGGTGATGGTCTCCCCCGGCCCTGGCAGTCGTTGCGCGGTAACGGTGTAGTCCGCGTTCATGGAGCCGATCACCGACACCGTGCCGTGAATTCGATCCAATGCAGAGAGCACTTCGATCGCGCCCATCCTTGTCTCCTTAAGATGTTGTGTTCCGATGATTGTCAGTTATCGAAGATTCAGATTGCCGGTGGGCGGTTCAGTCATCCGTGCCGCCCACCGTCCGTGAAACATTCCGTGAAACTTACTGTCCGGCCTATTCGGCCTATTCGGCTTTTCCGGCCTGTTCGGTTTCCAACGCATGATTGCCTTCGTAGATCTTCTTCTTGAACACGAAGAACACGATCAGGCCCAGCAACGCGGTGACGGAACCGATAAGCAGCAGATTGGAGAAGCCTGCGGCATCGCCGGTGGTGCCGACGATGGAGGAGCCGGCCATCGCGTTGGAGCCGAGCAGGCTGCCGATGATGGCGATGCCGATGGACGGCGAGACGTTCATGGCCAGATCGTTCATGCCCACGCCACGACCGGACTCATCCTTTTCGATGGTGCCCAGCACTGTGGAGACGACCGGCGAGTACATCAGGCCGCAGCCGGCGTAGAACACGCAGGCGAACAGGGTGAGCACCAGGAAGCCGGAATTCACGCAGAACGCGGCACCCGTCCATCCGACGAACATCAGCGTACCGGCGGTCACGAGTCCCGCCCTGATGCCGATCTTACCGACGATGAGTCCGGAGCAAGTGCCCACGACGGCGGCGACCACGTACGCCCACACGATGTACAGCGACACCTGCGTGGTGGTCATACCGTACAGCTTGGTGCCGATGGCGTTGAAGATGGGCGACAGTGCGTAGTTCACGAAGTAGAACACGAGGATCAGGCTGATCGCGCGCAGCCAGCGGGTGTTCTTGAAGAACGCCGGGGTGATGAACGGGTTGGCGGCCTTGTTGATGTACACGCCGAACGCCGCATACAGCAGTACGGACACCACGAGCATCCACCATGCCATGTACGAGAAGAACAGGGTCAGGAACGCGGTTGCGAAGCCGAAGATCACGAAGCCGAGCGCGTCGACCTTCTGGCCATTGCCGCTCTTGGCCGGCAAGGTCTTGAGCAGGATCGGCAGGAACAGAATGGTCACCGCCGGAATCAGGAACAGATACTGCCATGCGATGGAGCTCAACATGCCTGCCGCGAACACGCCGATGGATGCGGACAGCTGATATGCGGCGGTGAACAGGCCGAAGAAAATCACCTTCAGATCATTGCGCAGATATTTGGTCGCGACCACCAGGAAGGCGGAGCCCGCCACCTGTTCGCCGGCGGTCTGCAGCACTCGTGCGATGATGACGGTCCACAGATTGGCGGCAAAGAAGAAGTTGGCGACGAAGCCGAACAGCGATCCCACGAACAGGGTGATAAGACCGACCGTCACGAGGCGACGCAGGGAGACGAAGTCACCCAGAGAACCGTAGATGAAGCACACGATGCCAAGCACGATGCTCGGGAACGCGGTGATCAGGGAGGCTTGGTTCGGCGCACCCACATCGGCGCCGACCTGCTGGAACACAAGGTTGAAGCCCTGCAGGCACAGGGTGCCGAGTACGAAGGTGATGAGCAGCGGAATCAGGGCACGGATGGCCATCTTGTTGCTGGTGACCGGATCGTCGAACGGATCGGCGGATACGTTTGCATTGTTATGAGTCATATGATCGACTACTTTCAAATTTCACATTCAATAGGGAAACGGAACGCGCAATCTAGGGCGCGCAACCTTATTTCGCGCCCTTGGCAAGCCCGGAAATACGCGTCATGAACTCGTTCAGGAACCTCGGCACATCCACGCCCACGGCCACCTTCATGGTCTTGTTCGCATCGTTGAGTCTGGTTTCGTCGCCGATGGTGCGGCCACGGGTCGGGCCGTCCACATCGACCTTCATGTTGATGTCGAGCATGGTCACGAGCGTCGGATCGACCGCCACGCCCACGGCGAGCGGATCATGCAGGCCACAACCGCCAAGATGCGGTGCGGTGGTTTCGTAGGCCTTGATGTAGTAGTCGGTCATGTCGGCCAGGAACGTACCGGCCTTGGTGCCGAGCTCACGCCACTGCTGGGTTTCCTTGTAGGTGAGCAGGGTTTGCAGGGTTACGTCGAGGCCGATCATGGTCACGGGTGCGCCGGAACGGAACAGACGGTCGGCCGCATCTGGATCCTGTGAAATATTGGCTTCGGTCCACGCGTTCACGTTGCCCGGAACGGTCAGAGCACCGCCCATAAGAACGATTTCGCCGATTTCATCCTTGATTTCCGGCGCCTTGTCGAGTGCGGCCGCGATGTTGGTCATCGGACCGGTCGGTACGTAGACGAGGTCCTTGCCGTACGTTTTGACGGCGTCGATGATGAAGTCGACTGCGGATTCGGTTTCGACGGAGCGGTTGGAGTCGGGAATGGTCACGTCGCCGATGCCGTTTTCGCCGTGGATGAACGCAGAGATCGGCAGTACGTCGAAATGGTCGGTGGTGCTGGAGTGCGGCAGTCCTTGGTAGACCTTGACTTCCGGATGTCCGAGCAGGTCGGTTACGGCCAGAGCGTTGCGCACACCCTGTTCGACGAGCACGTTGCCGTAGGTGCCGGTGATGCCGATGAGTTCGATCTCCGGGCTTCCCAAGGCGTAGGAGATGGCCAGAGCGTCGTCAACACCGGTATCCAAATCCAGAATCAGTTTTTTCATGGTTATGCCTTTCCTCATTGACGGACTGACGACGGGCCGCCACCACACGTCCCATTGTCGTCAGCTTTATTGCATAAAAAAGCAGCGAGTACATTCTCGATTTGCTGTTGGATTCATGATAAAGCGTTTTATCAAGAGAGTCAAAACACTCACCCATCTGCGTGTCGTTTTTGTCCCGCCGCTGGAACCAGCCCCATCCGTCCCGACTTCGGCGTCGATGCCTACAGGATGGCGCAATCCGCCGGAAGGAAGGAGCTCCGCGCCTAAGCGCAGGCGGCCTGAACCAGTTTCGGAGTGAGCAGCTGGACTCGCGGATGACGCAGCCAAGGACGTTCGCCTCCGTCTTCAGCACTCACGGAGTCGGAATCATTCCCGTCTTTTGCGCCGGTGCGGCCAATCGTGGCGTCGATGCGGACGGAGAGCATCCGCCAACAGGCTTCCGCCAGATCGGTGACGCTTTGCTCGACGGTGGTCATGTGCAGGCCAAGGCCGAATCTCTTGAGGATATTGTCGTAGCCGATCACCTGCATATCCTGCGTCACCTGCAGTCCACGCTCGGCAAGGCGCTGGCGGAATCCCAAGGCCATCACATCGTTGCAGCAGAACACCGCCGTGGCACCGCCGTCGATAATTCGATCGGCAGCATGATATCCGCTGTCGAAACGGTAGTCACCCGCAACGCACAGTGCGGGATCGAAACGCTCCCCCGCCTGTTCGATGGCATCCACGAAACCACGTTTACGGTCAAGCGCGCTCGATTCCGCGACATCGCCCGTCACGATGCCGATATGACGGTGCCCGCCTTCCAACAGATACCGTGCGGCGAGACGACCGCCCACATAGTTGTCGAATCCGACGGCATCGCACCAGCCGTTCTGTACGAGGCGGTCGATGAGCACCACCGGACAGGCCACCTGCTCCACGTCGGCTCGCAGCTCATCTTCGGCGGCGCAGGACTCGCGCGCGGGAATCAGCATCATGCCATCGACACCTCGGGAGGCGAGTCGGACCATCAGATCATGTTCGGTGGCACGCGAATCGTCGGAATTGGCCACAATCAACGAATAGCCTTGTGCGGCGCACTCATCTTCCACGCATTTCGACAGTGCGGCGAAAAACAGGTTTTCGATGTCGGGCACGATCAGCGCCACGAGTTTCGACTGTTTGGTCACCAGGCTGCGCGCACTCTGGTTAGGCACGTAATGCAGTTCTTTGGCCGCCTTGGCGATAAGCTCGCGCTTCTCCTTCGACACGCGTGCCGGACGTCCGTTAAGCACCAGCGACACGGTGGTCACCGACACTCCCGCCGCCCGCGCCACGTCTTTCAGCGTTGCACGCCGTGCCATACAGCCCCCTTAGAACATCGTTCCTTCTAGCATAAAATCATCGCGGACCACAACGCGCTGTGCCGATATTCACTTGCGCACCGTGCGTCGGCACGGCACCGTACCGATCGGGCACGGCGGCCCGTAGCGCCACCCGAACCATGCAAATCTCTTCGCGAAGTCACATGCCGCAACTATTCCTCTCACAGAGGAAAAACACGAAGTCATTTTCTCAGTAAGCGATTTTCTCATGGATTTTTTGTAGACTCGTCAAGTCTCGTTGAAATTCACAAGCAACAAGATAGAGGGAAAGAAACTGTGAAGATCGAAAAAAGCAATGCCAAATCAAGGCGCGTGATTGCCGCAATCGCCATAGTGGCGGTTATCGCGATCATATTAACCGTCGCCGTGACCATCATCATCGGCAATCAGCGAGAACTGACGCAAGCCGCCAGCGACACCTGCAAGTTGAACGCGAAGACGCTGACCGTGCATCAAGACAGCTTCAAGGAGGCGCAGTCCGAAGCCGAACAAGCCGCAAAACTGACGGTCGACGATGTTGCGAACGGTTCCACATTGGAAACGCTCAAGGATGCGATGAAGCTTGCTGACGCCGTCGACGATGCGCCGACCTGCCCAGCCAAGGGCAATGCGGATGACTTCACCAAGGCCACCAACGACATCAAAGACTACGCCGACAACCTGCGCAATATCACCAATGAGCTTGATTCCGCAGTCAAGGCCGTTCTCGCCTCGCAGGAAATGAAGCTCGATTCCGCCAAATAGCCGAATCCGCCATCGACGGCCTCTTCCGACCGCAGTCGCCCTGTCGAGGCCGAACGGCCCGGAAGATGGCCCGATAGGTTGTGTCAATCGTTGGCGGCACCGTCGCCGCCAACAACGCGATCGATTTCATAAGCATTTTGCCAACGCCCGACACGCATCGTACGCTCTGTTCAACACCCCCGACAGCAATGTTCGCTTGCAGGAATCATGCCGCAAACACACAGCAGATGTTCCGCAACCCGTAAGCCACCTTTTTCGTCCAGACTACGCCGTTAGAATGGCTCTGATTCACGCAGAATTTACCTTGTATACGCAAGTAAGTCAGATGAACAGAAATACCTCCGAAGGACGCGACGATGCAGAACATTCTGACCAATGGTCATTCGAAAGACCTTCCATATCTGCAACCGGTCGCCTCCAGCAAACGACTTGGATCTGTCATCGGCAAAACGCATCCCCTTTCCGCTCCCTCTTCTCCCGCAGTCGGCCAACGTATGAACATCTCACTTTTCAGCACCAGAAACGCCTTCCAGCCAGCCAACGCATCAACGGACCAGCCGCGGGAACAATCACTGTTCGTCAGCAAGCGAGTGATTCACTCGTCGGCTACGCAATGCAAAGGCCCACGACGCAAAGCTACGCAGCGGCGCCATTCCACGCCACGCAACGCCACCCGTTACAGCTTGTATACGCAAGGCATGCAATCAAGCGTGAGGCCTGCCAAGCACAATGTCAGAGCCGTCGGCGCACCGACGCAGACCTCGACGCCAACGTCTGTGCGAACGCAGCCGGCCTCAACCGCGATATCGGCGGCGTCCGGCCCGCTCGTCACAACCGGCAAGGCTGAGGAACTGGCCGTAATCACGGTACGTAAGGTGCATGCCGCGGCACGGTCCGTTCATCAGGCCGCTCAGCGAACGGCCGCAACCGTATGCCATGCCGCGGCGAAGGTACATGATCGATGGCGCGCTTTCACTAATCTGAAACCCGTACGCAAGTTCATCGACATCGCCAAGATGCTGTATGGCCTGTGGCGCAAGCGCATGAAGTTCTCCTATGCGTTCTACACGGTCGTGTTCATGCTGCTTACCTCAGCGGAGGTCATCTTCCTGCAGTGGGGCATGTGCAGCGAGCCGGAATATGCCGACGACGCGCAAATCGACAACACCACCAAGATTATGCAAAGCGTGGCCGGTCAGCTGACGAAATTCGTCAGCCAGATGTGGCTGGAGCAGAAATACGTATTCCTCATCAATTTCGTTGGTTTGGGATTAGTGTATCTTGCGCTGATTTTCATTACGAACAGATTCTGGATCGCGACCATCATATTCGGCACCGTCATGACCGCATATGGCGTGGCCAACAGCATCAAGGTGCAATTACGTAACGAACCGATCATTCCGGCTGATCTGACATTCGTTTCAGGCGGTGACACCGGCAGCATCATGTCATTCATACCTAAGGCCAGCGAAGCACTCGTCAACGGTGCGATCCAAGTTCTGCTCTGGTTCCTGCTGATATGCGTGATCCTGTTCGTGTTTGACGGCCGTAGGAGATTCATCCATTGCTCGTGGCGCCATCCGATCGCGAATGTCAAGAACATCGTCGGCAATGTCTGCCGTATTCTCGCGGCCGTGCTCAGCGTGGTGCTGCTCGGCTCATATACGGTGGGCCTAAGCACACCTGATTCATGGTCCTATTCCTGGGCTACGGATATGGGCTACCGTCCGGAATTGTGGAATTCCCTGATGGACGCGCAGAACAATGGCCCGGCAACCACGTTCCTGAGCCTGACCAAGGTCAAGGCCATGGATAAGCCGGAGAACTACAGCCAGAAGACCATGGAGCAGATCGCCGAACGCTATTCCGCCGCAGCGGAGACCATCAATCAGAACCGTGGCAGTGAACTGACCGATAGTACGGTGATCCTGGTTCTGTCGGAGTCCTTCTCCGACCCGACGCGCGTGCCGGGCGTGAGTTTCAGCATCGACCCAATGCCGAACATCCGCACTATCAAGAACTTCACAACATCCGGCCTGATGCTCTCCCCCGGCTATGGTGGAGGCACCGCGAATATTGAATACCAGGCATTGACCGGTATGAATCTGGCCAATTTCAACGATTCCTTGATTGTGCCGTACCAGCAGCTTGTGCCGAATCAGAGCGACCCGTACTCGTTCAATCAGATCTGGACGCAGAAGTACGGCGAATCCGCCACCACTGCGGTGCATCCGTTCCAGCAGAGCATGTATCTGCGCAACATTGACTACAAGAAATTCAAGTTCTCGTATCTGTACACATGCGACAGCGAGGAACCGCTCACGCACACCGGCACCATCGACCGTTCGCCGTATGTGAGCGACAGTGAGGCATACCAGAACGTTCTCGATTTGATCAATGAGCAGAAGGATAGCGACAAGTCGCAGTTCCTGCAGCTCGTGACCATGCAGAACCACACGCCATACGGCGATTATTACGACAATAACGAGTTTGTGGAGGCCGATACGTCGGAGAACATTTCCGACAGTGAGCGCAACGACATCAACACATATGCCAAGGGCGTGAACTACACCGATCAGGAAACAGCCGACTTCCTCAATCAGCTCAATCAGATCGACAAACCGATCACCGTGATCTTCTACGGCGACCATCTGCCTGGCATCTATTCCACCGCCAATAAGGATGCGAACAACAAGGTGACGCTACACGAGACCGACTATTTCATCTGGTCGAACAATGCGTCAGCCTCGCATGACACCAAGCTGGATCAGTCCGAAACCGCCTATACTTCGTCGAATTACTTCATGGCCATGGCCGCCGAACATATGAACGCCAAGGTGTCACCGTTCCTTGCCATGCTGACCGAACTGCATCAGGAGGTGCCGGCCATGAGTCGAGTGATCACCTCCAGCGGCGGTATCGGCCAGGGGCATGCCACCTATCTTGACCGTGATGGCAATACGATCGACACGAAGCATCTTTCGAAGAAGGTCAAGCAGTTGCTTGCCGACTACAAGCTGGTGCAATATGACCAGACCTCCGGAAAGAACTACCTTAAGGATCTGAAGTTCACGCAGGTGCCGTAAGGCCGCGGTTGGAGTGAAGATCTACAACGAATCTCCGTTTTCTGATATTAGCGCTCAGACGAAGACTCGTTTTAGAGCTTCGCTCCGTCCGATGCTCCAGCGCGATTGCCGAGTAGTCGAGCCGCGCAGTCGAAGCAGAATCTTATGATTTCGCAGAAATGACACCCTTTGGCCAAGCCTTGGATGACATATTTGACCAGCGCCATTCCCTCGCCTGCAACTTTCGCACCACCCAACAACGCCGCGTACTTCTGGATCTCCTTACCCATGAGATAGTTGCGTTTATACTGCTGCTTGAGTGTGAAATTATGCGAGTGAACGACTTCTGCACTCGCCTCGTACGCGATTTTGTATCCGGCATGAAGGAACGCGGCGGCGATCAACATGTCTTCGTTGGTGTCAATCGGATGCTCAAACCCTCCAACTGCAAGATATGCCGAGCGGCGATACGCCGCACACACGTCGGAGGCAAAGAACGCTTTGATACCCAATCGTTCGATATCGGAAGCGTCACGGATATGGGATTGTTCGGGATAATTGAATTCCCGGACCAGACGCTCGGCAGGGCGTGCATCCGGGCGTGCAATCTGACGCCCAGTGACCAAAGCCACTTTTTCATCAGAAAAAGGTTTCATGAGATTTTCGATATAGTGCTCATTCGCAGGCATGGCATCTTGGGTCAGAAACAGGACGAAATCGCCATTGGATTCGCGTAAAGCCATATCCCGAGTGGCACCATGATCGAAATCCTTGCGTTCGATTCCGATGAATCTGATGTTCTGACCAGTATGGTTTGCAATATACTGACTCACCAAAGCCGGAGTGCCATCATCCGACTGGGAATCAACGACGATGATTTCCGCAGGCGACAGGCTCTGGCCAATCAGTTTATCGAGCAACACGGTAATCTGGCCACCCGGGTTCAGCGTCGGAATGATGACAGCAATGTTCTTCTTGATTCCTTGATTGGTCATAAGACTCCCTAATTGCAGTTTCATTGAGTGATTATTTCAGGCGGCCTACCCACCAGCACACACAATCCGGCATTCCATTATGAATGGGGGAATGCCTCTCCAGGCACTCCCCCATTCATAATCTTGAGCCACTGAATATCTTTCAGTACGTTTACTTCTTCACCCACACGGCATGGAAGGTTCGGTTCGAAGCCATACCGACGATGGTCTTCGAAGTCACTTTATTCCCCTGTGCCGTATACCAGCCTTTAAAGGTGTATCCCTTACGATTGGTCGTAGGTAACGCCCCGTAAGGAGAACCGTACTGCACGCGCTTTGACTTTGCGGAGGCAGTACCGCCCTTTGCGTCGAAGTAGATGGTGTAGTAGCGTCCGGTCCACTGGGCATACAGCGTCTTGTTGCCATAGACGGCCGAATTGAAGTTATATACATTCTTTCCGGCACCATCTGTAGTCCATGTTCGGAAGGTGTAGCCGGTACGAGTCGGATTAGTGGGCTTGGTAGCCTTCTTTCCACGTTGTACCGTCTGCGTATTCACCTTTGAACCACCACGCGAATCAAACTTCACTTGATATTTGGTCGTGTTCGACTGTGCAGATAGTGGATTCCAATATGTTGTTGCATAACGATTTGACCAACATTCGATTGTTATCTTCTGCGAAGGATAAATTCTAATCTCCGCAGCCCCTTTATCTGCACCAACACTGTAGTATCGGCAGCTTGAAATCTCATTCCCCGCAGCATGGTAGTAGCAAACTTCTACGTCAACCGAGTTGGAAGGATCGCTTCCCCTAAGAAGGAAACGCCCGACAGGAAGAGTATCCCCTGAGTAATAAGTTCCCACATTTCGGTTAAATGCTTGTCCAGGATTATATTGAGTCCCTGCAGCAGTTGTCTTCAAAGTTTTCCACGTTGTAGTCACGTAGTCAATTTCAACCCGCTGATTTTGCTTTACCTGAATTTCAGCCGAAGCAAAGTTATAATTTTCTTGGAAAGAGTATATTACGCATGACGACGTCTCATTTGTCCCAACATTATAATCACAAACGCTTATATCAGGGTAAGATGACCAAGAGCTGGAGAAGTCCGCTGTCACAAGATAAAGGCCTGGATTTACGCCATAGCTCGACTTAGAGGAAATATCGGAGAAATAGTTTCCAGGCGTTCGTGTAACGGCGTTGCTAGGAGTATAAGCAGTACCGCTTGTTTTTTTACGTAACTGCCAATTCGTCTTAGACCCACTATTGGAACTGCTTATCTCTACACGATCATTAGGGTCAACAACAACCATGGAAGCTCCACCGTAATAGCCGACATTATAGTAGTCGCAATTCGATGTACCATCCATAGAGGGCGTATATGAACAAACATTAATATCAATATAGCCAGTCGCACCGTTACCCGTTACATAATAGGTTCCAGGGGTAATGTTGTACCCAGCAGAGGCACCGGCAGATGACAGATTGGCGAAGTACCGACCCATAGCGAGCGTACGAGTATTTGCAGCGGCTCGACTGCCGCCGGATTCCGAAGTCGTAGCTGGCTCCTTCGCCTGATTCAATTTATCGAGAAGAGATTCGGAATTCTTATTGCTTTTCTGTTTTGAGTCCAACGATTTCTGATCTTCGGACTTCTTGTTTTCATTGGCCTTCGTATTGGTCTCGTCATTCTCTACCTTTTGATCTGACGATTCGGCAGACTGATTTTTTGTTTCCTCATCAGAAGCGGTTGTACCAGACTTGGAGTTCTCTGTAGGAGCCCCCTTCTCATCTTGCGCAGTGCCGCTCTGCTCCTTATCTTGCGTCGTGTTGCCCTGATCACCATTTTCAGACTCAGTCTTCTGGTCTTGAGTTGGCTTCGCGGTTTCCGAAGTATCGGCAGACTCATTAGACTGCGCATCAACAGTAGCGGAATTTTGCGTCGCATTCTGCCCTGTAGCATCCTCCGCGTAGGCTGAAGGTACCGCTAGCCCAACGAATAAAGTACATGTAGCCGCTATAAGAGCTATCCACTTCCTAGAGGTGCCCCTCACTTCTCCTCCTTCAATACAATGAGGTGATTCTTCCCTTCGCTCACCACCCTACCCCTATTAACGTACTTTCAACCTCTAAAAAAGTTATATAACCACATCAGATTCGTATTATTACGCATTATTTACATGCAAAAAATTAGATTTTAGTTTTTCTTCTTAAGAAACTTAGAAAAAAATATATTAAATACAGAAACAACCTCATTATGGTTAATGAAAAACTCAAAAAACACCAGCCCTATACAGCAGAGCAGAGAAAGGCAACGCATAGTAGGCATGGTGAACGATGCGGTCACAGACTGCCCTAACAGCAAAAGTAATCCACCAACGAACCAGGTACGTTTATATTCCACTTTTACATAACGTTGTATGTCTCGTAGACGCATGACAACAAGAACGACGTTTGCGCACGCCGAGCCAATGACACTGCCGAATGTGCCAAATATACATGTCAAGAGCACACTCATCACAATATTGATCGCTGCGCAGATGACGGTTCCCGAAAACAAGCGGGAGCTTTCCATGTACGCGGTGTAGAAAGCCCCTAGAAAAGATGCGATGCTCGTGAACAGAACACCAAACATAAGAAGAGGAATGTATCTCTTCGACTCAATGAAACTTCCTCTTAACAACAGAAGTGCAAGTACATCCGAAACAGCGATGGCAATGGAGGTGACGAGAATCATACCCGTCGAGAAAGCCCTGAACACATTCGTGGAAAAACGATCCTGATCTTCACCATCCATGGATTTGATCGCTGAAATTTGCCACGATTGTTGGAAGACCTGAGTGAACATATTGATTATCGATGGCAGTTTGCTGGCTGCAGCGAACAGACCAGCAAACGTATTACCGCAGATGAACAGAACCACATAACGGTTTGCAAGATTATTAAACCACCAAGCTAAGGAGTTCGGTACGAGTGGAAGGCTGTATTTCAGCATCTTATGAAACAGAGAACGGTCGAATTGCCTAGAAAAGGCAAGATTCTTTCGCAGCATCAAAACAAGATAGGTTAAAGAAACCACGTTTGCGAAAATCATTGTCCCTAAATAGCCGAACACACCCGTACGTAGCATCGTGATCATCACAACCACAGAAACGAAAAGAGCAATGACGTTCACCACACCGGAAATCGCGAATACTTTGACGAGTCCTATGCCACGCGCATATTGGGCGGCCATCATGCGTGCCGAATAGCCAATCAACAGAGAAGCCAAGAACCAAGCATACCGATAGTGGACACTGAAATACAAGACTCCTGTAACACTAATAACGACCGCTGAGCCCACCATCCAAACAAGCAATGCATTGGAAACGAGAGCCTTACGATCTACATTCCGATCCATTGCGAATCTAAACAAGGCCTCGTAAATTCCCAAGCAGATAATTGGGTAGAGCAACTCATTGAGATTGTTCAACAGTTCAGCTGTACCATACTCCGCCGTACTCATGCTTGCTGTATACAAAGGCAAGAGCACAAACTGTATTACTTTGACCGAAAAATTCCCGATCATGAAGATCAGCGTATCCGAAGCCAGATCCTTATACCGTGATGTTGATGATGCCATTGTATGCCCGTCCGGATTGCTCCGATTCTTTTTATCCGACGAATTGTGACTTCCACTGCTCGATAGTGTCCAATGGTATGTTCAATACAGGAGACTGGTTCCGATCAAGCATATGTTCGATTTCCGAGAAATCAGCGCGCGGTACAACAGGTAGTCCAGTGGTAGCGGCCATATCCTTTGCGCGGTTATCCACGGACAGGATAATAGTTCTATGACCGTTGCGCAGCGCAAACACACCACCGTGCAAACGAGTGCCAATATAGTCGAAATCACGAGTCATGTATGCCTCATAGGCGGTAAAGCTAGGAGGAACGATTTCGACCTTGTCAAGAATCCCGAGTGCCTTGGCATAATCGTAGTCCCTTGAACCTTGAGGCCAGAAAAGAATTCTCTCATACCGATTCTCCAAAAAATGAATCAGTGCCGTGTCTTGTTGCGGATTCTTCGCGTAATCGGTCAAGGTCACCAAAACGGTGTTTGATGGATCCTTCGCATACGTTTGGGCTACGGATTCATTCCTCAATCCCCATGTCGTCGGACAACCGGTAACAAGCACTTTAAAGCCGAGGGAATCCATAAACTCCGCGGTTCTGTCGTCTCGAACAGAATGAGCATATTCTTTCGAGAAGATCTTTTTGTACAAATGCTTGGTATAAGAGTCCAAATGACCCTTGTTGAGTTCCCGACCGCATCCCAGCAGGACCGCACCCTCATAAAGGGAAGCGTTGATAAGGTTAATGCTCCAGTCTCGTGCAAAACGAATAAGAGTATTCTTCACGATATTCGTTCCACAGATGAACTTATAATCCGCCGCACGACAGGTTCTTGTAGACAATACCGGCAGAAGGCTTTGCAGATTATGCGAAATAGGAGTATGCGTAGGGTACCTGACACAAAAAGACTGACTTAATAGGTAATTCATCTCACGGGTAATGGCCTCCTCAATAATGAAGTCACCAAGATTAAGAGAGCCATAAGAAGTATCGAATAGAACTACATTTTTCATGATGGTAATGTATTCACCTTTCCGCCTTGAAAGATTTTTCTTTCACAATGCTGATAACATGATCGATCTTTGAAGCCATGAATAGGAGAAGGACATAGACCACAGCATAACCGACTGTCACCGAAAGGGCAGACATAAGTTCTCCACGCATAATTACGAAGAAGAAAATAAGCGCGAATGGGTAAAAGAAATGCAAGCCATCAGCAACACCATGATGATATCGCGAATCTAAATACCGACAGATTGCTGCGGTAAAAATCGCAAATAGAAAGACCCCAATTACTCCAAAGTTCATAACACCTTCACCTGGAAGGGGAGTCGACAGTCGGGTCCAAGGAAGATGCGCGGCCTCACCAATTGTCGTACCAGAGCCATAAAGCTTGCCTGGCCATAACGCTCTTGGCACAAAAAACAGTATGGATGAAAGCAATTCAAGACCATGCGTAGAACCGTAATCCCGCACGTAATCCAAGGCCCTCATGAACATGGAGAATGCATCGAAATCTTCATAATTGAATCCCTTTGGAATACCGAGAATCGCCTCCTGTACCGAAGTTAAGGCCACACCTAAGTTCAATGTCTCTTTTCTGAAAACATTAATCGCGGGAAAAACAACCAAGAGGCCCACCAAAAGAACCAAAATAAACAAACCATTTTTCTTCCGCAGCTGCGGAAGAAAAATCAGAACCAAGCCGCCGAAAGTCGCAGCGGCAACGACACGAGCCAAGCTTGTTGGAAAATTTGTCAGCAGAAGAAGAACGCTTGCGTACACAACCATCCACCGCTTCACATGGCTATTCTTGTACCCTAGAACGGTAAAGAGGAAAACGAAAAGCGGAATCGCACGAAAAACAACACCAACTATCAACTGCTGGGTGTTATTCCCATCAAGCCCAACAGTTGCCTTCGAAAAAAGGTTATGGAAACCTGCCATGGCACAAAGTAGGACAAAGCAAATCGTAGAGCAAAGCAACAAAGCGATATATGAAAATATGCTGTATGAAAAGTCCAGAGACTTCCTCTGCTCTGATTTAATAATTGGCAGATACTTTCCCTTGGAGAGAGGCTGAGCTACTCTTCGCCACATCCGATAAAGTATAGATTGAGGAAAAACGGAAACCACAAGAAAAACGATGCCCCATCCGAATAAAAGCCAGTTTGCGTAAAGCAGTGAATCGGAAGTTGCGTGGTAACCCCAACAACGATAATCGGAAAGGTACTGGCTCCATGGTGCAATAACCAAAAAAACTAAAAAGAAAAGCCAGTGAATTTGAGCGAAAGAAATGGGTCTACGATAGATTTCCCATTCAAGTGCACAAAGCCCCAGCATCCAGTTAAGAATAAAAGTAAAAAGTACGGAACCATCAGTCCTATCCACTGCAGTTGCGGAAAACCAAATGGAAATGGACAAAACCGCGACCAGCAAAGGAAGGACAATCAGAACAACTTTTTTAGTCGTGTCCATTTTGCATACATGACTTCCTTTCATCACATCTCCTCTGTCTGATAGGTGCTCTGGGCTCTACTTTTGAACAGCAAATCGTATATCTGGCATAATTGTTTGCCATATGATTCTATTGAATGTCTTTTTGCGATTTTTCTATTTTCCGACACCATATAATTAAACTTGTCCTCATCGGAAAGTAACGAGATAATTGCATCGGAGAATTCTTGTGCATTCCCTGGATGGCAGAGGACACCATTTTTTTGTCCTGAACAATTTGAGGAATACCGCCAACGGGAGTGGTTACAATCGGAATATTAAAACCTATCCCCTCAAGAATGCTCATCGGCATTCCCTCCGCATATGAAGGAAGTAAATATAAACTGCTCTCGCTGAGGATTTGCTTACGTTGATCCGCAGTGACCCATCCTCCGAAAGTCAGGTTTTTCTCGGATATACCTTTAATAGAACAGGTTTTTTTCAGCATTTCTAGTTGACTTCCTTCACCACAAATGACGAAGTGCGCATCAGAAATCTTCGTAAGGGTACTACTGATAATATCCGGAAGAATATCAGTCCCTTTAACCTTCTCGATTCGAGAAATTAGTGCAATCTGATGATTGCCGATTGAAGGTACATGAGACTCATCGATAAAAGGAATAAAATTCTCAAGTACATAGATTCTCTCTTTCGGGAAAACCATACTTAGATTCATCCGCCACTCATCAGAAAGTGCAATCAAAGCATCACATTGCGAATAGATTCGTTCAATCTCTCGCTGACGTTTCTTAGGAGCCTGCAAATAAAAGGTATCCCATGATGCGGCATGGATATGATTGATTACAGGAATGCTGAATCTATGCGCAATCGAAATATACATTTTCGCACGGATGAAGCTGGCACCATCTGCTGAATGTATATGGACGGCATCAATTTTTCTTTTTCTGCATAGAGTCAGTAGTTGCGCAGCCGCTTTAAGCCCCTTGAAAAGCTTTGCTATCGGATTGATATCATCATGAGAAACGATAAACAGGTATTCATAGCCGGGATGTTGGAATCCGGCGTGAAATTCTTTGATAACCGTCCCAATACCTCCTCTGGCATTGGGACTGGTTCCCAAAACACAAATTCGAATCACGCCGCTCCGCATCGACAAAACCTTCTGCTTTAGAAAAACCTATTGAATCACTGCTGGGATGTTTGATATGCAACACCTGTATTCAGCCACCCCATTGGAGTTTGATCTACCTTAAGGGTTTCTTTAGCCTTTGGTGATGTCGTTACATCAAATTCAAACGTTGCCACTTGCCCATACGCGATATTCGCAACAGTGTAAATCATATCTTTCCCGTTGAGATCACCCTGCTGAGGGTCATCGACCTGGGCACTGCCACCGACGGTAAGGTTAGAGATGGAACCGCCAGCAGGCGCATAGAGCAGCATCTTATCGACGATATGGCCACGCAAATCACCGCCACCGAGAATGTAGGTAGGACCGTTCACGTAATCCTCATAAGACAGAGCATTCTCCAAAGTAACCGTCACATGATAGGTCTGGGAACCGTCCTGATTGCACGAGGTACGGGTAATCTGCGTATTGCGGTGCAGGTACCAGTCCATCTTCGAAGCGTTGAGCTGGTTGAAGTACATTCCGAATTCCGGCTTCTCCTCATCGGAAGGAATACCGTTCGTCAGGCCCATATCGGAGAAGGCCTTATTCTCATCCTCATGGAAGCTCACAAAGCTCACATGACGGCCTTCTGCCATTGGAGAGATAAGCTTGGCTATGGACACAAGCTTGTTGATGCTCAGGTCCTTGAACGTGGCGTCCATCACATTGGAAGCCACATACTGGAAGTACTCATCCTGGTAAGCGGTGTACACATCCTTGTAGATGTCGTTAAGCAGGAACTGGGCCGTATTGTCGCCGGTCAGCAGTGGACCATTCGGAATCTGCACATTGCCATTCAGCTTTACCAACTCCTGAATGAACACCGGATCGATAGCCATCACACCATCCACATTGGTGGAATGGCTGGATTGCTGCCAGATGGTGGCTACGTTCTTCGCCACATTGTTGAAGTCCGGATCCGCTTCCTGGTCTCGAATATCGAAAGAGAACGGGAACACTGCCTTATCGGAATCCGTATAGACTTCGGAATTCTCTCCTTCGAACTCGGTATTCGGGTAGAAGTCACCCATCTGGAACGAACCGTTATTGGTGGTCATGCTACCCAGCGAACCTCCCAGACCGCCTGAAGAACGAGATTCCGAAGTGGTGGCCGCCAGAACCAGATAGGTACGCTGGCCATCCTGGCCTAGGAACTTCGGCAGAATAGAGAGCATCTCGTTGCCTTGGTTCAGTTTGTCGGCAATATCGGCGAACTGGTCCAACGCCTGATCGTACGCATTCTTCACCAGCCCGATATGCGGGGTCGGCAGGTTCTTCATCTTCTTATACTGTTGCTGGACTTGTGTGTTCGCCGTGTTAACGGCGTTCTTGAGATCCAGCACCGGCTGCATATTGACCTGGCCATCACTGGTGCTCAAACCAGCGCTCATTACCGAAGTCAATGTATCGGAAACTTCCGGCAACGTCTTCGAAGCGAGGTCATCCACCACTTCCGTCATGCCCTGCACGGCGCGAATGTCATCACCATACACCGGCACCATGGCCGCCAACTTCCACAGGCCGCCATGCGCGATGGTGCGAGCGGCGCTGGTGTGCTGCTGCATCGGCTTGATGATCTTCTGCAGTGTAGCCGGGTCCATCGTATTCTTGATATCTTTGACCTGTTTCACCGTTTCCACGGCGGCCATCTCGTGGTCTTTGACCTGCAGTGCCTGCTTGTAGAACTTGTAGCCGGTCACACCAAGTGCCGCACCCAAGGCAACGAGCAGTACGAAAATGCCGAGCAACACCCAAGGCCATTTTTTACGCTGATTGGGCCGTGCCGTGGCGTGATTTGCGTTGTGTTTCATGATCGACAACTCCGATTCGTTCGTCTGCAGTTCCTCGTGCGGTTTCGACACCCTATTCGGGAGCCGTCAGTACGCCCCATCGCCGTGTAACACTACGCCCACGGTTTTAATCAAAATGGCGATATCCGTCATTAGAGACCAGTTCTCCACATAGCTCACATCAAGGAATTCGGTCTCCTCCTGCGAAAGATTATTGCGCCCCGAAATCTGCCATGGGCCGGTAATGCCCGGGCGTACCAGCAGACGTGTGGAATACAAGGTGGAGTACTGATCCACCTCATATTGGCGCTGCGGGCGAGGGCCCACCAATGACATATCACCCTTCAATACGTTGATGAACTGAGGAATCTCATCAATGGACGTTTTACGAATGATCTTACCCACCTTGGTGATGCGTGGGTCATCCTTGGCTTTGAACGCCACGCCAAGCTTCACGCCGGCGGCTTCGGCCACCTCGGCATCATGCTTGTCGGCATCCACACGCATGGAACGCATCTTCAGCACATGGAACGGCTCGCCATACTGGCCAATGCGCTCCTGTTTATAGAATACCGGGCCACCGTCTTCCTTTTTGATGAAAATCGCGGTGACCAGCATAATGATGGAGCCTGGAATCAGTGCGATCAGCGAGCCAAGAATGTCGAGTGCGCGCTTCATAAAACGAGTCGGCCACGAGTATTGCGGCAGTGAGGCCGACAGAATCGGCAGCGCGGAATTGTTGCGCATATTCACACGGCCGCCGCCGATATCCGCCACGGATGCAGTCACGGCCAATTCCATATTCAATGATTCGACCGCCAAGGAAAGCGTACGCAAGGTTTCGGAATCACGGGTGAGTACATCGGCGATGAGCACGGTACGAGCACCAAGATTACGAGCCGTTTGCGGCAAGTGAGAATTCAATGCCAGCACACGTAGCTTCTTTTCGTTCTCATTCTGTGGCTGGAATGGCACTGGAATCAGGTGTTGGGGAGAATCCGGATCGGATTCCTCACATACCTCCTCCACCGGGCACACCGCAATCGGCATATAGCCGACAGCCACACCTATCTCGGAGGTGAGCTTGTCAATGGTGTCTCGAATGCCCTGCGGGGATCCGATGATCACCGTCGGATAATTGAATTCGCCTTTACGGCGGTTCGCATGCAGCAGTCGGCGCATCAGCCAGCGCTCGACCATGGTGAGCATGCCAGCGATGAAAGCGGAAGGCCCCACCAGCCAACGGGGGTATTATGCATCGAACAGGTACGATAGCGAACACATGGCGAAAAAGTCGAATACCCCAGCGCTCAGCACCTTTGCATACAACGCATAACCTTCGCCCATAACATGGCGGGCATAGCCTTGGCACACGGCCAAGCTCAGCAGCCACACCATGCACAGTACCACCAAGGTCCGTGGAACGCCTCCGGAGATTTCCTGCTGCACCTTGTGGAGCACGTTCCCGCTGATGAGAAACACGAGTCCACAGGCAATAAGCATCATCGCAGCGTCAAGCACCAATAGCGCGGAATTGTACAGATACCGCCATGCCGGGGCAGGATGTAACTGGGCTTTCGGCTTTCTGCTGCCCGCCGCAGCCTCTGGATGATAAGTGCCATCGAAAAAGGTCGGAATGGGCCCCGTCGACATGGTACTGGTGACCTGTCGTCGGGCTCGGTTCGCGGAGCCTCCGAATTGGCTAGCTGGCATTACTTCTCCTCTGGCTTCCCCGCTCTCCCCCTACCGACCTTGTACGTCAGAAGAGTCGGAGCGTTGACCCTACGGGTGTATGCTTCTCTTCAACTGCCCCATAATACCGCAACTCACACCCTTACCCCAATCGCCAGCTGCAGCCACTCCCATTGAAAACCCGGGTCACTTCATCAGAAACAGCCATTTAGCGGCAAGGGGGTATCGAGACGCCAGCCATACCACTGCGTACGAGATAATAAACGCAACGGCCATGATGCACGCATACAGCGCCCATCCATGCACCGGCAGTGGTGCATACTTCATGAACAGCACTATGGGGTAATGCAACACATACATGCCATACGAACATACGGCCACACTGCGCACAGGCCGGTACAGGGCATTCGGAATACGCCTACCGCGCAACGCCCGTACCACGGCAAGGAACAGCATGCACCCACCCAACACCACCGGCGTGAACGCCAGACTGGACTGGAAACCGTCTGCATGCAGATTCGACCATGCGGCGGAAACGCACAATACTGCGAGCGCCGCCACCATACCCGCATACACCGCAACCGGTGCGGTTCGCATGCCGAAGCCTTGACGCACCATGTAGCCGAACACCATATAGAGCAGGAATCGCGGTTCCGTAATGCCGAACATATCCAAAGCGCTGACGACCCGGAACGCATTGCCTTGCAATGCCATGATCTGATTCACGCTCGGCAACACCGAGTAGCACACGAACAGGCAGGCCAGTACCGCATAGGCATACGGTTCCAGGCCGCGTTCCCGAACGGCGTGCAGCAGCAACGCCAGCAACGGTACTAGCAGGTACGCGCCTACGATGGCCTGCATGTACCAGAGATGGCCCATTGGCGCAGGTCCTATGAACAGCGCCGATTTCACATAGTCGGCAACGGTCACGCCGCCCGCGCCAATGTATTGCACCATCGCGAGCGCAAGATCGAATATCTCATATGAGACGACCAGCGGCAGCAGATTGCGTTTGAAGAAGGTGAGGGTCCGCTCTTTCGTATAGTCACGGTCCAACAGCAGGTAACCGCTGATCATCAGGAACAGCGGCACGCCCAACGTGGACAGTCCTATGGCGCAGGAGGCGGCGATCTGGTTGCCGGTGAGACCGGACAGGTCTTGGCCATTGACCTGCGCAATGGCGGCGCGTAGCGAATGGATGCTCAGTACGCAGAGCAAGGCCAGCGTGCGCAGCACGTCGATGCTTTGCACCCGACTCGTCTCGTTCGCAGCCATTCAAGCTCCTTCATGCAACTTCACGGTCATGATTTACGATAGCGTAGTGACCATTCAACAGCATGACCAGCTTCCGCAGTTCTCCCTGCTTATGTCAGTGTATGCCAATGATTCGCTGCCGCAGGTCGAGAGGGCGATTGCCTCCGCCACGGTCGAGCAGTCGCTGCCGCCTACGCAGATCGTGATCATACGGGATGGCCGGGTGCCGGATGATATCGCACGATTCCTGCAGGGATTGCCCGAAACCGTTGCCGATTGGTTCAGCCGTTCCGGCGTCTCCTCGAGGCCTCGCCCTGAAGTGACCGTGGTGCCGCTGGAAGTCAATCAGGGTCTTGCGCATGCGTTGAATGAAGGTTTGCGGCGCTGCCGTTACGATGTGGTGGCCCGTGCCGATAGCGATGACATCTCCTTGCCTGAACGTTTCGCTACGATGATGCCGTTGTTCGCCGCCGACCGTGCGCCGGCCATCGATATTGCCGGCAGTGCCATTCAGGAGTTCACCGGCGAAGAAAATCGTAACGGTCAGGTGCGTACGCTCCCCCGTGAGGGTGCGGAACTGGAACGTTTCGCCCGCATGCAGTCGCCATTGCACCACCCGAGTGTGGTATTCCGCAAGTCCGTGGTGCTGGCCGCCGGCGGATATCCGGAGCATGTCGGCCGTTTCGAGGATTACATGCTGTGGGAGCAACTCATGCTGCGCCATGCTCGCTTCTACAACGTACCGGAGGCGTTGGTGCTGTACCGCGTGGACGCCGGCGCATACCAGCGTCGTGGCGGTCTTGGCATGTTCCGTGACGAATTGCAATTGCAGCTGAAGTTCCTGCATGACGGTTTCGTGAGTCTTCCGCAGTTCCTGCGCAATGTGCTGGTGCGAGCCGTCTACCGGCTGCTGCCGACCGGTTTCAGAAAATCCTGCTATCACCTGCTGGTCGCCGTACGCAACAGATTGACCGGTGATCGCAAGTAGACTTCTGTAATGTTCAGCCTTCGATTGCCGTGATGCGCCGCGCGATCCGCGGCACGTCGGCGAAGAGTTCGGCGTTGGTTTGCGGATCGGTATGCCAACCGTCATGCCAGCCGCGTTTGAAGCAGTCGACGATTACCCCCCTGTTGCCGGAACGCAGATAGGTGAGCGCCCAGCGACGGACGGTTTTCAGCAGGAATTCGGCGAGCTCCACCGCCGTGAAGTTGCTGCGGGACAGGCGGAACAGCCATAGTTTGTTGCGCACCTCATTGTAGAAGCGTTGGCCCGGATCGGCGTCGCTGGAACCGAACACCTTGGTCTTGTGCACCACCTCACTGGCGGGCACATAGTAGCCGAGGCCATGCTTGAGCAGGGCCGTGGTGAATTCGAAGTCGTCATTCCACAGAAAATAGGCGCTGCGTGGCAGCTTGTTGAGTCCCACGATCGCACCGGCGTTGATCAGGCAGGAGACGAACGACAGCGAACGTGCCTGGTAGGCGCCCTCCCCCGCCATGCCGTCAAGCGTCTTCGCGCCCTTGCGCACCCATGTGCGCGGCCGTGGCTTGTTCATCAGGTGCTCACGGCCGTCGACCCACAGCGCTTTGGATCCAAGTATGGTGGGTAGGGCGTGATTCACGTCCAGTGACTCCTGAGCCGCTTGAAGCAGGTTCTCCAGTGCGGTGGGCGTCGGTATGGTGTCATCGTCCATGATCCACACGTAGTGGGCGGTGCCATGATCGGCGGCGACGGCTTTCGGGTCGACCGCTTCGGCCATGCCCGCGCAGAATCCGCCGGCTCCGCCGACATTATGCGGCAGAGCAATCACATCGGCGTCGATCGGATGTTCGCGCGCCACCTGGAGCGCATGGTCGGTGCTGGCGTTGTCGACCACGATCACGCGGTCGGCCGGACGGGTCTGGACCGCAAGGCCGTCAAGACATTCGCCCAGCAATTGTTCACGGTTATAAGACACCACCACGGCGGTAACGTTGAATCGCATGGGTTTCATTATACGGTGAGGGAATGCGATGGCCGCATGGATGCGGTGGTCTCATGGCGATGGGCACTTTATATAATGAATCCATGCTGAATATGAATGCTTCCGCAACCGACCATGCCGAGGATTGGGAGACCGTCAATCGTGTGGTCTATCCGATCAAGGATCAGGACCTCACCCTTCCCCTGTATGTCATCGAATGGACCCGCCCGCACCTGACCGACGCAGTGTTCGATCCGCGTGTGGATATGAAGAAGGTCGACTTCGGCGGTCTGAACAAAACCAGCTACCAGCATCTGGTCAACGAGGGCATCAACCAGCATTCCAACACCAGCGCACGAGACATCTTCACCGTTGATTCACGTAATGAGCTGACCGTGCAATCCGGCAAACATGTGTCGCTATGCACGTTCTTCAACGCATTCCCGGCCAGCTATTGGAAACGCTGGACCAACATCAGCAAAGTCCGCTTCACGGCCGAAGTGCAGGGTAAGGGCGAAGTGGTATTGTTCAAATCCACCGGTCGCGGACTGTTCTCGCCGGTGAACACCATGCCCGTGGATAGCGAAGACACTTGCCAAACCGTTGAGGCCATACTCCCCATGACCAACCTGCTCGACGGCGGTTACTTCTGGTTCGACGCGAAAGCCGACGACCAGACCAGCCTCACCGTGTCGAACGCCTGTTGGTCGGTGCCAGGCAGCGAGCGCACGATGCGGCAGCGGACCACGATGTCCATCGCCATCACCACGTTCAATCGCCCTTCCTACTGCCATAACCAACTGAAGACCATTGCGGCCGAACAGAGCCTGCGCGAACGTCTCGACACCATCTACTGCACCGATCAGGGCACCGATCTGGTCAAGGCCCAGCCCGGCTTCGCCGAAACGGCCGCGGATCTCGGCAGCCAGCTGACCTATCTGCGCCAAGACAATATGGGCGGCTCGGGCGGATTCTCCCGCGGCATGTACGAGACGTTGAAGGCGGGTGCCAGCTCATACACCCTGCTGCTCGACGACGATGCCATCAGCGAGCCGGAAGCCATCCTGCGTTCCATGCAGTTCGCCGACTACACCAAGAAGCCGACCATCGTCGGCGGCGGCATGCTGCATTTGGACAACCGCACCGTACTGTATACGCAGGGAGAGCGCTTCACCCGCAACAATGTGTGGATGGTGCCTTCGCAGGGCCTAGGGTACAATCATGATTTCGCCGCGTTCCCCCTACGTGATTCGCCGGAACGTCACCGCCGTATCGACTCCGATTTCAACGGCTGGTGGATGTGTCTGATTCCAACGGCAATCATGCGAGAGATCGGTCTGTCGCTGCCGATCTTCATCAAATTCGACGATACCGAGTATGCGGTGCGCGCCTTGGAGCACGGCTATCATACCGTATGCCTGCCGGGCGTGGCCGTATGGCATCAGGCTTGGCATGACAAGGATCCGTCACGCACATGGGAGGAGTACTTCTTCCAACGCAACCGCTGGATCTGCGGCCTGTTGCACTGCCCGAAGCCCGGCAAGCGGTTCGCATTCGAAATGTTGTACGGTGATGTCAATGTCGGCCTGAAATTCGTCTATTCCGCACTGAAACTACGCCATATGGGCCTGCGGGACATCATGCGCGGACCGCAGTACATCGTCGATTCCATGCCAGGCAAACTCGCCGAAGTGCGCAAGGCCCGCGAAGGTTTCGCCGACACCACCATGGTGAAGGATATCGACGAATTCCCGGAGCCGAAACGTGAGTTCTTCGCCGACCCGACGCCGGATACGCCGAAGAACATCAAGAAGGCCGGCATCAAAGCCATTCTCAAGGCGCTTACCTCGCGCGGTGACGGCACGAAGGACGTTCAGCCGGATATCGCCATTCCGGCCAAGGACGCCATCTGGAAGTCATTCAACGGCATCAATTCCGCCATTGTGACCTCGCCGGACGGCAATACCGCCGCCTGGTGCCGCCGTAACAGCAAGTATTTCCGCAAGCAGATTCGTGAAGGTCTGCGGCTGTCCCATGCGCTGATCACACGTTGGGAACGGCTTTCCGAGGAGTATCGCGAATACGACATGGCCAGCGTGGACGTCTGGAAGAACATCTTCGAAGGCTGATCGCGATGCATTGAGGACTGCGGTTCCAGCGGAATCCGTGACACTCTATCAGGGCGAATCCGTCAACAGGTCCCATCTTGCGTTGATGCAGTCGGATGATGGCGCAATCCTTCGACCAGATCGATGAACGCCCTCTCCTCCTGCTCGACGCAATCGAGCACGGCAGTGCAGAAAGGTATGGGATCGCCGTCCACCTGCCACGATTCGAGACTACGCGCATAGACGCGTCCCGCATCGTGTTTGATCGCCACAGGACGATAGCCGGCCGCCAGCAGCATGTAGTTGAGCAACTGACGGCCGGTCCGACCGTTGCCGTCCATGAAGGGATGGATGTTCTCGAACATCGCATGGAAGGCGGCCGCCTTGAGCAGAGGATGTACGCCGCCGTCACGCAAACCATCGATCAACGCCTGCAGGTCGTCCTGAATGTCCAGCGGGTCGGCGGTCTTGACCTTGGTCGCGGTGATCCTCGCCTGATATCCGTAGGGGCGAAACGTGCCACGGGCGAACGGTTGCAGGTCCAATGCCGTCACTTCATGGATCCGCCGTATCAGGTCCAGATCCAGCTCGCGGCCCTCACCGACGTATCTGCGCACGTAGGCCATGCCGTCAGCGACCCCTCGCGCGGCGAATACGAACCGGGCCGGTGAATCCGAGGGCACGAATTCACCTTCCAATACGAGGGATGTATCCTGGAGCGTCAACGTAGACCCCTCGATGGCGTTCGAATTATAGGTATAACGAACGAGCCAATCGCGGTCGTAATCGGACAGGGCCATGCCCTCGACACCATCCAACGGCTCCAATGAGCGCGCGTGGTCTCGCATCGTCTCGACACGCTTCAGGCATCCGGAAACTTCCGGGCTGGTTTCAAGATTGAGCAGATCATCAGGAAGACCGTCGATACGATGGCGTAATTGTGTATTGGGCATCATGCCTCCTTCTCCGCATCATTCTACCGATGCATGCCATTCTTTGAACAGCCGGCATCATTGGGAACGGCTTTCCAAGGAGTATCGCGAATACGACATGGCCAGCGTGAACGTCTGGAAGAAAATCTTCGAGAGCTGAATCACAAAGCGCAATGGTTGCAATTCCAACGAAATCCGCAATCACTGTCCTTCCCCACCCATGAGGGGACTATCCTGAATCGTGATGGCGTTCCAAAGACGAAATGCCATGCATGAGAAGAAGGAGCAGTATGAAAAAATCACTGGCAACAACCATCGTCGCAGGTGCTCTCGCACTGTCGATGGCCTTCGCAACCGCCGCGTTCGCGGATCCGGCAGGAGCCGTCAATCCACCATCCACCGACTATACCGGCTGGGTGAACGCGAATGGAAACAAATACTGGTTCGACAGCGGAGTCATGGCCCGGAGCAAGGAGATCTTCGATCCGGGAAGCGATGCATGGTACTGGCTTGACGCCGATGGCACCATGGCACATGACAAAGACGTGTACCAGCATTCCAATGGCGGCAAATGGGTACGCTACGACGCCAATGGCCACATGATCAAGGGCGAGCAGTACTCCACCAAGGCCGGCCATGTCGGCTGGTACTATTTCGATCCGATCACCGGAGCCATGGCCAAGGGCATGCGGTACGTGCCATCAAACGGTGGCAAGTGGGTGTACTACGACTGGATCACCGGCATCATGGCCCACGGCGAGCAGTTCGTGAACTACGACGGGGATCATACCGGCTGGTATCTGTTCGACCAGGTTACCGGCGCGATGTACCACGGCGACACCTACATCCGCTCCAACGGCGGCAAGTGGGTACGCTACGACCGCGTAACCGGCAAAATGGTCAAGGGCCTGCACCATCAGGACGGTTCGTACTACTACTTCGACCAGACCACTGGTGCAATGGCGCACAGCCGCGTATGGGTACCGGAATGGAACGCCTACGCAACATTCGATTCGGTCACCGGACGCCTTGTGAACAATAATTCAAATTCCGGCAATACCGGCGGCAACACCGGCGGAACCGGCAGGAACATTCGCGGCCAGTGGTGCAAATCCAGAGAGCAAGGTACGCAGAAGCTAGACGGAGACGGCACCCCGATCGTCTGCGAATGCCGCAATGGCAACAAACGTCCTCACTGGTACGCCAGGTAGTCCGCAGCTCATCTGCTGATTAGGGAACACGAGTGGAGTTGAATTTTCGACTCCACTTTTTTCTTTGCCTACTTCCAATCGATGAGGAACGAAATCGCGATGCCGAAATAAGAGAATGCCGTCAGCGCGATTACCGTCGCAAACACGGTTCTGTTCCGCGCGCCGGAGACCAGTCGCGGAACCAGCAGGAACAGCAATGGCAGTATCGGCACGAAATAACGGTTCTGTATGCCCGAAGCGTATCCGCTGGATTTGCCGGCCCACGCGATCAGCATGGCCGTGCAGGTCGCCGCGAAGTACGCGCAACTCACCAATGCGGGAACGGCGATCTCCTTCCAGCCCTGCAGATGCCGTTGCGAAGCGCCGACGATCACCAGGATGGCGATGGCGAGCAGTACGGGAATGACGACGGCGTTGGCTAACTGCACGGCTTCGGTACCCGCGAAGAACTGTAGGTTGCGGCCGGCGTTGACCAATCGTCCGTCGATTTTCTCCGTATCCACAGTCAACGGTTCGAGGAACGTCTGGAACCAAGAACCAATCAGCGAGAACGGATCGGCCATCATCTGTTTTTTCAGCTGGCTGATCTGCTCGATACTGACATGGCTTGGAGCGGTGGCGATGTGAGCAACTTTGCGGTTCCACATCGCCATGGAGGCGATCGAAGCCATAATAGGCACGACCAGAGCTATCTTCAACGGTATCCCACGCGCCTTGCCGAGTAGCACGAATACAAAGAACGAAACCAGAATGCAGGTGATTTTGACCTGCCCCAGCATCGCCGCCAGCACCGACAGTATGCCGATATGCAGCCACCCGAACCGAGTGCTTTGATAACAGCACAGCACCACGGCGATGAACAGCAGCGATATGCTGTTGATCATCGCATCGGCCGTCGGGAACGTCAATGAGAAGAACGTCATCGGCAGAATGGCCGTGGCGAGAATCGCATATCGAAACTCGCGGGCAAGCCATATCGCCAAGGCGATGATGCCGGAAGTAATCAGCAACGTGGCAATGCTTGATGCCTTGTAATCACCTTGAATAATCAGGCTTGGCAGATACGCGAACGGCGAGTTCACCGCAGTGTTGTTGAACGGCTTGATGATCCCATTGTCATTCTTGACCACCCATTCGGGAAAATCCTGGGACAGCTGCGGCACGATGGTCCCTGCGCGCAGCTGTTCCACACGAAGCCAGTGGGCCGTTGAATCATTCTGATATGAGTACTTCCCCGTGGAAATGACGGTCAACCCCGTCACCACGGTCAGTAACCAGTACAGTATGGCACTGACCGCCGCGAGTCTTGGCACGGTTCCACCTGCCGAATTCTCAATCGACGGTTGTTTGCCGGAACCGTGCCGTGCGCTCATAGGGCATGCCTTACTACTAACTCTTCGCGACAATTATAATCAGGCCGTCTCCCGCTCCACCTGCGAATCATCTAACGGCTCAATTGTCAAGGCTCTGTCGCTGAGGAGCGCATACTCACGATTACGATCGTCACGAATCACAAAACTGCAGGCGTTGTCATCAAGGGCGACGCCGACGGCGTCCGTGGCTTTCGGATCGCTTGGGCTTGGCGTGCGCAGCGACGTAATCAGACGGAATTCACCGTTATTGAACAGGTTCAACGGCATTTCGAAGTGCACGGTCTGATGGCCGCGCCGTGTCATCCTGAACACCTTGGAACCGGTGTCGTACGTGATGCCGCCGCGGCGAATGTCATGCAGCGCGATGGCCAGGTAGAAGTCTCCCGGCTCGTCATACTGATACTCCACGTCGAATTTGAACGTATCCGCACTGGAGCAGACCTTCGGGGAGATCGCAGTCGTCTTGAGCAATGGGCAACGTTCGTTCAGGCCGTTCGGGTAGCCTCCACGCTCCTCCTGACGCTTGCGTTCGGCTTTCTCCTCGGCTTCCAAGTTGGCCAACGTATACTGCTGCGACACGGTTTCCGGATCGCCGATGGCCTCCACTTCGCCATCTGCGATCATCATGGCGCGGGAGCAGTACTTCTTTACGGAATTCATGTCGTGGGTCACGAGAATGACCGTTTTAGACGGGTCTTTCTTGATTTCGGTGAAGAAGTCATCGCACTTGCGCTGGAACGCCTCATCACCGACCGCGAGCACCTCGTCAAGCACCAGAATGTCGCCTTGGGCCTTGATGGCCACGGAGAACGCCAGACGAACCTGCATGCCGGAGGAATAGTTCTTCAGCTTCTGGTCCATGAATTCCTCAAGCTCCGCGAATTTGACGATGTCGTCATACATCGCATCGACTTCCTCATGGGTGAAGCCGAGCAGGGAACCGTTCAGGTACACGTTCTCACGTCCGGTGAGCTCCGGATTGAAGCCCACGCCAAGTTCGATGAACGGCACCAATTTGCCCGTAACGGTGATCGAACCGTTCTCCGGGTAGTAGATCTGCGAAATCAGTTTCAGCAACGTGGACTTGCCGCCGCCGTTACGGCCGACGATGCCGAAGAACTCGCCCTGATGCACCTCGAAGCTGATGTCTTTGAGCACTTCCTGCTTCTTGTAGCCCTTGATGCCCTTGGTCCAGTTGATGAACGCCTGCTTCAGACCGGTGGCCTGCTCCGTCGGCAGTTTGAAGCATTTGGATACGTGGCTTGCCGAGAGCACCACCGGATTTTTCGTATAGTCGATCTTCTCGATCATTTCCTCATCGGACATCACATGACCTCCGCGAATTTGCGGCTGTTGCGGCGGAATAGGTAGACGCCAAGCCACAGCAGCACAACGGTAAGGACCAGCGGGAACAGACGAATGCCCCAATTGCCGAACTGATTCCAGATGGTCGGCTGGGTATCAGGGGCGATGAAGTTGTGACGAATATCCTGAATCGTCTGCGCGAACGGGTTCAGCAGCTCCAAACGGGCCAGGTCGGCGAGTATTCCGCCTCGGTTGGTCACATAGGTGAGCGGATAGATGATAGGCATGCCGTAGAACACCAACTGCTGCAGGACTTCCCAAATATGGGCGATATCACGGAAGTACACGTACATGGTCGCCATCAGCAGGGTCAATGCCAGGGTGATGGCGTACAGCTCGATGATATTCAGCGGCAGCAGCACCACACGCCAGGTGAACTGCACGCGGGCCACGAGCGCGAAAATCAGCACGACCACCAGATTGATGGCGAAGCTGATCAGTGCGCCGATGGTGGCGGACACCACCACGATGTAGTTCGGGAAATGGATCTTACGCAGCAGATCGCCACGGTCCACGACCGAGCGCAGGCCGATGTTGGTCGATTCGGTGACGAACTGCCAGGAGCTGATGCCCAGCAGCAGCACCACCGGATAGGTCGGAGTGCCGTCCGACATGCGCAGGAACTTGCCGAACACCACATACATCACGCAGAACATCATCAACGGCTTGAGTACCGACCATGCGATGCCGAGGAACGACCCCTGATAGCGGAGCCTGAAGTCGGTCTTGACCAGACCTTGCAGAACGGTCCATGCATAACCGTATCTGTCTTGAATATTCTTCACCAGCTGTTTCACAAGTTGTATCCTATCAGTGCCCGTTCTTAAGCGACTTTGCGCGGCGGAATGCCCCGCATTTCCTTACATCATCCTGCGTTCCGCATCATGTGCAGGGTGCGTTCGATGCCTTGCCGAATCGGATACTTCGCCTTCCAGCCCAAACCGGCGAGCTTGCCGCCATCCATCAACGCGAGCGTCGCTTTGGAATAGCCTTTGGATTCCACCTCGTCAGGAAGCTCGAAACGAACCTCGACCCCGCAATATTCGGCCACTAGGGCAGCCAGATCGCGCAGTCGGCAGTCGGACGCGGAATCGGCGATGTTGTAGGCCTCACCTGCCTTGCCCTGCATCATGCAATACAGCAGTCCCGTCACGGTATCGCCCACGTAGGCGTAGGAATACCGTTGCGTGCCTTCGCTTTTCAGGATGATGTCTTCGCCGGCAAGCCCCCGATGGATGAATTGCGACAACGCCTTGCTGTCGTCCGCGTGCAACGTGGGACCATACGTGCGTGCGATGCGGGGTATGACCGGACGCACACCATACTGTTCACGGTAGGCCTGGCACAGGGATTCGCCCAAACGCTTGGCCTCCGGATAGCCGGCACGCAACGTATTGGCGTCAATATATCCGCAGTACCGTTCGTCGAACCGTTCGACATCGCCGCGATTCTGTCCGTAGACTTCCACGGATGATGCGAAGACGAAGTCGATGCCGTCGCCATGCCGCGAGGCGTCGTTGCTGCAAGCGTAGTCCAGCAGATTCTTCAGTCCGATGATGTTGGAGGTGATGGTGGCGACCGGTTCCGTGGCATAGGCTCTGGGATGCGTGGTGCTGGCCAGATGCACTACGATATCGGCTGGAAGTTCGGGGCAGGCACCCGGTACGGACACATCCATCTGCGCGACATGGAAATATTCGCCGCCGACATATGGGAAGCGAGCGCGAATCCGCTCGGCATTCCGCCCGATGGCGATGACATCGCACCGGAAATCCGCTTCCGCATTCTTGCGCATCAATACATCGATGAGGAAGGTGCCGATCATGCCGGTCGCGCCGGATACCGCGATGGTCTTGCCGTTCAGTCGGGACCAGTCGATGGGCAGGGCCGCGCAATGTGACAGGTCGTCTTGGTAGAGCCGTGATTGCAGACGCTGGTCGGGCAATGCCGTTCCTTTCGATGTTCGGTATGTTATTTCAGCCAGGTGTCCTCATCCGCCGTGATGTAGGCCTTGAACAATTCCAGATCGCCTTTGGTGGTGAGCTTGATGTTCTTGTCCGAACCTTTGGCGAAATGCAGGGTTTCGCCCAAATCGACCATCATGGTATTGGTGTAGCTGGAACCGTGGATGCCGATGTTCTCCTTGAACGCCTTGCGATAGGCGGCCAGAAGCTTGCCGTAACGGTAGGCCTGCGGCGTGGAGACGCGGCGAAGCTGTTCGCGCGGCACATACTGTACGGTGGTCGACGGGTCATCCTGATTGATCACGAAGATCTGCTCGTTGTATGGAAGCGAGGTTACGGCATTGCCATACCGCTCGCACACTTGGATCACGTCGGTGAGTACGTCGGCGTCGATCAGCGGTCGGATGCCGTCATGGATGATGACGATGTCTTCCGGATCGAGTTCATGCTCCAGATGTTCCACACCGTTGCGGATGGATTCCTGCACGCTGCCGCCGCCGGGCACGATCCACTGGAGCTTGTCGATGTTGAACTGCTTGGCATAGGCGTCGACCATGGTCTGCCAGCCGTCGATGCACACCACCGCGATGGCGTCGACGTCGGGGTGGCGTTGGAAACTCTCCAGCGTGTAGATGAGCACGGGCTTGTCGAACACGTTGATGAACTGCTTCGGAATATCCTGCCCCATTCGGGTTCCGGAACCGCCCGCTACCACTACCGCTACATTCTTCATGGAGTTCACTCTATACCTCTCGGCGGGCCATGCTGAAATTCATCGTTCGATGTATTCGCGAATGATGTTCGCATCCGCCTCCGCCAGGGCGTGGCGATCGACGTGTTCGAAATGCAGACCGATATCGTCGGGCAAGGAGAAGATGTCGCCATAGGCATGGCTCAGCAGATACATGTGATTCGCCGGAACCGGATACGCACGGTTTTCGAAGTGCATCAGCGGCAGTGGGAAGATGTCGTCGATGGCGCTGATCCATTCGAATCCACTGGGGTGGTCCATATTGTCGTAGGCACGGACGATGCCGCCCGCCTCCTGCCGGGAGCAGACCACGCCGGCCTCACGCATCTTGGCCAGCAGGTCGTCAAACGCCTTTGTGATCAGCGTTCCGGCTTCCGAATCGGCGGGAACATATACGTTTTCGTTCCAGGCCGCACGGATGCGCTCATCGGCTTCCGATGCTTCGATGGCGGCCCGTCTATACTCCTGCACCTTCAGGAACGTGTCATGGTCGGGCGTGCGCACCCAATCGAACGGGAACAGGTCCACGAATCCCGGAACACGGGGATCACGCGGGGCGAAACGCACCTGACGGCAATGCACGATGCGATCCCAGACCACGGTGACCTGATAATCCGGATTCGACGCAAGCACCTGCTCAAGACGCTCCAGGTCGTCACGCATGATGCCGAGATCAAGATCGTCATCCCACGGAATGAAACCGTGATGGCGTACCGCACCGAGCAACGTGCCGCCGACCAGCCAGTATTGGGTGATGTCGTTGGCATTGCAGATGTCTGCGAAATCGTTGAGCATCCTGTTCAGCGCCGCCTGCAGCAGGCCGATGTCGCCTTCCGCCTTCGGCAGGTCGAGAAAGAAGCGTTTGCGTGCGTCCAGACTGGTTTCGTCCGGTCTACGGTACTGTGCCCAGAAACGAATGTCGGCCTTCGACTTTTCGGCTATCTGCATCCGATGCACGGTGTCGACCAGGTTGCGGGTGTCCTCACCCAAGCCGCGGACACCGTATATGACGTCACGAAGTTCACACAGCATCGATTCCTGCTGTTTCAGCGCCTCGCCAAGACTGTTGTTCTCCCTTTCCAAATCATCGACCCTATCCATGAGCCTTTGCATGGAACGTTCTGATGGCTAAAAGAGCTTTTCGCGCATTCGTCTCACTACAGATGCCATAATCGTTCCTTACTTCGCACGGGCCGGTAAAGGAAAATACTACCGCATGCACCCCTATCGGGGCACATGCGGCATACTGTCAATAGCCTGTGAGATCAGTCCATCTTCAGGTAATGCTTCCAATACGCCACCGAAGTCAGCTCGGCGCGCGCATCGGCGTATTCCTTACGCAGACGTTCAATGTTGGCCTTGTAGTACTTAAGATCCCTCGCATAACGCTTCTTGATCTGCGCATAGCGGTTCACATCCTTGGTACGGATAGCCCCCTTGCGGTTATACCAATCCAAGACCACCAACTTGTGCTTACCACGAATGACGCCGGCCGGATACAACCAACCCTGCAACGGGATAACGGCATATCCGGAACCGCCCTTCCTGAGGTAACGCTGGTTGTTGTCGGTAATCAGATCCTCCAGACGCTCTTTCAGGCTACGCGGCTTGTCGCCGTCGATCAGCTGACGATCGACATCTTCGACACGGAAACCGGACAGCTCCGGATCCTTGTCAGCCTGTTCCTGAAGGGTCTCGAAATCGACGAGTTGCTCCTTGTTGCGATTCGCCGCCATAAAACTCTGTTCGGACTGCCCGGGCTTCTTGATGAACGCCGGCCCCTTCAGGAAGTCCTCGAAGGCATCCAAGCACAGCTCCGCATTCTCATACCCGAATTTCTTGAGTTCCAAACGAATGTTGTTATGCAGTTCGCGCATAAAATCAGCATCCGGCGCCATACCGCACGTCGCTTGGGCAATCATGGTGTTGCGCGTGGTCTGATAGCGTTCCACGGCGGCGTTGTAGCGTTCGAAGAACGACATGTGCCACACGCACAGACTGTTCATGGTGATGAAACCGGTCTTGCAACGGATACCGTATTCGGCGTCGTCGCAACGCACGAACACCGGCAGTGGCAAACCGTTCCTCTCGATGACGGAAATCGGAATGCAGCAGTACCACCATGCGGCATACATGTTATCTTTCTGCCACTTGGTCGGCGTGTACATCTCGTTGTAGATCAGATCATCGAACAGGGTCAAACGCAGACCCGGCTTGCAGCCGGCGAACGTGCCCTGCGGGGTCATGTTGCCAATGTCTTCCCACTGATCCTCACCGATCTCGTAGTTCAGCATGGCACCGCTGATCATGTCTTCGCGATGCTCGTCCTTGAGAATGCGGAGCAAATTGTAAGTGCGCTTGATGCTTTCCGGCGATACCGCGACATCGTCATCCATCAGCAGGATATTGGTGGCCTTCGGATCCTGTTCCATTGCGGTGATCATGCCACGGGTAAAGCCGCCTGCGCCACCGACGTTATCGTTCGGCACCACCGTGACACGGTCGCCGCTGAGCTTGTCGGCATCCAGAGTGCGGCCGTTATCCATTACGTACATGTGGAAATGTTCGGCAATCGGGTCATCGGAGCCGATGATCTGATCCTTGACCAAGCCGATATTGCGTTCTATGAACGCTTCCTTCTTGAACGTGGTGGTGGACAGGACGAGCTCGACATCATTGAGCTCGCCATCGATATCCAGCTCATAGTAGCCATTGCGAATGGCGACGGTTCCTTCGGTCTTAATGAGGAAGCCGATGATGACCATATCATCGGTGACGTTCAGAGCAAGGTCGACGGTCTGCCATTCATCGGACGCCTCCTGCTTGCAGGAAACACCTTCGACGGGAATCGGATCGTGGGCAAAGGCGTCACCCATGGTCTGCTGCACTTCGCAAGCGGCGCCCTTAAGCTCGAGATGCAGGGTGAAGCTGGTCGCACGCGTATAGCGCTTCAGCTTCATCACGGATAGCGAGTTAAAATACGTGCTGAAATCAAAGGTTCCGGCGGTGAACATCTTCCACTCGCCGAGTTGTTCGTCAAAAACGACCGGCTGATCGGAACGGCAGTACAGTGCCGGATAGGCGACAGAGCGAGGATTCGTCTCCAACAGTATGTTCGCGAATTTCATCGAAGTCATACGTCATAGGATACTGGTAGGCCCTGAAGAGCGCATGCGGGGTGTGCATCCCTAAGAATGCGCACCCCGCATATCCATGCATCACCCTCGGCCGGTCACCTTGTCGAAATGATGCCAGGCATGCCATTCGGGGACCCAACTGCGACCATGGGCCATCTTGCCGGTGTACTGGTCGAAGTAATACCAGGCACCGTTACGGCGGTCGAGTCCGTGCACCATGATGCCGGTCACCGGGTCGTAACGCACCCACTTGCCGCCGTTCGAGCGGATGTAGGTGTCGCCGTGGTACATCGCACCGGTGGTCTTATCGAACAGATACCAGCCGGTATGCGCCTTGTCATAGTTCACGAACTGCTCGCCGTGGGCCATGATGCCGGTGATCCAGTCGTAATACACCCACTTGCCGCCGTTGGACGACACATATTTCATGCCCTTGGCCATCTCGCCGGTGACCGGATCGAAGTAGTACCAGCCGACATGATTGGCCTTGGTGGAGTACTGCTCGCCCTTGACCATATGCGAGTTCGCATCGAAACGCACCCACTTGCCGCCCTTGGCACGGTTGGATTCGTCCTTCGGGATGAACACGTCCTTGTCGCAGGCGATGGTGCCGTCGGCATCGGCCCAGTACCAAGCGTTGCTGTCCGGATCATAGAAGGCATGACTGCGTGCCATACGCCCGTTGTCGTACCAGTGACGCACACGGCCATCCATCACCCAGCCGTTCTTCGTTTCGGGAGTCGTCTTCGTACTGATGACCTCCTTGAACGCCTTCAGTGACTGCAGCGGATTGCCATGATCGTCGAACACGGCCTGATTATCCCAGCCCGAAGCGCTCCACGCATCGTATTCGGTGCTGCTCGGATCATTGTTCTTGGCATAGGAACTTGCCCAACCGGTGGCCGCATCGTTGGCATAGGCCTTGTTGACGGCCCAATGGTTGGTTCCCGGCACCACGGCAATCCATGCCGGCTCCCAATAGAAGGCGCCGAGGCCAAGGCCCGTGCCGCCGTCGGCGGAAGTGACCGTCTCCAACGTATCGTGGATCACGTCGGCCTGCCCCTGCACGCTTACCTGATACGGATATTTGTTGTTCTTGTCGGTGTTCGGGCCGGAAAGATTGTTCGAGCCGCCGTCACTATCGTTCTCGGTGAACGGATAGCTGAATTCGACCACCGCGAATTCCTTCTTGTACTTTTCGGTGACGACCTGCTCCAGCTTGATGAGCGCACCCATCGGATCCTGGTTGGCATCGGTACCGTCCGATCCGGAGCTCCAGAACGGATAGTACGTGCTGCCGTACACGTCGTAGTCCAGCTTGTATTTCTTGAAGTAGTTCAACGCAAAGTCGGCGGAACCCGAATCCGTGTACATGAAGTGCACGGCCACCTTGGTGCCTTTCGGGGCATACTGGCGAATGGCCTTGGAACCTTCGTTCATCAGGTCCACGAAGTTCTTCCACTCCTGGTCCTTGGCGTTGTTCCAGTAGCTCACCGTCACACCGCACAGACCGCTGTTCGACTCATTGCCAAGCTGCACCATGCCAAGATCCACGCCGTTGTTCACCATCGTCTGCATCACGTTCTTGGTGAAGTCATACACGTCGGTCTTCAGCTGGTTGAGATTGTGTCCCTTCCATGCTTTCGGCGTACGCCACGAAGAGGCATAGAAATCGTTGTAATGCAGGTCGAGCAGCACCTTCATGCCATACTGCGTGGCTTCCTTGGCCATGCGGGTCACGGTGTCGAGATCGTCGGTGCCGCTGCCGTAGCTGTTGCCGTTCTCATCATACGGATCGTTGAACAGGCGCAGACGCACCCAGTTCACGCCGTTGTCGTGCAGGATCTTGAACAGCGATTCCTCTTGACCGTCGAAGTTCTTGAACCGCACTCCGGCCTTATACAGCGCCTCATAACTGGACACATCGGCACCGCGTATGGTGTCTTCGGTCACCGTAGGCACCTGCTCCACCGAAGCGGTTTGTTGGGCCGCGCCGGTGTCGGCGCCCGTCTTGTACGGATCGTCGGCGGTCGGCACCATGTCGGCATCTTCCGGGTTCGCCGCCGTCAGCTGGCCGAACACCTTCAACGACTGCAACGGCTGGCCTAGATCATCAAACAGGGCCGCATCGTCTTGCTGGCTGGCTCCACCGTTGTCGGCATAGTCGACATAGTCCGCCGCATACTTGCTGGCCCAACCGGTGCCGTATTCATTGGCGGAGTTCCAGTTGTCATCGGCGTTCCACAGGCCGCCCTTCACTGCGATCCAAGTGGCATCGCCATAGAACACGCCGGCGCCGCCGGCATTGTTCTTCGCAGACACCATAGCCTTGTACAGGCTGCGGATATAGTCCGCCTGGCCTTGCGGGCCAAGCGTCTTGCCGCTCTGTTTAAGGTCACTGGCTCCGCTGGTGTTACCCTGCCCATCGCTGTCGTATTCGGTGAACGGATACAGTACGTCAAGCACCGCCATGGATTTGCCGTACTCTTCGGAAATCATCCGGCGGGATTGTGCCAAGCTGTTCAGATCGTCATAGGCTGCATACACCTTAGTGCCGATCACGTCGTAATCGACCTTGTAGTACTTGAGCATGTCGACGTACGTGGTGGTCAGCGTCTGGTCCACCGACGAGCAGCCGACCGCGATCCTGGTGCCGGCATTGTTGGCGCGGATCGCCTTGCTGGCGGCACTGATCAGCTGTGACATGCCCTTCCAATCGTCCTGCCCCAGAAAGCCGCCCTGCAGATCCTTCTTGTTCTCGCTGTCCGCATAGTACGGTGAGCTGATCTCACTGCCGATGGTCACCATGTTCGGCGTTACGCCGGCAGCTTTGAGCTTGGAAAGGGAATCGGCGGTGTAATCACTTACCTGACTGGTCAGCTTGGCCAGATTCGTAGGCCAGCCCTTCGGCAACTTCTGCACGGTCTTCGACGTGTAGAAATCGGAATACAGGAATTGGATGTTGACGTTCAGGCCATTGGCCTGAGCCGCTTTGGCCGTGGCAATGGCGTTATCGAGCGTCGGATTGCCGCCACCGTACGTGTTGCCGTTGCCGTCCGTAGGATTCACCGCAACCTTCAGCAGCACATAGTTGATTCCCGAGGCCTTCAACAGCTGCATCATGCCGTTGTCATCCAGATTATTGCCGTCGAAATCCTTGAAGGCATAGCCGTTCTTGGCGGTTCGCGCGGCTTTCATGGCCTGATACGAGGTGAGGTTCACACCGCGCACGGTATCGTCCTGCATGGAGGAGACGCCCGCCACCTGTGCGGGCTGATCCTTGACTCCCGTGTCCGTTCCTTCATTCCATGGAGCCGGATACGAAGAGTCCTCCGCAAGTGGAACGATGTCGGATTCGTTCTGCGTGGATTCCTCCAGCAGCTGCTGTTCCTGATCGGCATTCTGTTCGGCTGCCTCAGCACGCAGCTGAGCGCTGGTATGGATGTCATCATCGTTCGATTGCGCATCCTGAGCGAATGCTCCGGTGGGCATGCACATCATTAGAGACACCGTTGTACCAATAAGCGCAACGATAGCCCTTCTTCTTCTCATCTGATTTCCCCTCTGTTTTTTCGCGGCTGCCCCTTGCAGCCTCATTCACGCGGCGGCTTGCCTGCGTTTCGCCAACTGCGGGTAGAACCACTCGTTGACCACTGGTACATAATACAGCAGTGCCGCAAACGCCAGATCAATCGGCAAACGCACCACAAAACTCGTCACAGTCAGCGGGATATGTGGCAACAGGTTGTGCAACACCCCCAAATACATCTGCCACGGCAACACATCATCCTCAACAAGATGCACACATAAAATGGCGAGGCTCGACTGCCCAGTCCAGCTCAGCGCCCTTCCCAAAGCGGGCACATGGTCGAGCAGCTTCGAAATGCCAATCACACACAACGTTCCCGCGAGGCTGCCGATCACCGCCTGCACCGGGCGGGTGCCGTAGTTGTTGATGGCCATGCTCATGCCTCCGAATCGGACGATGGCGACGACCCAGATCACGCCGGCAACGCCCCACAGCCACGGGAAGCGCTTTACATGGCCCATCAGGTCATACCGTTTCGCCAAGTAGCCGACATATACGAACGCGACCGCGCACATACCCGACTGCAAGCTCCAAGGCAACCACACGTACCGGGCGGAAATATAACCGATCGCAAAGCTGGACACCACCCAGACCGGCGTATACGGCAATTTGGCGAAGGCATGCAGCAACAGATGCGCCCAGAACAAAGCCAACAGGAACCAGATCGCACCGATGCGCAGCTCCACAGGCCACAATGTACGGTCGGAGATGTCACCGCTACCATACAGTACCGCCTCGCCCCAGCGGCGTAGCATGTAAGCCCGGCCTTCATGGTTGATGGTGGCCATGCACGTCACACCGACCAACACCGCCACGCCCGTCACCGCGTATGTGCACAGCAACTGCCTGGCTTCCTTCGCCCAGCGGAAGCTACGTTTCGGATGCATGAAATAGCCGGACAGTATGAAGAACAACGGCATGTGGAAGGAGAAGCAGACCGCCACCACCAGCTGCGCGGTGTGATGAGGGATGAATACGTTCGCCTCAATGGCGCTGTGCCCCAGAATCACGGCAAGAATGGCGATGCCTTTGGCTATGTCGAAGAAACGGATTCGTTGCATAGTGTATTCGGTCTTCTCCCTGCTCGGTCTACTGGTTTAGATTCCCTCACCCTATAGACCGAGCAGCTGGCGCATGGCCCGCCACATCACTTCCTGACCCATACGATTCGGATGAATGCCGTCGGTATACAGCGCCTGCTGCGGCATGCCGGTGGTGCGGCCGACCGTCTGGAACGCCGAATACAGCGAGGCATACTGCCATCCATGCCGTCTGCAGATCTGCTGCAGTGCCGCATTCTCCTGATTCATGGTCAGGCTCCGAGGATCCGACAACGTATCGATATTCGCGATCACATACACGTTCTGCGAGCCGTAACGAGCTGCGACCCTGTTCAGATATGATTCCGCCGCGGCCGTGAAATCGTTGACGTTCGACAGTCTCAGCCGGTCGTTTGCGCCGAGCATCACGATGGCCGCATCCTCATGGCCGAGCGTATCGTCACCGATGGAGTTGTACGCCGAATACGAGCCCTTGCCCGGAGCGCTGGCGTTGGTCACCGACACGCCTCGAGATTCCAGATAGTGCCTCAGATCGTTGACCGTCATGCGAGATTGCGACGACGGCTCATAATACGTAGTCCCTTCCAGACGGAACAGCTCACGGGAAGTATACGGGTACGTCTCATCGGAGCCGACACCTGCTGCGATGCTATCGCCCAGGATGCGCACCGAATGGTACTTTCCCTGCCGGATACGTGCGCCAAAACCGCCTGCGGAAGCCTGTACGGTATCTTGCGGTATTGCTGCCGAACGGCGGGTATCAAGCGCACCGGTGACGGTATTGAAATAGTAGTTCGCACCATTCACGCTGTGCCAGCCATACAGCATCTTCCCGCTGGGCCAGTCGTAGCACACATGCTTGCCACCAACCCACTGCCAGCCATACCGGACGGCTCCGGTATTGGCGTCCAACAGATACCAGGCTCCGTCAATCGGTTGTTCGCCATACAGCATCCAGCCCATGCGGCGGTCGTAGAACACCCATTTCTGCTGCTTGGCATGGTAGACAAAGCCGTATTTGACCGCACCGGTCGTATCATCGAAGTCATACCAATGACCATTCACCGCATGCTGTCCATGGAGCATCTGACCGGAAACCGGATCATAGCAGACCCACTTGTGCTGGGACGCGTTGTAGTAGAAGCCATGGGTCATGGCACCGGTATGTTCGTCGAAATGGTACCAGCCGGTATGTGCGGCATCATAGTTCACCAGTCGTTCGCCGTATGCCATCTTGCCGGTGATCCAGTCGTAATAGACCCATTTGCCGCCGTTTGAAGGCACGAAGGTCATGCCCTTGGCCATGGCGCCGGTATGGCGGTCGAAGTAATACCATCCGCCATAGCGATAGTCCTCGCCTTTGATCATGTGACCGTTGGCATCGTAGCGCACCCACTTGCCACCGTTCGAACGCAGGTAGACGTCTTTGTTACGGGCCACGGTGCCATCGCCATCGATCCAGTACCAGTTGCCGTCCTGCCGGTCGTAGATTTCCCGGGAGCGGACCATTTCACCGTTCTCGTAGTAATGCTGCCTACCCTGATCCCAACCGTTCTTCGATTCGGCGGATACGGCCGGAACCTGAGTCGTTTCGGCATCGGCCTGCGCGACACTCGCACACAGACCAAGCACACCTATCGACATCGAAAAAAGAACGGCTCCAAGCGCCATTGCCTGTTTGCCATGCATGCCGCACCTCCCAATCATGCGATTTTTTCCGTTATCACTGTACCGCAACAGGTTTTGCGGCAAGACGACGCCGTTGATGGACGCTTTTACCCCAGGCCACCGCCGTTTGGATGCCATAGGCCGCCATGGGTACCAGCAACAGGTAGAACGGCAATGTATAGATGCCCTTGGCCTCCCACAGCACGTAACATAGGAAGCCACCAAGGAATGAGGCGCACAGCAGCACCTGCACGAATACCTTGTCGGCATTGCCTTCCTCATTACGGTTCCTGAACACCGCGCGGGTCAGTGCGATGAGTCCGATGAATGCCAGCAGATACATCACCGTCTGGGCCACGTTCTCATATCGCAGCAGGATGTTCGACCCACGCCCCACCAGCAGGAAGGAGGCCAATCCGGAAAAATGATTCGACGAATCACCAAGCTCGGAATACAGTGACGTCATGAATGTGGGCTCAGCCCATTCCGACGCCAGTTTGGCGGTGAAGAAACGCAGTCCCTCACCCGGATCGCCTAAGAGTTCGGCGAGGCGGCTCTTGACGAAATCCGTGGAAATCTGCGACTGCTGCGCATAATCATTGCCGGTTTTCTCGAATGCGTCCAACGCGAACCTGCTCCACCAACCGGCAGGTACGTTATCCGGCTCCCCCAAGCCAAGTGCAATCCAGGAAATCATCGGCATGCCCTTGCCGAAATCCTGTCCGGTCCAATGCTGCACCAAACTGACGGGCAGTTTGGAAATCACAAAGGCCCCGCCTGCGGACACGAAGGCGACAATCAGCTGCCAGAAACGGCGATTGCGCCATACCGCGAAGATCACGGCGAGGATTGCGGCCAGAATCACGATCTGATACGTGGATTTGAACACGATGCCGATGCCGCAAATCAGGAAGCCGGCCACGATCGTGAGCCCGCTGGTCCAGACCTTCTTCATATGGAACGCTTCGGCCACCACCGCGGCCCCCGCGATGGTGATGAAGAAGCCCACGGCGTTCGGGTATACGAATGCGGCGAACATCAACAACGGCACACAGGTCGCCACCAGCACGGTGAACGCGCCATGGCCCACCGCATCAAGCCCCAGATGGGTGCCGAAACGCCAGAGCACCGCCACCAGAGCGGTGACCGCGAGCGCGCTGACGATCTGGAAGGCGAAGACGTTCTTCGCGCCGAACAGGGCGAACACCAGCAGATACCAGAGCATCGGTCCGCTTTGGAACGGATAGTACGAGAAGTACGTGTATGCGCTCGGGATGCCCCTGTTTACGCATGCCGCCTCAGTGCTGCCATGCGGGCAGAAATCCGGGCTGAACTGGTTCAGGTTTCCCTTGAGAAGGGTATCGGCGGCATCCATCAGGCTTCGGGAATCCGGATATCCGTAGGTGGTCAGACCCAATGAGGTTATCCAGATGATTTGCACGACGGTTACGTAGACCAGCAACGCGACCAGCACCCAACGTTTCGGGAGGCGTGCGATGCCGACCGCCAACAATGCCAGCGCCGCGAACAACGCCACGATTCCCAGCACGAAGGGTATGGAGGGCAGCCCCAGATGGTAGTGCACCCGTTCCGTGACATTGCCAGGTTCCGGCGCGCTTCGTTCGAATATGACGGTGAAGCAGATCGACAGCACCAGCAATACGGCGACGACCGCGGCCTGAAATCCCAGTGCCAGCACCGTCAGCCAGCGAGGCACAGTCCGCCAGAATACCGACTGACGTTCAGATACGGCATGTACGTTCCGCTCGTTCACTCAATCATCCCATCTTGCCCGGAAAATGCGAGAACGGCCCATCATCGGCCGCTTATAGCGATTCTTCAATGATATAGCGCGGGCGCGCCTTCACTTCCAGATAAATCTTGGCGATGTACTCGCCCGTCACGCCCAGCGACAGCAGAATGAAACCGCCCAGAATCCACAGCGAGCACATCATGGAACCCCAACCTGCCACGGCATGCCCGGAAAACACCGAAATCAGCGTGTACACCAGCATGATGACGCCCACGAACACGGAGAATACGCCAAGCCCGGTAATCATGGTCAATGGTTTGGTGGAGAACGACGTAACGCCTTCGATGGCGAAGGAGACCATTTTTTTCAGCGGATACTTCGATTCGCCGGCCACGCGGGTGCCGCGCTTGTAGAACACCTTTGCGGTCTTGAATCCGAGGGATGTCACCAGACCGCGCAGGAACAGATTCGATTCCCTGTACTGCGACAGGGCCTGCAGGGCCGCACGGCTCATCAATCGATAGTCGGCATGGTCGGGAACGGTTTCGGTGCCCAGCCACTTCATCATCGAATAGAAGGCGTGAGCGGTTCCCCGCTTGAATGCGGTGTCGGTATCGCGGTTATCGCGTACGCCGTACACGATTTCGGCGCCTTCACGGTAGGCGGCGACCATGCCGTCGACGGCATTCGGATCATCCTGCAAGTCGGCATCCATGGAGACCGCGGCATCGACGTTCAAGTGCAGCGCATGCATCAGCCCCGCGAACAGCGCATTCTGATGCCCTCGATTATGGGCGAGCTTCACCCCGTGGAACATGTCAGGGCACTCGTCATGCAGGGACGTGATCACATCCCATGTCTTGTCAGCGGAGCCGTCATCCACGAAAACGACCGAACTATCGGAAGCGATCTGACCGGCATCCTTCAAATCCTGAAGTTTGCTCTTCAGAACCCCTGCGGTGACGTGCAGTGCGGCCTCCTCGTTGTAGCAGGGAATCACAAACACCATTGCCGGCGCTTCACGCAACCGGGCACACGTATCGTAAGCATTCTCTTCGTTCGTCATGCTTAATAGTGTATGACAGGCGGCCAACCCATGCGCAGGGAATCCCCCTCCCGTTGTCATGCGACCGTTATAGCATGCCCCCTAAGGGAACACAGAGGGGGATTCACCACCAATGCATAAACGAACATTGATCATGGCCGGATTCATCGCCGTCACGGTACTTCAGGGAATCAGCTATCCCGCAATCGCACTGGCCGATGCCCCGACCGCAACGCAGTCATACTCAACATCACAACCGGCCGGAGAGACCCAGTCCTCAAGTGGCACCGAGAACGATGCCACTTCGGACGCATCACATGACGCGGCCTCTTCCCAAACCCCCATGTCAAGCCCGAAGACGGCCCAGTCCGGCACCACCGCACAGTCCGGAACCGAAGCGCAGCCGGATGCCGAAGCGCAGTCCGAGGAGGCTTCCGGCAAATCGGTCGATCCCGGTACGACGGCCGACCCGAACAAGACGACCGAGCCCGCTCAGCCATCCGAGCCGGCCAAACCGGAAAACGGCTGGGATCAGAACAAGCAGCACTACTACGAGAACGGCGTCATGGCCGTCAGCAAGGATGTGTTCATCCCCAACGACCCGAACAACCGCAAGGAAGGCATATGGGTTCGTTTTGATCAGAGCGGCAACCTGGTCAAGGGCGAGAACTACCACAACGGCGGCTGGTACTACTTCGATACGACCACCGGCGCCATGGTCAAGGGCGTCAAACACATCTCCTCCAATGGCGGCAAGTGGGTGTATTACGACGTGGTGACCGGCAGGATGGCCCACGGCGAAGCCTATCTGCACTACGACAAGGAACATACCGGCTGGTACTACTTCGATCAGTACACCGGCAAGATGGCCCATGATTTCGTATACATCCGACAGACCAACAAGTGGGTGTACTACGACAAGATCACCGGCAAAATGCAGTACGGCGAGCGCTACATCAACGGCGGCTGGTACTACATGAAGCCGGTCACCGGCGCTCTGGCCAAGGGCAGAACCTGGATGGCGAGCGGCAACAAGTGGGTGTATTACGACAAGATCACCGGCCGCATGGTTCACGGCGGTGCCATCATCGACGGTCATCACTACTTCTTCGACCCGTACACCGGCGCGCAGTACAGCAAGCAGCAGATCGCCAATCGCCTGGCATCATACGCACGCACCTATTCCAGCCAGCACCCCGATTGCCCGGGCGCATTGGCGGCGAACGGCGGCCTCATCTGCCCGTTCGGCCCGTGCATGTCGTTTGTCTGGTACGTCTTCCATGCCGCAGGCCTGGACGTATTCCTTTGCGATGGAGCCAAGACCGGTTGGCCTCACCACAACTTCGACTGGTACAACTCCCGCGGCCGCGTCAGCAGCACCCCGCAGGTGGGCGATGTCGCCTTCTGGAAGTTCAGCGACTCCTGGGCCAGCAATTACAGCGCCAGCCATGCCGGCATCGTAATCGAGGTGAACGGCGGCAATGTGGTGATCGTCGACGCGGCCTACGGCAACATCGGCGTACGTTCGGCTTACAGCGGCGCACGCTACGCCCATCCGTATTACGACGAGTGATCTTCCGGCTCCGGTCCCGTAACCGATTCGCATGGACCTTCACATATCACAATAAGGCGGTGGCATATGAAACGAGGCGTTCGCGCCTGCACATTGGCAATGACCGTGGTTCTGTCGCTCTCCCTAACGGCATGCTCCACCCGTGGCAGTGAGGCATCGCGAACGCCCGCCTCCACCTCCACTCCGACGACGTTGGATGACACCAAAACCGATGCGTCGGTCGCCACGAGTTTCTCCAAAGTCGTACCAGACAAGGCGTTGGCCTCCTGCCTTGCGTCCATTCTCGACGCATCCGGCAAGGCCTTCCCCTCAACCAAGGCCGCACAACTCACATCCTTGGCCTTCACGCAGTATGCAACCCAATACCAGCCTTGCGGCAAAAGCGATCTCAAGCACGTCACCACGCTGGAGGGGTTGCAGCGTTTCACCGGTGTCACCGACTTGGATCTCAGCGAATTTAGCGCGTTGAAGAGCATCACGCCGGTCGAATCAATGGCCTCGCTGACGCAGATCAATCTGCAGGACACCGCCATCTCCGACATTTCATCGCTTGCCAAGCTCACATCCCTGAACAACGTTTCCCTGCCGGACCACGCCTGCGATCTGCAAGCCCTCGCCGACCTGCCGCTGACCGCAGTGAACCTGCAGTGCCCGACCGCCGACATCACGCCGTTGGACGGCAAGAAGGCACAGATCTATGTTCCCGAAGCATTCGACCGCAATGCGGCGGTGGCATCGGCGCAGACCGGCAACATCATCGGCATCAATCAGGAAGACGGATCATTCGAAATCCTCCAGCTGGGCGATGACGGTACGGTGACGTCCCAGAAAATCTGAGCTTTCCGTAGCTTCTCAGCCGCGACCGGTAATCGTATCGAACGTGTGCCATTCCTCCCATTCCGGCACCCACGTGCGGCCATGGGCCATGGCACCGGTGGTTTCATCGAAGTAATACCACGCACCGTTCTGCTTATGCAGTCCCTTGACCATCTTGCCGGTGGAACGGTCGTAGCGCACCCATTTGCCACCGTTCGAACGCAGATAGACGTCCCCGTACACCATGGCTCCGGTGGTCTTGTCGAACAGATACCAGCCGGTATGCGTCTTGTCGTAATTCAGGTAGACCTCGCCATGGGCCATCTTGCCGGTGATGACGTCGTAATAGACCTTTTTGCCGCCGTTGGAGGAGATGTACTTGACGCCTTTGGCCATGGCCCCGGTGGTCGTGTCGAAGTAGTACCAGCCGCCATAGCGGTAATCCTCGCCCTTGACCATATGGCCGTTGGAGTCATAGCGGACCCATTTGCCACCGTTCGAACGCAGATAGACATCTTTGTTGCACGCCATGACCCCGTTCGAGTCAATCCAATACCAGGCATTGCTGTCGGGGTCGAAGATCTCCTTGCCGCGAGCATAGGTGCCGTCGGCATCCTGCCAGTATTTCTGACCGTTGCGCGTAACCCAATGGGCCGCAGGGTTCACGTATTCCCTGTTGCCGAACGCATTCATGTCGACGTTGCCGCTGATGCCGTTCACATGGCCGACGCTCGTATATTGCCAGCCACGATTGTTCGCCGAATAGGAGAAGTTGGTGCGGGGACCGTAACTGGCCACCCACTTGGCCTTGGACCGAATGTTGCTATGGTTGAGCGGACCGTTCAGATAGCTCGTATACGAGTACACGCCCAGATTGTTGTACCCAGCCGCCTGCAGACGACCCCACCACGCATTCACGATGCCGTTATATACATTCGGATCGGTCGGTACCTGATGACCCGCCCACGTCCATCGCTCCAAGTCGTAATATACCGGGAAGGACAGGTCGTTCGGCGAAACGCCGGCCTTCTTGAGCAGTCCGACCAGATCATTGCCCTCTGCGGTGGCCGTGGCCGCATCATACGAATATGAATACGTGTATATGCCGAAGGGGATGCCAAGCCGCTTGCATTCGCTGATATTGCGCAGCGCCGTCTTGTCGAATCCGTTATCCCAACCGTAGGAGATGCGGATGATCGCACCCTCCACGCCATCGGCCTTCGCCTTGGCCCAGTCGATGTTGCCCTGCCATTGCGAAACGTCAATCACGCCCTTCGCCTGCTGCACGAACAGATTGCCACCTGATTCGAAGAACGCCTTCGTATTGTTGTAGGAGCCCCAATACGCACCGTATTCGTTCGACGTGAATTGCGCCGGCGTCACCTTGCCGTCAGTGTCTGTCGAGGATTGTTCCTGCGATTGCTCCGCAGGGGCATCGGCTTCGTCGACCGCCTCCTTCACATCGGCGGCGGCAACCGGAATGAAGGTCTCCCCGTCGGTTTTCGCCAACGGATCGGGAGCCTGCTCTTCGGTACCGACCAGTTCCGGATCGGTCACCGTCTCGCCGGTCTCGACGTCTTTGACGTCACCTTCGGCGGTGACCGCCAGATTCTCGGATACCACGGTGGCACTGTCCGGAATGCTTTCACTCACCGAATCCGGCAATTGCGCCTGCGGATTATCAGGCATGACGGTCTGCGATGACTCGTCCTGATCAGCCTGAACGACATCGGCATTCGCATCGTTGCCGGCAACGGCATCAACCGAATGGTCCATCAGCGCACTGGCCGGAACAGCGCCCATCAACATCAAGGCCACGGCGGCAAACGCAGTCGCCACCATTGAAAAGGCTTTCTTCAGTGAATTCACCGGCAGATCCTCTCTCCACACTCATCCCTGCAGGTCTCTTTTCATTCAACCATCTCGCATCGTTTTCCGCATCACATCTTCACTCCATCCACAGCATCACCGCATAATCCGGCCGTCGCACGGCCCCATCGCGATGATTTTGAGGCTCGTCGGCTATGCTCTACGATGTGAACTTCACGATTCATGAAAAGCGGAACCTCCACACAGTGAAGCCACACCATACCAAAGGGGAAGTTGTGAACAGGAAGCGGCCAATGCGTATACCGATTGCGGTGGCGGCCGCCGTCGCCATCATCGTATCAATCGTCTCCGGCTGCGGGAACGCCGCGAAATCCGCGGAGCCGACCACGCAATCCTCGGCACAGCGCATATCCGTGACCCTGCCGTCATACTATGCCGAAAACATGGTCTTCCAACGTGGCAAGCCACTGGTCATCCAAGGCACCGCCACCGCTGCAAACGATGACTCCGGCAGCGATGCCATCGACCAATCCAAACTGTCCGCAACGCTCACGCAAGGCAAGACGACCGTCTCCGCAGCCGTGACCGTCAGGAACAGCGGGGCGTTCACTTGCACGATGAAATCGTTGCAGGGCGGGCTCAAACCATACCGTCTCACCATCGCATACAACGGCGAGACCGTGTTCAGCCTGGCGAAAGTGTATGTGGGAGACGTGTTCGTAGCGGCCGGACAGTCGAATATGGAACTCAACTACACGCAGTACTACTCGTCCGGTGACGACTCCAACTGGAATTGGGGCAGCGGACTCATCTCGCGCAACGATCTGCCGAAACTGCTCACCGATGCGAACGTGCATTTCGTGGTGGCCGACCATAACGTCGACAACACCGACTTCCCGCTGATCGACGCCAATAAGACCTCCGGCTGGCTTACTGCGGATAGCACCAATTCGCAACATCTCAGTTACCTGGCACAGCAGTTCGCAATGCAGTTGCGCGCCAAAAGAACCAACATACCAATCGGCATCATCCAGACCTCATGGGGCGGTACCGCAATCAGCCGCCACGTACAGGGCGGCGACATCTACGCGAACCACATCGCGCCGCTGACCGGCTTCCGCGTGGCGGGCGTGCTGTGGTATCAAGGCTGCAATGACGCCTCGACGCTCAGCACCTCCCTGGATTACGAATCGCAGATGACCGCGCTGATCAACCAGTATCGCAAGGTGTTCGACGAAAGCACCCTGCCCTTCCTGTATGTGCAACTTGCGCGATGGTCAGGCTATCAATACACGCAGAACGTGCGTCAGGGGCAGTTGCGTACGCTTGACAACGCGAATCTGCGCAACAGTGCGAACGTGGCCATGACGGTTTCCATCGACACCGACAAGGGCACATCGAAAGTGATTCATCCGCTCGGCAAAGACATTCTCGGCGCACGCATGGCCGCACAGTACGAAGCGATGGTCGCCGGCAAGAGCGTACCGTCCGGACCGATCATCGAATCGGCGACGCACAGCGCCGACAAGTCCGCCATCACCCTGTCATTCAAGGACGGCACCGCCGACAAACTGCAGTCCATGAAGCCGAATTATGCTAAAAGCGCCACGGCAAGCGTACCGGACTATGCCAAAACCCCGAACGCCACGCCACTGGACGGCATTGCGAACGTGGCCTCCCCCACCGGCGATGCACTGCAAGGCTTCGAAGTGGCCGACAACAGCGGCAACTGGACGTCGGCCACGGCCACGATCAAAGGCAATCAGGTGTCGCTCACCTCCACCACGGCAACCATGGCCGACATGACGCAGGTGCGCTATCTGTGGAGCGGCAATCCCGACTGTTCGAGCATCCTCTACAACGGCGACACCCTCCCGGCCAGCCCGTTCACGGTCGCGGTGCGCAATTAGTCCGTAATTAGTCATTTGCCGCACTCCCATCGGTTTTGCGGCGAGGAAAATGCTCCTAGTATGTCGCAAGGGGAGCATTGCGCCGTTTGTTGTGCGCGAACAGGTCCGTAACCGTATAGAGAGGCACCAATGAAGAAAAGCATCGCAGCAATCGCAGTCGCGGGCATGCTGACAATCGGCATGGTTTCGCTGCCGTCCGCAGCCATGGCAGACGAAACCGGCACCTCCGGAGCGACCACGGAAATCGGCCCGAACATGACCACCTGCGACACGGACAGGCTCTGCGACACGTTGCAGCATGTGCATCAGACCGGCCAGCAGCTCAAGACCGACCTCGACACCGCCAAGCAGCATGCCGAGCAATTGCATCAGAATGCGCATGATGACGCCGATGCGTTGCGCCAGTACAGCGAGCAGGCTTGGAAGAACTATCAGGAAGATCGCGAAGACATCAAGACCGCGCTCGATGGCGCCTCCAAACGCGGTCAGGAGGTGCACGATACCCTGCATCAGGATGCGCAGGATACGCAGGCCCATCTCAACCAGCTGCATACCGATCTGCAGGAAGATCACGCCGCATTGAAAACCCAGCATGATTCGCTCGTCGCCGCACGCCAGGAATGGCACAAGTCGTTCATTCAGGCGCTGAAGGATACGCAGAACGGCTTGTCCGGAACCGGTACCACGTCCGGAGCCAACTCCGCCGCAAGCAACGGCACGTCGGTTCAGACGGTTTCCGGCAGCGGTTCCACCGCCACCGCACCAAGCTCCGCCGCAGGCAACGGCAGCACGGCCAAGTCCGACACCGCCGCGGGCGCGTCATCCGCGAATCAGACCAGCGTGGCCTCCGGTGCCGTGACCAAGTCGGAGTACAGCCAATTGGCGCAGACCGGTATCGGCATCTCCGTTGCCTGTGCGATCATCCTCGCGCTGAGCGGCCTTGCCTACGCCGTCAAGATGTTCGTGCAGTACAAGCGCGAGACCGCCGAGTAATCCGAGCGATCCGGACATTTCGGCGGCCATGCACCACCCCGCCCCATTGCCTTGCGAATACGTTGCAATGATGATAGCCCGATTGTTCTGTTGTACAGGCCGAGACGGTAACATGCTTCATATGCTGCGGCGATCGGAGTAGGAAGGCACTTGCAGGGTCTGCGGCACACAGCCTAACAGCGTAGTGGCACAGAAGGGTGATATGGCAGCACGGCACAGCAAAAAGCATGGCAGGCACAAAGCTCGGCATGCCGTTCCCAGCTCGAAGCCTGCCATCATCAAATCCATGTTCGTGCCCAAGGACCGCTTCTATACGGCAGTGATGCAAGGCGTGCACGACAGCATGGAACGGGAACGCAAACGCACGAGACAAGCCATGCACACGGCTGTGGCCGCCTTGGCGATTATCGTGCTCATCGGCAGCATCTGTTTTGGATGGATGGGAGCGCGCGCATCGCTACGAACGCACGAGCTGGTCCGAGTATCCACCTGTCAACAAGCCGTCATCGATATGAACAACTCATATTCCAAGGCTTCCCAGCTCAAAACGCAGGTGGATTCCGCTTTCACCAGCATGGATGCCAACTACAATCTTGACCAATTGTCGAATCTGTATGGCGAAAAAGTTGACATTCCAAGCACACTGCAGTGCTCCAATAACCCTTCCAACACCGCCGATACCGCCACAAAAGCCAAGGCTGTCTACGACAAACAGGCAACGGCATTTCAAGATGCGTTGAAGAAAACGCAATAGCAAGGCCGATTTCGCCATCCGTGAACTTCCGTCAATCCGATCGAGCCAAGCAATCCGGTCAATCCAAGCAATCCAATCGGTCTAAGCAACGGGGCGAGGATCACTGGAGACCCTACGCGGAACCGACGCGGCGGAAGACTCGATCACGATGGGTTCGGTGCGACGCAACGAGATATTGGAAGATGACTGTACGGAACGCGCCTCGCGGGAAGAGGTGGCCGCATCAGCCTGCACAGGCGGAAAAGCGCCGGTTACGGGGCGAATCCGACCGGTCGCCGTAGGAATGAAACTGGGTGGAAGCGGCTGCGTGGCGGCGGTGTCTTCAGAAGAATCCTGAGAGACGGTCCGCATGGAAACTCGAGAAGCCATCGCGGCAAGGGAATCGCGCGTATCCGGCTCCTGCTGCAGGCGATCATACTCCGTCATCACGCCTCCCCTCATTGACTCACCTCTCACTGTACCGAGGGTAACGCAGCCATAATGACTTCCACATTACGAATGCGCGATATGCGCAACTCCCTTACTCAACAGCAACTTAAGCGTTCACAGTGAACGAAATCGAATCATCGTCCCTCCGAAAAACGACCTTGGACCGGTAGGATTTCAGATATGGCTGAAAGTTCCCATCCGCCCGCAGACCATTCGGCCCATTATCTTTTTCTCATCGTCGGCGCCCCGCTGGCAGCCTTCCTCATCGCGGCATCACGCGCATTCGAGACGCATGGCCTGACCATTCCGCTGGTTCGCATCACGACCGGCATCGCGGGACTGATGCTGCAAGCCATCCCGTTCATGATGCTGGGGGCGTTGATGTCGGCGGCCGTCACCACATTCGTCAGCGAATCGCTGATCCGCCGCCATATTCCACACTCGACATTCGGCGGCCTCGCAATCGGCCTGCTCACAGGATTATGCCTGCCAGTATGCGACTGCATGGTAGTGCCCACCTTCGCAAGCATCGTACGCAAACGCATGCCATTGCCCTGCGCGGTCACGTTTCTGACCGCCGTACCGGTCACGAATCCCATAGCGATATGGTCCACCTGGTATGCGTTTCCCGACAAACCATGGATGGTGCTCTGGCGAACGGGACTGGGCATGATAATAGCCGTGACGGTCGGCGCATCGTTCGCGCTATGGCCGCCGAAAAGCTCCGCCACCGCCACGGATTACGCGAACCGCACGGATTACGCGGATTATGCGATAAAGAATCGCACCGCATGCACGCGGCATGCAGATGACGCCTGCTGCAGCACCGGCCTCGGCGACGATGCCCGTAAGATGACGGACGACCCGCCGATCATCCGTTTTCTACGCTGCACACACCACGATTTTCTACACATGATGCCGATCCTGCTGTTCAGCGCCATCATCGCCTCCCTGGCGCGCACATATATACGTCCATCGGCAAACGGTCTCGACACATCCACACTGGCAAGCATCCTCGCGATCATCCTGGCGATGGGGCTGGCGTTTCTCTGCTCACTATGCTCATCCTCCGACGCCGTAATCGCCTCGAGCATGGTAGGCGTACTACCGCAATCGGCATTGATCGCATTCCTGACATTCGGCCCGGTGCTGGATCTGAAGAACACGCTGATGCTCATCTCGGCATGCCGGCCACGTTTCGTCATCAGATTCATCGGCACGTTCGCCATTACCTGCTTCACCGCCGTCTGCATCGCGCAGCATTGGATGCCCGGAGCCTGACATGCGCAGCCGGCCATCACTCCCCAATCGAATCGAAGGACTCTGCTTTGCGGCGCTCGCATCGGCCATCGCATACAGCGTGGCCAGCGGCACATACGTTTCGCTGGCCACGCCACGTTCGAAACCGTATCTGATCATCGCCGTCATCGCATTGTCGATTCTGGCTGCCGCCGCATGGCTGGGCCTGTTCCATGCCACCGAACGGTCGGCATTCCGCTGGCTGGTCGCGTTGATCATCCCGGCACTGCTAATCACCATACCGTTCCAGCAGGCGGGCGGCAGCACCGGTTTCGACATCTACGCAGGCGGACGGGCCATCGCCATTCCCCGCAACGTGTACGCGGCGGACGGCGCACGGCATCTGCACGGATTGGATGACACCCGTAGAACCATCACCGTACGCAACGACGAATTCGGCTCATGGTTCGAACACATCGACCACAATCCACAATCCTACGTCGGTTACCGTATCCGCATCACCGGTTTCGTCAGCAAACCGTCCACGCTCGGCACCGACGAATTCCAGATCTCCCGCCAGTTCATGAGCTGCTGCATCTTGGACATGACACCATTCGGATTCACCGCCGTCACCGCAAAAGCCGCCAAACTGCACGAATATGACTGGGTGACCATCGACGCCACGATCGAACAGGGCACGTACGGCACCAGTGGGCATGAACGGCAGGGTCTGATATTGCAGGTCTCCTCATTGCAGCAGGCCGCGAATGCCCCTACCGGCTATTTTTACTGGCAATGAGTCCGGAGAATGGCCCCTCACTCAGACTTATGCTTCGACTCGTTATCTTTGACGTTCCAATCCCTAATCGCATTGAATGCGCAATATCCGGAGACGAACACCAGACATAGGGAGAGAATGATCGTCGCATAGGAGAACAATGTTCCATCCTCGTTTGCTTCGATTACGGACTGAACCAGCCAAATAATGCAGGAAGCACTGGTAATCGCATAGAGACGTGCGCGGCCGGAGGTGGTGAGTTTCATCATGGTTTCCTTTTTCAAGATATGCGTTCTTCCAAAAGCCGACGTTTTTTCAGGACGTTGCAGGACAGGCGAGATATGGGAAAGTCGGATCCGCCTTGCATACGGACGGATCCGACAGATTCTTCGGCACTATGACTTCAGCTCTTCTTGCGCTTCGACATGATGTCGACCGCGACGGCTCCCAGGAGCACCAGACCCTTGATGGTCTTCACGATTGCGGTATCGACACCCATGATGGACAGGCCTTGGTTGATGACGCCCATCACGAAGGCGCCGACAACAGCACCGGGGATGGTGCCGATGCCACCGGTTACCGCAGTACCGCCAATGAAGCAGGCCGCGATGGCGTCCATCTCGAATTCCATACCGGCTTGCGCGGTCGCGGAAGCCAGTCTGGAGAGCATGCACACTGCCGCGACCGCGGATAGGAAGCCCATATGGACGAACAGGGTGAAATCCACACGCTTGGTATTGATGCCGGACAGCTCAGCCGCCTTACGATTGCCACCGACCGCATACACATGACGACCGAACACGGTCTTGGTCAAGATGAAGTTGTAAATCAACACCAGTACGCCGACGATGACGAGCATAACCGGAGTGCCACCCTGGTCCGCATTTCCGGAGGAGGAAAGCAGGTAGGTGACGAAGCCGATGGCAAGAGCCGCGATGACGATCTTGATGATGGTCAGGCTCATCGGTTCGGCCACAAGACCGACCCTCTCCGCACGAGCGCGTTTGCGCAATTGGCTCCACGCGAACGCCGCAATGCACAGGATGCCCAAGACGATGGTCAGACCATCAAACGGCCCCCACCATCCGAGTACGTTCGGCAGGTAATTACGTGCGATGTCACGGAAGGATTCAGAGGTGATCGGCACGGATTCGCCGACGATGACGGTGGCGAGGCCTCGGAAAATCAGCATGCCGGCCAATGTGGTGATGAAGCCCGGAATACCGACATAGGCGACCCAGAAACCCTGCCAGACGCCGACGATGAGTCCCACAGCAAGGGAGATGACGATGGCAAGACCCCAATTGACCCCCTGTCGTTCCATCAGCAACGCACAGACGCCGCCGATGAAAGCCACGAGCGAACCGACCGAAAGATCGATGTGGGTCGCAATGATGACCATTACCATGCCTATGGCCAGAATGATCACATATGCGTTCTGTTGAATCAGCGATACGAAACTGTTCGGTTTAAGCAGGACGCCACCTGTCAGAATCTGGAATACGATGACGATAACGAGCAATGCCCCTACAATGCCGTATTGTCGTGCGTTGTTGGCGATGGTGGCGAGCAGGCCGCCGGTTTTGTTCTTCGTCGCTGCTGGTGTCGCGGTCCTTGCGCTCATCGTGCAGCCACCTCCCTTTCTTTGGTCATGCCCCGCATGAGATACTCCTGTGTGAATCCTTGTTTTCCGACGTTATCGGTCACAACGCCTTGGCTGACCGTGTAAATGCGGTCGCAGATGCCAATCAGCTCGGGCAATTCTGATGAAATGACGATTATCGCCTTGCCGGCATCGGCCAACTGGTCGATGATTTCGTAGATTTCGTATTTCGCACCGACGTCGATGCCTCGCGTGGGCTCGTCGAGAATCAGGATGTCGGGATCTGCGATCACCCATTTCGCGAGCACTACTTTCTGTTGGTTTCCACCTGAGAGAGTGGATACCTGGACGTCGATGTCATGGCATTTGATGTTGAAATCCCTGCGGTACTGGCTGACTTCCTTACGTTCGATGTTGTCATCCATGATGCCGTGTCTGCTCAGCTTCCGCAGCGATGCGAGGGATGCGTTCTCTCGGATGTTCTGCAGAAGGTTGAGTCCGTACACCTTGCGATCCTCAGTGGCATATGCCAGTCCTGCATCAATCGCCGACTGGACGTCGGACAGGTCCGTTCTCTTGCCTTTGATGTAGATCTCACCGGAAATGTTGGAACCGTAGGAGCGGCCGAACACGCTCATGGCAAGTTCAGTACGACCTGCGCCCATGAGTCCGGCCAATCCGACGATTTCGCCGGCATGCACGGAAATATTCGCATGATCGACAATGACGCGGTGTGGATCGAGCGGGTGGTGAACCGTCCAATTCTCCAGCCTCAGATATTCCTCACCTGGAATATTCGAGGTGTGGTCCGGGTAAAGATTGGTGAGTTCACGGCCGACCATCTTGCGGATAAGTTCGTCCTGGTCGAGCGGCGTCTCCTTGGTGACGTACATTTGACCGACGGTCGATCCGTCTCGGATGACAGTCACATTGTCGGCGACTGCCGCGACCTCGTTGAGCTTGTGCGTGATGATGATGCTGGTTACGCCCTGTTCATCACGTAATTGCCGTACCAGATCCAGCAGGTGCGCGGAATCCTCATCATTCAATGCCGCGGTCGGTTCATCGAGAATCAGGAGTTTCACGTTCTTGGATAGCGCCTTGGCAATCTCCACCAGTTGCTGTTTCCCTACGCCGATATCCGCGATCCTGGAGTCGGGATCTTCCGGCAGTCCGACTCGTTCCAGCAGGCGGGCAGCCTGCGCACGGGTCTCGTCCCAGTCGATTACTCCGCCCTTGGCCCGTTCGTTGCCGATGAAGATGTTCTCGGCGATGGACTGGAATGGACTCAATGCGAGTTCCTGATGGATGATCACGATTCCGTCCGCTTCGGAATCATTGACGGTACGGTATTTGCATTCCTTGCCGTCGAACATGATTCTGCCGCCGTAACTGCCGTAGGGATACACTCCGGAGAGAACGTTCATTAGTGTCGATTTCCCGGCACCGTTCTCACCGCAGATGGCATGTATCTCTCCACGTTCGACGGAAAGATTCACATCGGTAAGGGCCTTAACCGGTCCAAACGTCTTGGTGATGCTTTCCATTGTCAGAATGGTGTCTCTTTCAGACATGTCACCACTTCCTCATAATGATTTGGATGGGTGTGCGGCCGCATGCTCGATGGGCCGCACTTCCCTTATTGGCTGGCCGGTCACTTGGTCAGCTCGTCGAAACGCTCTTGGGTGATGTATTCGGCCTTGACCAAATCAGACAGGTTATCCTTGGTGATGCTCTGTGGATCGAGCAGCTTGGACGGCACGTCGATGGTATTGTTGTTGAACTTGCCGTTGATGCCGGAAACATCCTTGCCTTCGGCGATTTCGATGATCATGTCGTATACCGCATCGGCCAGCTTGTTGACGTCCTTGAATACGGTTTCGCCCTGCTTGCCCTTGGAGATGTTCGCCACGGCGATCTCCATGGCATCCTGACCGGTGATATACGGCCAGGAATCCGTGCCGGGCTTCATGTCAGGACGCTTGGATTCGATGGCGTTGATTACGCCTTGGGTGATGCCGTCATAAGGAGAAAGCACCGCATCAAGCTTCTCGCCATGCGCATAGGTGGAATCCAGAATGGACTCCATGTCCTTCTGGGCCTGTTCAGTCTTCCAGGATTGCACGGAAATGGATTGCCAGTCATCGACCTTGAAATCCTTCGTCACACCTTGACCGTGGTTGGAAGGAGAGACCAGCGCCCCGGATGCGAAGTAGGGCTGTAGAAGCTCCCACGCCCCCTTGAAGAAGTATTTCGCGTTGTTGTCGTCTGGGGATCCGGTGAACAGTTCGATATTGAACGGACCTTTGGCGCCATCCTTCAGGCCCAGCTTCTCAATCAAATAGGTGGCCTCGAGCACGCCGACCTGTTCAAGCTGGAAAGTGGCGTAGTAGTCCACGGCTTTGGTGTTCATGATGAGGCGGTCGTAGGCGATGACCTTCGCGCCCGCATCGTGGGCTTTTTCAACCGCCGGGCCAACCGCGGTGCCGTCTTTGGAAGCGACCACGACGAGCTTCGCGTTATTGTTGACCATGTTCTCGATATCCGCGTTCTGCTGAGCCGGCTTGTCATCGGCGAACGACAGGATGACTTTGTACCCGGCCTTTTCGAGCTTGGTTTTCAGGTTGTTGCCGTCCTTGTTCCATCGTTCTTCGGATTTCGTGGGCATCGAGATGCCGATGGTGTCACCCTTGGCGATGGCATCATCCGAGCTGCCCGTCGACTGCCCTCCTCGAGCACCGCCGCACGCGGCCAAGCCAGCGCACATCGCCACACCCGCCAACAGTGCCACGACCTTCTTCGTGAATCTCATGGAGTCTCCTTCGACATTACGGGCGGGCCACTTCGCCCGTCCATATCCGTGGACTTTTCCGCGGATTCCCTAAGCATACATGATTGCGTTCAGTTGTCAAACTCAATATAAAGGTTTCAGAAATCTTGAGTTCGTTTGTTGAATTTAGCTGGTCGGCGCCGAATCACCCGTCAGACAGCCGGAACAGCGTCTTTCGGTTTCCTCGAAAAGCGCCAATTCATTACTACGGACACCGCCATGCGTTAAGCTAGCTTTCATGGCAAGACGAACGAACGGATCGCAAACATCTTTGCGCAGAGCGAACAAAGCGAATTTATTGGAGTCCATTCATAAATTCGGCGCGATGACGCAAATCGAACTTGCCGAAATCACCGGACTATCGACGGGAACCGTCTCCACCCAAGTGCATCAGTTGGTGGAAGAAGGCAAACTGGAAACCCATAACACCATACGCAACGGGCGTAGGGCAACGCTGGTCGCCCTGTCACACGATCAGGGATTGGGAGTCGGCCTGTCCATCACCCGACGTGATCTGTTCCTAGTCATCATCGACTACTCAAAAGACATCATTGCGGAGCACAGACTGCCGCTCCCGCCGAAACACAAAGCCGACACGACGCTGGAGCGAGCGATTCGGCTCATCAACGAAACACTCGAGAACGCAGGAACAGATGCCGGTGAAATCGTAGGCATCGGCGTCGCACTGGGAGCGCCCGTTGATTTTCACGCCCAAACGGCCGCAATACCGGGCATTCTTCCCGGCTGGGACGGCATTGACATCCGCACTCCCCTGACCACGGCGTTCCACGTGCCGGTTATGGTCGACAATGACGCAAACGCAGCCGCCATCTGCGAAGCCAGGATGGGCGCCGCATTGGGCAAGCAGAATTTTGTGTATATCGGCACCAACGATGGCGTCGGATCAGGCATCATGGTCAATGGGGACATCATGCATGGCGTAACCGGACTTGCGGGTGAAATCGGCCACATCCAAGTGGACCCGCTGGGCAGCATATGTTCCTGCGGAAACCGCGGTTGCCTCAACACCATCGTCGACGAGGCACGTCTCGTCTCGTTGCTTAGCGTCACGCACGGCAACATGACCATGGAAGATCTGGTGCAGACAGCCAATGCCGGTGACCCAGGCTGTCGCCGCGTCATTGCGGACGCCGCAGTACGCATCGGAACCGTTGCCAGCGATTTATGCATCTCCGTGGATCCGGAAATGGTCGTCGTCGGAGGCAGTCTCGCCATGTCCGGAGACACATTCATTGAGCCATTTTCCGAAACATTGCAACGACTATTATTCCCAAACGCACTTACCCCAATCCAAGTTCTTGCAGCACAATACCCAGATAGCGGTTCGGCCCTCGGTGCTGCCATAATGGTCATCGAACTTGCTGAAAAGAAGAAGCTGCTTCAAGGCTGAGGCAGAGTCGACAGGGAGAATTGATGAAAGACACCACACCGTTGTTGGAGATTCGGGACGTTTCCATGCGCTTTGAATTCGTCGAAGCCCTCAAATCCGTCAACCTGACAATCGGTCATCAGGAAGTCGTCGCTCTTGTCGGAGACAACGGAGCAGGCAAGTCAACACTGGTGAAAATCATCGCAGGCCTCTATCAGCCATCCACCGGAAGCTTGCGCGTCCGCGGCCAGGAAACGAGAATCAGCGACATCCGCAACGCCAACGCCCTAGGCATAGCATCGGTCTTCCAAGACAATGAGTTTTGCGAGAATCTTAGCGTCGCGGCCAATCTTTTCCTCGGCAAGGAACTTCGTACCAACTATGGAATTCGCGATGAGAACTCCATGCACGTGAGAGCCCGAGCCGTTCTCAACACCCTATCGTCCTCCATTCAAGTCAGTAGACCGATATCCAGTCTTTCCATGGGACAACGACGGACCGTCGCAATCGCAAAGACACTACTCAATAACCCCGATCTCATTCTGCTTGACGAGCCGACCGATTCACTATCCATCATCCAAACAGCTGAGGTGCTGGAATACATCAAACGACTGCGCGCAGAAGGGCGGTCGGTCGTCATGGTATGCCATGACCTACCGGACGTATTCGCCATTGCAGATCGCATTGCGGTATTACGCCAAGGGCGGATCATTGCAGTCCACAACGCCAGCGAAACCAGCTACGAACAGATTCTTGCGGAGATAGCCGGCATCCCGAACGTAGACGATCATGAAGATACCGATGTCGAAAGGCCACTACCGCATGGCGATTGCAACCCAAGAAGAGGACTGATCAAACGTCGGACCGAGCAAAGTGGACTACCCGCATAAGGCCGAATACCCATCAGCCACAGCACCATAATTCATTGCCGTTAACGTATGAGACGAAGGGGTTGCCGACGGGCAGGCCTCAGATCCACTCCGGTTCCCCTCACCGCACGGCGTGGCCGTCGCACCATACGTGCCGTATGGTCCAGTCTTCCGGATCGAGTAGCAGAACATCCGCCGCATAGCCTGGCGCAAGCAGGCCGAGTGGTCGCCCAGTAACACGGTTCGGCTTGTCGTAACCGAATGCCCTGGCCGGAGTCAATGTGGCCGCTTCGACGGCATCCGGTGCGCTGATGCCCAATCTCAGCACGGCACGCTGCACAGCCTGCTCCAGCACCAGGGTCGAGCCGGCGATGGCACCATTGGACATCAGTCGCGCATGCCCATCGACGACATCCACATCCAACGCTCCGAGTAGATAACGACCGTCCGGACAGCCGGTGGCGGCCATGGCGTCGGTGACGAAGGCAATGCGATGCGGCGCGAAGCCGAACCCGAGTTTCACCATCGAATCGCTCACATGGAAGCCGTCGTTGATCAACTCGATGGTGACCCGCGGATCCTCCACAGCCGCTGGAATGGGACCGGGCCTTCGGTGATGCAATCCATTCATGGCGTTGAACATATGCGTCATGATGCCTGCACCGGCGGCGAAGCCTTGACGCGCAGTCTCATAATCGGCGTCGCAATGGCCGATTGCCGGAACCACGCCGGCATCGGCGAATCGACGGATCGCGCTGATGCCGTGGGGCAGCTCCGGAGCGATGGTGATCTGCCTCAGGCAGCCATCCGCGGCCCGCAGTATGTCATCCACCAAGCCATCGACGGGATCGCACAGGCACTCCGGATTATGGGCACCCTTGCGCGACGCCGCAAGGAACGGTCCTTCGAGATGCACGCCAAGAATGTCGGAGCGCATGTCCGTCTGCCCGCGGATTGTGCGTAGATTGTCACAGATCGTATCAAACGGGTTGGTAATCAGGCTGAGCACCTGCCGCGTGGTGCCGTGCGACAGGTGGCCCGCACGCGCGAGTTCGATTCCTTCCGCACCATCGTCAAACGATGCACCCCATGCGCCATGGGCGTGGATATCCACATACCCTGGAGTCATGATGGCGCCCGAGGCGTCCATGACCGCAGTGTCTGGAATGTTGAGATTACGGCAAGCGGTTTCACAATCATCGTCAGAGGTGCCCACGGCGACGAGCGATTCGCCATCCGACACGACCCAGGCATGATCCCGCACCCCTCGGGCGTCGACTTTCCGCGCATTGCGAATGGCGAACGGTTCGCCGTCTCGAAGAAAGGAACGCGCAATCCGCCGTGCGAAGTCCTGTCTCTGCCTTGGCTGCTCCATGTCTGACACTCCTTGCATTGAGGGAAGGGAACCTCTCATCATGCGCAGGAAAGGGTCCCTGACGGGTGGCCGGTTCAGCCCTGATGTTCCGCCGGCTGGCTCATGGGTATAAGCGTACCGGCAGTGGTCCTTGCGGCGCAGTCGGCTTGCGGCGTCGATGGTAGCGTCGATGGTGACGTGACGCTACTCAAGTCTCTTGCGCTCCTCGACAAGGATTATGGAACAATACATGGCTACGCAGAAGTTTATTATGCAAGTCACCGCTGGTGCCAACTGTATGAATCGCTGGCCACGTCGAAGGCACCGGATGGCAATGCGACGCATGGCCTAGATCGGTTGGAATCGTTGGAAGAGCCGTTTTTCAGTATAAGAAAAGGGCTTTCAGATTGCTCTGAAAGCCCTACCGGCGGAGAATACGAGATTCGAACTCGTGAGGCTGTTACACCAACACGCTTTCCAAGCGTGCGCCATAGACCACTAGGCGAATTCTCCAATTATGCAACGCTCTGCAATGGTCACCTGCAAAACGCAACTTGATTAGGATACAACGCATTGTCTCAACCTCAAAATCGGCGTGTCGCGCCGCGTGGAGGGTGAACAGTCAAGCAGGATAACGCGACTTGCCGGCAACTTCGGCATCGCACCAATCAGGCATGAAGAGGCTCAACGCCGTACAGACATCCTACAGACAGGCCCATAGCCCCGAACATAGGAAATTCAGCGTACATAGGCCCTCAGACGGCCGATAATGCCCAACATGAGGAAGAAGGCGTCCGATGTCGACTTACGCCTGAGATAACTGAACAATGATGTTACGGGGACGACCGTCGGCAGACAACCGATAGCCAGACATTGGATTTGTGGACGCGCCGACGTGGAATTCCTGCTTAGGACTCGGGAAAGCACAATCAGACCGCGTTGTGATAAAAGCCGCAGAAGACCCCGATGACCGACGACAGGAGAACGCGAAAAAGAATCTTCCCGGGGCGGCCAGTCCGTCCAAGGGAATCCCGTCAGGAACGGGATAAAAAAGGTGGGGTTTCCCGGAGCGTCGGCTCCACGGGAAACCCCGACAGGAATGTTTGCGGCGGCGTGTTACTCTCCCACACCCTGCCGGGTGCAGT